>OLGF01000249.1_pt1 | contig 64847 bp, 51 predicted proteins | sample 1604971 | NCBI WGS metagenome assembly OLGF01 (sample SAMEA3888902, study PRJEB22519) | human gut metagenome | biome: human gut; feature: human-associated habitat; material: faeces | place: Denmark | collected 2011 | reverse complement strand
ATTTTACCTCCGTAGCTAACAATCGCTTACGGAGGAAAAATACCACGTTTTCTTTGTTTACGCTTTCTAAGTGAACTTAAATTTATTGTCACCACTGCGTCTATGTTGCTGTGTAAATTTAGAGCTCCTGCAATTTTTTCTCAAGGAGCGATTGTTAGCGACTGAGACAAAATTGCAGGAGCTCTTATAAAACTCATTAAATTAAAGCAGCATCTGCACAAAGGAGACAAATAATTTTATTCCGTATCCGATAATGATCACGCCACACACGATATTGATCCATCGCATAACTTTTGCATTAAATTTACTGCTAATCAGTGAAATCAAAAATGTAAGACCGATGAACCAGGAAAAGGATGCACATGCAACACCTGTGATAAATGGTGTCTCCTGTCCGGCTGCTAATGTTACATGGAAAGCGCCAAGCATCATAGTGCCGTCGATGATCGCCTGTGGATTAAACCAGGTTACGACACAGGCGGATGAGATGGTTTTTTTGATGGACATGGTAGGCTGATCCTTTTCCAGATCCTGTGTCTTTGCACGCAGCAGGCTGATACCGATATAAATAACGATCAGACTTCCCACACATAAAATAACCATCTGCAGCCATTTAAACTTCTGCATGATCGTTCCGATTCCAAAAAAGCATGCAAGTGACAATGTGATGTCAAAAAAGATGACGATCAGTGCTGTCAGCAGTGCGCGCTTTCGTTTGTTTGTCAATGCAGAATTAATGACAAATAAGTTCTGCATTCCTATGGGGGCCACATAGGCCAGTCCCATAGTTAACCCCTGTAAAAAAATATTCATATACCTTTCCTCCATTTGATATGATACTATCATAATAGAAGATTTTATGATGTATGTAACCAACCAAACTAAGCTGAATGATACCAACCAATGGGGGTTTTTACAATGAAAAAGGCAACACCTGTTCAGATAAACTGGAAGCCGGATAAAAATAATCCGGTTCCTTTGTATCAGCAGATCGTAGATTATATTTATCAGAAAATATCCAGCGGTGACTGGCCGGTGGGGACACGCTTGCCGTCTCAGCGCGCACTGGCAGAGCAGTTTGATGTGAACAGGAGTACGATAACAAGTGCTTTGGACGAGTTGACAGCGTTTGGAATTATCCGGAGCGGACATGGTGCCGGAACGCTGGTAATTAATAATACCTGGGGACTGATGCTTCCGGAATTTCAGAAATGGGAAAAATATGTTACTTCCGGCAGTTTTATGGAGAACAATCAAACCATCCAAACAATCAACCGGATGGAGTTTGAGGAAAATATTATCCGACTGGGAACAGGGGAATTAGATCCGCGTATTTTCCCAAATGATAAGTGGAATCAGGTACTGAGAAATCTGACACCACAGATTCAGTCGCTTGGATATCTCGGACCGTTGGGCCTGCCGGAACTGCAGGAAGCTTTAGCGCGGCACCTGGCGAGCTGTGGCATACATACGTCACCTTCCAATATTTTAGTTACATCAGGAGCGTTACAGGCATTACAGTTGATATCGGTAGCGCTCTTAAAACCAGGATCTACGGTATATACAGAAGCACCAAGTTATATGAAGTCTCTGCAGGTATTTCAGTCGGCAGGTATGCGCCTTTCCGGGGTTCCGATGGATGAATACGGGATTCAGTATTGGAAATTACAAAATAAAACGTCACTGCAGAGCGGACATCACTCCAGTATTTTGTATACGATACCAACAAATCAGAATCCAACCGGTATTACGATGGAGGAGGGAAGGCGGCAGGAATTGATCGATTACTGTGTTTCGTGTCAGCTTCCGATCATAGAAGATGGAGCATATCTGGAACTTTGTTATGCGCAGGAGCAGCCAAAGACGTTAAAGGAACTGGATCAGTCGGGAATGGTCATCTACCTTGGTACAGCTTCCAAAACACTGGCTCCCGGGCTTCGGATTGGCTGGATCGTTGCACCTGAACCAATTGTGCAACGGCTGGGGGATGTGAAAATGCAGATGGATTATGGTGCAAGTTCAATTTCACAATGGATTTTTGCAGAATTTTTAAACAGTGGGCTTTACGGGGAATATTTACAGGAACTGAAAGCAATTTTACTGCACCGGAGAAACTGTGCATTGAAAGCATTGCAGGAGCATTTTTCAGATCTTGCCACCTGGCGTATACCAAAAGGAGGATTTTATATCTGGCTGACTTTTAAGAAAGAACTTTCCGTGGAAATGATTTTTCAGGAAGCGTTAAAGCATCGGATCTTATTGAATCCCGGAGACATTTATGGATTTGAGAAAACAAATTCACTCCGGCTTTCTTTTTCTTATGTTACTCCGGAGGAATTTGCGCTGGCAGCAGAAACATTAGCGCAAGTTGTACGACATGGAGTGTAGATGTGCAGTGATTCTGAGAAGAATATGTCAGCTTTCGCTGATGAGAATCACGCACCAAGTTTCACGTGTGTTCGACTTGGAGTAACGAATATCTGCTTAAAAAAATGCAAATATTGTAAAAAAAATGTATATACTATACTGCCAACAGGCAAAATGATGAAATGTGTTCACCGTAACGTAGCAAAAAGGGGATGTGAAAAAACTCGATTGAGTTTTTTCGCATCTCCCTTTTTGTGTGTAAAGTTTTCATCGCAAGTTAATTTTACCACAAAAATAGGACCTTTCGCATGAACGAATGGTCCTATTTCTTTTAGGGACTTATTTCACAGCCCCTATTTATGTTCACAGACACAGCTCAATATATATACATAATAACACTTATTTATGTATGTATAAATAGCCTGTCCTATTAATTCTATAATTAATCCTCTAATTTATTAATTCATCAGCATTATTGTCAGTGAAAATGTCTTATATAGTTTTTATATTTTTCACGGAAGTTTGACACCCCAAAACCATCTCAGGTCAGTAATGGTCTTATTTTTTTTAAAAATTTTTGATTTTCCCTCATTCGTATATATATGATATAATAGATATAGTTTTTTGCAGGAGGTTTTGGTTTATGAGAATTATGAAAAGTAAAGCTACTGATCCAACTTATCATGTAATACAGGATGTTAAACGTGATTGAAAAAGAAGTACTGAAATAATTGAAAAAAAAATTAAAAAAGATAATGCTGGATTCAGAACCGATAATGAACTTACAACACCAAAGGCAATGGCTGGAATAATCAGGCGTTCCAAAGGATTATAAGAATTACGCAAAACATTACGCTTTTCACGAAAAATGTATAAAAGCCGCAAGCGCAGTAACTGTCTGCATTTGCGGCGATTTTTAACCTAAAAAGTGTCAAAGATGGGATTTTAACAGATTGGTTTTCACTCTGCCACATTAATCTTTGCCTTAACGGATTAATCTTTACTCTGACGTATCAATTTTTATTTAACTGCATCAAGTAAGTAATTATATCTTTCCATTTTACCATCTAATAAATCAAATATAAATTTCTCTGAGTTGTCTGATACCTTATCATAATCTTTCATACCATTAAACTCACCTTCAAGATAACCTTCCATAAACTTATCCTTATTCTTAAGATTATCTAATACAATATTGTAATTATCTAAATCTATGCAATAACGCATAACTGCCTGAACCTGTGATTCCATATCCTCTATTATCGGAGCAAATTGTTGTTCGGCAACATTATCCCATTCAACACCCTGAGCTTTAGCGTTACTAAAACTTCTTCCTATGAATTTACCACCAAATTTTAATACAAGTATAACACCAGCAACGCCTAATACCTTGCCAAGCCAGTCGCCTGATGCAAAGAAATACCATACACATACTGCTAAAAGTGCAAGCACAATAGCAGCTGGAATAAATGCCTTAGTCTTGTCCTTCTTCCTTTCTTTCTTTACAATATCTCTCTGTGAATCTAAATCTTTTCTCATTGACTCAAAGCCTTCAAGTAATTCCTTTATGCTGTCCTCAATATCTTTTTTACCGTGTTCTGCACATTTCTTAATAAATGCAGTTACATTATCAATTATTCCTGTTTTATCGGCATCAGAACAATCTAAAGCTCTGCTTATAAGACCATTTCCATAGAAAAATGTCTGACTTCCCATTTCTTTATCATCATCATCAAAATAATTGCCATCACATACGAATAAGGCATATCTGTCAACAGCTTCAAAATCGCCTGTAAGAGATCTATATAAGCCATACCAGGCCTTTGACTTATCAGGATTTTCTTGTGATGCTTTATCATATAGGTCACTGGCTATATCCCAGTCTTTTTTCTTTAAATGCTGTTCAGCTTTTTCAATTATTGCATCAGGATCTATATTACTGCTATTTATAAGCTTACTGATATCATCTTTTAAATCCTGATGCATACTGCTTATATGTTCATCTGTCTTTCTGAATTCCTTTGAATGATTATGTATTAAAAACACATTATCACACGCCATACAAGCATACTTTTCTTCTGTTAACTCTTTAACCTGTTCACTTCCGCAATTTGGGCATTTTATCGCCTTCATATCTTTACTGCTCCTTTGTATTCTTTATTTTTCTTATATCAAGCTGTTTAACAATCTCATTACATTTTGCTTCAAATAAAGTATTATCTGTAATATCTGCTAACTCAGCTATCAACCCTTTAATTCTTAAATTCTCCTCTATAACCTTTGGAGAACTCACCGGATTTTCATATCTCATTCTCTCGTAAAGCTTGTCTATATTCGCTTTATTGGCTGTATCCTGTACATTAACCCTGCATATTTCCAAATCTTTAATTAATTCTTTAAAATCCTGTATAGATTGCTTCTCTTTATTATCTACATCTTCTATATACTTATTGCTTCCCCACAAAATTATCTCAAATATTACAAATCCTAACAGTATAGCCGCCTGTATAAGATAAGAATAAATGCTGTATCTTTCTGGAAACTTTGAACAGAATTTAAAAAATACATATAACTGGACTACCATATATGCCACACTGTAATAAAGCATTGGCATCTTTAGTGCTGCTTTTTTCTTATCCTGCTTGTGATACACATACCAGCTAAATACCGGTTGTATCAGTAATGCGATAATACAAAATATATATTTCATCATACATTTCTCCTTGTTCCGCAGTTCATACAAAACTGTGCATTAGCCGGCATAACTGCTCCACATTCCTGACAATACACTTCTTTAGGAGTAACCTTCTCACCACAATTCATACAGAACTTAGCCCCCTGTGGCAGTGGGCTGTTACATTTACTGCACACCAGCGAAGCACCCTGCGTATTCATTGAATCACCCTGTACGCCCATTGTACCTCCCTGCATATTCATTGCTGAATTCTGCATTGTGTTATTGGCATTTACTGCTGCTTCCATATTTCCTTTAAGCATATCGCCCATTGAAAATGCAAGTGGAATCTGTGCCATCATATTAGCTGGATTGCCTGCAAAGCCCTCATTTTCTGCAAATGCCTTGCTGACATTAAACTGCTGTTCCTGCTGCCAGTTGTAGCCTTGTATCTCTCGTGATTTAGCAAGTCCCTGTGCCTCAATAACAGCCGCATCCCTGTTACCCATAGCTTCAAAACGCTTCTGTGCCATACTATTATCCAGATTCTTTAACTCAATTAAATCATCTTCATTAATATTAACTGCTGATAAGAAAAAATTAAGAATTTGAATTCCATATTCTGCTATATCATCTCTTATAAGCCCAGCAACATTTTCAGAAATATCATTCAAATGCTGGTTAAATTCATTGTAGCTGTACCTGCTAAGTTCCACTGCTATACAATTCTTAACCCTTGTAACTATCAAATCCTTAAAATATTTCTGGATATTTGCTGTAGACATTTCCTGTTCTGTTCCAACAAGATTAATCAGAAGCTTTCGTCCATCAATTATCTTAAGCCCAAATGAACCGCTTGCTCCTGCACTATAACTATAGCCATAATTAGGGTCTTTTACTGTAACCTGGCTTGGTGTTCCCCAAGGTATGTCCATCATTGTTGCAAGATTAATGAAGTATACTTCTGTGTGAAATGGAGATACTCCACCTGTAACAAGATTTCTAAGCTTTGAAATTAATGGAATATTCTTAGTTTCCAATGTGTAACGTCCAGCCTTGAAACTATCTAATGCCTGTCCATCACTGAAAAAAACTGCTTCCTGTGACTCGTGTACAATAAGCTGTGATAATGTATTAAAATCCTCCGCAGGATGCTTATATATAAGAATGTCATTATCACCTTCATATTTAATAACTTCCTGTATTGCCATTTATTTTCTCCTGTAAAATACTTACTTTTTGCTAAGTATAACATACAACTTCCATTTTGGATACTTTTTTCTTCTATTTTGGATACTTTTTTCTTCCTTATTGGATACAATTTTTAATGTGTATTAATAAATTTCCAGCCATATTAATATATGTATTTTATAAATCCACCATTATTTACCTATATTTAGTACCTGAGGATTGGAGCTATATGTCAGAACGAATTAACCAGCACTTAAATCCACTTGTTGGAAATAATATAAGAAGACTTCGCAAGGAACGTGGACTGAAAGCAACTGAGGTTATTGCCAAGCTCCAGCTTGAAAATGTCAATGTAACAACCGGCATTTTCAGTAAAGTAGAAAATGGCTACAACAACCCTACAGTTGATATGCTTGTCGCCCTTACCAAAATATTTGAGTGCGATTTCAATGAATTTTTTAAAACAGAGTGAGAACAATTCTACTGTATGATTATATATGTGGATTGTTCTCACTTTTTTGTACAGTAACACTCTGTCTTCGTACCTTAATCTACGCTCTTCTGTCCTAAATCTTTCTCCTTCTTTAGATACACAACACCGGCATATATACGCTCTATTGGTCTTAACACACTTTCTATAAATTCTATGTCCTCATCTATAATATCTACAAGTTCATTACTGCCATCTGATGTGCTTTCTATCTTTAGTACTACAAGATTTCCTGCAAATATTCTCTCAGGCTTTAAACTTTCCAAATCTTTATTACTTATATTATTGTGAACTGTATTTTTAACATCTGCTGATTTTTTATCTGTTTCATTATTATTAACTGGAAGTCTGTAAAACGCCCTGTTAAGCGTTCTGCCCTGCACTACTGCATCTTTTTTGGCTATTAGTAACAGACTGTCATTCAGCCACACAATATCAAGTTCATCTGTACCGCAGCCTTCATCAATATTTTTACTGTCAATTCTTCTATCAGCACATTTACATAAGATATAATTTCTTACATATGATAATTTATCGCCTGTCCATTCTGTGTAACCTTTGTATACAACGCCATTCTGTGCACACATATAATATGCCTTTATCATCTTAGTGAATGTTTTCTTAGAAATCCTTCCATTCATCATCTGATAAATCATCTTGCATATCCTCGTCATATTCTCCTGAATGTGATGGCTTTCCACCTATCAACTCCTCAGTATTATTATCTGCAGCTGGTCCACAGCCACGACCCATAGTGTTGAATACGTCAGCCGTTGTCAGACTGAAATTATTACCTATTCCAGGTATAACCATATTGGTTGTTGCCTGAAAACCGTCAAGGCAATAAGGCTTGGACTTTCCCTCATCAAATACTGTATCTGCAATAATAGAAGTCTTTGGCTGATAGTCATACACTGAAATATCTACATAGCCTTTAGTAAGAAGCATATCCAGAATTCTCTGCACCTCACTATACTGAAGATTTCCAACCAATACAGCATCTTCATTTACTGCAAATACCGATATATCATCATCTCTGCCATCTTTTAACTTAAACAGAATACCTGTTATATCTTCTTTGCTGCTATTTGCCTTTGCTACCATACGCAGTGTATCTCCATTAAATGTAAATCTTTTTTCAACTATTGGTTCTGCCTTTTTAATCTCTCTTACTGCTCCATTGTTTAATTTAACTACCATAATGTCCTCCATTCTTGCGCTGCTTCTAAGCGCATCTCAAGTTTGTGCGAAGCACAAATCTTGCGTGTGAAAAATCTTATTTTTCACACTATCCTCCATTCTTACCTGTTATAACAGGTACTTAAATTGATTATCAGCTATACAGCCTTTATCTTATCTTTAGGAACTCTCTTTCCTATCGACAATTGAAGCATAATAAAAAGCAGCCTGATTTTCCAAGCCGCTTTTTTTAATCTTTAAAATATGCTATTTTACTGTATCTGCAATTTCAAAAAAATTCTTCATCGCATAAATTCACTATCAGAACATTTTCCAATACGAATTTCTTATAAATTTGTCTATAAATTCAGGCATTGTCATTTTCCTTATATGTCCGCCATCACGAAACCCAACATCGTATTTGTCCATAAATGCCCTGTCGTCTGCCTCACTGCAATCTATATCCGTTATAAACGCTATGCTCTGTGGTCTGTTTCTGTCTTTATCACGATATACATAGACATATAATGGTTTAACATTGTGCATATTGAGCATTTCCCTATATATAACTTCAAGTGTTACATCATTCTCATAGTCAGCTTCTTTGCTTGAAAGCCTGTAATAAGGGCTATTCTCATTCTGGTTCTCAACATAAGTCTTCCAAGTCATAATCCAGTTGCCACGGTAGGTCTTAAGAACCTTAAGTATATCCATCATATGAGCACCGCTAAACTCAAATCTTTTATATTCCCTTATATATTTTGGCATATCTATATAAAGAAACTGCCTGTCAAATTGAAAATCAAGCCCCTGCTTAACTATGCCTGTGGAGATGCTTTCTATATTAAGATAATCAGCTTCTATAAGATGCAAATGTATTTTCTTTACATACATATCAGCAAATTTGCAGAAATCCTCTTTGCTTAATCCACATAACTGCTTTATCCTGCTTCTGGACATTTTCGTATCATCAAGATATGAAGATATATCGTCTACAACAAGCTTTCCGTCTTTATATGAATAAGTCTTCTCAAGCTTGGAATCAAGCCAGTATTCAGTCCGCAGACAATTGCACATAAAATATCTTGCCGCAAGCGTATATTCATCATAACCTGTTGCACTCCAGTCCTGATATACGCTAAACAGTGCAAGCCACTGGTTAATCTTGGATATCAGCACTTCCTTCTGCTTCTCGATACCCATCACTTCTATTGTCTTAGTAAATGCTTTGATGTGCTTGTATACTTTAACTGGTTTTTTCAATGCATTCTGAAACTGCACAAGCTGGTGATAATTCCTGCGTGCTAAAAGAACAATTCTGTTAGAATATCCATTTGCACAGAACAGCGGAACAAGTCCCATTTTGCCGAACATATCGAAAAATGTATCCGTCCTCTGGTCTGCCTGACTTATAATATAATGCAGCATTCCACGGTATATCTCATTACACTCAACCTCAGCATAATTAAGTGGTATATGCAGATTATGGTAAACCTGCTGTCTAAGCTTCATATCAGGTGAATACATATTCCAATACTTCTCCTTAAAGACGTCCTTAGGAAGCCCCAGATATTCAAGAAGCTGTGTCTGAGTATAAGTGTTATCTTTGCTTGCAAGCTGCTTATATATAATTGAATACACCTGCCTTTTCAGTTCCATTGGGAAATCCGTATAACCTGTATGTCTGCTTCTTAATTCACTTATTATATTCTTAACATCTTCGTACAAATGTATATTCACTCCTTGTGTACACACTACTTTAATTGCAGTAATTCACACTGATTAATTCCTGCATCCCAAAAATGTTCTGTGCTTAAACCCCTGACCTGGCATATTATTCCTGAATTCATTGCACCATGTCCGATTATTACAATATTCTTTCCATCCTCAAGCTGTGGTTCCACTACATTTCTAAGAAAGTCACCTGTTCTTTCAAATAACTTCTCAATGCTTTCCCCACCTTCAACTGCCTTATACTTTTCTGGTTCTTTAAATAATATATTAATCGGACAATCTAAAGCCCTTGCTGACTGTTCTGTTCCTTCATATATTCCAAAGCTCATCTCAACAAGCCTGTCATCTGTTATAATCGGAATATTGCGGTTTTTTAAAAATATCTCTGCCGTCTGTCTTGCTCTTGCCAATGGAGAACAATAGCATACATCAAGCGGCACATTTTTATAAACCGCTGCTGCCTCTTCCGCCATCTTTCTTCCAGCTGCATTGAGTGGAATATCTGTTCTCCCCTGCAGTTTATTTCTCTCATTCCAATCAGTCCTGCCGTGCCTCATTATGTATAACATTGTACTCTCTCCTTATCTTATGAAGTAGTATTTCGACGAGATGTTATTCTTATATTATAACACCTCATCTCCAGTATTAACAATGTGTTACAGCTCAATCTGAATTATGTATGTTACGCTGTTTCGACTTTCCTGCCTGTGCAGGCAGCATATATCTTATCTATCAACCTGTCACATAACAATGTATACGCCGCTCCTACTACATTTACACCTATTCTAAGTAAAACAGCATATTTAAGTCCGAACAATTCCGCCGCTATTGAAAGTGCGCCAAATGTATTAAACACTGTCTGCCACGAATAACCAGCTGAATATCCGACACCTATTCCACCTATCATACCGATATAAGGATACATCGACTTTGGAAGCACAATATACATAATTGAAAAAATCAGACATCCAACAATGTTAAATGCACCTCTCTTGCCTGCCCGTCCTTCTATATCCTTTGAAAATGGCAGGCACACTGACATGCACGCTATACCTATCCACATTGCTCTTGGCATATTAAGCAGATTCATCACAAGCATTGCACTTGATACTATAAATGTAAGCTTGATATACCATCTGTTTCTTGCCGAATTAATATTGAATTCATAGAATAAATCCTGGAATGTTCTTCGATATGGTCTGTTCTTCTGGTTCTTATAAAAGATAATCATACAAATTACCATACCACAAAGAAGTCCGATAACCCTTAACACATAGTCCTGTCCTGTAACGTCATACCCCTGTAATAACAGATAACCAAGCACAAATGTCGAATGATTATACATAATTACATTATGACAGCCCATTATCATAAGAAGCATTATACATACTATATTAATAAGAAATGCAACAACAGGTGGCACCATATTACTAAGCCTTGGTCCTGCTATCAATATAGCATATATTCCCATAATTGACAAAAGTCCATGTGATGTCTTTATTCCAAAATCTGCCTGTCTTAACACAAGCACTGCAAGAAGTACTGTAACACCTACCACACTGTTAGCACTGCCTAGAAGCTTACTGAATATTGTAACAACTGCTACACAGAATACCATAACAAGGTAAACCTTGAAATTATATATTAATATATGTTTTCTTTTCTCTTTAGCATCTTTTGTGTTCTTAATAAGCTGTTTAGAGCCTGCAGAACTTAACTGTAATTCCTGATAAAATGTCATAAAACCACTCTGATCCTTTCATCCCCATATATTTGTTAAACTTCATTATTAATATTACATTACACATTAACATATATAATATTTAACATCTGTCTATTTATCTATCCGATTATTTTCCAAATGCATTTAATAATGAGAATTTAAGATGCTAGGGTTGAGTAATATAACACTATTCCTTGCTATTGTCAATTATAAGCTTATAACCCTTTCTGCCATCTGTATTGTTGATGTACTGTGCGCAATAATTTACTATTTATTTTCTTCACTTTGCAAAATATTACTTAATATTTTTATCTGTTTTACTATATTATCCTTTATACTGCCCTTAATATAGACATCATTCAAATCATTTTTACTATACTGTAAATATGTATTATTGGTTAATTCTACTAATAAAGCTGTAAAATATCTTTCCCAGCTCATATACATAATGCTGTCCACATAATCCCACGTATTTTGTAATATTGCTGACAAATCTGCATTTTTAATAACACCTGATTTCAATATCAGCCATTCAAATGACTCTGGCAGATATAAATAACAATTATTATTCTGTCTGGCATATAATTCAATCTTTTCTACTTCTGAACCAAATGCAGCTCCATCTGCAACTACAAGTACATTTTTATCTTTTTTCAAATGCTTATATATATTCGACTTTCCATCTGCTGATATACACTGTAAATGTTCTGATGAATATACTTCTTTGAAAAACTGGTATCCTGCCTTGGAGTCTTCTGTTATAATATAATCCACTTTAACGCTTTCATTTACATTAACATTTGTATATATCTTATACATTTCGTTATATACATTTTTTAATGTTCCATATTTACCGGAATTTCTTATGCCATATATCTCATCTACACTATATGGAAGTGTTTCAAGTGTCTCTCTTGTTATTATAACGAAATAATTGTCTGACTTTTTTACTTCTTCTGCAAACTCTACACTTGATACGAACTTATTTCCCTCATCTATAAAAATTATGCTATTCTTCATCTCTGCCAATAAAGCTTTCCAATATCGCCCCTGCAAAATATGACATTCCCTGTCGCATGCTAATCTTATTCCGCTATCAGCTCCATTTTCCTCATACTCTGCTATCATATCTGCCAGTGTTGTCTTACCGGTTGCACTATCACCTTTTATTATTGTAATATTACGTTTTACCTCGAAATCATATCTTATTTTCTTATTTTCTACTATTATTCTATACTTTCCTTTCATATATCCCCCTAGACATATGCCATAGCCTCATCTAATAATTCGCTCATATTGTGAACTATCTTATCTGTATTAAGTACTTTTATGTTAAACCTTCCAGCTCCGAAATCCATCAAATGCCTCAGATTAATAGTTACATCTTCATTTTCAGATATTTTTAGAAGCCACTTTGCACAGTTATTACCACAGGTTGAGGCATTAAATATTTTCTCTTTATCATTTATTATTAATATTAAGGTTTTTGTTCCACCAGATAACGCAAGTGGTGATATCTTACCCAACACTGGACTTTCTATAAGATTACTGTCAATAACTTCTGATTTATCAACATCTCTTATTATATCCCTGACTATAGGTTCTGTTATCCAGTTATCCTCATATGTATTTTTAAAATATACTGCTGTATTATATACAGCTTCTTCCATATCTCCATAATATATATTTAACATATCCTGCCCCTTTCCTATAAATTAAATATATCTCATCAATATATTCTAATTATCGCAAAATATATCAATATCAATAATATGATATATTACTAATAATGTATTATTATATCAAAGCATTTCTATAAAGCAAATAATATATACTTTAAATTGAGGTATCTACAAGCTTATAACCCTGTCCGCCATCTGTATTGTTGATGTCCTGTGCGCAATCATTATAATTGTCATTCTACCCTTTAAGTTCTGTAATGTTTCGTTTACTGCACGCTCCGACTCATTATCAAGTGCGGATGTTGCCTCATCCATAAGCATTATCGGAGCATTTTTAAGGATTGCCCTTGCTATGGCTATACGCTGTCTTTGACCACCTGATACAGACATCCCCTTTTCACCAACAACTGTGTCATAACCATCTGTAAATTCTGTTATAAACTGGTGAGCATTAGCCATCTTTGCAGCTTCAATAATCTCAGCTTCTGTGGCATCAAGCCTTCCCATTCTTATATTATCCATTATACTCATATTAAAAAGTATTGCATCCTGTGGAACAAGTGCAAAAAAGCTTCTGCCAGCCGACAGACTTATATCATCAAGATTATTGCCACACACTTCAATCATTCCTCTGTCCGGCTTATAAAATCCCATAAGAAGCTTAGAAAGAGTTGTCTTACCTGACCCAGAAGCACCAGTGACAGCCACGAATTCACCTGCCTTTATTCTTTCATTATAATTATCAAGAACAACTACAGGTGCATTATTTTCATCTTTTATATATGAAAATGTTAAATCACTTATCTTAACTGAATAATCAGCATTATATTCCTGACCTTTTAATTTATTATCGTATAATTCTTCACAACTTAATACTTCATCCTCCGTTTTCTCATCAAGAAACTCGAATATATTCTGCGCATATGTCAGATACGCAATAAGCTCCGGAATATACTTTCCCATCTGCAAAAATTGCCTTGAAAAGCGTCCATACATTGTATATATCGCCGCAATAGCACCAAGTGTTGTATAGCCCTTCTGCACGAATAATATTCCAAGTGCCAGAAATACAAGATTACATATAAGGTCAAAGCCTGTATTAGCACATTCAAGCAAAGATGAAAACATATTTCTTTTATCAGACTTTACAGCATACACATCTGCTTCTTCATTGTATCTGTCAACCGTCTTTCTGCCTGCCTCAAACATCCTTACCTGTATAATTCCCTGAATAAGATCTGTTATATGCTTTGTCATTATGCTGTTTGACTCAGACATTTTCTTACTTAAGCTTTTAAGCGGTCCAGTCAGAACCATCGTAACTCCTATCAGCACTGTATTTACAGCCACAAGACAAAGTGTAAGCTGCCAGCTGAGTGCAAACATAGGCACTAAGAATACAACTACCATCATAAATGGCATAACAACTCTTCTGAATCTTGAACCAAATATATCACCCATTCTTCCAAGGTCGAATGATACTTTTGATAACATTTCCCCACTATGGTGATTTTCATAATATTCACAAGGCAGCTTCATTTCATGACTCAACACCTGTTCGTACAGCTTTCCATATATTCTCTTTGCTTCCACGTTATATCTTATGCAGGCAAATCTATATCCTAACAACACTACCACACCTGTTATGACTATTATTACGACAGAACTTATAAGCCTGTCCCACTCGCCTTTCTGTGCTATGTCAACAACTATCTTCATAAGAAATGCTTCCATAACTGAGAACATTGCAAATGTTATGCTCATCCCTAATATTGAACCATAATACATAAATCGTCTTTTTCCCATAGTTCTCATAGTCCGTAAGAATAACTGCCATATTCCGGAATTCTTCTTATTATTATCCTTCTGCGTACATTTCTGCATATACCCCTCCCATATCAAGCAACTGTTTATGAGTTCCAGCCTCAACTATCCTTCCATGCTGAAGTACAATTATCCTGTCGGCATCTTTTATTGTAGACAATCTGTGTGCTATCGTTATGCTTGTTTTTCCTTTGCATAACCTGTCAAGAGCATCCTGTATAAGCTGCTCTGTTCCCTCATCAATAGCAGATGTAGGCTCATCTAACAACAGAATTGGCGTGTTTTTTAATATTGCCCTTGCTATAGCAATACGCTGCCTCTGACCACCTGAAAGCTGGCTTCCACCCTCACTTATCACAGTTTCATATCCATCAGCAAGTCCTTCTATGAAGTCGTGAATTCTTGCATCCTTACATGCATTAACAACTTCATCGTGAGTTGCATTAATATTTCCATACCTGATATTTTCCTCAATAGTTCCTGGAAATAAAAATGTATTCTGTGAAACAAGCGCCATATTCTCTCTTGCGCTTTCAATATTCCATTCATTAATATCCATTCCGTACAGCTTATATGTTCCATCACTGGCATGATATAAGCCGCATAACAGTCTGAAAATAGTAGTCTTTCCGCCACCTGAGCTTCCGACTATCGCTATATTTTCGCCATTTTTAATCTTAAAACTGACATCATTAAGAACATTTTCGCCCTCTTTATATGCAAACTTTATATTGTCAAATTCTATGGCATAATCTGAACTATGCCTGTCAGATATATCATTTTCAACATTACTTGTAACGGTCTTATTATGCGATATATCTGATTCTGTCTTGTCACCAAAATGCTCATCTTTAGCCGAAAGTATTCCTTCAAGTCTTCCTATACACACCATACAGCCTGTTGCATCAACTATGGCAAACGGAATTCCTATAATCGACTCAACAAACTTTTCCAGAATAACGACAAAACCAACAAGTTCTCCAACTGTAAGCTGTCCATTTCTTACAAGCCATATGCTTAAAAATGCACATAATATAGAAGGAATCCATTGTATGAGTCTTCTTATAACTATCGCCGTATTGCTTATGCCTGTTCTTATCTGCTCTGTTTCCACAAGCTCCTCTGATGCATTATGCATTCTGTTTTCAAAATACTTCTGTAATCCAAAGGCTTTTATTATCTGATACCCCATTATAGCTTCATGATCAATCCCAAGCATTGCATCAACCTTTAAACGATATACCTTTGACACATCACGCATTTTCTTCACAAGAATATTTGACAGCCATATTACAAGTGGATAACTCACAACAACTGCAACAAAAAGCACTACATTTATCCTTCGCACATAATTGGCATATATAAGTGCTGCCGTAATATTTGTTATAATTGTTGCAAAATGCTCTGTCAGAAAGTTTTCGGCTTCTGCTATATCAGAATTCACCTTATTAATTATTGTTGCTGTACCTGCATTATCATAATATGAATAATCTATCCGGTATAACTTGCTGCTTATCTGTTTTCTGTATGAATTAATAACCCTTACCGCATATTTAAGTGAAAGCCTGCTTCCTGCAAAGGAAAGTACAAAGCCTAATAATGTCAGATATATAAACTTCTCAATAATACTGCCAATATCAACAGCTTCGCCTGACAGCATATAATCTATGTTGACACTTATTATATTATTGGCACTCACAATTATCTCATTCACAACAGCATTAAGAAGCAGTGCCATAATTATCAGATACGAATACCTGAGCATATTTTTTATAAAATTATTTGCTTTAAGATTAAACTTCTGATTCATATGTTATCCACCTCTTATTATGATTTAACTATAACTTATTCTTGCACAAAATATAATAACAGAATTAAAAATAGCTGATATCTTATAAATGTAACTATCCACATCGTCCAATCTGTAACCTGACTTTGTAAACCGTCACATCTTATATAAGATACCAGCTATTTTTAATTAAATTTCAACTATAATATTCATTTATAACACTTCTATAATTATAGTAATTTTCTTTAAATTAAATTATTTCTTCTATATTATAATGTATTAATCAGAAGTTAAAATCTATCACTTTCCAATACATCTACATTATAATACATCAACCTGCTTAAGCAGCCTTCTCTGAGTTCTTCTCACTCTTTGCATAGCTCTTAGCTGAGTTAACTACAATGATAAGACCAAGTACGATAAGAAGAATTGCTATTATAAGCTGAAGTCCATTTGCTATGAACACCTTACCCCATGTAGTAGTACCTGCTGGGATTGTAACTGATGCTGCGTTCTGGATAGCCTTAACCATAGCGATAAGTCTCTGTACAAGTGCTGTAAATGTTACACAAAGCATAATGATAAGAGGTGGGAAGAGCATCTTGTTGCTGCGTCCTGTAACCTTTAAGAATACGCAGAGTGTTATAAGAACAAGTGCACTTAATAACTGGTTAGCTGAACCGAATAATGGCCAGATGTTAGCATATCCAATCTTTGTAAGTACGAAACCACAAAGAAGTGTTATGATTGTTGAGAAATATGTATTGCAAAGTAATTTTCTCCAGCCTTCTGCGTGTTCCATATCATCTACGCTGAAAAGCTCCTGGAAGCTCATACGTCCGATACGTGCAACTGCATCAAGTGATGTAAGAGCAAGTGCTGATACACACATTGTCATAAATACTGTTGCGAAATGTACTGGAACACCAAACATTTCAAAGAAACCTGCTACACCACGGCTGAATATCTGGAATGGAGTACCTGCTGCAGCTGTACCATCAGCGGCTGCGGCTGCACCTGCTACACAAAGAGCAAGAACTGCAAGTAAGCTTTCAAGTACCATAGCACCATAACCAACCTTAAGCATATCCTTTTCATTCTCTACTGTCTTAGAAGATGTACCAGATGAAACAAGGCTGTGGAAACCTGAAACAGCACCACATGCAACTGTTACGAAAAGGATAGGGAACATTGTTCCAAGCTTAGCATTGTTAAATCCTGTGTATACAGGAAGGTTCATAGATGGATGGGCAACTACAAGACCAAGTGCTGCTCCAACTATCATAGCGATAAACATAAATGTTGTCATGTAATCTCTAGGCTGCTTCATAAGCCACATTGGCATAACTGCTGCAAAGAAGATATATACGAATGTGATATAGCTCCATGCATTCTTACCTAAGATGATTGGACAGAAGTTACCAATTACAAATGAAGCAACAATAAATGCAATACCAACTACTGCTTCTTTCCAGCCTGAAAGATTAAGCTTCTTCTGGATAAGACCAAATACTACTGCGAATACCATAAACATAATTGATACTGTACCAGCAGAACCATTAGTTGAAGCTGCTGGTGCTAACTGTGATGCTCCATCAACTACTGTATATGCATTAAATGTACCTGCAACCATATCAGCAAATGCTGCAATAACGATAAGTGTAAATAACCAGCAGAAAAGTAAGAAAATCTTACGTCCAAACTTACCGATATATTTCTCAATGATCATACCCATTGACTTACCTTCGTTCTTAACTGAGGCATATAAAGCTCCGAAGTCTGTTACAGCACCAAAGAATACACCACCGATAAGAATCCAGAGTAATACTGGTAACCATCCAAATGCTGCTGCCTGAATAGCACCTGTTACAGGACCTGCACCAGCGATTGATGAGAACTGATGACTAAATACAGTCCATCCTTTGGTTGGAACATAATCTTTTCCATCATTGTACTTTACGGCAGGTGTTTCTGCCTTAGGGTCTATACCCCACTTGTTTGCTAACCAACGACCATATACCATATAGGCACCAAATAATATAACAGCCGCGATTAAAACGATTACTAAAGTGTTCATAATGTCACTCTCCTATATATAATATTAGCTGAGCAAATAAATATTCCCAGCCTATTTCACTAGCCAAATACAATGAACGCAGAAAAACGGAAATTAAAAATAACTAATTCCATAATGCAAAAAACCTTCGCCTCTGCACATATCTTAACGATATCGTACAAAGACGAAGGTAAATTACATTACTTCCGCGTTACCACTTTGCTTGCCGGATAAATCCGACCTCTCTACTGCCACACATATGGCATGCCCTGTTAACGATGGGTACCGGTTCTGACTACTAAATTAATATCTTTCACCAGAACTGCTTGCAGGTGAGGGCTTATCTATTCCTTGCTGCCGTTTCTCATCAACCAACGGCTCTCTGTAGGCGGTGATATAAATAAATCATTTCCTGTTCTTCGCATTTGACTATTGAATTAAGTAATAAGATAATCTCTTCATTTTAATTTGTCAATAAAAAATTTAATTATTTTTTTGTATTTTTAATGTATTTTTAATTTGACTACATTTCTACTATATCTTTACTGTAACATTTATTATGTTCTGAATGTCTTTAAAGCATCTATTGTCTGCTGTATAAGGTCATCAACACTCAAGCCGGGCATATCTGCTCTATTTTAAATAACCTCTCTTGAACAGCCAGCAGCAAAACCTTTGCTCTTGTGATAGTTGTGAATAAAAGGAATATTTGATTTTTTTATAATCACTCTGATGTATATTATATATCATTTTGGTATGGTATATATTTATTTTATATATTAATAAATTACAAACTTTATAATTATATACATATATAAGTATATGAAAATTTAAGATTTTTTTAATATTTACAGCTGGTTTTATTGACACAATTCTTTTATAACATTATAATTATTAGATAAAGATGCGTGGAGATATATAATTTTTCACAAATTAATCTAATTTAAGGAGCGTGATTCCAATGAAAAATATTAAGGTTCGAACAAAGCTTACTATTATAGTAGCTTTAGTACTTGTGCTTGTGGCTTCTGAAAGCTTTATATCTATTCAGAATATGAACCAGTTAAAAAACAAAGCACTTGATACTATGGACACATCATCAAGACAGAACTATGATGATTCTATTAAAGAACAGGTAGGTGTCGTCATCTCTCTGTTATCTGAAATCAATAATGAGTATAAGGCTGGCAGATACAGCCTTGATGAAGCTAAGAAGATAGCTGCTGATGAAATACGTCAGATGCGCTACGGAAATGGTGGATATTTCTGGGTTGACCAGTCCGATGGTAAGAATATTGTTCTGCTTGGGAATTCAACTGAGGGTACTAACCGTATGAACACCAAAGATGCTGAGGGTTACCAGATGGTCAAGGAAATAATACGTGTTGCAGTCCAGGATGGTGGTGGTTATACAGATTATGTATTTCCTAAGGAGGGAGAAACAGAACCTTCACCAAAGCGTTCTTACAGCGAATACTTCAAACCTTTTGACTGGGTTGTTGGTACTGGCAACTATACTGATTACATAGACACTGCTATTGCACAGCAGGATGAGGAATTCACCAGCTATGCTTCAAGCAAAGCTATTTCGCTTATTTTATGCAGCGTATGTATGCTTATTGTTGTTGCTATACTCGTTGCTCTCATCGCAATTGATATTACTAAATCATTAAGAAAAATAAAAGAACAATTCGAAGTAATTGCCGGTGGTAATTTTGCCACAAAAATGCAACAGCCTATGCTTAAGCGTAAGGATGATTTCGGACAGCTAGCCAATGCACTTGAAACTATGCGCGAATCTGTACGAAGCCTGTTAGCTCAGGTAAAAAACGAGGCTGCCAATATTGATAAGGTTGTAGAAACTATCGACACTAATGTATACAATCTTAATGCAGAAATTGAAGACGTATCTGCAACAACAGAAGAGCTTGCTGCAAGTTCAGAGGAAACTGCCGCCTCTGCTGAACAGATTAACGGAATGACACAGCAGATTGAAGAAGCTGCAAGGGAAATTGCCATAAGAGCACAGGATGGTGCAACTGAATCCCAGGACATCCATAAACGTGCTGTAAAGACTAAGGATGATACTGTAGAAAACCGTCAGAAAGTTAAACAGATGATGGCTGACATCAGAGTAAATCTTGAGCAGGCTCTTGAAGATGCCAAAGTAGTTGACCAGATTGGTGTGCTTGCCGACTCTATCCTGAATATTACTGCACAGACCAATCTGCTTGCCCTTAACGCTTCTATTGAAGCTGCAAGAGCTGGTGAGGCTGGTAAAGGCTTTGCGGTTGTTGCAGAGGAAATACGTGTATTAGCTGAACAGTCTAAAGATGCTGTAGCCAACATTCAGGCTGTTACAGAAAATGTAAACAAAGCTGTAGGCAACCTGACAAGCGATTCTAACCGCCTGCTTGATTTCGTTGATACTGATATTGTTGAATGTCTTAACGGATTTGAAAAGATGGCTGATGACTATAATATGGATGCTTCCAACATTAACGATCTTGTATCTGATTTCAGTGCAACATCAGAAGAGCTTGTTGCATCTATAAGCAATATCACTCAGGCGATAGATGGAATCACTTCCGCTTCTAATGACAGTGCAACTGGAACAACCAACATAGCCCAGAAGACAATCGTAATCGTAAAAGGCTCAGAAGCTGTTATGAATGGAGCTAAAACCGCAGAAGCCTCTGCTGCTGAACTTCGTAAGAATGTTAATAACTTTGTTATTGATTAATTTTATATATAGCAGGAATTATGGGTGTGGAAATGTTTGTTTCCACACCTATTTCATTCCTCTGCTTTATTCGTTTATATTTATCCCTAACATACAGATATGCCCGGCTTCATAACAATATGAAGCCGGGCATTATTAATCATTTTTATTTATTGCTTAGTTCTTATCGCTTAATTCATGCTTTTTACGCATTCTTCTTTCTTGTTACAGCAGCAATACCTGCTAATGCAATTGCCATCACACACAGAACAGCATACAATACTATAGGCGAGCTGTCTCCTGTTGCTATGCTGCTTGTTGCTGAATTATCAGCATAATCTGCTATTACAACTGCATATTCAGATGCGTGACTAAAGTTAAGAGATATGTTACCATCTGCATCTATTGCACCTGCATTCTGGAATATCATTCTGCCTGTGCTGTCATAATAATAGAGATTGCCATATTTGCCAGCATATTCACTTCCTATATTGTATGTAAGACTTGCCTTGAATCCAAAATCTCCACTATACGCAAGTGAAATCTGCTTAACTGGATTATTGCCAGCAAGCTCTGATATAACATCATCTGGTATTGCATCAGAGTCTGTATCTACCGAAAGGTTAATATCCTTAAGATTATCAGCCTGAATATTATTACCATTGATAGTCCATTTATAACCATTCATATCAAGAACAATATCAACATCCTTACCCTTGGCAGCTTCTAACACATCCTTTGGCACAACTGTTGCTTCTGACATATCAACTGTATAAGTATCTCCAGCCTTGGCAGTAGTAATTGAAGCTACAGCTTCCTGTATCTTATCAGATGATAACTTAGTTCCTTCATTGTTGCCTTTGTTTCCATCAGTTGTTGTCTGATTATTGTTACCACCGGTACTACCATTGTTATCATCAGTAGGTGGAACAGAATCGTCTATTTCCGCATCTGCCTCGAAATAATAACTTCCAGTATCTGTATTAATGATATATCCATTCTTTATAAGTTCATCTAATTCTTCAGTTTTAATCCACTCTACATTCTTAACTCCAGGAATTACTGTTGGAAGTTCAATCTTCTGCCCTTTTTTAACAAATGATGTCTCTTTATATAAACACTTTGAACCAACACCTGGTGTATATGAATACACATATTTTTCTACGATATTGGTATTATAATTTGCCAAAAACGTTGTATTATTACTAACTATAGTATCTGAATCTGGATAGCCAACCATTGTCCAGCCTGTGATTTTTGCATCATCAAATTTAACACCGGTATCAAACTTCTCTAATGCCTTACTTAGCTTAGTTCTTCGTGGAACTTCTATTGTTTTGATTTCCCATTCCATATCTGCGTTAATATAACTGAACATAACATTTACATTTGGCTGAACAAATGTACCATTTTGTGTTACATTGAAATAATAATCATACATTAATGGAAGTTCTCTTCCACTTGTTTGTCTTTCAGTAGATGTATACAACATATTATTATATACATCACGAGCCTCTATACTTGAAACATACCATTCACATGGATAATCGTTTTCTGTAATAGTATATGTATATTCGTATTTACTTGTTCCTTCAACATTCTGCATATAGCAGTATACATCGCTTTGAGAAGACAATTCAGAATTTACGTTTTTTAATACCATTTTAACAGAGGCTACACCTGTATCATCAGTTATATCTGCTGTGAATTTCACCTGATCTCCTGCTGTAAATGTCTGACCTGCCTTATCCATAGAAAAGCTGTTAAGCTTTGGTACATTTTTCTCATTTACTACATAGTTGTCGTTCTGTACAGTTACCTTGCAATCCCATGCTGAATTCTTCTCTGCACGGTTACCAGTTACATCTTTCACATTTATACCATTAATATACCACTCACCAGGTACAATATCATCTGGAAACTCCCATGAACCTATATAACAGCCATTAGCAGAATCCCATTGCAGATACATAGAATGTGATGTGTTTCCTGCATTAACTTGAAATTCTACGTAACAAGTGTCTTGTAAAGCAGAATTATCAGTTGCACCTATTGTAACGTGAAGTGTATCTCCCGGTTTTACTGTCTGTCCATTTTCCTTTAACTTAACAGATGTAACCACTGGTTTCTCGTTATCACTACGGGTTATATTTACCCAGTATAAAGCAGATGAAGCTGTTACATTTAATACATCTGGTGTGCTTGAAAGCACTGGCGAACTTGAATTTCCTGCTTTATCTGTTACTGTAAGAGTGTCGATGAAGACCTTTCCATCAGTAAGTTCAGCATCAGAAACCTTTACGGCATACTCATAGCTTTTAGCTGCTTCGTTATACTGTAAGCTGCCATCAGCATATGAATAGTAATAAGTCGTATTATTACCTTCTGATTCCAAAACCATCCTCACGTCCTGAATACCCGAATCAGAATCATAAGCCTTGATTGCAATCTTAAATGTGTCATCATCTCCTACATTCTGCCCCTGCTTATCAATCGAAATACTTTCGACTACAGGTGCCGTTGTATCAAACTGTTCTGATGCAGCAGCTACATTTGCTTCCTGTGCCTGTGCTGTCCTGATATCTGCATTTATGCCACCACTAAACAAGGCAGCAAGCATTGCGGCAGAAACTGTCACTGTTGCCAGCTTCTTTATAAATTGTCTTTTCATACACATTTCCTCATTCTATAAGCGGATACCTTTTATTCAACTGCCTGATTAATACTATATCAACCACCTGATTAACACTATATCAACAGCCTGATTAACACTATATATTCAGCCAGTTAAAATGTAAGATTCTCACTTATTCCTTCTGTAAATTAGTAGTTCAGATATTCATCATTAGAAATTCCTGTAAATATCCGCTATTATTGTACCCCCCCCCGAAAAAATTTTTCAATAGCTGAATATGTAAATTGATGTTGTAAATTATTATAATAACTTCCCGTTTATGAAGATCGGGAACTCCTTTTTACTGGATATTAAATCAAAATTTTATTTTAATATCATTCTTATCAAATTTTCCGTATAAATTTTCCTTAACCCTGCTATTACTTTCTCCACAAATAGAGCCAAACTAGGACCAATCGATAAAACAAATGCCGGAAGCCCACATAAATACAGGCTTTCGGCATTTTAATCCGTTACTATGAAATACCTTTGTATATTCCGCTACAAATTGAACAAATCCGCGTGTGTTCCGGTATCAACTAAAGTCAATGTTAGAACATCATTCTCCTTCAGATAAATCAATAACCAATCCGGCTGAATGTGACATTCCCTGAACCCCTGGTATTTCCCTTTTAGTTCATGGTCACGATATTTCTCTTCGAGAGGAATATCATTCTGCAGCATCGTAATAACTTTATCTAAAAGTTTCAAATCCAAGCCTCGTTTCTTTGCCAGCTTGAGACTTTTCTTAAATTTCCCGGTTAGTATTAATTCATATTGCATCAATCAATATCCTCCAAAGCCTCTGAAAAGCTAGCGTATCTCTTTGTATTAGGATCTTTGCTGATTCTCTTTGCTTCTTCCATTGCCTCTAATACTTCCGGCTTATACTGTGGCAATTCAACACTAAAAGGAAGTCCTCCTCTTAATACACACTGCTTTAAGAATATATTCATTGCACCGGACATATCCATTCCTAACTGTGAGAAAAGTTCACTTGCCTGTTTCTTTAAATTTTCATCTATTCTTACTTGTGTAGGTACCGTAGCCATAAAATCGCCTCCATTTCAAAATACAATACTAATATTATATGCACCTCTTATAATTATATTATACCGTTTTAATTTACATTGTCAATCATTTGTATTGTTTTTGAAAATATAATTTACAGGGGATTTCTTCAAATAGTAACCGTTCTCCTAAAAATTTCCCATTACAATCCTTGTAGTCTACTCTTGTGTCATTGCAGTTTAATTCCTTAATCTAATTTATGAAACTATTGTCCACATTTACCTATCTCCATCCAAATCCATCTAACTTAGGACATTCTATTTCATAATGATGTATATTCCCCAGTTCAAGAAGTTCCTCCGCTGCTTCTCTTGCAAGTTGTTCCGTGCTGTACACCCCATAAAGAATTGACTCATAATTATCATTGTCACATATATATGGTGTTGTTAAAACACAAGTTGATCTTGGTGAATTTTGAATTATTAAAATAATTATATCTCTATTCTCATCCCCATATGCTCAATAACTTTTTTATATTCTGCACACTTTTTCTTTCCCGCTATATACTTAATCTTCTCTACTACCATATATGCCTCTCCTTTTCTCGTATTAACTTTCAATACATCTCCAGGCACAACAGGTTCTTTTTTATTATATATCCATGCAAAATACTGTGGTCCTTTTATTATTATATCAGTTCCTGACATATCAACATGGCGTCCAATAACAACCTTTGCATGAGGAACCAATGCATTTACTTTATATATCTCTGGATTCTGCCACTTTTTCATATTATCCTTGTGTTTATCTGCAATAAGCAATGATACATATCCATCTACAATCTGATTGTTCTCATCTATTAATATATTATGAGCCATCCTGCCTGTTTTCTTGAAATAATCCTCATAATACTTATATTTTTCGGATTTAGGTTCTACCATTCCAGAACAGTCAATATCGCTAAATGAAATACTTATTATGTCATCAATCACAAATATACCTACATTTTTATTATCAATCCATTCACATTGAGATAGTAGTTTCATTGCATCATACATGATATCATCCCTTCTATCTGGATCCTCAGGCTTATACAAACTACGCCCAGTAAAGTATCTCATACCACACGGTTTTAAAATATCAGTCAATCTTTTCTGTATTACTAACGTATCTCCTATACTATAGTATGTATCATCATATGCTATCAAAATCCCTTCATTCATAAATATCAGCCTCCTAAATATATAATTTATATATAATATATTAAGATATACTGATACATTTGTTATTAAACTTGTAGTATAAAAATATTATGCAACACATTTCTTTAAAATATTATAATATCTAAAAAGTCTTCTATAACTGTAATCTTTTATATCAGATTTATTTCCACACACAATATCATCCATTGAAACGCCAAACAAACTACTTAACGCATAAAGATTATCTATAGTCGGCATGCTTATTCCGTTAAGCCAATGATATATACTCTGCTGACTTCCTAATCCAAGATATTCCTGTACATCCTTTACTGTTAGATTGTATTTATCCATAAGTATTCGGATATTCCATCCTGTTTCTCTTTTATTAATTGCCGGTATCATATTCTCCTCCTTTTTACTTGATATTAAATCCAAAATTTATTTTAATATCATTCTTATCAATTTTTCCGTATAAATTATCCTACATATCCATTCTTATCTTATCAATCAAAATAACATCTGCCGGCAGCCATTCTACCTCATCAAGATGCTCCTTAGTCAGCCATTTTGCATTTTCATGTTCCTTTAACTTCAATTCTCCGCTTACTATCTCACACCAAAAACAATCCATTAAAAGGTGAAAATTGGGATAATCATATTCAATTGTATCTATTAAATTTCCAATTTTAATTTTTGTATCTAATTCTTCCATAATTTCTCGTTTTAATGCTTCCTGTGGTGTCTCTCCTGCCTCTATTTTCCCTCCTGGAAATTCCCAGCCATCCTTGAATTCTCCATACCCGCGCTGCGTTGCGAATATAATTGGCTCCCCATTATCATTAACTTCTTTTATTACTGCTGCAACTACTTTAACTGTTTTCATATAATTCTTGTGTGACAATTATAAAACTAATTATCTCACTTTCCTTCTTTCTTTTAATATCATGATTTAATGCAATAAATTAAGTAAAAAAGTCTTTTTCTGCAAGCACAAACGACTTTTTATACTTTTGACATATACATAATATTTATGAATTTACAATATACTCATATATATCTTCACGTACTGGAACATCAAGTATCCACTCTATCTCAACTGCTGTTTTCTGTGTATTTGGCATTGTAAATTCCTTAGTATTTCCACTAGCTGTCATATGCCCAAGATAATAAAATTCCTTAGAAATCTTATCGTCCTTATTCTTTCGCACAAAAAGTTCTACTCTAATTCCTCTCTCTTTAGCCTTAAGAAAATTCTGTACATCCTCAGATTGCAGACTCCTTCCCGATTTTGATATTGCTATCAATCGATCCCTAAATCCTTGTTCAAAATGATCCTCATATTTTGTTGTGTCACTAATATCATCCGATTTATCATAATTAATAAATACTGGAAATGTCTTTGTTTTCTTATCATATTTATAACCACCAATATTTAATGGAACTTCATTCTGTTCCCAATTAAGCAGACGACATACGTCCTCATACGTATATTTTTGATAAAGGACAAAATCTGTTACATCATAACTTTGTTTATAATCTCTCTCATATCTACTTATTCCAAAATCAACAAGTTCTTTAATAATATTATAAAAATCTTTATTTGATAGCATTTCAAGAAATGTTTTTGTTGGCTTATAATCATTGCCTTCCTTTTCTATAAAAACACACTGTGCATATGTTTTCTTACCAGATCCTGCCGGAAATTCATTAGTCATAACATTTATAATATTTTCCTTCTGTTCCTTGCTAATTGATTTACCATAAGTCAACATATCCTGTGAAAGACTTGAAAATAATCCACATTTGGACAATCCTTTGGCATACATAAGCATTCTCTTAAGTAATTGTAATTCTTGAATTCTCTTACCATTTGCCAGTTTCTTGGAAATAAATTCGACTATCTTTTCTTCTTCCTGTGAAAGACGAAGCTTATAATCCTTCTCATATTTAACTAAAAACTTATAATACGAACCCAGACTATTATTATCAAAAATACGGGCAACATCCATTTCTCCATAATCATCAAAATCCCGTAAATGTGGTATTCTTCCTAATTTATTCTTAAGATTTGTGTAATTTTCTTTTATCAGTTTAATATCACTAAAATTAGCATTATCAACAGATGCAAATATTCTTTTCTTACTTATTTCATCAAAATGCACTGTAGATGCACCTGGAATAACCCTTCCACCTTCCATTATGTATCTACGTATATTATCTTTATTGTAAGTTCTATCCCCTGACAGTGCTATTGGAATCATAAAATTATTATTATAATTACCAATAAAATCAAGAATAACAACATACTCTTTTCCATCGGCCTTTCTAAGTCCTCGTCCCAACTGCTGTATAAATATTATAGGTGATTGTGTCGGTCTAAGCATAATAACCTGATTAACCTCTACAATGTCAACACCTTCATTCAATATTTCTACAGAAAATATATAGTCTAACGGCTTCTTATTAATATTTTCCTCATTCTCATCCATTGCAAGTCTCTCAAATGCATTCTGCCTTTCCTGTTCCGTTGCATCACCATTCAACGCTATCGTACGAAAATATTTCCCTGTATCTGGATTAACTATATTATTAAATTTATGTGATAACTCCTGTGTTTCTTTGATACTGCTACAAAATATAAGACCTTTAACTTTTTCTCCACTATATCCATAATAATTTGCCTGCTGGATTATATGCCTTACACGTTCATCGCTTGTAAGCATACTAAAATCATGATTTTCTTTAACATCTCCAACTACAGACAAATCAGTAATTCCAAAATAATGAAATGGGCATAACAAATTTTCTTCCATGGCCTGTTGTAAACGTATCTCATATGCAATCTTATAATTGAACAACTCATAAACATTTCTACCTGCAATATTATCATCCCGCTTATCAGGAGTTGCTGTCATCCCAAGCCACAACTTAGGCGTAAAATGTTTCATAATCTTCTGATATGTATCAGCAGTTACATGATGTGCTTCATCAAAAATAATACAGTCAAATGCATTTTTATCATATTGAAGCAAATGTTCATCCCTATTTAACGTCTGAACAGTAGCAAATACATAATCCGCTTCATATTCATGATAACCTGCACCAACCAAACCCATAGAAACAGATTTTGCAAACACCTTCTCATAAGATTTCTTAGTCTGTCTTGCAAGCTGTCCTCTATGAACTAAAAATAAAACTTTTTTAAATCCAAGCTCTCTCATTGCAAATGCAGAAGCATAAGTCTTACCTGTTCCTGTCGCCGATATAAGAAGTGCCCTGTCCTCTCCTTCTTCTAAAATCTTCTTAAGATTTGTAATAAATCCAATCTGCATGCTGTTTGGCTTAAGCTTATATTTTTCAAGCGATACAACATTATCAATCCTCGCAATATCTCTCTGATGTTTAATAATTTCATATTGTTCTTTATAATTTCCATAAAATTCATTAAAATCTAAGGCATAACTAGAATTCCATAATCTATTAAATTCTTCAACTATTTCCTTCGCTATCTTCCCTTGCTGCATTGATACAAGCTTAGTATTCCACTCATGATTGCTAGTAAGTGCTGCACTTGTTATATTCGAACTTCCAATGATAATACGATATACTTCATCTGTTTTAAAAATATATCCTTTTGTATGAAATCCTTCATCTGCCTCTTGTACGTCATACATTTTTAATGTAATATTTGATAATCCATTAAGCTTCTCCAACGCTTTAGGCTCGCTAAAATTCAAATAATTAGTTGTGAGAATTTCACCTGGAATATTTTTCTTTTCCAAATCTTTAAATGTCTGAAGTAATGGTGTGATTCCGCTCATAGTAATAAATGCAACACTGATCTGAAACTTATCACATCTTAACAGCTCATCTTCAATCGAAGATAAAACTTTCTTACCAGATTTATAATTATTCGATACAAACTGAGGACAATAAAAACTGTCAGAAGCAACAGAACCATCTATGTATGCAGTTTCTAATCCTAATCGTAATTCATTTATTTTATCCATATTGATGACATCCATTCAATTAATATTTATTGTATCTATTATATTATTTATTGTAATATGTTGCAATGAAAGTATCCGTTTTTTGAAGTATCCTCAACATGTTCTGATAACTTTCACCCTGCAAAGCCAGATAATTAATCATAATATCTACATCAACTCTTCCCCACATAACCTTCAATGGGTATCATATAAGTATCACGACAAAAGAAAAAGCCCCATAAATGGCTTGTTTACGTCATTTATGAAGCTCTGTTTACTATTCAAACTCGCAGAGTCTGGTTTGATTTAGGTTATTTCAATATGGTTATCTATACTATTTTGTATTGTTATTCTACACCTTTTCCACACATTATTTTTCGTTTCACATATTTTTAGTACCAATCCAGTACCATTGCATTTTTTCATTATTGTGTGTAGTTCCGGTGGCTTGCAGGTTCGTTTACCATTCACAGAATAAATTTCTGTCGGTTTGCTTGTCCACCTATGAAAATTATAATCTCCAAACGATATTTCTGCAAGAAAAAATTTTGTGGTACTAATCGTTAGTACCACGATTGTTTTCTATGTACTGAGCAAAATCAATTACCTTTGCTGGCTCTCTCTTAGCAACAATCCCTAATCGTTCCATATCTAATTTAAAAAGTTCACTCGGATATCCATACGCATCAAATCCCTCTGGCTGGCAAATATCTCTGTTCAGATACTCACTAAGTTCCCAGATTTTATCTGATGCAGGCTTTTTATCATCATTTAGAAAATTTACATACTCTTTAACAAGACCTTCCATATAATTTTCCTACCAGCCTGATAATTTTTCTCGAAATAGCTTCCAATCCTTTTTGCTTATTTCCATGATTTAATGCCCCTTAATATTACCAAACGACGTCAACAATGAAACCTATTTAAAACTGTACTTAGTGTACACTCTGTTTCATATTACTACTTTATTATATTCATATATCTTGGAGTCTCATGAAATTTCCAATCTTGTTGGGTTTTATTAATGCTAACGCTTAACATTCAAGCCTGTAACCCTAAATATTTTTCTACTTTTTCAATAAAACCTTTAATAAATCTTTCGTAACATCATCTATTTTCTTATTATTGATAATATCATCGTATTTGTTTTCTATAACGTCCAATACTGTACTAGTTGAAATTTTACTTTCCTCTATCTCTCCAACTATTATTTTACTTATTTGTTTAGCATCCAAATACGGGAAATCCAAATCTAGCAATATCTTCATAAGTAAATCATTATTGCAGTTAAAAATTCTTAAGCGTTTTAATATTTCTTGATCTAATACAGTATATATCGCTTTCATCTCACTATCACTCTCTAAAAGAGAATCATCAAAAATAAATTCTAAATAACCTATTATTCTGGTAAGCTCATACTTTATATAACTAAATGCTAAATCAAACAAATAGTCAATAAATAAATTCAGTGTATCTTCGCTCATATCAGATGCATGTGCATTAACTTCTTTTTGTATTTTTTGATATATACTTTCCGGTTTTAAATTTAATAATTTACTAACACATATATAGTTTTTAATACGTTTACCTTTTGGAAGTGCATTATTGATATAAATCAAAGAATATACCCTAGTGTATTTCACAACTCCCATAAATATTTCAACAAGATTTCCCTTAATTTTTGTTCTATCTTTGTCATCCGCATTTTGAAATTTTTTTACAGTTTCAACTATTTTAGGCATAGCATCCACGAGCCTTAAAAATTCAGCTATAATAAATCCATCTGTTTTCTGTAAGTCTTCTACTGTTTTACCATATCTTTTTAAATTTTCTTGCAATTTATTGTAAAGCGACATTTGCTCAGCATTTAATTCATTCGTTGCTTTGTTTAAATAAATAACTTCCTCCAAATCCACTATTTCATTTGTTTCTGCAACAATATCAACCTCTTCATATTTTTCATCACCAATCAAATATTTTTCCAAATTCTCGTCAAATAAGTATACTTGCCCTTTTTGAAAAGAACTAAGCCTGCCTACTCGTCCAATTAAATTGTTAAGTTTAAATGCCGTCATATCATTTGAGTCATACACCAACAATTCATTTGTTGGTGTATTAATCCCCTCAAGCAATGTTGATGTACAAAAAATAGTTTTTAACTCCTTATTATTATATAAATTCTCAATATATCTTCTCATAAAATTAGGGAGCTTGCCATGATGAATTCCGATTCCTCTCTTCAGCATCTCTGATGCTAACCATTTATCAGATATATATTTATCACACCATTGTGTAAGACTATTATCTTCTTTTTCTAAATCTAATTGTTTCAAAACAGCAACCGCAAATTTATATATTGATACCGGAGAATTAAAGTAAACCAGCTTAGACCTTTCCTCCTCTATCTCATCCATTATGAATTCATCCTTGTCATTTCTGAAATTAATCTTAACATATACTGGCGAATAATCTGTAATATATTTTGTGATATTATCATTCAACTTAGTTCTTTCAAAAGTGATATCTTTTATAAACGGACCTAAAAGTAATACTTGCTTACTACGATTTACCAATTCAAAATAACCTCTGTTTAGGCTTATTATTCTTTTATCCTCTTTGTCTTTATCACGTCTTCTTTGAAGTTTATATATTTCATCAAAAACCAATAAATCTATGTCCTTAATTTTGCTTAAAAGTGAAATATCTGCTCGCTCTGGTACTATAATATATATATTCTTCTCAACAACATTCTCATACCCATTTTGTATTATATTGTATTTCTGTCCAAACTTATTCTTTATTTTTACAAATAATTCGTTCATTAAAGCTAATGTAGGTACAACGAATACAATATTATCAAGTTCCTTTCTGCTCATATATTCTAGCGCAACAAAAGTTTTTCCAAAACTCGTAGGTGCACTTATGAGCAAATTTTCTCCCTTCATCAAATAATTTAAACACTCTATCTGTTGTGGATGCATTATAACTGCATCATCATATTCAGAACAGCAAAAAGCATTATATAACATTTTCTTTGGAGTCATCGATTTAGAGTACATGTTCAATCCCAATGCTTGCATAGTATCTGCATCTATCGTATATGGTTCATCATCAAAGAAATATTCAAGGTAAGCCTTTCGCATCTCTTCAATATTTCTGTCTCTTCTCTCAACTCTAACAACCATAATTTTCAACTCCTTTTGCTATGCTGTCTTTTAAATGTTCCTTATCATAAATTGGAAATGATATTATAGTGAATTCTAATCCCTCTATTTTCTTTGCGAATTTTTCCTTGCTTTCCTTTACCTGTTTCACAATTTGTTCATAGTCTATTTCCACGCCATGTAATAAAAAAATCAATATATTACATTTATATTCATCTATAGTATCTACAGTTATTAAATTACCATATCCATTTTTTAAATCTTTTCCATGAACAAGCATAAAATTCTTATCGAGCTTTACTCTCGATAAACACTCCTGCATACTAGATAATGCTTGTGAAATTCCTAAGCCAAGATTTACTGTAAATTTTGCTTCTCCAAAATACAGTACTTTTTTACCCTCATCACAAAATACGCCATCACTTCCATGTGCATTTGTATTTGGAGCTGTAATTAATTGCACCTTAGATAAAAGCAGCTTCTGATATAAAACATTTTCAACCACATTATAAAATAACATCTCACCAAATACCCCAAAACAATAATCCGTGCACAATTTACTCTGTGCGTTTCTCCTAACTCTTTCTACATCCAGCCCCTTTATATTCTTAAGTTTCATTCCACATTCTTTCAATATTACTTCTATTTCATCTATACTAGAAGCCTCTTGAATCTTTTTGTAATAATTACTTTTTTCTTTGTATGAATCATAAAATTTCTCTGGTTCTTTTATTATTACTTCTAACGCATTTTTTACAAGTTGTATATTTCTATCAGGTAATTCATTCAAATAGCAATCAGAATCCACATTATTAGTTGCATAATAATACAGATTATTTGCCAAGAGGATAATATGTGTAAGTTCATCATGCCAATTATCCAGTTGTGAAATTAAATCTGCCATTGTTACATCACTCTTTCCGATTATCTGTATTCCATCATTATCATATTTTTTCTCATATGAATATATCTCGTCCTTTTGCATATTATCCTCCTTCCAACTAATATATTTTCAAACCCTTTTTTTATTTTATTTAAAACGATTATGTAAAAGTTCTTCTAACATAATCACATATATCATTAATTCCATAATTCTTATATGTACTATTGAATATTAATCTAATAAATCACTTTCACAACAAATTTGTATTCTCTATCAGGTTATTATCAAATATTGTCTCTTCCACAACCTTAACACACTCATCCGCATGTTTCTTTATATCTTCACCCCAGAACCGGATTACTGTCCAGCCCTCAAAGTCCAATTTTTTATTTATCTCATCATCCCGCTCTATGTTACGGGAAATTTTATTAATCCAAAACTCACTGTTGTTGCTCTTTTCCAGTCTCTTCTTTAAAGTATCCCAATCTTTCCCATGAAAGAATTCTCCATCACAGAAAATTGCAATCTTATACTTTGTCAGTACAATATCCGGGCTGCCCGGCAATTTTTTATAATTCTTACGATACCGGTATCCTTTGCTCCATAAAGCCTTTCTTAATATAACTTCTATTTTGGTATCCTTTCCATGAATATTTTTCATATTCTTATGCCGCTGTTCTTTTGTTAAAACATCTGCCACAAAATCACCTCAACAATCAGTTTTCAATCAACTTTGCCAGTTTTTCTATCTCTTTCATTTCCTGTCTGACATTTATACTCATAAGAGTCTTTACATCAATAAGAATCCCTTGAATTTTCTGATATTCCTCAGTATTATCTTTCCAGTTACTTACTGCTTCACCCACTTTGAGCATATTTGCATTATCTGGATACTTACTTTTTAACGAATCAAAAGGCATAAGAAAAGCATTATATACTTTCATATTTTCTCCATGCTTTTTCTTAAATTTATCCTCTTTTGCTATATATTCACCATATGTAATCTGTTTGTTTATTGATGTAGATTCTGGCAGATCCCAGGTCTTTCCTGTTACTCCATATTTATAATATTTTGCATCAAGTACATATACATCTGTTCCATACAACATAATCGTATCTGGTTCAAGTGAAGCATTATCATATTTACTTCCATTAACATACCACGTTGTTTTTGGGAAATAATCTGCCTTGTTTTCAACGCCAAATACCTTATCAATCATTTTCTCCCATATATATTCAAAACGATATGTTCCATATCTGTAATTTTTATCAGAATCTTTATCTCCTTCAAAATCAATAATTGCAAGCATATGTCGGAATAGCATTCTGTTTTTATCATTAAATGTATTGGCAATTTTATCTTTAAGAACAGAACGGAATAACCTTTCCTGTTTAACAATTACTGGTTTCTTCGGCATCATTTCCGTATAGAGCCAGCCTATCCGTTCAAAGCTTTCATATACACAATACTCATTTATTAATGTAATCAGTTCATTCTCTTTTACACTATTCTTCTTTATAACGAAATCAAGATAAAACACGTCCATATCCTGTACATATGGTTTCTGGGTTTTTATTGTCCTGTTCCAATTGATCTTTCCCGATTTAGCAACTTTATATAAAACTTCCTGCTCCTTATAATAACCTCGTACAAAAAAATCCTTTATAAGATACATATATGACTGCAATGGAAATTCTACTTCATCAAAAGCATTACCTTGCTTAAGAATTTCTGACTCTTTTCGTTCTGTGTTAGCTGAAAGTGTTGTAAGTAAGAGCATTATATCCTTGCGAAGCTCATTGTCATCTTCAGATATATGATATCCAATCGGAAAATTGATACTTATGTCACCATCATTACATCTTAACCCTACAAATGTATCCATTTCACGATTAGAATTCACTCTGCATTTACTTCGAATATCAACTTTCCTCAAAAAATCACCACCTAGTTTTCATTATTATCTGTATTCTTTTGTTGCATTTTTGAAAGCATTTTCTCATAAACGCTCATTCTCAATACCGCTGCCAGTTTATCTGATGTTGCAGTCTCATATGTAATAACCACATCTTCAAGAGACTTACAATTTTCATTAAATATAGCTGTCTTGTCCATTTTAAAAGCATCATCCCATAAATATTTAAGTACCTTTTCAGAAAATCTGCCCGCCTCCAGCTCTTTCTTTCTGGCAAAATATGTTCCAAGCCGCTTATCCTCAGAGCTTGCCATATCAACATTGATATCAATGACCATATCATTGATTACTGTAGCAAATGCTCCCCAGCTTACTTTTGTACCCGCAATTATATCTTTTGAATGTTCAGACTTATCAAAATTATTCTCTATCTGTCTCATATTCCACCTACGCTGAAAAGCAGTGTCCAATGTAAATACATTCTGATCTGCTGTATTCATCGTAGCCAGAACATACATATTTGATGGTATTCTTACCTGATGTTTTTCATCCCCGTAGACTTCCTTTGCAACCTCATAATTTGAAATTCCATATTCACTTTCGCCCACTTCTTCAAGAGGAAAATCCTCTTCATCTTTTCTGTCAAGCAACTGGAATACCTCTCCAAATATTGCAGGAGCATTACCTCTGTTTAATTCTTCTATGACAAGATAATAGTAGTTACCCGGATCATTTTGTGCCTTCTTAAGCAACTTAGTATATGGTCCAGGAGTAAATACATATTTCAGCTTATCGTTACCATCTCTATCCTTTTCCACTCTCGGTAATATTTGTCCCACAAAATCTGAATATGTATAATCCGGATGAAAAACCACTCTCTCCATGTATTTTTCATCATCGCAATATTTTGTCTTTATTTCATGACTTTTTCCAGCACCTGGAACGCCATAAAGAAGAATATTTTCTGCTCCTGTTTTACGCTTAACAGATTCTTTATTTTCTTCCAGTACATTATCACCCTCAGAAATAGAGATTCCGTATGTATTTTTATTGAGACACCTATATATATTCAAAGCCTTCTGTAATTCTGTGGAGTATGACTCATTCAATCCTGCTGCTTTGATAATATCTGGTGCCTTGAATTCATTTTCGATTATATTTTTGCCATATTTTATTCCAAAAATATGTATAGATGCTACCTGCATTTTATCTTCTGCATTGCCATACATTTCTTTAAGAATAGTCCCCAATTCATCAACTGTGAATTTCTTGTTTTCTATTTCTGCATTTTTAATTTCAATAAGTTCCTTTATATCTACTTTTGTATTTGTCGGCAGCTTATAAAATTTATTATTAAGTGCTGAAATATTAAACTCTCCACGAGTTTCATCATTGGCTTTAATGCCTATACAATCATAAACCAGCTTTTCTTTATGCTTCAGAATCACCAGATAATCTCCTGTATGCAATAATCTTCTGAAGCTGACAAATGCCGGATCATCTATTGTAGTCAATGACAGCTGTACCTGATCTGCCTGCTCTTTTCTTCTACTTCTCACTATACTCGCACGCACACATCTGCTTTTTTCATCACCAAAGCTGATACCGCTCTCTTCACCATCTGCAAGATACAGGACATTATCCTTGTAAATATAAAGAGGTATCTGTGTTATAAAATATTTTTTTAACTGCTCATCCCTGTCATTATAATCGCACTTAAAATAGCCATCTGCCATAAGATAAGGGAACATATTCATCTGTTCTCCTGATATTGCTATATGGGTCTGATTTGTTGTTCTGCCTTCATCCAATGTGTTAGATGCTTCCAGTCTTTTTACCATTATTCCATCATATTCATTTGCTGAACTCTCCGGAACTATGTTCTTTATTATCTCTATTGCCTCTGTAAACTCCATCAGTCATTACCACCTTTCATATAGCTTTTTATCACATGTGCTATCGCTCTTCCCAGAAGTGGAGGAACAGAATTTCCTATCTGCATATAAGTCTTCGTATATGCACCTCTGAAAAAATAATCATCAGGATAAGACTGCACCCTTGCTGCCTCCCTTGGTGTGAGTCCTCTTGCCTGTGTTGGATGAATATACATATTACAATCGAACTTCATATGTGCGGTTATTGTTTTGCAAACCTTGTCATTTTCAAGTTTAAAATATTTATCTTTAAAAATACCATTTCTTCTGGCATATGGCATAATATCTGCAATTTTTGGATCATCTGAGCGGTCTCCCGGCTCCATGCGGCCATAAATTTCTATATCACGATCATTATTATATCTCGCTTTATGATTTGATACTACATTAACCACCTTATCCTGATTAATATATGAAATATAATCATTGGTTTCTGTAATATTATTTTTTTCTATTTTGTATCCGCTCTCTATTGAACCACTTTCTGTAGAATTTTTTACTCTTGAAGCCTCCAGTTCCCTAAGTGCAAATAGCGCGTCTCCAAGATTATGTTCTGGTATATTTTCACTTAGTGCAAATATTTCATTAAAAATTTGTTCGTTATCTACTCCCATGCAATTTCCTATATATATAAGTCTTTCCCTGTTCTGTGGAACCCCAAAATTCTTGGCATTTAATATATGGCATTCTACCGAATATCCGATGGCACGAAAATCTTCTTTTACCTGTTCAGCTACAGATAACATTCCTTTAACATTTTCCATAACAAAAAATTTAGGGTGTACTTTTTTTACAACTTCAACATAGCTCTTATACAGATGATTTCTAGGATCATCTATCAATCTCTGTCTGTTAGCCATACTAAATCCCTGACATGGTGGTCCACCAACAACAATATCAACGTTCCTGCCTGCCAGTAGCTCATCAAGATTTTTTACCACATCTTTTATATCACCTAGCACTATGTGATCTCTTGGTGTCTCCGGATGATTGTGAGCATATGTGTCCACACAACAGTCCTGTATATCATTTGCCAGACTTGTCACAAATCCTTCCTGTGTAAAACCTAATGACAAGCCACCAGCCCCGCAAAACAGATCTAACATCTTTAACGAATCATCACTTACATTTTTTCTGGCATTTTCAATATATGTATTACAATATTTACTTACAGGACACTCATAGCATTCCTGTTCTTTTTCATTGCATATAAAAGCCAGTCTTCTAAATGCTTCCATAAGTTCCGAATCATTATCCACATCAGTCTTATATAGATCTGCCCTGTCATTAAGGAATTTCTCTGTTACAGGCTTTGTAACTCTTTTTAGGCAGACATCTACATGATTATTCTCCTTATCGCCCAATCCAGCCTTTATAAAAGATATAAATTCACCTTTATCATTTTTGTATTCCATATCAGTCTTTCCACTCTCCAAGATTTATTAATGTTGCCTTTACCGATTGGGCAACAGCTTTTGATACATTAACTGTAACTGCATTTCCAAACTGTTTATATGCCTGACTGTCAGATACCGGGATTACGAATGAATCCTGAAATCCCTGCAATCTTGCACACTCACGCGGAGTAAGTCTTCTTACCCTTCCATTCTGGGTTACATAGTTATCCTGGCATGCTCTGTGCATCTTCGCCATAGTTGCACACAAAGGTCTTGCAATCTTCAGATCTATTTCCGATTTTGCCTTATATCCACCAGTTCCATCTGATAATATTGTAGGCAATATTCTATCTGACAGGAAATATTTATCATCAACTTCTGGTTCCAGTAAATCCTGCAATGTTTTATTAAGTTTTTTCTTTTCTGGAAATTCAAATCTTGCATTCTGATTATCAAAACATACAATATATGTTCTGTTTCGTGTCTGAGGTACTCCATAATCAGCTGAATTTAATATGTCACAGAACACATTATATCCAAGCACATCATGTAATATTCTGTATATTTCTTTATATGTTTCTCCATTATTATGTGTTCTCAAGGATCTTACATTTTCAAGAATAATTGCCTTCGGTTTCTTTCCTTTTTTTATTTTATCATCCACAATCTCTGCTATTCTGAAAAACAATGTTCCTCTTGCATCTTCAAACCCTTTTTGCTGCCCCATCATACTAAACGGCTGGCACGGAAAACCACCTATCAGTATATCGCAGTCTGGTATCTCCTCTAATGGAATTTCATTTATATCTCCAAGAACAATATGTTCTCCAAAATTAGCCTTATATGTCTGCACAGCATATTTATCAAAATCATTTGCCCATATTATATCATAGCCTGTATCTACAAACCCTTTATCAAGTCCACCAAGCCCACTGAAGAATGAAACTACTTTCATTTATTTTTCCTCCTCAAGCTTATTATTTTTTATGTAATCTCTGATCCACAATCCAATTTCCACAGAGGCAGTTTTCCCTTCATTACGCAATAATGTCATAAATTCATCTTTTACTGCCGGTTCAATTGAAATTTCTATTTTTGCAGTTTTTATTCTACCTGCCGGTCTTCCACAATTACTTTTCTTTTTATTAGTCATTGCATTCTCCTCCGTTTAATAAACATATTATATAATGTTTTTATCAGGGTGTAAATACATTCTTTATTAAAATTTATATATACACTTTCTTTTCTGCTTGATATAATAAATATAAATCTACAGAAGGGAATACAATTACATGTACAGACAAATCATTGATACATTAAACCAATTTCTAAATTACATACATATCCCTGGCACACCACTTAATCCAGATGCTTTTCAAGGAATATTGGTAAAGAAACTTTCAAACCAGAATATTATAAAAGATAAGCGAAGAATTAATGCCGGGGATACTTCTTCAACGGTAAACCAGACACATATTGATGTTACTGGTAAACAAGGCATGTTATTTTTCTTTGAAGAACTGAATAATGCAACAACCTCAGTACAAAGCATTGATATTGATATATACGATAACAATTTCAGATACCTTCATGAAATCGACCAGCCCTCTGCCAGGATGGATTTAAACGGAAACACTTACTATGTACGTTCCAATATCAATCTGCCACAATACTTAACAGATTTCAATTTTGCTCTTCACAGTTCTGCATATAAAAAATATGGTCATACTGGTGACCAGGTACAAATAAACATCCCAGATTCTGAAGAGGCTTTTACCCAGCTTCAGAGATTTGCATTCCAGGATGATGCTCTTGTTATGCTAAGATATGATTACTTGAGATATGTTGCTATTCTCATTCCGTGTGAATTATGTAACAACCTGTACTCTATTACAAACACACATGGTACCCATAATGTAAATTATGTAGCAATGAATCCTTCATATAACCCAGTATTAGCACATCAGATCCAGTATAATATTATTTCAAATGATGTAAGTTGCGATGATGTTGAAGCCATGACTTTGCAACGCACTCTAAATAATAACCCATGTGCCGGTACAGATGTTGAAAAGATTGTAAAAACCCGTGTTTCGCAAGGCTCTTTCCGCAGACTGTTACTTCTTGAACGCCATCACTGTAATCTTTGCGATATTTCCACCACATCTGTATTACGCGCAAGCCATATTAAAGAATGGGCTGAATCCTCCAAAGAAGAACGTATAGATGCAAACAATGGTTTGCTTTTATGCGCTAATCACGATGCCCTATTCGACAGACATCTAATATCTTTTGAACCTGATACAGGAAATATCTGCATTTCAGCATCAATTGACGATGATCAGCGAAATGCCTTAAATCTTTCTAAATCCGCCAGAATTTCTATGAATGATCGAATGAAGGCATACATGCAGATACACTACAAAAAATTTATTGAAAAAGAAAATCAGTAATTTTCCAATTGCGAGATGTACCTACATACATCTCGCAATGTTTTATCTCCGCATATCCCATATCTTGTCTTTTGCTTTTTCTGTATTAGTATCTCTACTAACTCTCTCATCATAAATCCTCTGAAACTCCTCATAAAGCTCATCTCCATCCTTTTTTATCCCCAGCCTTTTCATTACATCCGAGAACAACCTTATACTTCCACTCACATCAGCTATATCGAATCCGAATACATCTGCCTTAACTGAATCACTGATATTTTCATAACCGCCAAGCTCTGATATTCTCCTGACAATCCAACCAACTTTGTCCACAGGCTCAGTTTCTTTAGTTTCCACAAATTCACTTTTACCTGTTACATCAGTTGTACTTTCGTCCATTCTTGCCACATTCACATCAGACGAATTATGAACCTCTGGTATTCCTATACCCTCTAAACCAGTCTGTTGTTTTCTCGCACTATCTGTTTGCTCTTTCTGTCTGCCTATTTCATTCTGATTATTATTAGGATTCATTACCTCAACATTTGCATCAGGCTTAACAACTGCTGCCGCCACTTTCTCAACCTCAGTATTCTCTTCCATCCTCGGTATCTCAACATCCCTGTCAGCAACAATCTCCTCATTCCCCGACACCGCATAATAAGCCGTATACAAATCTTCTTTTATAATGTCATCAGCAAGCTGTATCTGTCTCTTAATTCCCTTTTTCTCCTGCTTAAGCTCATCCAGTTCTTCCTGCACTTCCATATGCCATATCTGATATTCCCGGTACTGCTCTTCATTCTTTATACTGCGTTTCCGGCTAGAGCTTTCTCTGTATATCTCCTTCTGCCTGTCCTCAATCTGCTGGATCTTTTCTTCCTGCTCACCTATGAAATCCACAAGATCCACAACACTTTTGATGTCATTATTTACAATCAGCAGATATTCGTCCTGTAACTGATGAAACCGCTTCAAATCCTCTGTATACTTTGCTCCACCAACCACAAAACGCTTTTGCTCTACAATCCTTAATCTGTATAGCTTTGCATAAAACTTCTTCTGGAATGGTGACAGCTTCGCCCTGTGTAACCCCCTGATATCCGACGAATAAAAGTAAGGCTTTGACATCCAGGGCATATCCACATAATGCCGTAACATATCTTCTGAAAACATCTCGTCCAGCTTTGCCAGTTTATGATAATACCGAAATCCCGGTGCCTGCACCTCCATCCATGCGTCTTTCTTAAATACATATCCAAGTCTTTTCATCAGATATTTAAAATGCTCCACATTCCCGGCTGCATATGCACACATCTTGGCATCCCTGAGAATTATCTCTTTCATGGACATTTCCTTTTCCCACTTGTCCCTGCTGATATTCTTTGGATTCCTGCTGTACTCTGCCGGCATTATGGAAAGTCCAAGTTCATCACAATATTTATTTGTAATCGGCTGCAGATGATTCTTCCAATTGCCTTTAGGTGAATTATATTTCTTGCCGGTTGTCATACTCACACTATTCCAGATCAGATGCCCATGCATATGTTCCCTGTCAGTATGAACTGCATACACCGCCTCATAATCATTACCAAGCACATCCTTTGCAAAGTGCTCCAGCACATACATTGCATGCTCTGCCGTCACTTTTTCTTCCGGTGAAAATGATATGATCACATGATAGCCCTGCCTTTTACCTGTCTTATGAAATATATTCTTCGTCTCCTCCATCTGCTCAAATGCCGTATCCGGCAGGCAGTTAATACTGCCCACCAGTACACATTCTTCTGTCTTATCCGGATTCTGTATATATTCCAAAGCATTCTTCAGGTGTGATGCCGGATTTCTGCCATCTGACTCCTGTATATTTAAGATCTTTGTAATCGCCATACTTCCAGCACCTCCCCAAACGTTTTCTTTACATCATCCAGACTGCTCTGCAGTTTATCAATATCGCTGTAATATAACTTTCCCTGTGAATTGCCAAGCTTTACTGCCTGATTAATATTATTTGCAATACCTGCTATGATACGGATTGCTCTTGCCCTGTCCTCAGGATAACTTGTATCTATGTTGCCGCCCGTCCGGATCAATTCTCTTATATAGGCACTTGCTGTCATTCCCGTCCGGTTAAGTGCCGCTTTTAGAATATCCATATCTTTCTCCGACAGCTTCACAGATACCTTATGATCTTTCCTGTCAGACTTGTATCTTCGCTTTCCATCTGCCATACGTTTCTCCCCTTTCGTAATTCTTCAATGCTGTATCAAACCAATCTCTTTTTATCTGTACCATTGCTTTTTTCATCCTTTCCAAAAGTTCTGCTTATAGGTTTTGCAAGATGCGGAAAAGGTCGGACCTTTTCCCGAAAAAATATAAACGCCATCAGCGTTTACATAATTTTTCGTCTTGGCAGGAGCACCTGCACCCTGTATATAATATGTGGTGGTTAATGTACCACCACAATTACTGATATGGTGGCACTTTTTGCCATCACTTTACTGTTTTAGTGGCGTTTTCCGCCACCACTTTTCCATTTTGATGGCACTTTCCGCCACCATGGCTTTTTTCTCGCTTATCTGAGTGGTGGCGCTTTTTGCCGTCACTTTGCTGTTTTGACGGCGCTTTTTGCCCCCACTTTTGCATTTTGACGGCACTTTTTGCCCCCACACTTTTTTCAGCTCTGATTTGTGCGGGGGCGCTTTCTGCCCCCACTTTGTGGTTTTGGGGGCGCTTTTTGCCCCCATTTTCATGTTTTGACGGCGCTTTTTGCCCCCACACTAATGAAACTGCATTACCACATCCATAATAACGATTTCCTCTGCCATCATCCTGGTCTGTGTTCTTAGCTGTAACTGTTCTGTAAATGAATTTGGATTCTTTGGCTTATGCTTTTTCAGCCACTTAGCTTCAATATCATCGAGCAGCTCATATGCTGTATCATTGACTTCATCCGCTCTCTCTTCAAGCTCACCGAACCGCACCAGACTCTTATATCTCATTGGATATTCTTCCTTGATATATTTAATCCACATACGCCCATACTTTCCTACATCTATATCTGCCTTCTCTGTTCCTGCGACAAGCACCGGATAAAAGATTCCATCCCTTTCTTCATATGGGATGCCAAGCTTTTCAAATGTTGTCTTTCTCATAATGATTACCGCCTTTCTCATCACTCTGCAGAATATCAAGCACATGCTTTAATTGAACCAGCAGTTCTTCAACATCTATACCTCTGTCAGATTCATCTAATGTCTGTAATTCTTCCAGTATCGTATCAAGATGCACCTGTACTTTCTTTGCCACCTTCATTCCACCAACAACCCTGATTTCATGCTTCAGAAGACATTGGATGATATAATCCTGTTTTGAAAGTCCGCTGAGTGAAACCTTCACATTCAGCTCCTGTGCTTCCTCCGGTGACATACGAAACGCTACTACAACATTTCTCCATCTGTTCTTGGCATCCAGCCTTTTCTCGCTCATAATAATCTGCTCCTTCCGATATAAAATCTATTCTTTTAATTTCTGCTTCATATATCCTGCAAAACTTGTACCCGCATTATCAGACTGCCTTGTACTTATCAATGCTTATAATCTTTTCAGCAGCCGCATCCATATCAATCATAGGTGCCGTTTCCTCTGTCTGCATGATTTCTACATCATCATCCTGCTCTTCACAATCCTCAAAGCTTGCATTGACAGCATCAAGTCTGTCCGCCATTGCCACCTGCTTTGACGGAAACAGATGCGAATAACGATATGTGATATCAATGCTCTCATGACCAACCCTGTCAGCTATTGCAACTGCGGAAAACCCGAGGTCGATCAGATGTGAAATGTGCGAATGCCTTAGATCATGGATTCTGATTTTCTTCACACCGGATAATTTGCAACCACGCTCCATCTCATGATGAAGAAAACTCTTTGTTACCAGAAAAATCCTGTCTGTTGGTGTCTGGTCATATAACATTGCAAAATATTCCTGCATTTCTTCGGCAAGGAACTTCGGCAGCTTGATTGTTCTGTTGCTCTTAGGTGTTTTCGGTGTTGTAATAACATCCTGCCCCTGCAGCCGCTGATACGATTTATTTATTCTGACTGTCTTCTTTTCAAAATCAAAATCTTCCATCGTAAGAGCAAGCAGTTCACCTAATCTCATTCCCGTCCAGTACAGCATTTCAAATGCATAAAATGAAACCGGCTTATCAATCACCGCTTCTGAAAACTTCTTATATTCTTCAGTTGTCCAGAAAAGCATTTCCTTCTTTTCTTCCCTACCCATATTTCCAGCCTGCCTTGCCGGATTTGATTTCAGATTATAAAACCTGCACGCATGATTGAATATCGCACTTAAGATGTTATGCATTGTCTTCTTATAAGTCTGGGAATAACATTTCCCATTCTCATAACGGAATGCTACCATCTCATTCTGCCACTTACGTACATCTCCCGGTGTAATCTCATTCATCTTAAGATTCCTGAAATATGGAAGTATCTTTGTATCCACAATGTGTTCTTTGGTAAGCCATGTGTTGAGTTTGACATAATTTTTCACATCCTCTGTATACAGCTTCCAGAACTCTCCAAATGTCATATCCAGATTATTCTCCTGCCGTATTTTGTAATTACGCTCATAATCAAGTGCTTCCCTCTTTGTTGCAAATCCTCTCTTCTTTATCTGTTTATTTTCCCCAGTCCAGTCCTTATAATAGAATTTGACGAACCAGGTGCCTGTCTTACTGTCTTTATAAGCTGGCATATTCATCATCTCCTTCTTTCCATATGAAGAAGCAGATGCCTAAACCCATATAACTTTTGCACCTGCCTCTGTCTCAATATTCTTACCTGTTGCTTATCCTGCATCACTCATACCATAAATGCGTTCTTCAAAATATTTTCTGCTTACTTTTCCACGGATTACAATATAACCCTTCTTTTCAAGTTCACTGTTGATCTGTCTCATAAGCTTGTATGCCGCTGATCTTGAAATCCCAAGAATCTGCATCACATCTCCTACTTCTAAAAACTTTTCGTTCATGCCCTTTCACCACCTTTCCATTAAAATTTGTTTTGGCGTTTCTCCATACCAGTTCTGCTGATGTCACAACCAGCCTCCTTACCTGAGATAATCTCCTGTAATACCGCCCGCTCCTGCTCGAGGTACTCGGTCCGCTTGGGGGAGTGTCTACATTCGCTCGATTCCTATGAATGTCTTGGCAAATGCCTGTTAGATTTCTGGTACCGCTCATTTAGTTATTTTTCAATACCATATCGTATAGATAATTGAATTGATATTATTCTATACCGTATAGTATTGAATTGTCAAGAAGTTTTTCTAATGTTCTCGTATAGAAAAACTTCCATTTTCATTTTTTCCGTGTTATACTGTCTTTAACAGTCCATCAGGGACAGATAAACGGAGGTGACTACACTATGACAATTGGTGAAAGAATAAAGAAAATACGGGTATTCCGTAAAATGACAATGGATGAACTGGGCGGTGCACTTGGATTTGAGGGCAAAAATATGTCGGTCCGCATATCCCAGTATGAAACCGGTGCACGCATTCCCGGTGAAGATATGATTCTAAAGCTTGCTGATGCATTGCACTGCAATTACAAGGCAATCTCTGATTACAGCCTTGGTGCTGCTGAAGATATCATTGAAACACTTTTCTGGCTTGAAGAAAGTGCCACATCTCTCCCGGCACGTGGAAAAGGTACAAGATTCCCAGAGTACACAGCTCCCGGCAACCTGATTCATCTGACTGCAATGACACCTGCAAAATCTTCCGAGGCTGCCAGACCAACTTACAACGAAGATGATTATGACAGTACAGGCTCACCTGTCGCATTAACTTTTGAATATGGATTGGTAAATGATTTCCTTTCGGAATGGTGTGAAATGAAAACGAAATTAAATAGTGGAGAGATTTCTCCTAATGAATATTTTGAGTGGAAAATAACATGGCCTCAGGCGTAAATGAAACTATTCACGCACAGCTCACTTTAGTACCATTTTAGTACCACAAGGCAAAAAACAAGCTCGCAAATGCCCATTTTACTAGGCTTTGCGAGCTTTTGAAAATTATTCAAACTCAATCGTTCCCGGTGGCTTACTAGTCAAGTCATAGAATACCCTATTAACCCCACGCACCTCGTTTATAATTCTACTCATAACTGTCTGGAGTACCTCAAATGGTATCTCGGCACTTTCGGCTGTCATAAAGTCAATTGTATTGACTGCACGAAGTGCAACTGCGTAGTCATAAGTTCTTTCATCACCCATAACACCAACTGAACGCATATTAGTGAGGGCTGCAAAGTACTGGTTTGGCATCCAGGCTGGTGCCTTGCCATTTTCTTTCTTGTAGGCTTCTACTGCCTTGTCTACTTCTTCACGGTAGATGTAATCGGCATCCTGTACGATACGAACCTTGTCGCCTGTTACTTCGCCGATAATTCTTATTCCAAGTCCTGGACCTGGGAATGGCTGACGGAACACAAGATGTTCTGGTATGCCAAGTTCAAGACCAGCCTTACGTACTTCATCCTTGAATAAGTCGCGGAGTGGCTCAATAATCTCCTTGAAATCAACGAAATCTGGAAGACCACCTACATTGTGATGTGACTTGATTACCGCTGATTCACCGCCAAGTCCACTCTCTACAACGTCTGGATATATAGTTCCCTGTGCAAGGAAGTCAACTGCACCAATTTTCTTGGCTTCTTCCTCAAATACACGGATAAACTCTTCCCCTATAATCTTTCTCTTAGCTTCTGGCTCAGTAACGCCTGCAAGCTTAGAGTAATATCTTTCCTGTGCATTTACCCTTATAAAGTTAAGGTCAAACTGTCCTTCTGGACCGAATACGCTTTCAACCTCATCGCCCTCGTTCTTACGAAGAAGACCATGGTCTACGAATACGCATGTAAGCTGCTTTCCGATAGCTCTTGAAAGAAGACCTGCTGCCACTGATGAATCAACTCCACCAGAAAGTGCAAGTAATACTTTACCATCGCCAACCTTTTCACGTATTTCCTTAATAGTATTCTCTACAAATGCATCCATTTTCCAGGTTCCAGCACATCCGCATACTCCACGCACAAAGTTGTGAAGCATCTTAGTACCTTCCTGTGTATGAAGAACTTCTGGATGGAACTGGATTGCATAGAGGTTCTTTTCTGCACACTCTGCTGCTGCCACTGGACAGTCTGCTGTATGTGCAATTATCTTAAATCCTGGAGCAACCTGTGAAATGTAGTCAAAATGGCTCATCCACACGATAGTCTTTTCTGAAACATCTCCAAATAAAGCACTGCTCTTATCAACAAATGTCTCTGTCTTTCCATACTCTCTTACTGGAGCTTTCTCAACCTTGCCGCCAAGAACGTGCTGCATAAGCTGAGCACCATAACATAATCCAAGCACTGGAACACCAAGTTCAAAAAGCTCTTTAGTACAAGTAGGTGAACCTTCTTCATAGCAGCTATTCGGACCACCTGTAAGGATAATTCCTTTAGGGTTCATCGCCTTAATCTGCTCAAGAGGTGTTTTGTAAGAATATATCTCACAATATACGTTACATTCACGGACACGACGTGCAACTAACTGGTTGTACTGTCCGCCAAAGTCAATAACTATAACCTTTTCCTGATTCATATTGTCCCTTTCCTAATCATAAGTTTGCGTTGAAGATATATTTTATATGCATTTCTATACTTTAATCAGCCAATCATAAAAAATATCCTGACACAATGTGCATATATAAACAACATGATGTAGGGGTCAAAAGCCCCCGACTTTGATACCTACGAATTGTTCCGTGCTACGCACTCCCACAATTCTCCCCAATATTCGCATATCGTGGGATTATCATCCCACTTTTATACTCATATCAGGGAGTGGGTCACAAGGTCTTTCACCCACCTATGAGCGAGCTCATGTGGGTTTAGACCTTTTGCCCCTGGTATCATAATATACATATATATAACATATACATATATAACATACGCATATATAACATATACATATAACACACATATATTAATTGGATATTTTACATAACAATTTCTGTATAGCAATTTACTGCTTTTATTGTCTTATATTTTCTCCTATTACTTTCAAAGTATATATCAGTATATATAACACATCTACAACTCATATATACATTTATTATAGTAAACAAGCGGTATAATGACAAGCATATTCTTCAATCTTTATTACAATCCCATACAACACAACCTCCTATTATTAATCTGTTGTATGCTTATACCGCTTAATTTCAGATTTATACAGCTTTATATTTCCATAAGGAACTCGTCTACATATTTCCTCATATCGTCAAATTCTGCATTAACCTCAGGTACATCAGACTTAAAATCCAGCAGTTTATATACATAACCTTGTTCCTTGGCCTGTCTATAACTTTCTTTATACACAAGTTCAAAAAGCAGTGATATATGCCCTACTATATGGTCAACTGCACTCCTTCTTACACTTTTAAGTACTGTTTCCTTCTTATAAAAGCTCTCAAGTACCTCTTTGGTTATAACTCCATTCTTAAGCTCCTCTGTTGTTACATCATATATAATCTCCATAGGAATATCTGCATTTACCTTAAATATGTCAACCTTATCTGCATCACGCAGTATATCACAAAACATACGCTGTCTTTCAGTGAGGTCTTCTTTTACACGATACTTATTATGCTGTCTTATTGCCATTTCAAGAAGTCCTGTATCTTTATTGTGGTGCTCATTATTTTTTATTATCTGCTCATCATCGACAGTCGTTGCATCATTATTAACTAAGAATTCTTTAATTTTCCGTTCTTCCTGACAATAATCAGACTGATTATCCGATTGTGCAAGCAGACAATTTCCTTGTCTGCTATTCAGCTTGCCTTCCTGACAATCTTTCTGCCTGCTGTATGCCTGTCCAGCTTCTTCATTCCCTGAACGTGCAAGTTCACATTCTTCATAATACCCTTCTGCAAACTTCCTTATAAGACCTTCCCTAAACAGTAGATCTGCCCCGAATTCTGCATGGTCTACTGACTGGACATCATTAAATGTACCGAAACGCCTTATCTGCTCAAATCTTCCTATATCGTGTAACATTCCAAGAAGCCATGCAATATCTACATCTGGTTCACTTAAGCCTAATGATTCTGCAATTCTTTGACACAGTCCTGCTACTCTGTAGGTATGATCTATCTTAAGCTTTATCTTTTCATCTGATGGATCGTAATTTCTTACATACTCTGCAAATGCATTGATAACATTTTTCCTGTTAATAGCCGGTTTGTTAATACTTTCCACAACATCGATAAGTCCATTAAGGTCATCACATACCATATATGTAAGCTTCCTGATATCATCATCTATTGCTATTGTATCAGGAATATGGACAACTCTCATACCTGCCGCATATCCAGCCTTAATGCCATTAATGCTGTCCTCAACCACTGCTGCCTCTGACGGATTTACGCCTATTGCCTTAGCAGCACGAAGAAATATATCCGGTTCTGGCTTTCCACGTTCGACTTCATCTCCATATACAACCGCATCAAGATAATCCCACACTCCTATTTCATGAAGTGTTTTCTCAGCACTTTCACGCCTTGTTGATGTAGCAACTGCACACTTTAGTCCATTATTTCTTATATATTCAAATATGTCCTTTACGCCCTTTTTAACAGGAATACCTTCTGTTTCCCTTATCTTGTATACATGCTGTGTTCTAAGCTCCTTCGCTTCCCAATAATCTATCACACCCTTGTAATAATCATCAAAGAACTTGCAGCAAAGCTCTGCCGGAGCACCCTTAAAGCTGTCTATAAGCCACATGGGCATATCCACTCCAAGCTGCCCTGCCGCCCATAGCCAGCCCTCATTAGACTGTCTTTCTGAATCTATAAGAATACCATCCATATCAAATATAATGCCTGATACCATTTTTCTTCTCCTAGCAATCAAATGTCGTATTTTTACACTTTATATTATTCAAAATAACTATAAAAGATATGTTTTTATAATTTATAACACTGACCAGCACCTGCAATTTTCAAATTTGCCAATTTAGATATTTTAAACATCTTCTATCATTGAACTTTCATCCACAATGCCGTCATCTGCACCATCCTTATAAATACTTCTTAACATACTGTCCCGTATAAGACTTCTTAACCTTGGCAACCTCTTCTGGTGTACCCTTTGCAATAACTGTACCACCTCTGTCGCCGCCTTCTGGTCCCATATCTATAATATAATCGGCTGTTTTAATAACATCAAGATTATGCTCAATAACAACAACAGTGTTACCGCCCTCCGCAAGCTTATGAAGTATATCAACAAGCTTGTGGACATCTGCAAAATGAAGTCCTGTTGTAGGCTCATCAAGGATGTATATAGTCTTTCCTGTACTTCTTTTTGAAAGCTCTGTAGCAAGCTTTATTCTCTGTGCCTCTCCACCTGAAAGCTCTGTAGATGGCTGTCCTAACTTAATGTATGAAAGTCCAACGTCATTAAGAGTTTCTATTTTTCTTCTGACTGATGGCACATTTTCAAAGAAATCAACTGCATCCTCAACTGTCATATCAAGCACATCATATATGCTCTTTCCCTTATACTTAACTTCAAGTGTTTCCCTGTTATAACGCTTTCCGTCACACACTTCACAAGGAACATATACATCAGGCAGGAAATGCATTTCTATCTTGATAATACCATCTCCGGAACAAGCCTCACAACGTCCTCCCTTTACATTAAAGCTGAAACGTCCTTTGTTATAACCTCTTTCCTTAGCATCTGTTGTTGAAGCAAAAAGATCCCTTATCATATCAAATACACCCGTATATGTCGCAGGATTAGAACGTGGAGTTCTTCCTATTGGCGACTGGTCAATATCTATAACCTTATCAAGCTGCTCGATTCCTGTAATATCATCATGGTCACCAGCGATACATCTTGCACGGTTTAAAGACTTAGCAAGGTGCTTATACAGAATTTCATTCACTAGGGAACTCTTTCCTGACCCCGATACACCTGTTACACATGTAAATACTCCAAGTGGTATATCAACATCAATATTTTTAAGATTATTCTCCCTTGCACCCTTAACAGTTATCCAGCCTGTCGGCTTTCTTCTCTTCGCCGGCACTGGAATCTTGATTCTTCCGCTAAGATATGCACCTGTAAGCGAATCCTTGCATGCCATAATATCAGCTGCTGTTCCTGTCGCAACGACTTCTCCACCATTACGTCCGGCACCCGGTCCTATATCAACAATATAATCTGCGGCACGCATAGTATCTTCATCGTGTTCAACCACAATAACTGAGTTACCAAGGTCACGCAAATGTATAAGTGTCCCAAGCAGCTTGTCGTTATCTCTCTGATGAAGACCGATACTTGGCTCATCAAGTATATAAGCCACACCAACAAGTCCTGAACCTATCTGTGTCGCAAGTCTTATTCTCTGTGCCTCTCCTCCTGAAAGCGTACCTGTAGCTCTTGATAATGAAAGATAATCAAGTCCTACGTCCATAAGAAACTGTATTCTTGCCTTAATCTCCTTAAGTATCTCTGCACCGATAAACTTCTGTCTGTCTGTAAGCTCAAGCTCATCTAAAAACTTCTTTAACTTAACAATAGACATATCTGTAATCTGATATATATTCTTATCTGCTATCGTAACAGCAAGAGATGATGGCTTTAATCTCTGTCCGTGGCAGGACTTACAAGGTCTTATGCGCATGAATTCCTCATACTGCTGCTTTGCACTGTCTGAGTAAGTTTCCCTATATCTTTTCTCCATATTATGGATAAGGCCTTCAAATGCTATATCGTATTCTCCAACGCCTCTCTGGCCTTTGTAATGCACTTTAACACTTCTGCCCTTAGTACCATTTATAATCATATCCTTAATATCATCTGGATAATCCTTAAATGGTGTTGATAAACTGAAGTTATATTCCTTTGCAAGTGCACTCATAATAGCCCTTGAAAAGCTGCCCTCATCCTTTACAGACTGCCATCCCATACCAACTATAGCTCCCTCATCGATGCTTAATGAATCATCTGGTATAAGAAGCTCTGCATCAAAATTCATTGTATAACCAAGTCCGTAACAATCAGGACACGCACCAAATGGATTGTTAAACGAAAAGCTTCTTGGCTCTATCTCATCTATGCTTATGCCACAATCAGGACACGAAAAGCTCTGTGAAAAGTAAATCGGCTCACCATCTATAACATCAACTGTCATAAGTCCCTCTGCAAGCTTAAGTGCTGTTTCTATTGAGTCTGTAAGTCTTTTGTTAATTCCATCTTTAACTACAAGACGGTCAACAACAATTTCTATATTATGCTTCTTGTTCTTATCAAGATTTATCTCATCTGTAAGCTCATACATATTGCCATCAGCAATAACTCTTACATAACCACTCTTTTTAGCCTGTTCAAAAAGCTTCTTATGTTCACCTTTTCTTCCTCTTACAACTGGAGCTAATATCTGTATCTTTGTTCTTTCTGGAAGCTCCATAATAGTATCAACCATCTGGTCTACAGTCTGCTTGTTGATTACTTTGCCACACTTTGGACAATGTGGTGTACCTATTCTTGCATATAATAATCTGAAATAATCATATATCTCTGTAACAGTTCCAACTGTTGAACGTGGATTTCTGTTAGTTGACTTCTGGTCTATGGAAATAGCTGGTGAAAGTCCTTCTATGCTCTCTACCGCCGGCTTTTCCATCTGTCCTAAGAATTGCCTTGCATATGAAGATAATGACTCCATATATCTTCTCTGGCCTTCTGCATATATAGTGTCAAAGGCAAGACTTGACTTACCAGAACCAGACAGACCAGTAAGCACTACAAGACTGTCCCTTGGTATATCTACATCAATATTTTTAAGATTATGCTCACTTGCACCTTTTATTCTTATATAATTCCTGTAATCGCCTTTTTCCATATTCTATTTTCTCCGTTATTTCTTCTTTCTTAATCCTTAATCATCTCAGGTACATAAAGCTTTTTCTGTAATCAGCAACTGCTTTTTATAATTCTGACTGCGTAATATTGCTTTTGAACTTATAGCCTCACCTGGTATAATAGCTATTAATTCTATCTGCCTGACTTCTTATCCTCATAAATATACTTATTAATCTCGATCATCTTATCACGAAGCATAGCCGCCTGTTCAAAGTCAAGCTCTGCTGCAGCCTTACGCATATTTTTCTCAATCTGCTTCTTAACCTTTTCAAGATCTTTAATGCTCATAGATTCATAATCTACATCAAGCTTTCCATTTGAATTATCTGCTTCTGCTGCCTTAGATATACTTATAAGATCTCTTACTGCCTTCTTTATAGTCTGAGGGGTTATTCCGTGTACCTCATTGTACTCCTGCTGTATCTTTCTACGTCTTTCCGTCTCAGATATAGCCTTTTCCATAGACTCTGTTATAGTATCTGCATACATAATAACGTGTCCCTCTGCATTTCTGGCAGCTCGTCCTATCGTCTGGATAAGTGAAGTCTCTGTTCTTAAGAAGCCCTCTTTATCAGCATCAAGAATAGCCACAAGACTTATCTCTGGAATATCAAGTCCCTCTCTAAGCAGATTGATACCAACAAGCACATCGAATCCGTCAAGTCGCATATCCCTTATAATCTTCTGTCGCTCTAGTGTATCAATATCAGCATGAAGATACTTGACTCTTATGCCGACTTCCTTAAGATAATCTGTGAGATCCTCTGCCATACGCTTGGTAAGTGTAGTTACAAGTATCTTGTTCTTTTTCTCAACTTCCTTATTAATCTCACTTATAAGATCATCTATCTGACCCTCTATTGGTCTAACTGTTATCTCTGGATCAAGAAGTCCTGTAGGCCTTATAATCTGCTCTGCCCTCATAAGTTCGTGTTCTTCCTCATACCTGCTAGGCGTAGCAGATACAAAAAGCATCTGTGATATCTTGCTCTCAAACTCCTGAAAATTAAGCGGTCTGTTATCCTTCGCTGAAGGAAGCCTGAAGCCATAGTCTACAAGTGTCGTCTTTCTTGCCTGATCGCCTGCATACATTCCCCTTATCTGTGGAATAGTAATATGTGACTCATCGACAATAATCATAAAATCATCTGGAAAATAGTCCATAAGCGTATATGGTGGACACCCTGCCGGAAGCCCTGCTAAATGTCTTGAATAATTCTCAATACCTGAACAGAAGCCTGTTTCCTGCATCATCTCTATATCAAAGTTCGTTCGTTCTTCTATTCTCTGTGCCTCAAGAAGCTTATCCTCACTCTTAAAATACTCTATTCTCTCTGCAAGCTCTTTCTTTATATTCTCAATCGCCTTTTCCATCTTCTCTTTTTCAACAACATAATGTGAATTAGGAAATATAGCAACATGGTCAAGGTTACATTTAACCTCACCGGTAAGAGAATCAATCTCGCTTATCCTGTCTATCTCATCACCAAAGAACTCGACTCTCACAGCATCTCCACTGGAAGCTGACGGATATATCTCTACAACATCTCCCCTTACCCTGAATGTTCCTCGCTTAAAATCCTGGTCATTGCGCATATACTGTATATCTATAAGCTTTCTTATCATCTCATCCCTGTCTTTTTCCATACCTGGACGAAGTGAGATAACCATGTTCTTATAATCAATAGGTGCACCTAATCCATATATACATGAAACTGAAGCAACTATGATTACATCATTTCTTTCAGACAGTGCCGCTGTTGCTGAATGTCTTAACTTATCTATCTCGTCATTAATCGAAGAATCCTTGGCTATATAAGTATCGCTCTGTGGCACATAAGCCTCCGGCTGATAATAATCATAATAGGAGACAAAATACTCTACTGCATTCTCAGGAAAGAACTCTTTCATCTCAGAGTACAGCTGTGCTGCTAATGTTTTATTATGACTGATTATAAGAGTAGGCTTCTGTACATGCTGGATAATGTTTGCCATAGTAAACGTTTTACCAGAGCCTGTAACTCCAACTAAAGTTTCAAACTGATTACCTTCATTAAATCCTTCTACAAGTTCCTCTATAGCCTGGGGCTGGTCGCCTGTTGGCTCATATGGGGCATGTAACTTAAACTCCATAATGCCATCTCCTTCCTGAAATAAGATTCCCACAAAATATTTCTAAAAAAAGACAAAGTCAATATTTCATAGTATGCACTTACATGCTTAATTCTACTACAAAAAATAGACTTTGTCTATCTAATGCAGAACATCTGTTCCTGTTTTATTAGTGGATAATCCATTAACATTCCTTTTATAAACAGAACATTTATCTGCACCTGTTATTATATTTCGTTTTCATTCAGTATCATGCAAGGCCTGAATACTACTAACAATACTAATAATACTAATAATGCTAATAATAATATTAATAATACTAACAATATTAATAATAATACAGCTTAATTCATAACTGCCTTCAGGCTGTCTATGGCTGCGTTAAACTGTGTATCCTCATCAGCATTCTTATCAAATTCCACAACAACATCCGGAGTAACACCATTTCCATGTATATCCTGTCCCTTAGGTGTAAAATACTTGGCTATTGTAAACTTAATTGCACTACCATCAGTAAGCGGCTTTAGTGTCTGTACAATACCCTTTCCATATGTCTGCGTTCCAACTATGATACCTTTTTCGTAATCCTGTATAGCACCTGCAAATATTTCTGATGCACTTGCACTGTTTCCATTGACAAGTACTGCAAGCGGAATATCCAGTTCTTCATTATCACTATCGCTGTATTCTTTTCTATTCCCTGCCTTATCTTCTGTATACACAATAAGACCATTTGGAAGTATATATTTAAGCATAGTAACTACAGTTGTAAGCAAGCCTCCCGGATTATTTCTTATATCTATAACTATCCCTTTAGCTCCCTGCGCCTTAAGGTCTTCAATAGCTGCCTTAAACTGTTTTGCCGTAACACTTTCAAACTGTGAAATTGCTATATATCCTATGGAATCATCTGTCATTGCATAGTTTACAGTCTGGATTTCAACTTCATCCCTTACTACTGTGTAATCACAAGTAACCCCTTCTCTTACAATACCAAGTCTGACTGTTGTACCTTTCTCACCTTTGACAAGTGCAACTGCCGAGGACAGATCCATATCAGTAACATCTGTATCATCTACTTTGACTATCCTATCTCCAGTTCTTAATCCAGCCTTATATCCTGCACCATTATCATATACATCTACAAGCAGGATTCCGCCTTCTTCACTTAACTGACAGACCGATCCTATTCCGTAAAATGTACCATTTGTAGTTTCCTTAAGTTTATTATACTCATCAGCTGTATAATAAACAGTATATTTATCTCCATAAGAACTAAGATAAGCTTTATATATGTTATTCTTGGCCTTTTCCTCATCAACTTCATCAAAATAGAAAGAATCCAGGACAGAATCTATAGCATTCAGCTTAGCCTCAACCTCACTTCCTATTCCACTTCCATCTGTAACTGCATCTGACTGGATATATACATCACCATTAACACCTATATGAATATATCCCTTCTGTATACACACACCAGCCACACTTACAACAATTATAACCATTACAAGAAATGCAGCTACTATACCAAGCAGCAATCCATTCTTAAAATAATGAGACTTTTCTCTTTTTTTCTCATACTTTGCTGCTTGTTCAAATATGTTATCTTCATTTCCTGCTATCTGTTCTTTTGTATGGATTGATATATCATCTTCCTTATTATCCATAACAACCTCCATTCTTGCGTGTGAAAAATCTTATTTTTCACACTGACCTCCATTGTCATATAAATACCGAAACAAGTATCAAATATCATCATAAAAATAATTTAATATCATAATATTGACATCTTATGATGTAAGTGTCGAAATGAATTTTAACACTCACATCGTTTTATTATACTACAAAAACATTTTCAGATATATTAATATTTATAATAATATGTGAAATTTTTATGATAATTTACTGTTTATGTGCCATACACACTATAACTATCCCACTCTCCCTGCTTTTGTTTTTACTTTATTCTTATACATGGACTCATCGGCTCTCTTTACTACTTCCAGCACATCTCTTCCGTATCCCTTAGCCATTCCTACTGCACTCGTAATCTTTAAGTTACTTCCTGCATTGGCCTTTTCAATCATGTCTGCTACCGATATTGATATTTCTTTTCCTTCATCCTCACCAGGATTATCTATTATCATAATGAATTCATCCCCACCAATTCTATATACACGCCTTCTGTCATCTGAAAATGAATAAAGCACGGATGATAATCTTTCAATCGCTTTATCTCCATATTCATGACCATATGTATCATTAATCATCTTAAGATTATTCATATCCCAGAAAATAACTCTTATATTATCTATATAAGGATAATATGCTAAAACCATTTCCTCATACTTATTCTTGTTAAATACCTTTGTTCTTGAATCTGTCTCCTTCATATATGTAAGCTGGGCTATCCTTGCGGCGTCCTCACTTCCACAAACAACTATATCCTGAAGTATAAATGTAATAACCAAAAGAATCATGCATCTTGGTATCACACCAAAAACAATAACAACGAACAATGGATTCGAATTAAATACATATCCGGTTCCACTTTCTAATACATTAATATACCAGTCTCTTTTATGACTTCCCTCAAACAATATATTAAGATCACAGATTCCATAATAAAATCCCAGTGTCATACTTAAAAATACCGAAACTGAATTAATAAATGATGTAAACCATAATATCTTTTTCTGTCTGTAATGAGCTGCAAATAATAATGGAATGACATACAAAAGTACTGCATGATATGACAAAAGAGCACACATTACCCCTGTTGCAGTACATATTAACGTCAGACCTATATATTTATAACATTCTTTTGATACATCTTCTTTCATAATCATGAACACAATCGGAATCAATAATATTATAGAAATAATAACTGCAACAGTTATCGTCCTTCTGTCTATTTCAAATATTCCTATTGTATTCAATGCCCATACTATAAGCTCTACGGCTATTAACATAACAACACCGTTTAATGTATATTTATTAGACTTATCTTCCTGATATTTAAGTTCTTTATCATATTGTTTCTTAAAATCACTCATTCTTTCTCCCCCGAAATATCCCCTCTGATTTCATAAACGTGCTTTTTATTCTATCACTATTTCATGTAAACTTCCAGTAAAAAATCTATACATTTTTTATATTCATTTTTTTGCACATTTCACAAAAAAAGTCAAAAAGCTCTTAATTTTTAATGTATTTATGTGAACAACTGTTATTTATTTTCATCCAACTGTCTTACATATATATCCATATCATCAATATCCTTTGCATACAGCTTAAACTTCATTTTATTTATAAAATTAATTGATGGAATATTATCTTTATGTATACATGCATACAACCTGTCAATATAAAGATATTCTCTTGCATATTCAACAATCTTACTGCACACCTCATATGCTATTCCTCGTCTCTGGTATTTTCTCCCGACAAGATATCCCAGCTCCTGACAGTTTACACCATCTATGCTCCTGTTTTCTATCCCCATACGTCCAACAAGTTCCCCTGTTTTTTTATCAAATACAAGCCACAGACCATAATCAAAGAAACCATACATATTAGAAATATATGCTGATAAAAACTCTTTCTCACGCTCTGCTTCATACAATGGCTCTATAAAAGAACAATCTGACAATGTATCATATAATCTGTATAATTCCTCAAGATCATTTTCACATTCTTCCCTGACTATGTAATTATCCGTCTCTAAAATACAGGCTGGCGTATGTGTTTTTCTAGCATATATATGTTCACAATACATATATGTTATATCTTCATAATCATATACAACATACGCTGCACTTCCTCTATATTCTTTTCCAACCCCCACATCTTCACATATATCTTTTCCAATTGTTATGCTATGTTTTAATCCATCACTTATAATTATATCTTTATCATGCTGATATCCATCCAGACTGTTAAATATAGTTTTATGCTTTTTTAACATGCCTGCGTTTATTGTACTTTTTATATCTTCATAATCGCTTCTTTTATCTGAAATTATCACATATACATTTTGGAGTCCTGATTCGTATTTCACACTTATCCAATCCTTATTCCTGTCTATTATAATGAAAATGGCTGATTTTAGTACATGTCTCTATCTTTTATAACTTTCATATCTATCTATATTCTTTATATTTTTACGTCAGCCATTCACTTTAATAATATACATATCCTCTTATACTTTATCAATATATATTTTCATATATAATTTTACTATCCACAATACATTTTATTAATATATATTTCATATATTCTATAAAGCAAACTTGCATTTTCATTCATTTTATGAATATACATTTTCATTGACTTTTATCTTCACCACCCTTAATATATACAGTGATGTATTTATAAGGAAGTTTAGTGTAAAAAATAAGATTTTTCACACGCAAGATTTGTGCTTCGCACAAACTTGAGATGCGCTGAAAAGCAGCGCAAGAATGGAGGTTTATTATGGCAGATCAGAATCCTATTGTAACATTTACAATGGAAAATGGCGACACTATGAAAGCTGAGCTTTATCCAGAAGTTGCGCCTAATACAGTTAATAACTTTATAAGTCTTGTTAAAAAAGGCTTCTATGATGGACTTATATTCCACAGAATCATCTCAGGCTTCATGATTCAGGGTGGAGATCCTGACGGTACCGGCATGGGTGGTCCTGGCTACTCTATCAAGGGAGAATTCAGCTATAATGGTGTTGATAATAATCTTAAGCACTCAAGAGGCGTTCTTTCTATGGCACGTGCCCAGCATCCTGATTCAGCTGGCTCACAGTTCTTTATCATGCATGCAAATGCTCCTCACCTTGATGGACAGTATGCTGCATTCGGCAAACTTATTGAAGGTGAAGATGTTTTAGATAGCATTGCTTCTGTAGATACAGACTGGAACGACAGACCAAGAAAGCCACAGGTTATGAAAACAGTAACTGTTGAGACCTTTGGGGTTGATTACGACGAACCAGAGACACTTTAATTATTGTTTAATTGAATATTAGTTGGTGACGAACGGACGACAAATATAAGCTACAGGCAGTCCTGCACACTATGTTCAATGCCAGAAGCTTTGATTGGATATTTCTAAGTCTTTCCATATAAACTATGATAACTGACGCTACCGCTCAGACGCGCCGTCCATGGCGCGGCTTCGCTGCTTCGTACATCCGTGTACGAAGCTAGCTGGTTGACTAAGGGAAAGACTAAGAACTATCACAATCAAACTTCAAGTGCATTTCGCATAGTATGCAGGACTGCCTGTATCTTATATTTGTCTGTGTTACGGCATAATGTAATATTGAATATTCAATTAAATCAAGGGGCGAAACAGGGCGGAATTGTGCGCTTTACGCACAATTCCGCCCTTCATGCTTCTCCCCTTTGATTTAGCCACACATTCATTTTTCGTAAATTAAGCCACAACCAGACATAATATAAGTGAAAATCGGTGCTGCGCATACATCGTGAGATGCACTTGAAGTTCAATTGTGATAGTTCTTAGACTTTTCCTTAACTACCCAGCTATCCACAGACACGGATGTCTGTGGAAGTGAGATATGGGACACGGATGTCCCGTATCGAACGGTAGCGGCAGTAGTCAAAACCTATAAGAAAAGTCTTAGAAATATTCAATTGAAACTTCTGGCATCGATGGTGTATGCGCAGCACCGATTTTCACTTATATTATGTCGTCCGTATATTAAGAATGTATGCTAAACAACAATCTACTCTGTAGTTTCACCTGCCTCAGCTGCCTCAGCCTTTCCTAATTCTAATTCATATTCATCGAAGATATAGTTAAGAATAGGAGCTAATCCAACGAATTCACAGCCATAGGCATATAGGTCGGAGTTATCAAGAGGCTGGCATCTTATAATTTTAATAACACAATATATGACATCTTCTTCAGAGCCTAACTTCAATGCCGCGTTGAAATAAAAATCAATAGGAAGAATGCTTTTTGATCTGAATCCGATACCACTTTTAGATATGTCGGTTACGGTTATTGGTGAATCTATATTTCTTATGTTTACATTATTCTGCTTGAAAAGATTGGATACATTAAGCTTAAGGTCGGCTTTTAATCTTTTATAGCGTCTTTTTTCGATTCCATTTTTAATATTTTTATCTTCCATAATAATCCTCCATTCTTGCGCTGCTTCTTTGCGCATCTCAAGTTTGTGCGAAGCACAAATCTTGCGTGTGAAAAATTTTATTTTTCACACTATTTCCCCCTTATATGTGATTTAGCTTGTAAAGTGCATTTTGTTGTGTGGATTATATCCTTTGTTGTTTAACATACTCTAATATGTTCATATTATCATACCGTGATTATTATATACTTTCATATGTACAGAATATATTCTGGTAAAACTGTAGAAATTAGAATATTCCTTAGGTTATTGTGAAATGTATATATATTTCTTTTTTATAATGATACTATCTTGTGCAATAATATGCAAGTTTGTCTATTGATTTTGAATGTAGGCTGTTATATAATTTTTTAGTGTTGGGTATAAATTGTACCTGCATATATTCTGTTTATTGATATTAGATAATATAAGTAGAATACATGCTATATCAGCTAATCAGTAATCAGAATACATTTACTAAAATAAGTATTTAAAGGATGGACGCGATCATGGAAAAGTTTGAGTTACTTTATGAAGGAAAAGTCAGAGAAGTATATGATATAGGAGATAAGCTTGTTATTGCTGCAACAGACCGTATATCAGCTTTCGACCATATTTTAAAGAATAAGGTTACAGATAAGGGTGCTATTCTTACACAGATGTCTAAGTTCTGGTTTGATTATACAAAGGATGTTATTCCTAATCATATGATTTCTGTTGATGTTAATGATATGCCAGAATTCTTCCAGAATGAAAAGTATGCAAGAAGAAGCATGATGTGTAAGAAGCTTACTATGCTTCCAGTCGAGTGCATCGTAAGAGGATATATAACAGGAAGTGGCTGGGCAAGCTACCAGAAGAATGGTACAGTCTGTGGAATAAAGCTTCCAGAAGGACTTGAAGAGTCAGAAAAGCTTCCAGAACCAATCTATACACCAAGTACAAAGGCTGAGATTGGTGACCATGATGAGAATATTTCATTTGAACAGAGTATTGATGTATTAGAGAAGAAGTTCCCAGGAAAGGGACTTGAATATGCAACTAAGATTAAGGATGCAACTATTGCCCTTTATAAGAAGTGTGCTGAGTATGCATTAAGCAAGGGTATTATTATTGCAGATACTAAGTTTGAATTCGGTCTTGATGAGAACGGAGAGGTTGTTATCGGTGATGAGATGCTTACACCAGACAGTTCACGTTTCTGGCCATTAGAAGGATATAAGAAAGGACAGGGACAGCCATCTTATGATAAGCAGTTTGTAAGAAACTGGCTTCTTGCTAATCCGGATAGTGATTACCTTCTTCCAGATGATATTATTGAGAAGACAGTTGATAAGTACAAGGAGGCCTATAAGCTTCTTACTGGTGAAGATTTCTAATACATCATCAATAATCAGTCTGTTGTCTATGTCAAAGACCGATGTGGTGTGATAGCATGATCGCAGAATGGGAAGAAGAACGGATAATAATTATAATAAGACAGAGGTTAGTGTGAAAAATAAGATTTTTCACACGCAAGATTTGTGCTTCGCACAAACTTG
>OLGF01000245.1_pt1 | contig 65683 bp, 64 predicted proteins | sample 1604971 | NCBI WGS metagenome assembly OLGF01 (sample SAMEA3888902, study PRJEB22519) | human gut metagenome | biome: human gut; feature: human-associated habitat; material: faeces | place: Denmark | collected 2011 | reverse complement strand
GTCCACCACCAGGTTCTGCATGGCGCCCCCCAGCGCGGTCTCAATGGCCACGGTGTACTCCTCCGGCACCTTCAGCAGGTCGGCCACCGGACCGTGGATATGCTGGAGGCTTCCCCGCTGGGCCTCCCCCATCACCAGCTTGACCGCCTTGGAGTAGCCCTCGTGGAGCTTCTCCATCTCGGTGAGCATCTTCACCCGGGATGACAGGGCATTCTCGTCCATCTGGAGCTTCATATGGCGCTCCCGGGCCTGCTCCGCCTTCTTCCGGCGTGACTCCAGGCGCAGGGCGTAGCCGCTGATGACGTTCTGCACCGCGTCCCGCTCCTCCACCGCCTTGGCCAGGGCCTTCCGGGCCTGACGCTGGGCGGCGCGCCCCTCCTCCAGCCGGCTGTCCAGCTCCCGCAGCTCCTGGCGCACCGTCTCGTCCCGGTCCAGCACCTCCTGAGCGGCAGCCGCCAGGGCGGAGAGCAGGGCCTTGGCCTCGGCGGCGGTGGCCGTCTCCATGGCCTCCTTCTGCCGCAGTTCCTCCAGCTCCCGTGCCAGTGTCCCGGCAGACTGGGCCGCCTCCTGGGCCTGCTCGCTCTTGCCCCGCAGCTCCTCCCGCATCCGAGTCAGCTTGTCCTCGATCTCGGCCAGCCGCTCCTGCCGCTGGCCGATCTGGCCCGCCAGGCTGTCCGCCCGGCCTTCCTGCTGGTCCAGGTCCGCCCGGATGCGCTGAGCGTTGTCCAGGTTGTTCTGCACATTGTTCTTCAGCACCGCGATAGCGCTCTCCAGCTCCGCCGCAGCGGCCTCCCGGCTCTGGCTCTCAAAGCGCAGCCGGTCCGCCTCCACGTCCTTCTCCCGCATCTGGGCGGAGAGGGCCTCGGCGGCGGCATACAGCCGCTCCAGGGCCACCCGGGCCTCCTCCTTCTGCCGGGCAGCCTCCTGATAATCGGCGTCCAGCTTGATGTGGCTGGCCCGCAGCCGCTCCAGGGTGTCCAGCCACACGGAGACCTCCAGCCCCTTCAGCTCGTCCCGCAGCACCAGGAACTTTCTGGCCCGCTCACTCTGCTCCCGCAGGGGCTCCACCTGGAGCTCCAGCTCGGCGATCTTGTCGTTGACCCGGACTAGGTTCTCGTCCGTATGGGCCAGCTTCCGCTCTGCCTCCTCCTTCCGGTGGCGGTAGCGGGAGATGCCGGCGGCCTCCTCAAAGACCTCCCGGCGGTCGGCGCTCTTGACGGAGAGGATCTCGTCGATCTTGCCCTGGCCGATGATGGAGTAGCCCTCCCGGCCCAAGCCGGTGTCCATGAACAGCTCGTTGACGTCCTTGAGACGGACGGAGCGGCGGTTGATATAGTACTCGCTCTCCCCGGAGCGGTAATACCGCCGGGTCACCATGACCTCGCTCTCATCCATGGGAAAGATGTGGCTGGTGTTGTCCAGGATGAGGGACACCTCGGCATACCCCGTCTGGCGGCGCTGAGCAGTGCCGCCGAAAATCACATCCTCCATCTTCCCTCCCCGCAGGGCCCGGGTGGACTGCTCCCCCATGACCCAGCGGATGGCGTCGGAAATATTGGATTTTCCGCTGCCGTTTGGCCCTACGATGGCGGTGATGTCCTCCCCAAAGGTGAGCACCGTCTTGTCCGGAAAGGACTTGAAGCCCTGGATCTCCAATGCTTTTAAGTACACAACGTCGCCCCCTTCTTCTTAAATCCTTTCAAATCCTTGCGCCGCAATGGTTTCCAAGCTTTCTGCTTTTTCATAAATTCTTAAAACTCACCATAATTTCTTTTTGAGTTGGTGTAAGATCGGTGCAACATGGGATTTCATGGAATTCTGCACCACAAAAACCGCGTAACCGTTGGGGCAGTATGGTCACGAGATTTTGAACGCCCCATTTAGGGCTTGAATTGTTTCCAATTTCTTTTCTCTTAACGCTTTTGTGTAAGTTTCCATAGTTGTACAGATGTTCCGGTACCCCATCACATCTTGCAACAGCCTGAGGTTAGTGATAATTTTTTATTGTATCACACCATCTATCCCTTTTCAATATGCTAGATAATGCGTCCCTGTTTAAGAAAGGTGTTGATGATTCCAACTCCGGCGATTTCACCAGTGTGCCTTGCAGGAAGCATTCACGGATGATAAAATAATAAAAAGTAAAACATCAAAGAAATGTTTACGTCTATATAGATGAATTTATAGTTTTGGTCTTATCTTTTCGTGTGTGGGAATTGTAGTCAATATTGCATTTCTACTGATGAACTAAATGAAACCACAGAGTAAAAGGTATTAAGCTAATAAGAATTTGACAAAGGAGTGCAAAAATTATGATACCAAACTTTGGATTGATTATGATTTGTGTAATTCTTTCAATAGGTATAGGAGTGGCGGTTGCTATCTATAACGAGAAGAAAAAGAATGACAAAGATAAAGATTGACAAATTCTAATTTGTTATCTGAAATGCTGACCCATAGGCGCAAGGTTGAAATACACCTTTTATATTTTCGCCTAATTTTCTACATACTGAAGTAACCTCTTCCCTCCACTTTTCAAAGGTCTTCCGGCATCATCGTCGCCTATAATAAGGGCTCTGCACATTTTTTCGTGCAGAGCCCTATTTTTATTAGATGTAAGGCGCCTCTTGGGCAAAGCCGCATTTCCGGGCGGCAGCTTCCAAGCGGGTAAGCGCTCCGGTCAGCTCAGAGCGGGGCATTCCAATTTGCAGGCGCAAAAAGCCGGTCCCGGCAGCGCCGTACTTGCTGCCCAGGTCAGGCTCCACGCCGGCGGACAAGAAGAACCGCTCCAGCTCCAGCTCCGACAGCCCCAAGCCGCGGAAGTCCGCCCAAATTAGCGTACCAGCTCTGTGGCGCAGAAGCTTCACCGCCGGCATACAGCGGGCAAAGCAGTCCCGCACCAAGGACTCGTTCTCATGCACAAAGTCCATCAGCTCGTCGATCCACGCCTTGCCCTCATCTGTGTAGGCCGCCAACACCGCGGCCCGCATGAAGGGAGAGAGGCTGCCATAGTGATCGGCATCCCGCTGGGTGCGGTAGGCCTTCCGGATGGCCGCATCGGGGATGATCACATTGGAGTGGCTGGTACCGGTAAAATTGAACGCCTTGCCAAGACTGGTACAGATGATACAGTGGTCCAACGCGTTCGGAACGGCGGCATAGGGAACCATCAGACCGGGCTGCCACACATGCTCGGCAAAGATCTCGTCCGCCACCACCAGCACATGGTGCTTTTGGGCCAAAGCCGCCACTCGCTCCAAATCCTCCCGCTCCCATACATCCATAGTGGGGTTATGAGGGTTACAGAGGAGCATCAGTTTGTTTTCCGGTGCGGCCATTTTCTCCTCCAGGTCGGCAAAGTCCATCTCATACCGGTCACCCCGCAGTTGCAGGGGACTGTCCACTAATTTCCGACCGCAGTTGGCGATGGCGCGGGCATAGAGCAGATAGACCGGCTGCTGCACAATGATGCCGTCGCCGGGCTGAGTAAAGGCGCGGATGGAGGCACACATGGCCTGAAGGATCCCGTAGGACGGCACGATCCAGGAAGGTTCTATCTCCCAGCCGCGGACCTTTGCCATCCAGTTGACAACAGCCCGGATGTACAGGGGGTCATCGGAGTCGGTCCAACCATACAGACCACTCTGAGAAAACCTGGTCAGCGCGTCGATAATGCAGGGGGCGGTTTTTACATGCAGCTGTGCTCCGGCCATCACGGTATAGTCCGGTCGGAACCCGGTGCCGAAGCCGTAGTCAATGGCGTCGGCCAGAGTTTGAAAGTCAAAAGACATAGCTCAGTTCTCTCCCTTTCGATGTTCAGGCCCCAGAACCGTGCCGCTGCGCACATGGGTATGGACGCCGTGGTCCACGGCGATCTGCCCGGCCACCAGCACATAGTCCAGTCCCTGCGGGCCATGTCGGGGATCAGCAAGATTTTCCCTGGCAGAGAAATGCTCCCAGTCCAGTACCAACAGATCGGCAGCCAGACCTTGGGAGACAAAGCCCCGGTCGGTCAGTCCCAGGGTGCGGGCCGCATTGCCGGTAAGCTTGCGTATCGTCTCTTCTATGGCAGCGCCCTTGTCCCGCTCCGTCTCCAGAAACACGGTCATCCCCTCGTATGTGGCGGGCGAGCCGCACTCCAGCGGCAGGTCGCCCTCGGACAGGGCCGCGTCGTAGTCCAAGGTCCAGGTATCCAGACCAATGGTGGCCTCCGTTCGGGCCACAAAGGCGTCCCGGTCGGGGGTATGTTCCGGACGGCGCCCCAGGGAAATCATAGCGGCGTAGGGGTCTTCGGTCAGCACATCCAGCAGCAGCTCCAGGCTGTCTGCCCCCTGCGCTGCCTCTCGAATCGTTTTGCCTACACAGCCTGCCCGCTGCACACGGGTAAACCGGTAGCGGGTGTCCCAGGCTGGGTCGGCCTGCGGATCAAAGCGGGTAAAGACCCCCTGAGACGGATGGCGTCCGGTCCGGATCTCCTCAACAACCTGCCGCCGAAAGTCAGGCAGGGTCAACGCCCGGGAAAAAGCGGCACAGCCCCCACACCGCTCCACGTAGGGTTGGAACAGAGAGGCGGCCATAGGGTAGTGGAAGGGACCATAGGCGTACTTGGGGATCACATCCCAGGTGACGTTTACACCCGCCTGCCGGGCTCGGTCCAGCTCCTCCAGCGTCTTGGCCACGGCGGCACGGATCAAACCGTCGTGGGCCGGGGTGACGTTGTAGCCGTTTTGTATGTGGCTGACATGGATGCGGACGCCGCTCTCCCGTCCCAGGTCCAAAAATTCCCGCAGACCGTCCAGGAAGCTCTGAGCATGGCCATAATAGGGGTGGCTGCGGCTGCGGGTGTGAGCAGTGACGATGCCGCCCCGGGCAGCCACCAGCTTCATCAGGCGCAGCAGTTCCTCCCGCCCGGCAAAGAGGCCCGGCTCATAGTCCAGGCCCAGACTCAGTCCCAGCGCGCCGCCATCCATGGCCTCGCTGAGGGCGCCCTCCATGGCGGCGATCTCCGTCTCAGTGGCGTCCCGGTGATAGTCGGTGCCCATGGCCTGCAGACGGATCTGGGCCTGCCCGGCCACCACAGCCAGGTTGGCACCCAGCCCCACTCGGCGCAGATGCTCCAGGAACTGGCCATAAGTAGTCCAGTCCAGCTCCTGACCGTAGGTCTGGGCAAAGGGCTCCCGCAGCCGCTGGGTGGGAACGAGATAGGCGTTGTATGGGTTAATACCCCCAGGCGGCTCAGGCATGACCTTGGTGAATGCCTTTTTCTCTGGGAACATGTAGAGCCAACTATGCTGTACTGGGGCGACCCCCAGGCCACAATGTCCGGCAAATTCCGTGGTAATGCCCTGGCCCAGCGTGCTCTCCATATTGGGGTACATGGCGGCGGAGCAATCGGAATGGGAGTGCATGTTGATAAATCCCGGGGTAATCAGTTTCCCTGCGGCATCCATCACCTGGGCTCCCTCCGGGGCGGAGAGGTCAGGGCCCACGGCGTCTATTACGCCGTCCCGGATGCACACATCGGCCTGGAAGGGCGGGGAGCCGGTCCCGTCTACCACAGTCCCGCCCCGAATCAAAGTCCATGCCATGGCGGGCCTCCTGTCAGACCAGCCCGCCGATGCGGGTGACCTCTACGCCCCGAGCCTCCCAGGCGTCCAGGATCTGGTTAAAGCCAATGGAGTCGCTGGCCATGTGACCCATGCACAGCACGTTACAGCGGTTGTCCTCCTGCAGGGCTTTGACGATGTCAGCGTCCATGTGCATGCAGACAAAGGTACCCACACCGGCGGTGATCAGCGCCTTCAGCTCGTCCAGCTCCGCCCCCAGGCCGCCGGCAAAATCCACCACAGTCTTTCCTGCGTAGCTGTCCTTTTCGCCCACCCAGATGGCAGGGCGCTGGCCCTCGGGGGCTTGGGCATACTCTCGGATGGTCATTAAATTGTCCAGGATCTCCTGGACGGTGGGGTTGTCATTGGCTTCATAGACCTCGTCCACCTTCGCCTCCACCATCCGCTCGCCCAGCAGGTCGGCGGGGGTGTGCAGGCCCAGATATGGCATCCCCAGCAGCCGGGCCACAGACGGCCCCCCGTCCAGGTTGGAACCGTGAAACATGATCTCCGTAGCCCGCTTGCGGTGCTCCAGCAGCTTTTGGGCTACGTTGACGGGCACACCATAGTGTACCAGCTTCTCATAGTGGCTTTGGGCAACCAGCTCTCCCAGCTTACCCAGGCGGGGCACCATGTTATGGTGCCTGGCCACGCAGTCATAGCCCAGCTGGCGGGCCAGAGTCAGCTCGGCAGCACCCATATCAATGCCCGCCAGCACGCGGGTGATATTCTCCCCTGGAACCGAGACGGAGGAATCCAGAGGCAGTTCCTGCAGTTGGGCCAGATCCAGGGCAATTTGAACCATTTCTGTTGTATTCATTGGTAGTGTTCCTCCTAATCCAGATGATGACAAGCGGCAAAATGTCCGCCGCTCAGGTCCTTGGGCGCGGGCGTCTGCGTGCGGCACTGCTCGGTAGCCCGGGGACAACGGCCGCAGAAACGGCAGCCCGGTTTGGGGTCGATGGGGCTGGGCACCTCGCCCTCCATAGGGATGCGGTGGTGGGTCTTTTCATAGTCTGGGTCGGCCACCGGCACTGCCGAGAGCAGACCCTGGGTATATGGATGGGCCGGATGGCCGTAAACCTCCTCCGTAGGGCCGTATTCCACCATGGTGCCTAGATACATGACAGCCGTCTCATCGGCGATGTGGCGGACCATGGACAGATCGTGGGCAATAAACAGGTAAGTAAGTCCCAGCTCCCGCTGAAACTTCATCAGCATATTGACCACCTGGGCCTGGATGGACACATCCAGGGCGGAGATGGGCTCATCACAGACGATAAATTCCGGGTTCAATGCCAGCGCCCGGGCGATACCCACCCGCTGGCGCTGGCCTCCGGAGAACTCATGGGGGAATCGGTTGGCGTGCTCCTTGCTGAGGCCTACCATGTTCAGCAGCTCATACACCCGCTCCCGCCGCTCCTTGGCATTGGCGCAAAGCTTATGCAGCTCCAGGCCCTCCGCGATGATCTCGCCTACGGTGAAAAAGGGATTCAGAGAGGCGTAGGGGTCCTGAAAGATCATCTGCATCTTTCGAGTCAGGGCCTTGGCCTGGGCCCGGGTCACCTTACTGATGTCCTGGCCGTCAAACACGATGGTGCCCCCGTCCGGCTCATAGATACGCAGCAGGGTGCGGCCCACGGTGGTCTTGCCGCAGCCGGACTCGCCCACCAGTCCCAGGGTCTTGCCCCGCTGGATGGCAAAGGATACATTGTCCACTGCCCGCAGGATCTTGCCCCGGCCTACACGGAAGTGTTTTTCCAAGTTGGAAACCTGGAGAATTGCATCAGACATGATCACTGCCTCCTTTCGGCAGGGGCGGAATGCCCTCCGGCGGCGTTACATCGGGTGCCCTTGGGTCCAGCAGCCAGCAGCGGGAGCCGTGGCCCTGACCGCAGGCAAATTCCGGGGGATCTTCCTTCAAGCACGCCTCCATGGCGTAGGGACACCGGGCCGCAAAGGCGCACCCCTTGGGCGGGGCATACAGATCGGGCGGCGTGCCGGGAATGGCGTACAGCTCACTCTTCACGTCCTGGATCAGGTTGGGCATGGCCCCCAGAAGCCCCCAGGTATAGGGGTGGCTGGGGCGGTAAAATACCTGCCGCGCGTCGCCGTACTCCACGATCTTGCCCGCATACATCACGGCGATCCGGTCGGCCATCTTGGCCACTACGCCCAAATCATGGGTAATGAGCAGTATGGAGGTCCCTCGCTTCTCCTTCAGGTGGTTCATCAGATCCAAGATCTGCGCCTGCATCGTCACGTCCAGGGCGGTGGTGGGCTCGTCGGCAAAGAGAATCTTGGGATTGCAGGCCATAGCCATGGCAATCATGACCCGCTGACGCTGACCACCGGACATGGTATGGGGGTAGCGCTTTGCCACCAGCTCCGGGTTGGGCAGGCCCACCTGCCCCAGCAGCTCTGCCGAAATCTGCTGGGCCTCCTGGCGGGACACCCTCTGATGGCGCAAAATACCCTCGCACATCTGCCGTCCCACCCGCATGGTTGGGTTCAGGCTGGTCATAGAATCCTGAAAAATCATGGAAAATTCCTTGCCCCGGTAGGACTCCATAGCTTTGTCGCTCAAATGGGTGATGTCGGTGCCCTGGTAGGTGATGGCGCCCGACTTGATTTGGGATGGAGGGGAGGGCAGCAGCTTCATAATGGTTTGGATGGTCACCGACTTGCCGCAGCCGGACTCGCCCACAATGCTCAGCGTCTCACCCGCATCCAGCCAGAAGCTGACGCCCCGTACCGCCTGGACTTCGCCGGCGTGGGTGTCAAAGGAGACATGCAGGTCCTGCACGTCCAAAAGATGGTTCGTCATAAGGCGCCTCCTTTAGTCCCTCAGATGGGGGTCCAGCGCATCGCGCAGACAGTTGCCGAACAGATAAAATGCCAAAATGGTCACACTGATAAACACGCCGGGAATAAACAGCTGGTAGGGGTAGAGGCGGTAAAACTCCGAGCCCACCTGGCACAGCTGACCCCAGGACGTCATGGGGGATTTGATGCCCAGGCCGATAAAGCTCAGGTATGCCTCCAGGAAAATGGCCGCCGGGATGGCAGAGGAGATGTTGACCACCTGCTGGCCCAGGATATTGGGCAGGATGTGCCGGAAAATAATGCGGATGGGGGAGGCCCCCAGAGTGCTGGCAGCCAGGACAAACTCCCGGTTTTTAAACTGGAGCATCCGGCCCCGGACGACGCGGGCCGAGTCCATCCAACCGGTAATGGCAATAGCGATGATGATGGCCACGGGGCCCGCGTCCAGCCAGAGCATAATCAGGGTCACATACACCAGCGATGGGATGCACACGCCCACGTCAATGATGCGCATGATGAGCATATCCACCCAGCCGCCGAAAAAGCCGGACAGGCCGCCCAAAAAGATGCCGATGATCTGGGGCACAATGGCGCCGCCCAGACCGATAATCAGGGAGATCCGTGCCCCCACCCAGACCCGGGTCCACAGATCCCGGCCTCCGGCATCGGTGCCGAACCAGTGCTCGGCACTGGGAGGCTGGTTGGTGTGGAGCAGATCGGTGGTCTCATAGCCGTAAGGAGAAAGTATGGGGGCAAAAATGGCCATCAGGATGATGATGACAAGGAAGGTCAGACTGACTATGGCGACTTTGTCGGACCGAATACGGCGCAGCACGTCCCGCCAGTAGCTGACACTGGGGCGCACTATGGCGTCGGCCATGCTTCGGTCAGCGGGCAGACGGACAAAATCCTGCTCGGTCAGAGAGGAAGCGGGTTTGTTCATTGAATGCACCTCATTTCGCAACCCGGATCCGCGGGTCCACAAGGCCGTAAATCAAATCGATCACAAAGTTGGCGCTGACCACAAACACACCGAAGAATACCGTTAAGCCCAGGGTCATGGTGTAGTCCAGGCTCTGGATCGATTGGACAAAATACGCGCCGATACCCGGGATGGCAAAAATCTGCTCCACCACAAAGGATCCCATCAGGATGGTCACGATCTCCATGCCCAGGGAGGGGATCATGGGGATGATGGCGTTGCGGATCTGGTGGCTCCAGACGATCCGGGCAGAGGAGAGGCCCTTGGCCTTGGCAGTCTTGACGTAGTCCTCCGAAATGACCTCCAGCATCAGCGTGCGCATATTGCGGGTTTTTCCGGCGATGGAGCCGATGGCCAGGGTCAGTGTGGGCAGGATGGTGTAGGCAAAGCCCTTCCACTGGGCCACCGGGAACCACCCCAGTTCGGTGGCAAATACATATTGCAGCAGGGATGCCAGAATAAATACCGGCACCGACACGCCCAGCACGGAGAAGCCCACCAGAGCATAGTCCAGGGGACGGCCCCGCCGCCGGGCGGCAATAATGCCGAAAAAGATCCCGATGGGGAAGCTGAGCAGATATGCCTGCAGCCCCAGCTGCGCCGACACCGGGAAGGTCTGGGCAATGATGCCGTTGACCGACTGCCCTACATATTTCAGCGAGTAGCCGAAATCACCCCGAATCAGGTTGGACAGAAAGGTCAGGTACTGCTCCAGGGGCGGGCGGTCCAGCCCATAGTAGGCCATCATCTTGTCCCGCATCTCCTGGCTCATCAGCTGCGTGGTGCCGAAGGGGGTCCCCGGCAGGGCATGGAGCAGAAAGAAGCTGCATGTGGCAATGAGCCAGATGGTGATGATCGAGATCACCAGCCGCTTTAGAATATATCGTTTCAAGGCGGGTCTCCTTTCGAAGAACGATACGCGGGGAGACGGGGCCTGAAAAGCCGCCGCGCTCCCCGCTGCGCAAAACTACTTGTTTACTTGTGTACCACCAGGTGATTGAACTGATAACCGGAGCTGGTGGCGGACATCTGGAAGCCCTCCACATAGGATTGCACTGCGCCGGTCACGCCGTTTTCATACAGGGGCAGGATGGCCGCATTGTCCAGGAAGATCTGCTCGGCCTGGGCGGTGAGCTCCGCCTGCTTGTCCGGCTCCAGCTCGTTGATGGCCTGCTCCACCAGGGAGTCAAACTGGGCATCGCTCCAGATGCCGTAATTGACCTCGCCGCCAGTGACCATGGCCTCCATAATGTCGGTGGGCAGCACGTCAGTTTCCCAGGTAATGGCAAACAAATCATAACTCAGGTCGTAGAAGCTGCCAATGGCAGTGCCAATCACATACTGGGTCAGCTGGATATTCTCCAGGCCCAAATTCTGCTTCCACTGGTCGATAATGGTCTCCAGCAGCAGCTTCTGCTCCGAGGTATCCCAGGTGATCAGCTCCAGCTGGGGCAGCTGAGAGACATCAGAGTAGCCCAACTCTTCCATGGCCGCGGCCAGATACTCCTTGGCCTTATCCACGTCGCCGGACAGAGGCACCGTTTCCACCGGGTACTCATCCACAAACTTGCCGCCGTCGGGACCGGCAAAGTTGGAGTCCACCAGTCGGTTATAGGCTTTGTAACCGGGGTTTACCGCATTGACGGTGGCGGAACGGTCGAAGCCATAGTTCAGGGCCTGACGAAAGTTCTGATTGCTCAACAGTGCGGCGGTCTCCGGACTAGTACCCTGTTGATTGATCCACAGGAACATAATGCCGCCGCCCACAAAGGAGTTCAGGTACTCATTCAGGTGTCCAAAATACTGGCTGGAGATCTGCTCAATGGCGTCCACCTCGCCATTTTCGAACATGGCCACCTTGGTGTTGTCATCCTCCACCTCGATGAAGTGCAGGTTCTGGGTGGGGAAGGAATTGGCACTGTCCCAGTAGAGATCATTCTTTTTCAGCTCCATGGAGCTCTCCAGCACCCAGTCGGTGATGATGTACGGGCCGGAGAACAGCATGGTCTCCGGCGATGAGCCCAGCTGCTGGCTGCCTACCTGCTCCACAAAATCCTGGCGCAGGGGGTACAGGCCGCGCACAGCAATGGTGCGGTCAAAGGAGTTGAGCGGCCGCTCCAGGGTGATCTCCAGGGTCAGGTCGTCCAGGGCTTTCACGCCCACCTCGGCCCAATCGGTGATCTCGCGGGAATTATAGGCCGAGGCGTTCTTGATGGCAAACCAGCTGTATGCCGCCGGGCTGCCCATGTCGGGATTCAGCAGACAGTAGGCGCCGTACTCAAAGTCGTGGGCGGTAAGTGCCTGGCCGTCCGACCACTTCAGGCCGTCCCGCAGGTGGAAGGTGTAGACGGTATAGTCATCGCTGACCTCGTAACGCTCGGCAGCGTCGTACTGCAGCTCATCGCCGTAGAAGCGCACCAACTGGATCTGGGTCAGATAGAAAAGGTTAAAATCGTTGGAGCTCTGGCTCATAATGGGGTTCAGAGTCACCACACCATTGTAGGCCATGGTGAAGTCGGCGCTGACTCCATCTGCCGTGTTTGAGGTGCTTCCGGCGCTGGAGGCGCTGTCATCATTTTGGTAGGTGTTGCAGCCGGACAGGAGGCCCAGCAGCATCACACCGGTCAGAAGCAGGGCAATGCATTTTTTCATGGCGGTTTCCTTCTTCCTCAGATAAATTTATTGTTGTCGGGTCATGGGGCCAGCCGTTCAGCTGCGGCTTCCGCCGCACAGATACTTGACACAGGCCACATCCTCCACGGCCAGGCCCAGTGCGTCAAACAGAGTGATCTCTTCCCCGCTGCTCCGGCCCGGGACACGCCCCAGCAGCACGTCGCCCAGAGAGCCCACAATGTGGTCCGGACCGATCAGTCCCTCCTGCAGGGGGACCAGATATTCACCGCACTCCTTGCGCATGGCCTCCACCTGATCGGCGTACAGTCTGGCTTTGGCCACCAGAGTACTGGTGACCTCTCGGGTGGTGGGCGTGAAAGCGCCCACGGCGTTGATATGGGTGCCGGGGGCAATCCAGTCGCTCTCCAAATATGGCTCCCGACTGGGCGTTACGGTGCAGACGATGTCAGCGTCGCATACCGCCTCCCGGACACTGTCTGCAGCGGTGACCGGAATACCAAATTTTTCCTCCATCTCCTGACAGTAGCGGCGGGCCGTCTGAGTGTTTTGATCATAGACGGTCACGGAATGGATATCCCGCACAACGGTCATGGCGGCCAAGTGAGACCGTCCTTGTGCTCCCGCCCCGATAATGGCTAGGCGGTGGGCATCGGGCCGGGCCAGCAGGTCGGTGGCAACGCCGGAGACCGCGCCGGTACGGATCTCAGTAATGACCGCCGCGTCGGCCATCCCCAGGAAGCTGCCGTGTTCTCCCTCAAATAGCAGCACATAGCCGATGTGGGATGGGTATTTGGTTCCTGCATTCTGGGGAAACGCTGAAAGCACTTTGGCTCCAAAGCAGTCCCCCAAACAGGCCGGCATAAACCCAAACTTCTCTCCGCCTGGCAGCAGGGCAATGGAGCGCAGCGGCTGGGTGTAATTCCCGGCCTCCAGCTCCCGCAGGCTGGTGCGCATCAGGTCGATACACACAGGCATGGTCAGCCGCTGGCGGACTTCTGCGGCCTCTACAATTGTCATGGGCGTCTCCCCTTCTCCAGCATTATGGTCTGCTTCATTAAATGTGCTCCAACTCATTGAGGTAGTTGTAAATCGTATATTTGGATACACCCATACGCTCGGCCACATAGGGGACGCTGCGCTGCAGGTGGAAAATCCCCTTCTCTTTCAGCAGGGCCACCAGCGCCATTCGGTCGCCCTTGCGCATCTGAGACATGGGCTTGTCCAGTTTGGCCTGGCAGGCATCGAAGATGGCATCCAAATCAGAGCGGTCCTCTGAGATAGAGTCCAATAGGCTGCCAGAGGACTCGGTAAAGTTCTCCAGCAGGCGGCGCATCGCCCCCATCACTGAGACATCATAGTTGATGCCAAGGGCATAATGGTACCCCTCGCCCCGCAGGTGGAAAGTAGAGGATTTGATATTCTTCCCGCTGGGGGTCACTACCATCTGGTTCAGGAAATCCTGATCCAGACTGGTCCCTTCCGGGTCATCCTGGATGGTATCCCTTCCATAAATACTCAACGTGGAGCCGGCGCTGCGTCCGGAGACGTGACCATTGAAAATCACCAGATTCTTCATCCGCTCACCCTCCATCTCATGGACTACCGTTTCACAGCTGTCGCCAAACATACTGGCAATCCCCTGGGCCAGACGGCAGAGAAACTCGAACGCCTCCTCTTGACGCATGGTCAGTCCCCTTTTCTGTGTCTCATTGGTAATGGGGTAATTATAATGATATCTCAACAAATTGTCAATATAATTTCAACAAAAAATAAATATTGGTCGAGCAGTGCGAAAATTTGCGAGCAGTTTACGCCGATATCGTACGGATCTGTGGCCCGACAAAGTTGCCTTCGCAGAAAAAACGGCTGTTCCGGCTGCGTAGTTTGCTGGATTTTCGGCCGTTGGTTCTGACACTTTACTCCGAACAGAACAGCCAGCAGGTCAGTCGATGTAACTAGTGCTGGAAATATTTCATTCCGAAAATGAAAAAGGCCCCCCGGTACTGTGACCGGGTGGCTGATGGCAAGAGCTGCAAACAGCGCGGGGGAATCTGGTAAGGCTAGATAAGACTTCGGAGGGCGAAGCACCCTTCACTTTATAAAAAGCTGCAGGACAGGAAATACACCCATCTGCTTCTCTGGCATGAAATTTTCTATTTAGTAACGGTATCCATCGCTTTCTTGGCATAGACCGCCAGATTGTCCACCTCCACCGTCACCCTCTGCTCCCAGCGGTCGGCGCCGTTTTCAAAGGGGGCGTTTTCCAGGTCGTAGACCTGTACCATAAAGGTCCCGTTTCCCTTCGTCAGTAAGGAGCTGCGGTCAGCAGTTACTCCCAGCGCGAAAGTACCATCCAGGGTCACGTTTTTTGCCCCGCCCTCCACTTGGACACTGCCGCTTATGGCCCGCCAGGAGAAGGTGACGGAGTGTTCAGGCGCTGGTTGGCTCCAAGGGAAATATAGAAGGTATAGGTGTCGCTGCCAGAAGGAACTATGAGGACTTGCCCAGCATCTTGGTACAATCATACCAAACAAAAGAGGATAGGAGGACTGCACCGTGAAGCGAATACGATCATGAATGCTTCTTTTTTCCTGCTGTGCGCGGCAGTGGCGGCGGCACTGCTGTGCTTCCGCAGCTGGCCGTTGGGAAAGGCGGCCACCGTGCCGTGGCTCTGGCTTTTGGCATAGAGCAGGGTATCCAGCGACAGCACCGATGTCTTGCTGCCCAGCCGCAGGGTCACCCGGTCCGGTCGGTGGTGCAGACGGAAATCTGTCTCCATGGCCTAAGCCAGCTCCGCCCGGTCCACCGGTTTGTAGAGGTACTGGATAGGGCGGACGGAGTAGCCGTCCTTGAGGCATTCCTGGCTGCTGGCGATGAAGAGGATGCTGGTCTGTTCATTCTCTGCCCGCGGATCTCAGGCCAGTTCCATTCCTGTCCGGCCTCCATCAGGATATCCATATATAAGAAGTTCAAACCGCTCCCCGCCGTCCAGCGCGGCGGCCAGCTCCCCGGCGCTGGACAAGGCAGAGATGGTGTGCTCCGACTTAAACCCGGTGAGAATCTCGCGGCACAGGTCGCAGATCTGCTCCTAGGCATCACGCTCATCCTCACAGGCCGCCACTCAGTATATATCTCCCGCCCTCTAGCTGCCTCATGGCTCCATTATAGATGGGGGATACCTGTTTGTAGAGGGCAGGCAGAGAGCGCCAGCCTTTTTGATGGGCCTTTTCTTGTCTATGCGGTGCAATTTTTGAGCTTCCATTGTCTATATTTATGTAGTGTTAGGCCAAATACAAAATTTTATATTTATATTTTACAAGTTCTTACTAATATCAAAAATCTGCATAAAAAGTAAAAGCCCCAAGGCTTTTCACAACGAAGACCCCTTCTTTTCGCCAAAAACATTCGGAAAGCAGGGTTCATTTAAGTTTCCAAAACGGCATTTACTTGGCCAAGGACCGTACCAATACAGTGGAATTCATCCGCTTCTTTCACCAAAATATCCTCATCAATTACATTTAGAGATCGAAGACGGCACTCTCCCTTCTCCTGGAAAAGGGTACGGATATAGTAAATGCCATTGAGACAGAACAGCCCCATCTCATTGTGCCGTGCCTGTCTTCTCTGGAGTGCCAGAATATCAAATTTTCGAAAGACAGGCAGATATTGATCTACTTGAATTTGAAAGCAAAAATCGGTTCCGTCAGGCAGATCTTTTTGCATGATGTGCGCGCTGCCCAATTTCGTTTGCATGAGAAATCCGGTGTGGAGCTTACGCACACCAGGCAGATAGCAGGGGAGGGTAAGCTGACTCTTGGTAATAGTTCGGGCATATTCCTCATTGATAATCAGCCGAACGAGCCGCTTTCCCTCTTCCGAAAGCTTTTTATATTTTTGAATAGAATCAATTTCTTCCGCATTCAGGTCCTGGTCATAAAGATTTCTTACTTGGCTATGTCCAAGATAATCGGAGTAAATATAATTGGCATCGACCTCCAACACATTGATTAGGGAAATCAGGATATCAGGTTTCGGGGTGCTGATACCATTTTCGTAATTGGCAATCGCTGAGGGAGTCACGCATATTTTAGCCGCCAGCTGGGGCCTGGTGAGGCCCATTTCCTGTCTCCTCTGCCGTAATCTATCTCCCAGGCTCATGTGAGGTCCTCCTTATCAGACGCTACAATCCCCATTTTCTGCCTCACAAATCTCTTGCCCGCAAAAAGAGGATAACAAGAAATTTGTAAAAATTGGTTGACTTTCAAAGATATTTGTTGTAAGCTAAGGGTGCTGAACGTGTTACATGGACATATGTACCACGAACGGCGTATTTAAGTATATCGATAATACTAAAGCAAAAGACAGCGCTTGTCAACCAGGAAATGTACGTGGCCCCCATAGGAACGGCTGGGCAATCTATCATTGAAAGGATATTTATTATGATATACGATGAAATCGCGGATACTCTGCTGCGCGCAGGGATTCCGGTCAATACAAAAGGGTTTATATATATTCACGATGCTTTAGAACTCATGGATAAAGATCCCTACTATTTTTCCGGAAAGATCTGTGCGTTATACGCAAAGATAGCCAAGCAGAACGGAGCCAGTTTCGCACAGGTAGAGCGCGGGATACGCTACGCTTTTGAGGGTGCCCTGACACGCGGGGATTCGAAATTGGCGGGGCATTATCTGGACCCCGTCAATACCCAAAGCTCCAATCAACTCAAAGTCTTGTTTCTGCGGTGGAAACAGGACTCACATCAGAGAGAGACAGCTTTATGCAATAATATGTCCGTATGCCGTGCGGAGATATACAACGAGATCCTTGCTGAGATGAAAGTTTTGACCTCTACGATCCGGCAGGCTGCATTAAGTGCCGTCTCTCAAAAAACAGCAGTGTAAGGAGAGCCCTATTCAATATGTATATGGGAGAGTTATGTGGGAATGAAGAGTGATCTGAAAATGCCAGCCCCTTCGCAGTGCTTCGTTCATAAACCTGACGAGAAGAGACAGCTTGAGCATTGTATAGAAAAAGCAATGCTGGATTTGCTGAGCAAATGTATGTTCGGCGGTATTATGATTACTTATAATGCTCCGGGCTTCCCCCTCTATTACATTGATGAACAGATGCTGTCTCTTTTGAATTATCCAAGCCAGAGGGATCTCATCGCCGCTGTCGGGAAAGCCATGATCAATTGCCTTCGGCCAGAGGACCGCGAAAATGTAAAGGCAGAGATCGCACAGGCCCTTCTCGTTGGAAATAACTATACAACGGCATATAGAATGCTGTGCAGAGGCAAAGGCTATATCTGGGTAAAAGAGACAGGAGTACAGACGGTCTTACCCAATGGCGCGTCAGTACTGGTCAGCTTATGCTTGGACATCACCGGTCAAATGGAGGCGCAGGCTGAATTGGAGTCCATCGTTCAATGTCCGATGGGCGGAATTTTCCGTGCCAGAACGGATCGGGATCTTACCTTGATCTATGCGAACGATCACTACTATGCTCTGCATGGCTTTACAAGGGAGACATTCCGCAACAAATTAAATAACCAAGCGATCCACTTGGTACATCCCTCGGATATTCCCTGGATTGAGTAGCGGCTGCGTAACGCCATAAAACAGAGGGAGTCAACGATCAGCTTAGAATATCGTGTAGTTCGTCCCGATGGGGAGGTCGTATGGCTGTTGATGAATGGCTCCTTTTCCGAGCAGCAAGGGGACATGCTTCTCACTGGCATGGTCATTGACATTTCGCATCAAAAGTTCATGGAGGAACGTCTCTGTTGTAAAAGTCGGCGCCAGCGCGCACTTTGCGTCCAAAATTGCGAGCCTATCAATTAGAATCTCAGCCCCAGGACCGGACCGAATATTTGTTTGTTATCGTCTGAGCCAGGCAGAGTCAGTTTTAAATCCCCATAGTGAGCGATAATCGCTTATAATATCAATGTTTGAGTCTTATATAGTTTCCCTTGTTTTTGACCTTACAGGCTGAAACAGGGGAACACTTTTACTCCCCGCAGGCTGCCTTGTCCAGCAGCTCCTGCATATCCTTGGGTGCCATATCTTTTGAGGCGAGCAACCAGATCGTCATCTGTCCGTCTAACAAGGAGCTCTCCCGTCTCAATGACCAGTACAGAAGCAGGCGAGGCTCCCATAAGCGGTTCATCCGGCAGTGCATCAACCGCGATGCCATCTAGGAAGCCCCTCCTGTTGATATGCCAACGCTGGTCTATGAAGTTCGCAGCAGCAGGAACATCCTGAACCAACTCCTCCGTACCGTCAGCTCCATCGGCCCGCTGGATGAGGCCAAGCTCCGCAGGGTGCTGGGACACAACCGGGAGATGGAGGGATGTATCGTGGAGGCTTACCCGAAAGGCTGACAGCAAAACACACCGCACAGCCTCACGGTCATTCGGTGCTTACATCAATTATAACATTCTCCGGTAAACACGAGGGAAGTGATGTGGTTTACTGTACTTCACCTTAATGCAAAGTCCGCTGTTATTTTGCTGTTTTCATGACCTTCCAGATATTGTACTGTCTTAAGATCATCAGAAGCGCAAATGAGCTCGGTGATAGGTGATATATGTGCAACATAATTTTATCTGAAAATCAATACTCCTTTTGCCTTTGGCCGGTATATCTTGTTCAATTATCAATGCCATACTCTTAAGTTAGATCTGTGGAGTGCGCTTCCGTACAGGGCCGGATCATTTTTATGCAGAACAATCTCGTCTCCTCCCTTGTAGACATACTGTAACTTTTTGTAGAATTTGAGATTTCCTATCTATACAGATCGTAAAAATACTGTTACAATTAGATAAAGACAAACTGTGAGCAGACATCGGGTTCAAATGCTCTGCGAAGAGAGCGCAGCTCGATTGTTAGAAAGCGAGTGACACTGTATGGAATTTCATGAACTGCTGGAGCGAATCGGGGTAGATGCACCGGCAACTGTGGCCAGATTGGGAGGAATGGAGTCGATTTTGAGGCGCTTTATCCTGAAATTTCCACAGGACCCGACCTTCAGCGCCCTGGCCCATGCCTATGATATTCGTGACATGAAGGCGTTGGAGCGCCATGTTCACACGTTGAAGGGCCTGACTGCTAATCTGGGTATCGAGCCGCTGCGCCAGCTGTCTGCCGAATATCTGGAGCAGATCAGAACCGCTGTGCCCCCTAGTGAGCTGACAACTTATCAACGCCAACTTACCCAGGAGTACCGCAGGGTCACCCAGAGCATCACCCAGTTCCTAGCGGAACAAACCGGTTGAAAGAAGGAACGCGGATGAAAAAAATCATGATCGTAGACGACGATGTGACCAGTGTGGCCATCGTCAAGGCTCTGCTGGAGCCAGAATTTGAGGTGGTCAGCGCCAATACTGGAGTAGAGGCCCTGGGCGAGCTTCAGCGTTCGCCAGATTTGAATCTGATCCTGCTGGATATGGTGATGCCGGGCGTCAGCGGCATGGACCTGCTCAAGGTGCTGAAAAAATCTGAAAACTGGTCCAATATATCCGTGATCTTCCTGACCAGCCTGGAGGGCGTGGATATTGAACTGGAGGGCTTTACCAACGGAGCGTCAGACTTTCTTCAGAAGCCTGTGAATGCAGAGCTGCTGCGGCTGAAGATCAAGCGCCAGCTGTTTATCCAGGATCTGAAAGCGGAGAACCAGCACTTACAAAAGACCTTGCAGACGCTGCACAGCCGGATCGACCAGGTATTCAACGAGGTCCTGCCGTGAGCCTCCCTTTGACGCTTTCCTGTGGGTTCAGCGGCCGGTAAGCAGGTCGACAAAAAGACGATGCGCGTGGCTCTGTGTCCAGAGGTATGCGCGTTGAAAAACTCCACATCCGACGTGAAAACTGAGAGGCAGGAAGGATCGTTTATGAATCAGAATCAAAACAGAGGGATCGATGCGCTCCACGGAGGCCTTGCTGTCTATGACGGGTCCACGGACAAATTTGTGTTTCAGTATTGCTCTGATACGCTTGTAAAGCTGATCTGCGGCGATCGGTCGGAATTTGAAGCGCTTACCCGTGGAAACGCCCTGCAGATCGTTTGCGAGTGCGACCGGGAGCAGGTGGAACAAGCCTTGCGCATGGCGCGGGAAGAGCATACAGAGCTCAGCACGCATTTCTGGCTGAAAAGCAAGGGCGGGCGTCAGATCTGGTGTCATCTGGTGGGATGGATGGTGGGAGAGGAGTTCCAGGTGCTGTTCTCCGGACTATCTCCGGAGGTCCAGCTGTTTCAGCACATTGTCAGTGAATCGGCGGACGATATTTATGTGATCGATTCGGAAAACTACGACCTCCTGTATGCCAACAGCCTGAAATCCAGGGGCGGAGCACAGAGCGCCTTCCCAGCCGGGAAATGCTACGAGGTGCTGCACGGCAGAACAGAACCATGTGAGTTCTGCTCCCTGTATTCAGGCGCGTCTGCACAATCGGAAGGTGTGGAAGTCCACGAACTGAACGGAAGGACCTATACGACGAGGACCCGGGTAACAGACTGGAATGGGACCCCGGCGTACATCAAATATGTACGCGATACGACTGAGGAACTGAAAGAACGCAGGGCAAAGGAGCGGCTGGAGCAGTATTTTCAGACTGCGGTGAAATATCTTCCCGGCGGCATGGCCGTGATCCGACATGATGTAGACGGAAGCATCAAACCGGAGTATCTCTCAGAAGGCTTTTCAGAAATGCTGGGTATGCGCCATGAGGACGCCTGGGCCATGTATCAGGAGAGCGCCCTTGCCGGCGTGTATCCGGACGATCAGGCGTTCGTTCGTGAGAATCTGGATCGCTGTATCAGCGAAAAACGCGAGAAATATGAGCTTGAGTATCGCCTGCAAAAGGGAAACGGGGAGTACATCTGGGTCAAGACCAAGGTGTCTGTCATTCAGTGCGACGGCGACTGTGTAAGGGTCTATGCCGATTATCACGATGTGACCGAAGAAAAAGGGTCAGGGAGCAGCTGCGCCAGCAGTATCAGGAGCAGATCTACCAGCACTACCAACTGGCCGGACCGGATGCTTTGATTCTTGGACACTGTAATATTACAAAAAATCAGATCCTTGAGATCGTGGACCACACAGACTCCGACCTTCTTTCCCTGTTTGGTTCGGAGCGGGAAAATTTTTTCACAGGGCTGGGGACCCTGATCGTCGATCAGGAGGAGCGAAAGACCTTTTACTCCAAATATTTGAACGAACCGTCTCAAAGAGCCTATGCCGCCGGCGACAGAGAAATCGTCATGCCCTGCTTTATCGACCTCCCGAAGCAGCGTGCCGGAAGATATGTCCAATTTAAGGTGCGTTTAGTAGAGATGCCGGATACAGGAGATATTACTGGTATCCTGACTGTGACGGACATCACGAAGGAGACGATACGAGATAAGATATTTTTAACGCTGTCCTCTGCGAAATATGACTTGGTGGCGGATGTGGATCTTCTTACCGACCAATATGAGATCGTGAGCGGTGGAGATGACAATATCCCTGAGATGACAGGCTGTAATTCTGAGCGCATCCGGAAAGTCGTGGAAGGAACACTGGCGAAGGGTTGGGGCGAAGAGGGATATGTAGAAAAGATGCTGGATCCTGCCACGATGTTGGAACGGTTAAAGGGGCAGGGAAGCTACTCCTTCATCTATTCTGTGTACAATGCCGCCGGTGAGATCCGAACGAAAAAAATGCACATTTCGGCCATCGATCTGCGGCTTGGACGGGTCTGCTTCATTCGGGCGGATGTAACGGACGTCTTGAACGCGGAGCGAAAGGCAAAGGAAGAGCTTGAAAGAGCACTGCGCGAAGCGGAAAACGCGAGTAAGGTGAAAAGTGATTTTCTCTCCTCAATGAGCCACGACATCCGTACGCCCATGAATGCGATCGTTGGTATGACGACCCTGGCCCTTGCGAACCTGGATAACACCGACAAACTGAAGGATTATCTGTACAAGATCTCTGTGTCATCCCAGCATTTACTCAGCCTGATCAATGACATTCTGGATATGAGCCAGATCGAACAGTCTAAAATACATCTGAACCTTCAAACGATCCATATTGAGGGGCTGATTGGAAATATATCCTCTATTATGACCTCTCAGGCGGAAAACATAGGCCTGTGCTTCAAAATTGAGACGAGTGTGTTCCAGCATATCAAATTTACCGGCGATGCGCTGAGAATCAAGCAGATCTTGATCAATCTTCTGAGCAATGCCTTCAAGTTCACATTGGAGGGCGGTATGGTCATCTTCCGTGTTGAGGAGATCAATGCAGAGAGGCACGGATGCGTACGCTACCGCTTCACAGTTCAGGATACCGGAATCGGCATCAGTGATGAATTCCTCAACCGACTGTTCGAACCATTTAACCGGAGCAAAAAGGTCTCCAAGGTGGAAGGGACCGGCCTGGGATTGAGCATCACCAAGGGACTGGTCGATTTGATGGGCGGCACGATCCAAGTGGAAAGCAAGCTGGGGCAAGGGACAAAGTTTGAGGTGGAACTGGAATTTGATCTTCCCTCTGATCAGGAACAATACTGCCGGGATGTGCCCATTGAGGTGGAGCCTGGTGACTTGTCCGGCTATCATTTCCTGCTGGTAGAGGACAATGAGATCAATTCTGAGATACTGGGAGAGCTGCTTCAGATGTGGGGAGCCACATTTACACTTAGGTGTGACGGCCTTCAGGCGGTCAACGAGTTCGATCAGTCTGAGCCGGGAACATACGATGCAATTTTCATGGACATACAGATGCCGGTGATGAATGGCTATGAGGCAGCGAGAGAAATTCGGAAGCTCGCTCATCCAGACGCAGCATCCATCCCCATCTTTGCGATGACGGCAAATGCGTTTGCTCAGGATGTGCGTGACGCTTTGGAGGCCGGAATGAATGCTCACATCTCGAAGCCTGTTGAGATGGATCTGCTGTATAGTACAGTGTCGAAATATTTGAAGAAAAATGATCCAGCCCGTCGTTAAGAGCGAAACAATGCGTTTGTCTCACTGCCATGGAGCAGCAAATCGCAAACTTCAGCACTGTATCACTGTCAGAATAAGCACAGCAAAAGGTGAGGGATGTTCGGCTCCCTTTACTCACTCTGCAGAAAAGAGCCAGATGGTTTTCTTTCATGCCCTTCTCCTCCGGAGCCTTTCGCCAGCAGGTCGATTGACAGCTTCAAAAGAAAAGGCTCTGTCGCAGAATAGTTTTCAAAAATGAAGGCAAATAAAAAGTTACCGAGAACCCCGGAGCTACGGTTCTCGGTAACTTTTTATTTATTCCATTTTTCTGTCTCAGACTGAAATCTGTATTTTGTGACTGGCTCTCTCAAAGCCGTCAGCACTGACGGATTTGATGAGAGAAGACTGTATCAATTCCATCAGATCATAGTTTTGCTCAGTCCCTCCGCACCGCCCGCAACGTCTTCTGGTAATTGGGGCAGCCATTGCGGCGGTCAAAGCGCCCTCCAGCCTCTTCTGCCTGACTCCAGAACCACTGGGTCAGGGCGGCACACTCATATAATCCGTCTACAGAACAGTCTGTGAAGTCGGGGAACTGCGGGTTTAGGTACTGTGCGCTTTGGGCCTGACAGAAGCCACCGCAAGGGCTGGGCAACCACATCCCAAGATACCCCGCTGGGGTGTTTCTATAAATCACTACTGGAACCAGTTTTATACGGCGCAGGAATGCACCTGGCATGACAAAACACACACGCAGCGCTCTCAGTATGAGCGGTATGTGGATAGCTGGCATCAGTTTTTGAATACAGTCTCTTCCAAGAACTGTTATCTCAGCCCTTCCAGTAAAGACGCACCTTCTTATGGGCTGCATACCACACTCAACAAACAGGGATAATCAGGCATGGCCCCATGCGGTCTGGCGTCAGAGCATATAGGATTTCTGCATCTGCTGTCAGCCACCAGAAATCGGGTCGGGTGAGCCAACACCTCAGAAATACGATAAAAGGGGCATTGCTCCGCTGTCACTTCACTTTATGTGTATATGATCTCCTTGTCTACAACTTCCATTGCACCGGCTCGGATATTGTTCATCTTACCGCTCCATGTCATTTGATCGGCGGCTTTCATCGTTTCGGTGATTTCCTGCGCCTCGCCATCTGTTGGATGATAATGTCCGCCCCTCCTGAAGAACGCTGAGCGCCAGACGGGCGGCCTGGGTAAAATGGACACAGCGCGCAGGTGCTGGTCTCCAATGCTTTTAAGTACAAACACACACCTCGCCTCCGCGGGAGAGCGGTCCCTCCCCCGTGGATGTCGGAAGATTTTCGATCTGTCCATACCGATAGATAGTATATTATAGCAAAATACCCCCGCATTGCAAAGAAAATCCCCCGGAAAGCCCACGGAAAATGCCGCGCCCCGCTCCGCATTTTTTACTTTCCCAGCAAGTGGGCCCTGACAGCCACTCTCCGGCCCCGGAACTCCCTTTTCTCCCCCGTCATAGACTGAACCAGCAAAGAATGGAGGCTGACGCCATGAAACGTGAACTGAATTTCTGGGTGCTGGGCGGGGACCTGCGCCAAGCCTGTCTGGCCCGCCTGCTGGCGGAGGACGGCCACCGCGTCCATACTTACGCCCTGAGCGGCAGCGTGGTCACGCCCACGGAAAACCTGACCCTGGCCGACTCGCTGGACGGGATCGGCCGGGCAGACTGCGTGGTCCTCCCTCTCCCGGTGGCCGGGGCCGAGGGGATGGTCAACACCCCCCTTACCCGCTCTGCCCTTCCCCTGGCCTCTCTGCTGGATGCCCTCTCACCCCCCCAGATCCTGTGCGGCGGCCGGGTAGACCCGGTCTCCGCCGCTATGGCTGACGCCCGGGGGCTGATCCTTCGGGACTACTTCGCCCGGGAGGAGCTGGCGGTGGCCAACGCAGTCCCCACGGCGGAGGGGGCGGTCCAGCTGGCTATGGAGCAGATGCCTGTCACCATCCACGGGGCTCGGGTGCTCATCACCGGCTTCGGCCGGGTTGGGCAGGCCGCGGCCCGGCGCTTCGCCGCCCTGGGAGCCCGGGTCAGCGTGGCCGCCCGGCGATATGAGCAGCTGGCTCTGGCGGAGAGCGAGGGCTACGGCGCAGAGCAGATCGGCGGTCTGGACGGCTGGCTGTGCGGCTACGATCTGGTGGTCAACACCGTCCCCGCCCCGGTACTGGGGGAGACGGAACTGAAAGATCTGCGGCCCGACTGCCTCATCATCGACCTGGCCTCCAAGCCCGGCGGGGTGGACCGCAAGGCCGCCGACCGCCTGGGACGTCAGGTGATCTGGGCCCTGTCCCTCCCCGGCAAGGTGGCCCCTGTCACCGCTGGCGGCGCCATTCGGAGCACCATCTACAACATGCTCCACGAGCTGGACGTGTGATATCTGGAAAGGAAGGCTGCAATATGGAACATAAAACTGTGGGATTCGCGGTGTGCGGCTCCTTCTGCACCCACCACAGGGCCATGGAGGCCCTGGAGGCGGTGAAGGCCCGGTATGACCATGTCATCCCCATCGTCTCTGAGGTGGTGGCAGACACCGACACCCGGTTTGGCACCGCCCACGACCTGATGCGGGAGATGGAGCGCATCTGCGACCACCGGGTAATCGCCACCCAGAAGGAGGCGGAGCCCATCGGCCCCAAGGGCCTGCTGGACCTGCTGATCATCGCCCCCTGCACCGGCAGCACCCTGGGCAAGCTGGCCTGCGGCATCGCCGACACCACCGTCACCCTGGCTGCCAAGGCCCACCTGCGCAACTGCCGCCCCATCCTGCTGGCTCCCTCTACCAACGACGGGCTGGCCGCCTCGGCCCGGAACCTGGGGCAGCTGATGGCCCGGAAGTACATCTATCTGGTCCCCTTCCGGCAGGACGACCCGGAGGAGAAGCCCGCCTCCCTGGTGGCCGACTTCTCCCTGGTGGCTGATGCCGCCCAGGCCGCCCTGGAGGGCCGCCAGCTCCAGCCGGTGCTGCTGGGCCCCGCTGCCCCCTGAGCGCTCCGCTCCCCCATCCCTCCGCCGGCGGGCCTGAGCCCGCCGGCGCTTCTCTTCTCGCGGGCCCCGCCCCGCCATTTCGGCAAGAAAAAGCATGGAACACGGGACGTCCCTGTGCTATACTGTTGGCAAAGCCCGGATGAGCTGTCTGCCATCCGGCACCGGGCGGACAAGGAGGTCTCTCACATGGATCGCGGCATGAAAAAATGGATCTACTGGGGTGTCTATGTCTTCCTCACTCTGGCTGGTTTTCTCGCGTGCATCTTCTGTCTCCTGCCTGTGGTCACCCCCTCTGTCTTTCTGCTGGGCCTGTATAATCTCTGGCAGGGCGTTGCCTGGGCTCTCCATCTGTACCCCTATGTCCCCCAGCACCACTCTCGGAGGCGGCAGCTCCTATTTTCCGCCGCCTGCATCTGCCTGGGCATCGTTTGGGTCCCCCTCTCCCTCACCTCCTGGTCCACCCAATGGGGCCCCTTGATCGCCTCTATCCTTCCCTCTTTGATCCTCGCCTTCGCCTCGTCCCGCTGCCGCGGCTGACCGCACCGCCGCGCCTTTCCGCCGTCTTCCCCCTCTGCTCCGATCCGAATTAAGGAGGTGCTTTCCTTTGCCCTATTTTTTCTATCAGGGGAAGCGCTGCTTCTACACCTGCTCCGGTGTGGGTCCTCCCCTCCTGTTCCTCCACGGGAACACCGCCTCTTCCCAGATGTTTCAGTTTCTGCTCCCCTTCTATACCCCCTGCTTTCACTGTATCCTGCTTGATTTTTTGGGCAGCGGGCGCTCTCAGCGGATGCCGGAGCTTCCACCCCAGCTCTGGATCGACCAGGGGAGGCAGGCCGCCGCTCTGATCAGGCATCTGGGCCTTGGTCCCGTCTTTCTGGTGGGGACCAGCGGCGGTGCCTGGGCCGCCCTGAACGCGGGGCTGGAGCACCCTGATCTGGTGCGGGGGATCGTGGCCGACAGCTTTGATGGCCGCACCCTTCACCGCGGCTTTGACCGGGAGCTGCTGGAGGAGCGGGCCGCAGCCAAAGCGTCCCACCAGGCGCGTCAGTTTTACCAGTGGTGCCAGGGAGCGGACTGGGAGGAAGTGGTGGACCGTGACACCCGATCTCTGGTCCGGTGCGCCCGGGAGGGCCTCCCCCTTTTCTCCAGGCCCCTGGAGGAGCTGCAGGCCCCCCTACTGCTGATGGGCAGCCGGGAGGACGTCATGTGCCGGAAAGATCTGGAGGCGGAATACCAGCATATTCTGGAGATCCTGCCCCAGGCCAGGATGTGCCTATTCGACCATGGGGCGCATCCGGCGCTGGCCTCCAACGGCCTGGCAGCGGCTGATGCGGTGCGGGACTTTTTCAGCTGAGTGCCTCGAACAAATTTTCTATCTCCGTTGACAATCCTCCCTATTCAGATTACAATAGAAAAAAACTGCTGGGAGGGATGCCCCGTGGACCGCGCCACCACCTGCTGCTTCACCGGGCACCGCCCGGACAAGCTGCCCTGGGGCAGCCGGGAGTCGGACCCCCGCTGTCTGACGCTGAAGCGCCGTCTGACCCAGGCGGTGGAGGGAGCCTACGCCCAGGGGATGCGCCACTTCATCTGCGGCATGGCCCGGGGGACGGACCTGTACTTTGCGGAGGCGGTGCTGGCCCTGCGCCTGTGCCGCTCCGGCGTCACTCTGGAGGCCGCCCGCCCCTGCGAGAGTCAGGCCGACGCCTGGCCTGAGGCAGAACAGCACCGGTATCAGGCCATTCTGGACCAGTGCGACTTCGAGACTCTGGTCCAGCACCGCTATGACCGCTTCTGTATGCAGCGGCGGAACCGCTATATGGTGGACCGCTCTGCCCTGGTGCTGTCGGTCTATGACGGCGTGCCCAAGGGCGGAACCGCCCAGACCCTGGCCTACGCCATGCGTCAGGGTGTCCCCGTCCAAATCCTCGACCCAGAACAAGGAGACTGACATGAAGACGCTGATGCATATCTGCTGCGCCCCCTGCGCCAACCGCCCCATCGCCGCCCTGCGGGAGGAGGGCATCGAGCTGGCCGGCTTCTGGTACAATCCCAATATCCACCCCTATACCGAGTACCGCAGCCGAAAAACCTGCCTGGAGGACTACGCCAGGGAGATCTCCCTCCCTCTGGTGGTAGTCAATGACTACGGCCTGCGCCAGTTCGTCCAGCATGTAGCCGACAACATCGACGGCCGCTGCGCCTACTGCTATCGGGTGCGGATGGAGGAGACCGCCCGCTATGCCGCCGAGCACGGCTTTGACAGCTTCACCACCTCCCTGCTCATCAGCCCCTACCAGAACCACGAGGCCATCTGCGCCGTGGCCCGGGCCATGGGCGGGGAGTACGGCGTGGAATTCCTGTACCGGGATTTCCGCCCCCTCTTCCGGGAGGGGCAGCAGTTTGCCCGGGACCACGGCTTCTATATGCAGAAATACTGCGGCTGTGTGTTCAGCGAGGAGGACCGATATCTGGCCAAGAAGCGAAAAAAAGAGGCGGAGCGCCTGGCCGCCGCCCGGCAGAACGGGCCGGACTGACCCCCGCCCAGATCATAGCCGTCGGCCTCCCACGGAAAAAGCCTCGCAGAGTTCGCTCCCGCAGGCGTGAATTCAGTTCTGATCCGTTTTCCCCGGCGACATGCGTGTCGGGAAAAACACTGCTCAGGCTGCCAGTGTGAGGTTTGTCCGCGGCAGACTGCATCTTTCTCGAAAAAGCGGCAAAGCTCCCACCGCCCGCAGGCGGTGGGAGCTTTTGGTCTGCCCTCATTTGGGCAGGAAATTCAGGAACACGGAGAGGACGGCGGTATTGGTGAAGTCCACAAACATGCCTCCCACAATGGGCACCACGAAGAACGCCTTGGGCGCGGGGCCATACTGGCCGGTGACGCTGAGCATGTTGGCCATGGCGTTGGGGGTCGCGCCCATGCCGAAGCCGCAGAAAGCGGTGGTCATGCAGGCCGCCTCATAGTCCCGTCCCATGACCCGGAATACTATGAAGGAGGCGAACAGGAACATGATGAGGGTCTGCACCAGCAGGGTGACGATCATGGGCACCGCCAAGGCCGCCAGCTCCCACAGCTTCAGGGTCATCAGGGCGATGGCCAGGAAGATATTCAGGCAGACATTTCCGCTGATGTCGATGGCGTGCATGGGCAGCTCGATCTTCCGCCAGTCGCTGACATTGCGAATGATCAACGCCACGATCATGGCGCCCATATAGGTGGGCAGGGTGATCTTGCCGTCAAAGTAGGCATTGATATAGGTGCCGATGCCGGCGGCAATGATCAGCAGGATGAATGCCTTCAGGATGCTGTCCGCGCCCTGGTCCTTGGCCGGGCTGGGCTCCTGCACCGTCTCCACGGTCTCCACGGCCTCCGCCTTCACGGAGGAGTGCAGGCCATACTTTTTGATCTTCGCCCGGGCGATGGGGCCGCCCATCAGGCTGCCGGACACCAGGCCGTAGGTAGCGCAGGCGATGGCCACCACCTCGGCTCCCGCCACGCCGGCCGCCTCGAACTGGGGCCCGAAGGAGCCGGAAGTGCCGTGGCCGCCCACCAGGGGAATGGAGCCCATGCACAGGCCCAGCCGGGGGTCATCCAAGCCGAACAGCTGGGCGAAGCCTACGCCCACAAAGTTCTGCATCGTGATCATGACGGTGGCCAGCAGCAGGAACACCAGCACCGGTCCCGCGCCCCTGCGCAGCACCTTGAAGCTGGCCCCGTACCCTACACTGGTGAAGAACCAGATCATGAACACATTTTTCAGGGTCTCGTCAAAGGTCAGGGTGAGCAGTCCCGTCTGATGGACCACCAGGTGGAAAATGGCGAAGATCAGCCCTCCCACCACGGGGGCCGGGATGCAGCAGCGCCGCAGGAATCCCACGTGGTTCACGATAAAGCGGCCCAGCACGAACAGCAGCATGGCCAGCCCTGTCGTCTGGAGGACATTCAGTTCAATGGTCATCTCTCTGTCTCCTTTTCTCTCCTAGAATGGCCGGAGCGCGTCTTCTTTCTGCTCCGGATAGGCACAGGATACCAGCCCCGCTTCAAATCCCTACAAAAACTCTCAAGGGAGAAAAAATCTTCTCCATATCTGACAAAGATTTTCCCGTCACTCCTGTCTATTTTGCACATGTATTATTGACGCGAATGGGTCTATTGAAACTTCTCATATGTCATTTCACCTATTTTCATGCCGGCCGGAACGCTCAGGAGTGGCCGCCGGTGTCTCTCTCCAGCAGCTTCTCCAGGTCCCCCATGGAGACATCCATCCTGTCGGACACTTCTTCCATGGTCATCCCGCTGCGGAGGAAACGCCGGACCACCATGCCCATGTCCTCCCCCACCTCCACCAGGTGCCCGTCCAAATCATAAAAGCGGACCACCCGCTGTCCCCAGCCGTGCTCCACCACGTCCCCCAGGCGCTCTGCCCCGGGGTATCGTCTCAGCTGCTCCAGAAAATGGTCCAGGTCCTCCGTCTCAAAGCAAAGCTCCATGTTGTTGCTCTTTTTCCCGATCCGCTCCTTCTGCAGCCCCACCAGCCAGTCAAACTCCTGCTGGAGGGAGAGCCCGCAGGTAAAGGATACGTTGATCCCATAGTCCTGGCAGACCTCCAATCCGAACAGATCCTCATAAAATCCTCTGGCGGCCTTGACATCCGCCACAGAGAGCACCACTGCCGTATATTTCATCTGTCCCGCTCCTTTTCTATATTTTCCGTCAAAAAAAGCTCAGCTGCCGGTCCCCATAGTCCCGGGTGGCTGCGGAGACGATCTGCTCCATACGGTACCGCATGCCCAACTGACCGCACCTGTGAGAGAACACCTCCCACAGCCGTCTGGCCCTGGGGCTGGCGCACCAATACCGGTCCCCGTACCGCCGTAGGTAGCGGGCCCGCAGCCCCTGCCCGGGGAAGGCGTCCTCCAGCCCCTGTAGGAAATACTCCCGCTGGCCCTCCCGCATGGTCACGCCGAGGGCTGGGTAGACAAAAGATGCCCCTGCCTCCGCCGCCCGCTCCACCACCTCCAGCACATTCTCTTCCGTGTCCTCCAGGAAGGGCAGTACCGGCATCAGGAGCACCCCGGCAAACAGTCCCCGGTCCGCCAGCTCCCGGAGAGCGGCCAGCCGCCGGGAGGGGGAGGGCGCCCCGGGCTCCAGCCGGGCCGCCATGGCGTCATCCGTGGTGGTGATGGTGAGCTTGCAGATCACCGGCGAGTGCCGGGCGATGGAGTACAAAATGTCCCCGTCCCGGACGATCAAGTCGCTCTTGGTCGCAATGGCCGCCCCGCACTGGTAGGCGTCGATCAGCTCCAGGGCGTGTCGGGTCAGCTGGAGGGACGCCTCAAAGGGATTGTAGGGGTCGCTCATGGCCCCGGTAGCGATGAAGGCGGGCCGGACCTTCCGTGCCAAGTCGTCCCGCAGGATGCGCAGGGCGTCTGCCTTGGCCTTCACCGTATCAAAGTCCGGGTTTTGATAGCAGGCACTGCGGCTGTCGCAGTACAGGCACCCGTGGCAGCACCCCCGATAGATATTCATGGTGTGATCCGTCCCGAACCACCGGGTGTCCCGGCTGCGGTGAAGCAGATGTTTAGCCGGAAGATACTCCATCTCCCCACCTCCTTTCCTATTTTCACCATAGCATATCCAGATCGCTCCGTCAAGAGAAATCGAACAAGAGTTTGACTTTCATGGTCCAAAGGGATATAATAAGGACATCCTAATAAGGGGGGAGCGCCCGGTGGACCGTGTCATCTTTCACTGTGATCTGAACAGCTTTTACGCCTCGGTGGAGCTGTTGGACCACCCGGAGCTGCGCCACCTCCCAGTGGCGGTGTGCGGCGACCCGGCCAGCCGCCACGGCATCATCCTGGCAAAAAACGAGCCTGCCAAGGCCTTCGGTATCAAGACCGCGGAGACCATCTGGCAGGCCCGGAAAAAGTGTCCCAGGCTGGTTCTCCTTCCCGCCCACCACGACAAGTACCGGGAGTTCTCCCGCCAGGTAAACCAGCTCTATCAGGAGTACACCGATCTGGTGGAACCCTTCGGCATCGACGAGAGCTGGCTGGACGTCACCGGCTCTCTCCACCTCTTCGGCGGGGACCCCCTGGCCCTGGCCCACCAGCTCCGCCGCCGGGTGCGGGGGGAGCTGGGCCTGACCATCTCGGTGGGAGTCTCCTTCAACAAGGTGTTTGCCAAGCTGGGCAGCGACTACAAAAAACCGGACGCCGTCACCCTGATCTCGCCGGACAACTTTCGTGCCTTGGTCTGGCCTCTGCCGGTGACCGACCTGCTCTATGTGGGCCGGGCTGCGGCAGACACCCTGAAGCGGTTCGGGGTGCGGACCATCGGCGATCTGGCCCGGTTTGACCGGGAAGCCCTGTTCTCCCTGCTGGGGCGCCACGGCAGGCAGCTCCATGCCTACGCCAACGGGCTGGACCGCAGTCCCGTCTCTTCCGCCTGTCAGGAGAGCGCACCCAAGTCCATTGGCAACGGCCTTACCTTCCCCCGCAGCTTGTCCGGCCGGGAGGAGATCTGCTCCGGCATCGCCATGCTGTCCGACCGGGTGGCCGTCCGCCTGCGCCGGGCAGGGATGAAGGCTGCCGGCGTCTCTCTGGCCATCCGGGACCCGGATTTCCGGGATATCAGCCGCCAGCGCCGGCTGGAGCCCCCCACCTGCCTGGCCCGGGAGCTGTCCCAGGCCGCCGTCTCCCTGGCGGAGGGCTGCTGGAACATGGACAGTCCCGTCCGTGCCCTGACGGTGACCGCCCTCTATCTGATCTCCGAGGACCAGGCTGGCGTCCAGCTGGACCTGCTGGGCCAGGCAGACGCCCCCAGGCGGGACCGCCTGGAACGCCTGGACCGGACGCTGGACCAGATTCGGGCCAAGTACGGCCGGAACGCCATCTCCCCAGCCTCCTCCGCCGGCGTGTGCCAGGGCGGTGTGCAGGAGGAAGACGAGGAAGGCGCAACCTCCTGACCGGCCCGGAACCGCTGTCCGGCATCCGCGAAAGAGGCCGCCGCTATGCGGTTTCCCAAGGAGTCATTGGATCAGCTCCAGCAGCTCACTCACATTCAGGCAGAGGTCCGGCCTTTCGCTGCCATACAGGGGTGCTCCGCAAGGAATTCCAAGTTTTGTTTCATGGAAGGCCCCTTTTATAAAAAGGGGCCTTGTCTTTCATACTCATAATACGATCACTTTTTCCTCCGGCGGTACAGGAGCAGGCAGGCGGCTATGATCCCCGCTGTCAGTCCGGCCCATACGAAGTTCAGACCGTTTTGGTCCAGCCAACCATACAGGACAGAGCCCGGGTAGATGCCACTGAAGAGCGTCATCAGCACAGCGATCAATATAGCAATCAGAAGCATTTTAACAGCCATAGACACGTTCTCTCCTCTCTACCGGCGTCCCCCTCCGCGGGGAAAATGCGCCTCCACTCTCTGACTCTCCCATCTCCGGGGCTTTCCGTTCTCTCTGCTTCGATCATATCAGAAAGGGCCCGGCATGTCAAAGAGACATGCCGGGCCCTCTGTCTGTGCTCCAGTCTCAGGAGACGGTGTACTCTCCCCGCACCAGCAGCTTGACGGTGGCGGCGGTGGCCTGGACTGTCCGGTCCGCGATGGTGGCCATGTAAAGGTGGTTGGCGGTCAGCGCGCCGCCGTTGTTCAGCGTCCCCCCGGTGCTTACGTCGATCAGCCCCGGGTCCGTGTTGGCCGCCAGGGTGGCGGTGCCCACCCGCAGCATCACCTCGCATCCCACCCCCATGGCCAGCGTCTGCCCGGAGGTGAGAGTGACCACGGAGTAGGAGGCACTGGTCCCCCCGGAGGCCCCGCCGCCCTCCACTGCCATCTTATAGTCCGCGATGGCGGTATTGAGCTGAGCCAGCAGCTCACTCTGCCGCTTGGCCGCCTGCTCGTCCACCTGCTTGAGGATATTGGGGGTGACTGTCTGGGTGAGATAGCTGAGGGTGACCAGGGGGTCGGACTCATCTCCCCCCGCCGCCAGGACCGCGCCGCCGCAGAGGCAGGCACCGGCCAGGCAGAAGGAGGCGATCCGCATGCTCCATTTCTTGTTCTGCTTCATCCTATGTACTCCTTTTCTGCTCCCCCGCAGCCCGGCCGGGGCCGGGCCATGGGGGAACGCCTTCGTGTTCCGCGCCGCCCCAGAGTTCCGGGACGGGCGCACTTTTATACCATCGTGTCTGGATGAAGGCCAAAGCTCACCGCGATGGCCGTGTCTACCTGCTTCATCATCGTTTCGTCCACCCGGCCCATGTGCTCCCGCAGGCGGCGCTTATCCAGGGTGCGGATCTGCTCCAGCAGGACCACCGAGTCCTTGGGCAGGCCGCAGCTCATGGCGGCCAGGGAGATGTGGGTGGGCAGGCGCGCCTTGCCGGTCTGGGAGGTGATGGCGGCGGCAATGACAGTAGGGCTGTGCCGGTTTCCGGTGTCGTTCTGCACGATCAGCACCGGGCGCACGCCCCCCTGTTCGCTGCCCACCACCGGGCTCAGGTCGGCATAGAAAATATCGCCTCGTTTGACTACACTGTTGTCCACGTGATTTCACACTCCGCCGGAAGATAATACGGCGTTACAGCGGACCGGCAGCGGTCTTTATGTAACGCTGTATTATGATTTTCCCACGGGGCGGCAAGGTTTATACATGCAGGGAAAAAACTCCGCAGCCCCTGCCCGGCGGCGGGCGGCGGCCCGCTGCTCCATACCATCTTATGCGGGGCAGCTGGGATCGGTCCCTGTCACTCCCCCCCGGCCCGTATAGATCCGGGGGACCCTGGGGTTCACGTTGCACAGCAGCTCATAGGGGATGGTGCCCGCCAGCGCGGCGGCCTGCTCCAGCAGACCCTCCCGGCCATAGAGCTCCGCCACGTCCCCGGGGACCGCGTCCGGGACATCTGTCACGTCCACCATGCACATGTCCATGCAGATACGGCCCACCACGGGGCAGCGCCGGCCCCGCAGCAACACCTCCATCCGGTTGGAGAGCAGGCGGGGATATCCGTCCCCATAGCCCACCGGCAGCACGGCCAGGCGGCTGTCCCGCTCCAGCCGGGCAGTGCAGCCGTAGCTGACACAGGTGCCCGCAGGAACGGCCCGCACGGCGGCCACCCGAGTCTTCAGCGCCATCACCGGCAGCAGTCCGGAGCCGTCCAGACCCTCCAGTCCCGGCGCGGGATAATAGCCGTACAGGGCGATGCCGGGACGGACCATATCCATATGAGTACAAGGATAGTTTAACACGGCCGCGCTGGCAGCACAATGGCAAATTTTGAACCGGACCCCCAGCGCTTCCAGAGCCTGCCTGGCATCCAGGAAACGGGTGAACTGCCCCATGGTGTACTCCTCGTTCCCGTCGGCGTCCGCAAAATGGGTAAACAGCCCCTCCGCCTCCAGGCCGGGCAGGGCGCACAGCGCCGCAATGGCGGCGGCGGTCTCCCGCTCACCCCCCTCCCGCCAGAGAAAGCCCAGCCGGGTCATGCCGGTGTCCACCTTCACGTGGATCTTCAGCGTCCGTCCCACAGCCTGTGCCGCGCGGGCCAGGGCCCGGCCGGTCTCCAGGTCGGAGACAGTCTGGGTCACATCATGCTCCAGCAGCAGCTCGGCCAGCTGGGGCGGCGTCTGCCCCAGGCACAGGATGGGGATGGTCACGCCGCCGCGGCGCAGCTCCGCCGCCTCATCCACACAGGCCACCGCCAGCATATCGGCCCCCAGCGCCTCCAGCTTCCGCCCCACCTGGAGGGCCCCGTGGCCGTAGGCGTTAGCCTTGCACAGCCCCAAAAAGCGGCAGTCCGGAGCCAGCATGGCCCGCAGAGTCTGGTAGTTATGGGCCAGACGGTCCAGGGATATCTCCGCCCAGGTCCTCATTTGCGCGGTCTCTGTCATGGTAAAACCTCTATTCCTTGGTAAATTGAGAAAATTCGCATTGGAGCACACACACCCCATCCTGGGAGATCTCTCCCCGGACCAGGGCGTGGGTGGCGGCGTCGAACCACAGGGTGGTCTCCGTCCCGCTGCCCTGTTTCTCCTCCGGATCCCGGCTCACCACCCGCAGGGCCTGGACTTCCCCCAGCTCCTCCAGGACACAGGTGTCCAGATAGCCGGACCGAGCGGTCTCCAGCAGGGCGGGGATGGCCCCCATGGGGTCAGTCCGCCGGGAGCCAGCTCCCCGGTCTCCAGGATGGCTCCATCGTACTCCAGCCAGCCCTCATCCTCTTCGATCCGGGCCGTCAGGCCGGCCACCGTCTCCGGCGCGGTCAGGGTGAGGAGGGCTTCCTCCCCGTTCACCGCAGCCGACAGCTCATACCGGTAGACCCGCTGGCCATAATCCGCTGTCACCACAGCCTGGGCCGCGCAGGACGTCATAGCCAGATACTCCCCCCGGATGGTGAGGGCGAGCTCCTCCGCCTCGCTGCCTCCCCCGCCTCCGCCACAGGCGGAGAGGGAGAGGGTCATCATCAGTACGCAAATCAGCAGGGATCTCCGCACCGCTCCGACCTCCAAATTCAGGATCCGGACCGGACGTGGGCCTCCAGGGTCTCAGGCAGCCGCTCCACCAGGTCCCCGGGCGTCATACCGTACTCCCCCAGGCTTCCGGCGCAGCGGTCCCCGGCCTCCCCGTGGAGATATACGCCGTCCCGGGCCGCCAGCTCCGGCTCCCACCCCTGTCCCAGCAGGGCGAGGATGAGTCCGGCCAGCACGTCGCCGCTGCCCCCCTTGGACATGCCCGGATTGCCCGTGGTGTTGATCCAGGCCCGGCCGTCCGGGGCAGCGGTGACGGTGCGGTGCCCCTTCAGCACCAGCACACACCGGTGGTCCCGGGCAAAGTCCCGGGCCGCCGTCAGGGGGTCCTCCAGCGGCAGGGGCCGCCCGGTCAGCCGGGCGAACTCTCCGGCGTGGGGGGTCAGGATGGTGGGAGCCCTTCGTCCGTCCAGACTATCTATATGCCCGTCCAGCGCGTTTATGCCGTCGGCGTCCAGCACCACCGGCACCTTCAGGTCCTCCAGCAGGGAACGGACCAGCCGCTCCGTCCGGGGCGCCCGGCCCAGTCCCGGGCCGATGAGCACCCCTTCGCAGGACGACGCCCGCCTCAGGATATCCTCATACCGCGCCGGCAGGGGGAAGGGCATGGCCTCCAGACACTTCACCGCCGCGATGGGCCAGATCTCCTCCGGCACGCCCAGGGACACCAGGCCCGCCCCGCCGCGCACCGCGCCGGAGGCGGCCAGCACCGGGGCCCCGGTATAGCCCACGCTCCCTGCCAGGATCAGCACCCGCCCGTAGTCCCCCTTGTGGGAGTCCCGCTTTCTCCGGGGCAGGACCACATCCTCATATCCCATCACCCCCACCGGGAAGCGCATCTGTGCTCCGGGGCCGAAGATGAGCCTGTGGGGGATGCCGATGTCCGCTACTGTGACCAGTCCGGCACAAGAGGCCCCCTCCCCCAGATAGAGGCCGGGCTTTGCGCAGGTGAACGTGACGGTCCGGTCCGCGCGGACGGCCTCACCCAATACGGCGCCAGTGTCGGCGTGGACCCCGGAGGGGATGTCACAGGACACCACCCGCTTCAGCGGGGACCTTCCCTGCATCAATCGCACAGCCAGAAGGGCGTCCCCCTCCACAGGGCGGGAGAGCCCCACCCCGAACAGGGCGTCCACCAGGCAGCCGCACAGAGACAACCACAGCATCTGCCGGCGGTCCTCCGGCCGGAACTCCTCCAGCACGCCTCCAGCTTCTTCCAGCTTTTTCTCCATGGCCCGCTCGTCCGGCGTCATCTTCCTCCGGTCCCCCACCAGGAAGGCCCGGACCCGAAAGCCCATGCCCCGGAGGATGCGGGCGGCGGCCACGCCGTCCCCGCCGTTGTTGCCGGGGCCGCACAGCACCCCCACCCAGGGAGCGTGATTCTGATTTTTCTCCTCCGCAAGGGCCTGAAGGGCCTCCAGCTCCCGCCGGTCCTCCTCCGTCTCCGCCCCTGCTCCCAGGACCTTCACAGAGTCGGCTCCGCCGATGAAGTCCGGGCCGCCGCCCTCCAGCAGCCCCCGCACCTCCTCCGCCACCGCCTGGGCGGCCCGCTCCATCAGCCCCAGCGAGGAGACCCCATATTCTTCTATGGCCTGCCGGTCCAGTTCCTTCATCTGGGCGGCGCCAGCGATCTGATACACAGCCTATTCTCCCCTTTCCAGTGCCTCCGGGGCCAGTTCTGAGAGCGGAATCAGCCGGATCTGTCCCGCCGCCTCCGCCTTGGAGGGGTACACCCTGAGCCCTGGGGCTGGCTCCCACATCTCCCGGACCTCCTCCCCCGCCAGCAGGCGGCTGGAAAACCGGCCCATGTCCTCTGACACTCGGAAGGCAGTCCCCTCCGGGGTGACGCAGTACACACCCTCCCCCAGGGCCTCCGAGCGGCCGTACCAGTTGCCATCCCGGTCCCGGGCCGACAGCTCCAGGCCGGGGACCGCGAAGAACGGGAGTTCCGGGAGCTCCTCATCCTCAAAGAAAAAGAATACCCCAGCCCGCTCTGCCATCTCCTGATACTGGGGCACCTCCGCCCGAATCTCGGCCTGCTCCGTGCGGATCACTGCCCCGGCGGGAAGGATCCGCACCTTACTGCTGATGAGTCCCAGCGCACCGGACTGGTCCAGTTCCACCAGGTCAACATAAATGGTCCTCACGGCCCGCCCCCCTTTACAAAGGATTTTTCCGGTATTGTACCACATTCCGGCGGAAAAAGAAAGAGAGGACGTCTCCGTCCTCTCTCCCGTGGTCCGTTTATTTCAGAAAACCGTTGACGATCTGCTCCTCCGCCTCTTTCTCCGTCAGGCCCAGGGTCATCAGCTTGATGAGCTGCTCCCCGGCGATCTTGCCGATGGCGGCCTCGTGGACCAGGCTGGCATCCACGCAGTTGGCGGTGACCTCCGGGATGGCGGCCACCACGCCCTGGTCCATGATGATGGCGTCGCACTCCGAGTGGCCGTAGCACCGGGCATTTCCGTTGATGCGGGCCAGGAACACCTGCCTGGACTGGTCCTTAGCCACAGAACGGGAGATCACGTTGGTGTGGCAGTCCTCTCCGTCCAGGTCCACAGTGAAGTCGGACTTGGCCAGCTGCCTGCCGTGGGTCATCACCTTCTCCCTGATGATGAGGGTGGCGCGGGGCCCCAGCTTGGCGTTGGTGGTGCGCACAGTGGAGTCCACCCCCTTGATCTGGGTGGTCTCCATCTCCATGTAGCTGTCCTCGTCCATCTCCACTACGGTAGTGGGGTTCATGATGTTCTCCCCCCGGCCGTCCCCCTCGCCGTAGTGGCGCTCCACATAGCGCACCTTGGAGCGCTTGCCCACATGGAAGGTGTGGATGCCGGAGTGCTCCGAGTTCTGCACCCCGCAGTTGTGGATGCCGCAGCCGGCCACGATGGTCACGTCGCAGTCGTCTCCGATCAGGAAATCGTTATATACCGTCTCCGTCAGACCGCTCTCGCTCAGCACCACCGGGATGTGGACCGACTGGTTTTTGGTCCCCGGCTTGATGATGATGTCGATGCCGTCCTTGTCCTCCTTGGAGACGATGTCGATGCTGGCGGTAGTGTTTCGGGCCGCCGCCTTGCCGTTTGCCCGGATGTTATAGGCCCCCTCGGGCACCTCGTGGAGCCCGGCCACCTGCTCCAGCAGGCTTTTCTGGATCGCGTCCATCTCTCTGCTCCCTCCTTACCGCACTTTTTCCGACAGGGCGCTGCACACGCCCGGGACCTCTCCCAGCAGCTGGGGCAGCACCTCATCCCGGGTCCCCTGGGTCTGGATGCGCCCGTCGGCCAGCACGATGATCCGGTCCGCAATGTCCAGGATACGCTCCTGGTGAGATATGATGATAATAGAGCCGTTGATCTTCTCGTGCAGATGCTCAAACACCTGGATCAGATTGCTGAAGCTCCACAGGTCGATGCCCGCCTCCGGCTCGTCAAAGACAGACAGCTTGGTGCCCCGGGCCATGATCATGGCGATCTCGATACGCTTGAGCTCTCCGCCGGACAGAGATGCGTCCACCTCCCGGTCGATGTAGTCCTTGGCACACAGCCCCACCTCGGACAGATAGCCGCACGCCTCCGGCACCCCGATCTGCTTGCCCGAGGCCAGGGTGATCAGGTCCTTCACCGTCAGGCCCTTGAAGCGGACAGGCTGCTGGAAGGCAAAGCTGATCCCCTTCTGGGCCCGCTGGGTGATGTCCAGCCCGGTGATATCCTCCCCGTCCAGCAGGATGCGCCCCTGAGTGGGGGTCAGGATGCCCGCAATGACCTTGGCCAGAGTGGACTTTCCTCCGCCGTTGGGCCCTGTGATAGCCACGAACCGCTCGTCGATGGTCAGGCTGATGTCCCGCAGGATGTTCTTGCTGTCGCCGTCCTGCTCCACGCCATAGCTGATGTTTTGTAACTCTAACATGAGGTTCCTCCCGCGTACAGGCCCGGACCTGCTCCGACCGGGCTCCGCTTTCTTTCTATCAGTTTGCCCCGGGACTCCGCTCCTCAAACGGCGCTCAGCCCCTTCTCGCCAGGATCTGCCCCTATTCTAGCACGTTCTGCTCCAAATGTCTAACTGTATTTTTTCTGAAAACAGAAATTTTCCTATTATTTTAATGGGTAAAACAACGAAGCGGCCCGTCTCCGGCATTTCCCCCCGTATTTGTCAAGACCGCCCTCGTGAGAGGGCGGTCTTCAGCGCTGTTCAGCTGTTGGTCCGGGAATGGGCGCCCACCCTGGGGGGCGCCTCTCCCTCCTGCTCCCTTTTCTGATGGGAGACAATCCATCAGAGGATGTCGATATACTCCCCGCTGAGGGCCTTGTTCATGGAGCGCACAGCACAGAACTTGCCGCACATGGAGCAGGTGTCGTCATGCTCGGGGGAGCGGTCGTCCCGGATGGCCTTGGCAGTCTCCGGGTCCAGGGCACAAGCCCACTGGGCCTCCCAGTCCAGGGCCCGGCGGGCGTCGCCCATCTTGTCGTCGATGTCCCGGGCGCCCCGGATGCCCTTTGCGATATCGGCGGCGTGGGCAGCGATCCTGCTGGCAATGATGCCCTGCTTCACATCGTCCAGGTTGGGAAGCGCCAGGTGCTCGGCTGGGGTGACATAGCACAGGAAAGCAGCGCCGCTCATGGCGGCGATGGCCCCGCCGATGGCAGCGGTGATGTGGTCATAGCCAGGGGCGATGTCGGTGACCAGGGGGCCCAGCACATAGAAGGGGGCTCCCATGCAGATGGTCTGCTGCACCTTCATGTTGGCGGCGATCTGGTCCATGGGCACATGGCCGGGCCCCTCCACCATCACCTGCACGTCCTTCTCCCAGGCCCGTTTGGTCAGCTCGCCCAGGCGGACCAGTTCCTCGATCTGACATACATCGGTGGCGTCAGCCAGGCAGCCGGGGCGGCAGGCGTCGCCCAGGGAGATGGTCACATCGTACTCCCGGCAGATATCCAGGATCTCGTCGTAGAACTCATAGAAGGGATTCTCCTCCCCGGTCATGCACATCCATGCGAACACAAGGGAACCGCCCCGTGAGACGATGTTCATCTTCCGCTTGTGCTTGCGGATCTGATCTATGGTCTTGCGGGTGATGCCGCAGTGGAGGGTGACGAAGTCCACGCCGTCCTGGGCATGGAGGCGGACCACATCGATGAAGTCCTTGGCACTGAGGGTGGCCAGGTCCCGCTGGTAGTGGATGACGCTGTCATAGACAGGGACGGTGCCGATCATCACCGGGCACTCGGCAGTGAGCTTCTGGCGGAAGGGCTGGGTGTTGCCATGGCTGGACAGGTCCATGATGGCCTCGGCCCCCATATTCACCGCAGAGAGCACCTTCTGCATCTCCACGTCGTAGTCCTTGCAGTCCCGGGAGACTCCCAGGTTGACATTGATCTTGGTGCGGAGCATGGAGCCGATGCCCTCCGGGTCCAGGCATTTGTGCAGGCGGTTAGCAGGGATGGCCACCTTGCCGGCCGCGACGAGGGGCATCAGCTCCTCCACGGACATGTGCTCCTTTCGGGCGACAGTCTCCAGCTCCGGGGTCACGATCCCCCGGCGGGCGGCGTCCATCTGTGTGGTATAATTGCGTTCCATAAAGATCTTCTCCTTTATCTATTGATTCCTATTTCATGGATCTCGGTCATCAGGCGGACCGCCCCTCACCTTCCTCCGGCGGGGGACTGAAGGGACCGGATGCGGTCCAGGTCCAGCTCCGGGATGGAAAAGAGGTGGTCCAGGGGGCCGCTGCCCGCCCCCAGGTCAAGCATGGAGGACAGCGCCCCCGAGAGATAGATCTTCGCCCGCTCCACCGCCGTCTCCAGGTCGCAGCCCTTCGCCAGATTGGAGGCGATGGCACTGGAGAGCGTACAGCCTGTCCCGTGGGTGTTGGGGTTATGGATCCGGCGTCCGCAGAACCATTTGCAGCTCCCATCCTGCCACAGCAGGTCGTTGGCGTCGTTCAGGTCGTGCCCGCCCTTGCACAGCACAGCGCAGCCGTACCGCTCCCCGATCTCCCGGGCAGCCCGCTCCATGTCCTCCGAGCCGGAGATGGTGAGGCCCGACAGGACCTCCGCCTCTGGGATGTTGGGGGTGAGGACGGCGGCCAGGGGGAGCAGCTGGCTCTTCAGCGCCTCCACCGCTTCCTCCGAAATCAGGCGGGACCCGCTGGTAGCGATCATCACCGGGTCCACCACGATGTTCCGGGCCTGGTACTGCTTCAGCTTGTCCGCGATGACCTGGATCAGCCCGGTAGAGGACACCATCCCTGTCTTGACGGCATCGGGGAAGATGTCGGTAAAAATGCAGTCCAGCTGACTGGCCAGGAATTCCGGGGTGGACTCCAGGATGCCGTAGACGCCGGTGGTATTCTGGGCCGTCAGAGCGGTGACCGCGCTCATGGCGTAGACACCGTTGGCAGTCATGGTCTTGATGTCGGCCTGGATCCCGGCGCCTCCGCTGGAATCGCTCCCAGCGATCGTCAATGCTGTTTTCATCAGAAAACTCCTTTCTCCGCATTGAAGTTTTGTTCCGCGACACCAGGTGGTGCCCCCGAGGTGCCGCGTCGTCGGAGCAAAGTACGCTCTGTTCGGGACAGCCTGACGGCCATCCCTCACTGCGCTCCCTTCCTCCTCTCCGGGCCGCACCCGCTCCGCTGGGCTGCGCCCCGGCTGGGCGGCCTTACGGCTGCCCCCATTTTTGCTGTGTTCGGGACGGTCTGACGGCCATCCCTCACTGTGCTCCTCTGCCCCTCCTCTCCGGGCCGCACCCGCTCCATTCCCGGCTCAGCCCCGCTCCAATGCTGCCAGGAAATCCGGGGAGTCCAGCCGGGGAAGATACCAGTCGCAGAGGCACCGCAGTGCCTCCTGATCCTCCTCGGCGGAGGGGTCATACACCCCCGCCACCAGAAAGCCCGCCCGTTTGGCGCTGCGTGCGGCATGGAGGGCATCCTCAAAGACCACCGTGCGCTCCGGCGCGCTGCCCAGGCTGCGGGCAGCAGCCCGATAGAGGTCCGGTCCGGTCTTAGGCCCGTACTGAAGGGAACTGAAGGCGAACAGGAAGTGCTTCCACAGCCCCAGACGGACCATGGCGTCCCGTGCCTGAAAGGCCTCGCTGGCGGTGGCGATGCCGCAGGGGACCCCCAGGGCTCCCAGCCGCTCCAGCAGTGTGTCCGCCCCCGTCTTCATGGGGACCCTGTCCCGGTATTCCCCTGTCACCAGGGCGTTCACCCCTTCCATCACCTGTTCGGGCGTACAGGGGAGGCAAAATGTATCCACCATGTACTCCGAGGCTTCCCGCCGCCCCATCTCCCGGATGTCCCGGGCCAGGTCCTCCGGCGGCTTTCCTCCAAACTTCCGGACCAGAGCCTTGGGCGCCTCGTTCCAGATGTACATGGAGTCGGTGAGGGTCCCGTCCAGATCGAAGATGGCCCCCTCGATCCTCATGGGCCCACCACCCGCTCCACCTGGGCCCGGAGGGAGCGGGTGGCCGCTTCCACGTCGGGCTGGGCGTACAGGGCTGAGACCACCGCCACCCCGGCGATGCCGCTCCCCGCCAGCTCCGCCACATTGCCGGCTCCGATGCCCCCGATGGCCACCACAGGGATATCCACGGCGGCGCAGATGGCCTTCAGGGTGTCATAGCTCACTGGTCGGGTGTCCTGCTTGGTCCCGGTGGGGAACATGGCTCCTACCCCCAGGTAGTCGGCCCCCGCCGCCTGGGCGGCCAGGGCCTGCTCCACCGTGCGTGCGGACACGCCGATGAGTTTGTCTTCCCCCAGCAGGGCCCGGACTCGCCCCGCCTCCATATCGCTCTGGCCCACGTGGACGCCGTCCGCTCCTGCCGCCTGGGCCAGTTCCGCATCGTCGTTGAGGATCAGGGGCACGCCGTAGCGCCCGCACAGCTCCCGCAGTTCCAGGGCCTGGGCCAGAATGCTCCCACGGTCCATATGCTTCTCCCGCAGCTGGATCATGGTGGCGCCCCCCCGCAGGGATGCCTCCACCTGTTGGGCCAGGGTCCTGTCCCCCAGCCAGCTCCGGTCCGTTACGCCGTAGAGCAGCAAATCCTTTTTATCGCATCTCATAGTTGGCTCCTTTCTCCAGCGCCGCGCCGTCCATCCGGCACACAGCGTCAATGATCCGATCCCGATAGGTAGCGTTTCCGTCCTGAGGGGACATCCTCGCCCAGGCCAGCTCCCCCGCCACTCCCATGGCGCACACCGCGGCGGCGGCCGCCTCCAGGGGGCGCTCCGGGCTGGCGGCCAGGCAGGCCGCAGTCAGGGCGGACAGCTGACAGCCGGTACCGGTGACCAGCCCCATCTCCGGGCGGCCGTTGCGGATCACGACGCACTGCTCCCCGTCTGAGACCAGGTCAATGGCCCCGGTGACCGCCACTACGGTCCCGGTGCGGCGGGCGGTCCCTTTGGCGAAGGCCACCCCCCGCTCCAGTTCCGCTTCCGTCACTGCGTCCGCCCCGCCGGCGTCCACCCCCCGGGTGTGCTCCTGGCCGCCCGCCAGGGCCCGCAGCTCTGAGACATTGCCCCGCAGCACGGTAAAGGTGACACGGGCCATCAGCTCCTGGGCCGTGCGGAGACGCAGGGCGCTGGCCCCCACCCCTACCGGGTCCAGCACCACTGGGCGGCCCAGCTCCCCGGCCTTGACCCCGGCCCGCATCAGGCTGGGGATGGTGCGCCGGCTGGGTGTTCCCAAGTTGAGGCACAGTCCGGCGCACCGGGCCGTGATCTCCTCCACTTCCTCCGGCTCATCGGCCATGATGGGGCTGGCCCCGCAGGCCAGCAGGAGGTTTGCCACGTCGTTGGCCGTCACATAGTTGGTGATGCAGTGGATCAGCGGCCTCCGCTCCCGCACCCGGTCCAGGCAGGCTCCCAGCTCCATATCCCTCTCTCCTTTGTCCGCAGACAGCAAAAACCGCGGGGCACCCCACTTCGGGATATCCCCGCGGCCTAGTTCCGCAAGTATATTTCCCTACGTTGGCATTACCCAAATCAGGTCACAGGTCGGAGCGAACAGCTCCCTCTCAGCCCGTCATGCGAGCTCCCTTTTCTCGTCATTTTTCTCTGCTGTCGTTTTTCTTATTATAAGCTCTGTGTCCCGTTCTGGCAAGAGCAGGAACTTGTTTTTTCACATAGGTCGTTGCAAAAAATCACTGTTTGGAACAAATGTCTTATTTTGCTCCTGCTTGTTCCTGTTTCTCCCAGGCCGGCCCCGGGTGCGTAACAAGGCGTTCCTCCCGCCAAAGGGCACAAAATTTTTTGCTTTACTCCACCATGTTGTCCTGTCCTTTGCAAGGCAGTGTCTCCGATCACCCGGTTTTTTTCAAACTGCCGGAGCCATCCCCTGGCAGTTCCCGGCACAGAAGAGACGTGGAGGCCCTTGAGAAGCACCGGTCTCTGTGGTACAATAGAGACGAGATGCAGGGACTCTGCCTGTACTGACCGTAAAGGAAACCACAGGTCTTTTTCACACTCTGTTTTATAATATGGCCCTCTCTCCTTCATATTCTGTTTTTCCCCCAGAGCGATGTCTCCCTTTGCGGTCCCCGCCGGGGCATTCCGCAGCGCCGGCGCTTCCCGCTTTCCGGATATCCGCCACAGAAAGGAGCAAACTATGACTGATGCTGAGCTGATCTCCACGGCCGTCTCCATGCAGGAGCGGGCCTATGTACCCTATTCTCATTTTCCCGTGGGCGCTGCCCTGTTGTGCAGTGACGGGGCGGTGTTCACCGGATGCAATGTGGAGAACGCCGCCTACGGCTCCACCCTCTGCGCCGAGCGCACGGCGCTGGTCAAGGCGGTGAGCGAGGGCCGCACCGGCGGCTTCACCGCTATCGCCATCGCCGGCCGGGGAAGCGACTTCTGCTGGCCCTGCGGTGCCTGCCGGCAGATGCTGTTTGAATTTGCTCCCCAGCTCCGGGTCCTGGCCGTCCGAGGGGACGGTGCCTTCCAGTCCGCCCCGCTCTCCACCCTGCTGCCCTGCGGCTTCGGGCCGGGCTCCCTTAATTTTTGAACCGACGGAATAAAAAGCTCTCTTTTGGCCAAACTACCTCCGGAATACCAATGCGAGGAGGTATGAACCATGATAATGGATAAGATCGCCCTGACTCTGCTGATCATCGGCGGCCTGAACTGGGGCAGCGTGGGTCTGTTTCGATTCGACCTGGTGGCCTTCGCCTGCGGCGGTTCCGGCAGTATGATCAGCCGCGTGATCTATACCCTGGTGGGTCTTTCCGCCGTGTGGTGCATCTCTCTGCTCTTCCGGGACAAGGACCCCGTGGAGGAGCGGAGCTGAGGCCAGTCCACCGTTCCATTCAGAACATGTGATATTCCAAACCGGCCGCCGGAAGTCCCGGCGGCCGGTATTTTACATTTTTACTCTCTGATTTTACCGCACTTTACGCAGATTTAACATATCCGCTGTTTCGCATTTTACATTTCTTTTTTATACTGAGCCCTGTACTCCAGAGGAAACACAAAACGAATGCAATAAAGGAGAAGATCTTACATGAAAAAACTGACTTGCATGGGGCTGTCTCTGGCCCTGATGGCCGGCCTGCTGGCCGGCTGCGGCTCCAATGGGACCACCTCCACTCCCACCAGCACCCCCGCCGCCAGCTCCACCCCTGTCCAATCCCAGACCACCACCCTCAGCGGCACCGTGAACACAGACGGCTCCACCTCCATGGAGAGCGTGGTCAAGGCCCTGGCTGAGGCTTTTATGGAGCAGAACCCCGATGTGACCGTCAACTACTCCGGCACTGGCTCCGGCACCGGCATCCAGGCCGCCATCGACGGCACTGTGGACCTGGGACTGGCCTCCCGTGCCCTGAAGGACGAAGAGAAGAGCAACGGCGCCGTAGAGAACATCGTAGCCCTGGACGGCGTGGCCGTGGTTGTCAACCCCGAGAACGGCGTGACCGACCTGACCGTGGAGCAGATCGCCCAGATCTTCACCGGCGAGATCACCAACTGGTCCGAGCTGGGCGGCGCTGATGCCGAGATCGCGGTCTTTGGCCGCGAGGCCGGCTCCGGCACCCGGGGGGCCTTTGAGGAGATCGTGGGCGTTGAAGATGCCTGTACGTACACCAACGAGTATTCCTCCACCGGCGACGTCATCGGCAACGTGGCCTCCAACCCCAACGGCATCGGCTATGCCTCCCTGTCCGCCGTGGACGACACCGTGAAGGCCGTGGCGGTCAACGGCGTGACCCCCTCCGAGGACACCGTGAAGGACGGCTCCTATGAGATCCAGCGTCCCTTCGTTATGGTCACCAAGGAGGGCACCCAGCTCTCCGAGGCAGCCCAGGCTTTCCTGGATTTTGCCATGAGCGCTGACGCCGCTGAGATCATTGCTGTTGCCGGCGCTGTGTCTGCCAACGCCTGAGCTCACCCGATCCAATTCAAAACAAGCCCCCGAGCCCGGGGGCTTGTTTTGAATGATGTCTCCCCTTCTGCCCCCTTTCCTCAGTTGACACACAGGCACGGCCCCCGCGCCCGTGTGTCAGCTGAGGAGACAGAATCTACAAGAAAAGGTTGAGTACTATGAAAAAAGAGCATCCCGGCGTCCCCGGCGGGGGCGCCCTCCGGGCCAAAGAGGCCATGGAGTGGATCATGAAGACCGTATTTCTGGTCTGCGGCTTCATCGCTATCGCCTTTGTCCTGCTGATCACCGTGTACCTGATCATCTCCGGCCTGCCCGCTATCCGTGAGGTGGGGTTGACCGACTTCCTCTTCGGCACTCGCTGGGCCTCCACCGACAAGACCGACCCCGCCTATGGCATCCTCCCCTTTATCCTCACCTCTATCTATGGCACCGCCGGGGCCATCCTCATCGGGGTGCCCATCGGCTTCCTCACCGCCGTCTTTCTCTCCAAGGTGGCGCCCCCCAAGGTGGCCGCCGTCATCCGTCCGGCAGTGGATCTGCTGGCGGGCATCCCCTCGGTGGTCTACGGCCTGGTGGGCATGATGGTCCTTCTCCCCGCCATCCGTAAAACCTTTGACATCGCCGCCGGTGACAGCCTGCTGGCCGCCATCATCGTATTGGCAGTGATGATCCTGCCCTCCATCATCTCGGTGTCCGAGACCGCCCTGAATGCGGTGCCCCGGGAGTATGAGGAGGCCAGCCTGGCCCTGGGGGCCACCGAGCTGGAGACCTACTTCCGGGTCTCTGTCCCCGCAGCCAAGAGCGGTATTGCCGCCGCTGTGGTGCTGGGCGTGGGCCGGGCCATCGGTGAGGCCATGGCTATCCTGATGGTGGCCGGCAATGTGGCCAACATGCCCTCTCTGCTCTCCAGCGTCAAATTCCTCACCACCGCCATTGCCAGCGAGATGAGCTATGCCGCCGTGGGCAGCCTCCAGCGCAACGCCCTGTACTCCATTGGGCTGATCCTATTTCTGTTTATCATGTGCATCAATGTGATCCTAAACGTATTCCTGAAACGGAACAAGGAGGGCTGAGCTATGACCAACGCCATGATCTCCTCGGAAGAGGCCCAGAGCTACCAGTCCAAGGGCCTCTCCCCCCGCCGCCGCACCTATGAGGTGGGGATGCGCGGGCTGCTGTATCTCTCCGCGGGCATCACCTGCCTGCTGCTCCTCTTTCTCATCGGCTACATCCTCTACCGGGGCCTGCCCAATCTGAACTGGACCTTCCTCACCAGCCAGGAGAGTGTCCTGCGGGGGACCGACGGCATCATGCCTGCCATCCAGAACACCCTCTATGTCATCGTGGTCACCCTGATCTTCATCCTGCCCCTGGGGGTGGGGGCCGCCATCTACCTCACCGAGTACGCCTCCAACCACAAGCTGGTCTCTGCCATCGAGTTCGCCACCGAGACTCTGGCCGGCATCCCCTCTATCCTGTACGCCCTGGTGGGTATGCTGATCTTCTGTCAGGTCATGGACCTGGGCAAGACCCTGCTGGCCGGCGCCCTCACCCTGGTCATCATGACCCTGCCCACCATCATCCGCACCACCCAGGAGTCCCTGAAGACGGTGCCCCAGAGCTACCGGGAGGGCTCCCTGGGCCTGGGGGCCGGCAAGTGGCACATGATCCGCACCGTGGTGCTCCCCTCCTCCGTGGACGGCATCGTCACCGGCTGCATCCTGTCCATCGGCCGTGTGGTGGGCGAGTCTGCGGTGCTCATGTTCACCGCCGGCATGGGCACCACCCTCCAGAACTTTTTCGGCAGCTTCAACGACCAAGCTCTGTCGCATTTTCTGTCCACCGGTGACCTTTCCCTTCTGTTCAGCGGCCTGACTGACAGCTCCGGTGCCACCCTCACTGTGGCCCTGTACGTCTACGCCAAGGAGCGGGCCGAGTTCGACCTGGCCTTCTCTGTGGCCCTGGTCCTGCTGGCCATCACCCTCGCCATCAATCTGTCCGCCAAGCTGGTGGGCAAGCGCCTGAAAAAGCGCTAAGGAGGACAACTATGGATCAATCTGTCATTCTCTCGGCCTGCGGGCTGAACCTGTATTACGGTGAGAACCACGCACTGAAGGACATCTCCATCGACATCAAAGCCAACAAGATCACCGCCCTCATCGGGCCCTCCGGCTGCGGCAAGTCCACCTTTCTGCGGACCATCGACCGGATGAACGACCTGATCCCCAGCGTGAAGATCACCGGTTCCCTCACCTTCCACGGGCAGGAGATCTACGCCCCCGGCGTGGACGTCACCGACCTGCGCCGGCGCATCGGCATGGTGTTCCAGAAGCCCAACCCCTTTCCCATGTCTATCTACGACAACGTGGCCTACGGCCCCCGCACCCATGGAGTGCGCTCCAAGCTGGCCTTGGACGAGCTGGTGGAGAAGTCCCTGCGTCAGGCCGCCATCTGGGACGAGGTGAAAGACCGGCTGAAAAAGCCCGCCCTGGGCCTGTCTGGCGGCCAGCAGCAGCGCCTGTGCATCGCCCGGGCCCTGGCCGTCCAACCGGAGGTGCTGCTGATGGACGAGGCCACCTCCGCCCTGGACCCCATCTCTACATCCAAAATAGAAGACCTTGCCATGGAGCTGAAAAGCGAGTACACTATCGTCATGGTGACTCACAACATGCAGCAGGCCGCCCGCGTCTCCGACCAGACCGCTTTCTTCCTGCTGGGCGACCTGGTGGAGTACGGGGACACGGAGCAGCTCTTTTCCATGCCCCAGGACAAGCGCACCGAGGACTACATCACCGGGAGGTTTGGATAATGCGAGTCAAATTTGAAGCACAGCTGGAGCGGCTCAACGTAGAACTTATCACCATGGGTGCCCTGTGCGAGGAGGTCATCTCCGGCGCGGCCAAGGCCCTGCTGGACGGCGATTCCGGCCTGCGGGAGACCGTGCTGGCCGCGGAGCGGGACATCAACCAAAAGGAGCGGGACATCGAAAGCCTGTGTATGAAGCTGCTGCTCCAGCAGCAGCCGGTGGCCCGGGATCTGCGCACCATCTCCTCCGCCCTGAAGATGATCTCTGACATGGAGCGCATCGGCGACCAAGCCGCAGACATCGCTGAGATCACCCGGGATATCGCCGACAACAGCATCAAGGACCTGGTCCCTATCGGGGACATGGCCCGGGCCACCATCAAGATGGTCACCGACAGCGTGGACTCCTTTGTCCGCAAGGACCTGGGTCTGGCGGAGGCAGTGATCTCCTCCGACGACGTGGTGGACGATCTGTTTCTCCAGGTCCGTGAGGAGCTGATCCGCCGCATCGGCATGGGGGACAGCGGAGAGGTGTGCATCGACCTGCTGATGATCGCCAAATATCTGGAGCGCATCGGAGATCACGCCGTCAACATCGCCGAGTGGGTGGAGTACTCCCTCACCGGGCACCATGCTGACCTGCCCTGAACGGCGGGCGCCCCAATTTTCACAGCCGTAGGAGGTCCTACCCATGATTTATTTTCTGGAAGACGACCCCAGCATCCGCAAGCTGGTCATTTATACCCTGAACAGCCAGGGCATGGAGGCGGAGGGCTTTGAACTGCCCTCCCAGTTCTGGGCCGCCATGGAGCGGCAGCTCCCCTCCCTGGTTCTGCTGGACCTGATGCTCCCGGAGGAGGACGGCCTGCACATCCTCAAGCGCATCCGCGCCGGCGCCTCCACCGCTAGGCTCCCCGTCATCCTGATCACCGCTAAGGGGACCGAGTACGACAAGGTGGTGGGCCTGGACGGCGGGGCGGACGACTACATCGCCAAGCCCTTCGGCATGATGGAGCTGATGGCCCGCATCCGCACCGCCCTGCGCCACAGCGGCGGGGAGGCGGAGCCGGTCCACGCCCTTACTTTGGGCCCACTGCGCATCGATCCGGCCCGCCATCAGGTGCTGGCCCACGGGCGGGAAGTCACCCTCACCCTGAAGGAATTCCAGCTGCTCTCCCTTTTGGTGGAGCATGCGGGGACCGTATTCACCCGGGACCAGCTGCTCAACACCATCTGGGGCTATGAGTTCGACGGCGCCAGCCGCACAGTGGATGTCCACGTCCGCACCCTGCGTCAAAAGCTGGGGGAGGCGGGCCGCTGCATCGAGACCGTGCGGGGCGTTGGCTACAAGGCGGAATCTGATCCGTCCAAAAGTGAGGAACAGCCATGACATCTAAAATCTTCCGCAACTCCTTTCTGGTGGGCGTTGCGGTGTTCTTTCTCTCTATCGCTCTGTTCATGGGCGTGCTGTACCAGTATTTTGGCAGCCAGCTGCTGATCCAGCTGGAGTCGGAGGCCGCCCTGGCCGCCCGTGGGGTGGAGATGGGCAGCATGGATTATCTGGACGGTCTCTCCTCCGCCAACCGTATCACCTGGATCGACGCCGGCGGCACTGTCCTCTTTGACAACCAGGCCGACCCCGCCCAGATGGAGAACCACGCCGACCGGGAGGAGGTGCGAGCCGCTCTGGAGAGCGAGACAGGCACCGCCTCCCGCTACTCCACGACCCTCTCTCAGCGGACCCTGTACTTTGCCCAGCGGCTGGCTGACGGGACGGTGCTGCGGGTGTCCAGTGAGCAGCGCAGCCTCCCTTCCCTGCTCCTGTCCATGGTCCAGCCCATCCTCATCATCCTGGTGCTCGCCGTGGCCCTGTCGGCGGTGCTGGCCTCCCGCCTTTCCAAGCACATCATCAAGCCCGTCCTTGCCATCGACCTGGAGCACCCAGAGGACTCCGACACCTACGAAGAGCTCACCCCCCTGCTTTCCCGCATCAAGCAGCAGAACCAGACCATCGCCCAGCAGATGGCCCAGCTGCGCCAGAAGCAGAACGAGTTCACCGCCATCACCGAGAACATGAGCGAGGGCTTCCTCCTGCTGGACCGGCAGGGGCGCATCCTCTCCCACAACTCCGGTGCCCTGCGCCTGCTCCACGCCGCCGCCCCTGAGGAACGGGCCAGCTACCTCACTCTGAACCGCACCGAGCGCTTCCGCCAAGCGGTGGATGCCGCCCTCACCGGCAGGCGGGACGAGCAGCTGGTGGACCTGGGAGGCCGCTGCTGCCAGCTGCTGGCCAACCCCGTGATTCAAGACGGCCAGGTGGCCGGCGCCGTGCTGGTCATCCTGGATGTCACCGAGCGGGAACAGCGGGAGGAGCTGCGCCGGGAGTTCACCGCCAATGTATCTCATGAGCTCAAGACCCCCCTCACCTCCATCTCCGGCATTGCGGAGATCATCAAGGGCGGGCTGGTCAAGCCGCAGGACATCCCCGGCTTCGCAGACGACATCTACGGCGAGGCCCAGCGCATGATCCGCCTGGTGGAGGACATCCTCCGCCTGTCCCAGCTGGATGAAGGGGGCAGCTCCCTCCAGACGGAGGAGGTGGACCTGTACCACCTGGCCCAGGAGGTGGCCGGCCGCCTGACCCCCGCCGCTGTCAAGGGGCAGGTCACCCTGGAGGTGACGGGCGGACCGGTGCGGATCTCTGGCGTGCGCCAGCTTTTGGACGAGATGATCAGCAACCTGTGCGACAACGCCATCAAGTACAATCGTCCTGGGGGCCGGGTCACTATCTCCGTCTCCCGCTCCGACCGGGGCGCGGAGCTCTCTGTATCTGACACGGGCATCGGTATCCCTCCTGAGGACCAGAGCCGGGTCTTTGAGCGGTTCTACCGGGTGGACAAGAGCCACTCCAAAGCCATCGGAGGCACCGGTCTGGGACTGTCCATTGTCAAGCACGGGGCGGCCTTCCACGGGGCCGACCTCTCCCTGGAGAGCCAACCGGACCGCGGGACCACCATCCGCCTCACCTTCCCCGGCCAAAACGTGAAATAAGGCAAATGGCCCGCCGCTGGTGCGGCGGGCCATGCTTTCTTCTCTCTGGGAAAAATAGACGGGATCCTGCTCTGTTCACCGGCTGCTTTTGTCGCGGCTGGAAAAGTGCGGAGCGCGGCCCAATTTTTTCAGAAAAGGGCTTGACAAATCCGGTTAGCAGAAGTAAACTCTATCTGTTCCACTGGTTAGATTAAGCTAACCAGCTTTTCAAGCAATTCTAGCAGCAAAAGTCAACCTGATCTGGGAGGGAGTCTCATGATGCCCCTGACAATGGCCAGACCCGGCGAGACCGTGGTCATCCGAAAGATCACCGGCAGGGACGAGGTGCGCCAGCATCTGGCAGAGCTCGGCTTTGTGGTGGACGAGTCGGTGACCGTCATCAGCGAGATGGCCGGCAACCTGATCCTTCAGGTAAAGGACAGCCGGGTCGCTGTGGACAGGACCATGGCCAACCGTATTATGATCTGAGGAGGAGAGAAAGGATGAAAACGCTGAAAGACGCTAAGGTGGGAGACACCGTCACCGTGGCTAAGCTCCACGGCGAGGGAGCCGTGAAGCGCCGCATTATGGATATGGGGATCACCAAGGGAGTGGAGATCCACATCCGAAAGGTCGCCCCGCTGGGGGACCCTATGGAGTTGAATGTGCGGGGCTATGAGCTGTCCGTCCGCAAGGCAGACGCGGAGATGATCGAGATCCTCTGAGCTCCGCTTTCGTTTTTCACTGTTAGTTAGTCACTTCTAACTTTCTGAAGGGAGAAATACCATGAACATCAAGATCGCGCTGGCGGGCAACCCGAACTGCGGTAAGACCACCCTGTTCAATGCCCTGACCGGCTCCAACCAGTACGTGGGCAACTGGCCCGGCGTCACGGTGGAAAAGAAGGAGGGCAAGCTGAAGGGCCACAAGGAGGTCATCATCCAGGACCTGCCTGGCATCTACTCCCTGTCCCCCTATACGCTGGAGGAGGTGGTGGCCCGCAACTACCTGGTCAATGAGAAGCCGGACGCTATCCTCAACATCGTGGACGGCACCAACATCGAGCGCAACCTGTACCTGACCACCCAGCTCATCGAGCTGGGCCTGCCCGTGGTAGTGGCGGTCAACATGATAGATCTGGTGCGGAAGAACGGCGACAAGATCGACCTCCAGAAGCTGGGCCAGGCCCTGGGCTGCCAGGTGGTGGAGATGAGCGCCCTGAAGGGCGAGGGCGGCATGGCCGCCGCCGAGCGGGCCGTAGCCGCGGCCCAGGCCCACAAGGCCGGGGAGCTCCCCCACGTGTTCACTGGCAGCGTAGAGCACGCCATCGCCCACATTGAGGAGTCCATTCAGGGCATGGTGGACGACCAGTATCTCCGCTGGTATGCCATCAAGGTGTTCGAGCGGGACGAGAAGGTGCTGGAGTCCCTGACCCTGACCAAAGACCTGGAGGCCCACCTGGAGGCCCACATCGCCGACTGTGAGAACGAGCTGGAGGACGACGCTGAGAGCATCATCACCAACCAGCGCTATGCGTACATCAACTCTGTGGTCAACAGGGCAGTAAAAAAGAAGGCCCCCAAGCACAGCCTGACCACCTCCGACAAGATCGACCGGATCGTGACCAACCGCGTCCTGGCCCTGCCCATCTTCGTGGCAGTGATGTTTCTGATCTATGCCATCGCCATGGGCGGCTGGGCCATCTCCATCGGCACCGCCGCCACTGACTTCACCAACGACACCATCTTCGGTGAGTGGGTGCCCGGCTTCTTTGACAGCTTCCTGCTCAACGCCAGCGGCGAGCCTGTGGTGGCCGACTGGCTGTACGGCCTGATCCAGGACGGCATCGTGGCCGGCGTGGGCGCCGTGCTGGGCTTCGTGCCCCAGATGCTAGTCCTGTTCGTCCTGCTGGCTGTCCTGGAGGATGTGGGCTACATGGCCCGCATCGCCTTCATCATGGACCGGATCTTCCGCCGCTTCGGCCTGTCCGGCAAGAGCTTCATCCCCATGCTGGTGGCTACCGGCTGCGGCGTGCCCGGGATCATGGCCTCCCGCACCATCGAGCAGGACCGTGACCGCAAAATCACCATCATGACCACCGGCTTCATTCCCTGCGGCGCCAAGATGCCCATCATCGGCCTGTTCGCCGGCGCTGTCTTTGGCAACTCCGCCTGGGTGGCTACCTCCGCCTACTTCATTGGCGTGGCGGCGGTCATCGTCTCCGGCATCATGCTGAAGAAATTCAAGGCCTTTGCCGGCGAGCCCGCCCCCTTTGTCATGGAGCTGCCCGCCTACCACGCCCCCTCCGCCGGCAACGTGCTGCGGGCCACCTGGGAGCGTGGCTGGTCCTTCATCAAGCGGGCCGGCACCGTCATCCTGATCTCCTCCATCATCCTGTGGTTCCTCCAGGGCTACGGTTTTGTGGACGGCGTGTTCCAGGCCGTGGAGGACAACAATGACTCCCTGCTGGCCGTCATCGGCAATGCCATCGCCTGGATCTTCTACCCCCTGGGCTGGACCGGTTCCATGGCCTGGAAGGCCGCAGTGGCTACCTTCACCGGCCTCATCGCCAAGGAGGAGGTGGTCAACACCTTCGGTGTGCTGTACCACTACGCCGGCGACATCGATCTGATGGAGGACTCCAGCCCCATCTGGGCTATGGTGGGGGCTGACTTCGGCGCCATCTCCGCCTACTCCTTCATGATCTTCAACCTGCTGTGCGCCCCCTGCTTCGCTGCCATGGGCGCCATCAAGCGGGAGATGCACAACACAAAGTGGACTCTGGGCGCCATCGGCTACATGTGCCTGTTCGCCTATGTGACTGCCATGATCGTCTATCAGATCGGCGGTCTGTTCACCGGCGAGGCCGCCTTCAGCGTCTTCACCGTCATCGCCATCGCCCTGCTGGCCGGCATCATCTTCCTGCTGGTGCGCAGGGGCTACCAGCCCAGCGAGGAGGTCCGTCACCTGACCGACATCCCTGCCGGCAAGAAATAATCTGTGATCGACAAGGAGGGTCAGATATGTCCCAGCTGCTGCCTACCATCATCGTCTCCCTGATCCTTGCGGGCGTGGTCGCCCTCGCAGTCCGCTCCCTGTGGCAGTCCCACAAGTCGGGCGGCCACTGCAATGGGGACTGCGGCACCTGCGGCGGGTGCCGCGGACACCACACTCGCTGCGGCCCCCACGCTCCGAAGTAAAATATGTATATAAAAGCCTGCCCCGGACACCATCTGTCTGGGGCAGGCTCTTATATTGCCGCTGTCTCCTGGAAATCCGAGATGATCTCCAGGAACTGAGCTCCGTACTGCTCCGCCTTGAAGCTGCCCACGCCGCCCACGTTCTGGAGCTGACGCAGATCCCGTGGCTGGGCAGCCGCCATCTCCCGCAGGGTCTTGTCGGAGAAAATCACAAAAGCCGGCACGCCCCGGAGGCGGGCCAGGTGGGCGCGCTCCTCCCGCAGCCGCTGGAAGAGGGCCTGCTGCCGCTCTGTCAGGGGGCTGTCCTCCGCCCGCCGGCGGTCGGCCGCCGGCCGCTCCTCCCGAACGGCCTTCATCATCAGCGGTCCGTCGCTGTACGCCACGTCCTCCGCCCGCTCCCCGCACCGGAGGACCGGGTACTGGCCGTCAGTGAGCTCCAGGATGTGCTCGTCCACCAGGAAGCGGATGCGGTCCTGGACCTCCCGCTGACTCAGGGCGGCCAGGGCTCCATAGGTCCTCTCCCGCTCCAGCCGGTAACGGCGGATCTTCTCGTTCTCCCCGCCGCACAGCACTGCGGCGATCAGTCCGGCGCCGAACCGCTGGCCGGTCTCCGCCACACAGCGGAGGATGGCCCGGGCGTCCTCCCCCACATCGATCTCCTGGAAATTGTGGAGGCAGTTGTAGCAGGCGCCGCAGTAGTCCGGGGCCGACTGGCCGAAATAGTTCAGGATATACTGACGCAGGCACCGCCGGGTGCGGCAGTAGAACGTCATCTGCTTCAGACGACCCAAGTCCCGCTCCTGGAGCTGCCGCGCCGTCTCCGGGTCCAGCTGCTCGCTGGGCTCGCTCTGGCTGATGAGGAACTGGGCTGTGCGCACGTCCTGCCCGCTGTACAGCAGGATACATCGGGCCTCCGCCCCGTCCCGGCCCGCCCGGCCCGCCTCCTGGTAGTAGCTCTCCAGGTCCTTTGGCATGTTGTAGTGGATGACGAAGCGCACGTCCGACTTGTCGATCCCCATCCCGAAAGCGTTGGTAGCCACCATCACCTGGACCCGGTCGAAGAGGAAGTCCTCCTGATTCTGCTGCCGCTCCTCCGGCTCCAGCCCAGCGTGGTAGCGGGTTGCGGAGATGCCGGAGCTCTGGAGGAACTGGCAGACCTCCTCCACGTTCTTCCGGGTGGAGCAGTAGACGATGCCGCACTCCCCCGGCCGCTCCCGCACCCGGGCCAGCAGCTCCACCCGCTTTACGGAGGGGTGGCACACCTCCAGATACAGGTTGTCCCGGTCAAACCCGGTGGTGATGGACAGGGGGGCCTCCAGCTCCAGCAGCCGCTGGATATCCTCCCGGACCTCTGAGGTGGCGGTGGCGGTGAAGGCCCCCACCACCGGCCTCTGGGGCAGCCGGTCCACAAAGTCCGGGATGTTCAGATAGGCGGGGCGGAAGTCCTGCCCCCACTGGGAGATGCAGTGGGCCTCGTCCACTGCCACCATGGAGATCTGGGCCGAGCGGACAAAGGACTGGAACCCCTCGGTATCCAGCCGCTCCGGAGCCACATAGATGATCTTGTACCGGCCCTCCCTGGCCCGGTCCAGGGCCAGCAGATACTGCCGGTAGGTGAGAGAGCTGTTGAGGTAGGCGGCGGGCACTCCCATCTGCACCAGCTGGGTCACCTGGTCCCTCATGAGGGAGACCAGCGGGGAGACCACCAGGGTGATGCCGGGCAGCAGCAGGGCAGGCACCTGATAGCACACCGATTTCCCCGCTCCCGTGGGCATGACGGCCAGCACATCCCGCCCGGCCAGCAGTGCGTCGATGATCTCCTCCTGACCGCCCCGGAAGGTGTCATAGCCGAAATACTGCTTCAAAACATCCTGCTTTGTCATAGTCGTTCTCCGCTCTTTCCCGCAAAGCACACCCCCGGAGCCGCGCTCCGGGGGATGTGTGTTCCGCTGGGGTCCTTTTTGCAGGTGGGGCACCTGAAACCTGCGCCCCGGCCCTCCGGTGCTCTGCCCGCCTGTCAGTTCAAAAAGTCTTTTCGTTTCTTGGAACGAGAAGGATGACGCGTCGCCGTCGCGGACTGCATATCCCTCGCCCCCGCCGGAGGCGGGAGCTCACTCATTCCGTCGCTCCGGCTCTCCCCGTGCGGCCCGCTGCGCTGGGCCCGCCCGGGGGCCCCGGAAAGCTGCGCCCCGGAACACTCAGCAAAACGATCCCCGGATCAGTTCAAAAAGTCTTTTAGTTTCTTGGAACGAGAAGGATGACGCAGCTTTCTGAGGGCCTTGGCCTCGATCTGGCGGATGCGCTCCCGGGTGACGTTGAACTCCTTTCCCACCTCTTCCAAGGTACGGGTCCGTCCGTCCTCGATGCCGAAGCGCAGCTTGAGCACCTTCTCCTCCCGGGGGGTCAGGGTGGAGAGCACATCCACCAGCTGCTCCTTCAGCAGGGTGAAGGAGGCGGCCTCGGCGGGCTCGCTGGCATCCTCGTCGGGGATGAAGTCGCCCAGGTGGCTGTCCTCCTCCTCACCGATGGGGGTCTCCAGAGAGACGGGCTCCTGGGCGATCTTCAGGATCTCCCGCACCCGGTCCACCGGCATGTTCATCTCGTCGGCGATCTCCTCCGGCGTGGGGTCGTGGCCCAGCTCCTGGAGCAGCTGGCGTGAGACCCGGATCACCTTGTTGATGGTCTCCACCATGTGCACCGGGATGCGGATGGTGCGGGCCTGGTCAGCGATCGCCCGGGTGATGGCCTGACGGATCCACCATGTGGCGTAAGTGGAGAACTTGTACCCCTTGGTGTAGTCGAACTTCTCCACCGCCTTGATCAGGCCCAGGTTGCCCTCCTGGATCAGGTCCAGGAACTGCATCCCCCGGCCCACATACCGCTTGGCAATGGAGACCACCAGGCGCAGGTTGGCCTCTGCCAGCCGCTGCTTGGCCCGCTCGCCCTTTTTGATGGCTTTCTCCAGCTCGGTGCGGATCTCGGCGGGGATCTCCTCTCCGGAGCTCTCCAGCTCCTCCATCTGCTCCTTTGCCTCGGCGCCCGCCCCCATGGCCTGGGCCAGGTCGATCTCTTCATCGGAGGTGAGCAGGTTGACCTTGCCGATCTCCTTCAGATACATCCGCACCGGGTCGTCGGTGCCGAAGGCGTCCACCATGGTGTTGGGGTCCACGATCTCTTCCTCAGGCAGCTCCTCGATGGCCTCAATGGTGGGCTCCACGTCGTCGGGCAGCTCGGGGATGTAGTCCTCCCCCACTGTGTCGATGCCCAGGTTCTCCAGAGTATCATAGATCTTGTCCATCTGCTCGGACTCCAGATCCATGTCCTCCAGCACGTCCATCAGCTCGGCGGCCGACAGATTGCCCTTCTTCTTGCCCCGCTCGATCAGTTCGGCCAGCTTTTCCGCACCTGGGATGCCTCCCACCACCTTCATGACCTCCACCTTGCCCGCCTCCATGCGGGTCTCGATGTCGGTCTTGCTCTTCTTCTCTTCCACAGCGGCGGAAGTCTCTGTCTTCTTGGTGCTCATGGCTTCTCCTCCATATATGCTTTTGTTTCCTGATATCTCTTTTGCGCCGCCCTCAGCAGAGCTTCCTCATCTGTCCCGCTGCGGCGCAGCCCCTCCTCCCGGATGAGGGCGATGTAGTCGGCCAGGGCTCTGCGGCTGTTGGCCAGATTTTCCGGCTGCTCGGCCACCCAGGCCAGGTGGGCCATCTCCTCCGGCTCCAGCGCCCCGGCCAGGGCGGGCAGCTGGGTGCTCAGTCCCTCTGCCGCACGGCTGCGCAGCAGGTCAAAGATCCGCCCCAGCAGCGGAGAGGAGAACTCCGAACCCGTCAGGCCCTCCGTCTCCTCCAGCAGGGAGCTGTCCAGCAGGATCAGGCGCAGCACCCCCTCCTCCGCCCGGGCGGAGCGGATGTTGTCGTAGCGCATCCCCCTGGCCTTGGGCTGGAGCTGGGTGGCGGGGGACAGGTCCCGCCGCTCCTGCTGCTTTTTTTCCTTCTGGATGCGGCGGCGGAGCTCCTTTTTGACCTCCTGGGCCATGGCCTCGGCGGAGATGCCCGCCATCTGGGCCGCATGGCCCCCATAGATCTCCCGCTCCACCGCGCTGTGCAGGGAGGCGATCACCCCGGTGGCCTCCCGCAGAAACTCCACCCGCTGGCTGTCGTCGCTCAGGTCATACCGGCCCCGCAGCTGCTCCAGCCGGTAGTCGATGTGGTTCTCGCTTTTGTCCAGCAGACGGGCGAAGGCCTCGGGCCCGTATTTCTTGATGAACTCGTCCGGGTCCTTTGCCCCCTTCACCCGGAGGACCTTCACATTCAGCCCCGCCCGCTCCAGCAGGGGGATGGCCCGCTGGGCGGCGGACACCCCCGCCCCGTCGCCGTCGTAGGCGATGACCGCGTCCTTGAAGTAGCGGGCCAGCAGCTGGGCGTGCTCCGCGGTCAGAGAGGTGCCCAGGGAGGCCACCGCGCTGTCAAAGCCCGCCTGGTGGAGGGAGATGGTGTCCATATACCCCTCCGTCAGGATCACCCGCCCCGCCCTGGACTTCTTGGCGATGTTCAGGGCAAATACATTGCGGCTCTTGTTGTACACCGGCGTGTCCGGCGAGTTGAGGTACTTGGGGGTGGAGTCATCCATCACCCGGCCGCCGAAGCCGATCACGTCCCCCCGGATGTCGATGATAGGGAACATGACCCGGTTTCGGAAGCGGTCATAGATGCGGCCGTCCTTGTTGCTCACCGCCAGCCCGGCGTCCAGCAGGTCGGCCTTGTCCCACCCCTGCTCCGCCAGGGCCGTCAGCAGACCGTCCCAGCGGTCGGGGGCGAAGCCCAGTCCGAACCGGGTCAGGGTCCCCCGGCTCAGCCCGCGCCTCTGAAGGTAGGCCAGCCCCGCCGCCCCCTCCGGGGCGTACAGCCACTTGTGGAACACCCGGGCCGCCGCCTTGTTGATGGTCAGCAGCTTTTCCCGCCGCTCCTTCATGCCGGCGCTGAAGCCGCCGGTGTCCGGCACCTCCAGATTCACCCGCTTGGCCAGCACTCCCACCGCGTCCCGGAAGGGCAGGCTGTCCAGCTCCATGATGAAGTTGATGGCCCCGCCGCCCTTCCCGCAGCCGAAGCACTTGAAGATCTGCTTGTCCGGGGAGACGGAAAAGGAGGGGGTCTTTTCTGAGTGGAAGGGGCACAGTCCCCAGTAGTTGCGGCCCTTTTTGGTCAGGCGCACATACTCGCCCACCAGGTCCACGATGTCAGTCCGGGCGATCAGCTCGTCCAAAAACCGCTCCGGTATGGGCATTTTTCTCCCCCTTCCGCTATTGATGGCCCGAATCCCGGCTCTTTATCCCTATTTGGGGAAAAAGGCCTACTTCACGCCCCATCCCATGGGGATGAACAGCCGGGTGTACTCGCTCACCGCGAAGGGGTCGGTCATCCCTGCGATATAGTCGCACACCGCCCGGTCCACCCCCTCCTCCAGGCGGATCGCCTGGAAGTCGGCGGGCAGCTCATCGGGGTTTTTCTGGTAATACCCGAAGAGCATCTTCAGCATGTCCTGGGCCTTGCTCTCCTCCCCCTTTGCGATGGGGTTGGTGTAGACATTGGCGAACATGAACTCCTTCAGCACCGCCATGGCCTCCCCCACCTGGGGGGACTGACAGATGCGGTCCTGCCCCCGGCTGGCGGAGATGGCGTCCACCACCAGGGCGTTGATCCGCTCCCAGTTCCGCAGGACCTGGAGCCAGGTCTGCTGGGCGGCGTCCTCCGCCCGGGTGGGGTCTCTCAGGACCTTCAGTGCCACCGCATAGAGTCTTTTTTCATGGGCCTCGTAGAGCAGCGTAAACCGTTCCCGGTCCTCCTCGCTGCCCAGCATGGCCAGATACATGGTAAGCAAACGAACCGCCTCCTGTTTCGTAAAAAATCGTGGTCCTGCCGGTATCACGATTGGGAGCCGCGCGGCGTCTCACCATTCGTCGAAAAAGTCGGTTTTGGTTGGAATGGTTTCATCATACCATGATTGCGGCAGAAAGGGAAGGGAGGCCGCTAGGGAGGCTGCGGCGCGCTTCGTTCGTTTTCAGAAGGATCTCCGCGTGTGGAGAGAGCCTCGGACAGGGAATCTCCCTGTCCGAGGCTCTCTCCATGTTCTCTTCTGGTATCGTGTCCGCCGTTTTCGCGTCTTTGTTCTCCCGCACGCACGGGAGCGTCAGCCAAACCGGAACTGCCGGTGCATTTTTATATGAAGGGGTCGCCAGGTACGAAATGTGACGCTTCCAGGAGGCTTCCATTTGAGGTAGTCAGACAGTCATCAGCAGGGCCATTATGGGCCCCTGGTTTTGCCATGCAAACGCACATGTGTCATTTCTTTGCCTCTGCGGGGCAATCCCTTCCTACACGCCTCCACGTTCCTTTGTTCCATGAGCTCTCCCCTCCGTGCGGAAGCGTCTGTAGATCGTCTCATTTTCTAGGGCATGCAGACCTTTGGCAGCAAGTATCTTCGCCGGAGAGAGCATTCTTTTTTTCGGGGGCTCTCTCCGGCGGAAAGGCCGGTAATCGGACGCTGTTTAGAAGACCCCCTGGGCCATCATGGCATCAGCCACCCGCTGGAAGCCCGCGATGTTGGCGCCGGCCACCAGATTGTAACCCAGGCCGTATTCCTCGGCGGCCTCCACGCTCATGGTATAAATGGTGTTCATGATCTGCCTGAGCTGCTTGTCCACCTCTTGTGCGGTCCACACCATGCGCTCGCTGTTCTGGGCCATCTCCAGAGCGGAGGTGGCGACGCCGCCGGCGTTGACGGCCTTGCTGGGAGCGACAATCAAACCGCAGTCCATCAGATACCTCAGCGCGTCGTTGGTGGTGGGCATATTGGCCACCTCGATGTAGTACTTGACGCCGGCCTGGGCGATCTTCTTGGCGTGCTCCAAATAGACATCGTTCTGCATGGCCGACGGCATACAGATATCCACCTTGACTCCCCAAGGCTTCTCGCCGGGATAGAACTCCACGCCGAATTTATCAGCGTAGTCCTTGACCACGTTCCGGCCGCTGGCGCGCATTTCCAGCAGGTACGCTACTTTCTCACTGGTTGTGACTCCGTCAGGATCATAGATATAGCCGTCAGGGCCAGACAGCGTCACCACCTTGGCCCCCAGTTCCGCCGCCTTCTTGCAGATGCCCCAGGTCACGTTGCCGAAGCCCGCGCAGGCGATGGTTTTTCCCTGGATGGACTCTCCCTCGTGCTTGAGAACATTTTCCAGGTAGTACACCGCGCCGAAGCCAGTCGCCTCCGGACGGATGCGGCTTCCGCCATAGGAGAATCCCTTGCCGGTGAACACGCCGTTTTCAAAGACGCCCTTCAGGCGGCGGTACTCTCCGTACAGATATCCAATTTCCCGGGCGCCCACGCCCATGTCACCGGCGGGAACATCCACATCGGGGCCGATATAGCGGTACAGCGCCTGCATATAGCTCTGGCAAAAACGCATGATCTCCGCGTCGGACTTGCCGGCGGGGTCGAAGTCACTGCCGCCTTTGCCGCCGCCAATGGGCAGTCCGGTCAGAGAGTTCTTGAAGATCTGCTCAAAACCCAGGAATTTGATAATGCCGGGATACACATTCGCCTGGAACCGCAGGCCGCCCTTGTAAGGGCCGATGGCCCCATTGAACTGGCAGCGATAGCCGACGTTGGTATGCCAAGTGCCGTCATCCGCCATCCACACCACGCGGAAGGTAAACATTCGCTCCGGCTCCACCATCCGGTTCAAAAGGTCCGCTTTTTCATACTCCGGATGCCTCTCGATCACAGGCTCCAGGGAGGAGAAGACCTCCTCCACCGTCTGGACGAATTCCGGTTCATTGGCGTACTTGGATTTGACGTTTTCAATTACACTGGCAAGATAGGCGTTCATTTCTATACCCCTCCAAATTGTCTTCGTACTTCATGAAATGTTTATGATTTTCCGGCGCGCGCCGTATAAGCCTGAATCCCGCTGGCCAGCACTGCCATGGCCCGCTCTAGATCCCTCTGCTGCAGGGCATACGCGATACGGATCTCATCCCGTCCCTTGCCGGGCGTGGCATAGAAGCCCTCGCCGGGTGCGAACATCACGGTCTCGCCGTGGTTGTCAAATTCCTCCAGCAGCCAGGCCTGGAAACGATCTGTGTCATCAACTGGTAGCTTGGCCATAATATAGAACGCCCCTTTAGGACATTCGCACATCACACCGGGAATTTTGGAGAGGCCCTCCATACAGGTGTCCCTGCGCTTTTTGTACTCCTCCTGCACAGCGGCGAAATACGAGGAATCCACACCGTAGAGTGCCGTGGCACCCACCTGATCCAGCGTTGCAGCACACAGCCGGCCCTGGCAGATCTTCATGGCATTGGCCATTAGCTCCTGGTTGCGGGAGATCAGCGCGCCGATCCGGGCGCCGCAGGCGGAAAACCGCTTGGAGACCGAGTCGATCACCACCACATACTCTGCCATATCCTCCAGTTCCAACAGGGTCGTCAGCTTTTCGCCGCCATACACAAACTCACGGTACACCTCGTCTCCGATGAGGAAGAGGTCGTGCTCCCTGGCAATCTCCGCCATCAGCCGCACTTCCTCCGGGGAGAGGACAACGCCCGTGGGGTTACCCGGGTTCGTCATCAGGATGGCCCGAGTGTGCTCGTTGATCAGCGGCTCAATCCTGGCCCGGTCCGCATACC
>OLGF01000224.1_pt1 | contig 68761 bp, 54 predicted proteins | sample 1604971 | NCBI WGS metagenome assembly OLGF01 (sample SAMEA3888902, study PRJEB22519) | human gut metagenome | biome: human gut; feature: human-associated habitat; material: faeces | place: Denmark | collected 2011 | reverse complement strand
CTTCCGATCTCAGGGCGAGGGTGAGCGGCGTGTCGCCTTCGGGGAGAATGAGGTCGGCCGTGCCCGCGACGAGGATCGAGGCCTTGAGGGACGACACGTCGTCACTCAGAAGAGCCGTCTGCATCTTGGGGGCTTCGGCCTTGAGGACGTCGGCGCGCGAAGTCGAACCCGCCGCCAGGGACGCCGGGTTCACGTCGGCGGCCAGGACGGCCGACGCGGGCGCGAGCGGCAGAAGAAGCGAGAGCGAAAGCAAAAGGGAAAGGCCTTTCAAAGTTATTCTCCCAAAAGAGTGCGCGGAAGGTCGAAGAGCCGCACGGCGTTTTCCGTCGTGACGCGGGCGGCCGTTTCGGCGTCCGTGTCGTGCAGTTCCGCATGAAGACGGGCGAGCCATTCTACGTGAAGCGGTTCGGCGCGCTTTCCGCGGAAGGGGACGGGGGCCATGTAGGGGCAGTCCGTCTCGAGCAGAAGGCGCGTAAGCGGCACCGAGCGAGCCACTTCTCGTAGCGCGTCGTTGCGCTTGAACGTGAGGTTTCCCGTGAAGCTCACGTGGCCGCCCAAGTCGACCGTCCGACGGGCTTCATCGATGGTACCGCAAAAGCAGTGCATGACGAAGCCCGTGTCGCCCGCGTGTTCGGCCTCGAGAATGTCGAGGGCCGCGCCTTCGGCGTCGCGGGCGTGGATGATGAGGGGCTTTTTCGCGATTCGGGCCGCACGGATGTGTTTGCGGAAGCGTTCGCGCTGCCAGTCCAAGGGTTCCTTGCACCAGTAAAAGTCTAGTCCCGTCTCGCCCACGGCCTTGAACTGCGGGTGCGAGGCGACGCGGGCGATCTCTTCTTCGCTTGCTTCGCGGTGGTCGGGGTATTCCGGGTGCACGGCCCAGGCGCCGAAGAGAAAGCCTGGGTGCGCCTCGACGATATCGATCGTCTTCGGGAGGTCTTCGTCGTTGCAGGCGATGACCATGGCGCCCGCCATGCCGCCCGCGCGCATGCGGGCGATGACGTCCTCCCGGTCTTCGTCGAAGGCCGGGTCGTTGAGGTGGGAGTGCGAATCAAAAAGAATCATCAAAGGACCTTTCGGTCGAATTCCGCGCGGCGCCGTCCCGCCCAGTAAAGCGAAAGCGAGCCGTAGAGAAGAATCAAAAGAAGAAGGTGCGTCATTCGAGGCAGCAGATCCGCCGTCGAGGCCGCGTCCTGGCCGGCCGCGACGAGTCCGAGGATTGCCGGCGTGCTCGGGATGAAGGCCGCGATGAAGTGTACGAGCGGAACGCTGATCGCTTCCGTCGGCCAGATGATCCCCGACATGAAGAGGACCGGCGCCGAGATGATGACGACGGCGGGGGCCGCATAGGCGTTGTCGTTCAGAACCAGCGCGACGAAGAACCCGAAGAGCGCGATCGCCGCCGCGTAGAGAACGCACAAAAGCGCCACGCCCGCGGGATTGCCGAGCGTTCCGTATTCGTGAATCGAAAAGTCGACGACCACCATGTAGGCGAGCCACAAAAGCGCGATCACGAAAAAGACCGTGAAGAGCGCGAGTCCTTCATAAGAGGGCCGGGCGAGAATGCGCTTCAGAAACGCGGGACGACGTCCGAGCCATCCGCCCACGCTCACCGTGATCCCCATGAGAAGGACCGCCTGAACGATGAGAGGCCCGACGGCGGGGACCGTGTAGTTGCCGTAGCCCGAAATCTCGTTGAAGCGGTACCGAACCAACAGATCCGGCGCGGCGTTCGCCTGCGAGAGAAGCGTCGAAGACGGGAGCCCCGCGGTCGAAAGAGGTGCGGCATCGAGCGTGAGCCCCGCGTCGGTGATGATGCCCGCCAAGGCCGACTGCACGGCGCGGCCCTTCACCGGGAAGGCGCTGTTGGCAAGGACGTGGACGGTCGCGTTTTCCCCGCGGGCCTGATGTTTTTCGAGGTCCTTCGGGATCGTTACGACCACGTACACCTCCTGCGCGCGAAGCGCCGCGATCGCCTCGCCCGCGTCGGGCGTGCGAAGCCGCACGTCAAAGACGGGAGAAGCCTCCATGGCGGATCCGAGGCGGCGGGAGGCGGCCGTCGCGTCCTCGTCGACAACGGCGACGGGGACGAACTGAATCTGCTGATTCATGTAGGGCCAGGCGTAGAAAACGAGGTAAAAGGCCGTTGCGCCCGCGAGAATCAGGAAGGTGTCGCGCGAGAAGACCGTTTTCTTTACGAGGAAAGACGCAAAGCCCCAAAAGCCCGAAGGACCCGATTCGTCGGGAGCGTCCGTCTTCTTTTCCTCGGCCTTCGCCCAAAGGCGCGAGCGGAAGGTGAGAAGACCGAGTCCGGCGAGGCCGGTGAGCGCGGCGAAACCCGCGAGCCAGGCGATTTCCTTCCAGCCCGCAAAACCGTCGGCGGCGAGAATCCATTCGTTCGCCTGGGCCTTGAGGTAGTGCGTGAGCGGGAGAAACTCGGCGAGAAGCTTCGCTCCCGGCGTCATCGATTCGATCGGGTAGGAAAAGCCCGTGAAGGGGAAGGTCGGGGCGAGAAGGCAGATGACCGACGAGACGGCGATCACCCAGCTCATGCCGAAGGCCGAGAAGAAAAGCGCAAGGCCGGCCGAACACAAGACAAGCAGGTGCGTCGCAAGGAGCCACTTCCACCAGGCGCCGGCAACGGCCCAGCCGAGCCAACCCGAGAAGACGGCGACCCAGAGGGCGCCCCCGAGCGTAAAGAGAATCGTCCAGGGAAGGAGTTCACCGAGAAAGCCCGCTGCGACCCGGTTTTCTTGCGCGGCGCGCCAGGCGCGGTGGCGGCCTTGGCGCCAGGATCGCACGATGACGCCGCAGAAGGTGAGGGCCGCCGCGAGAGCGACGAGCCCCGGGACGATCGCGGAGGGGATGTAGGCGCCGAAGTTGAAGGCGGCGTTCCCGAGAAAGTAGACGTCGGGGAGCGTGACGCGCAAGCGCCTGGCGTTCTCTTCGATCGTTCCGCCCGTCATCGTGAGGCGCTGTGCGGCGGAGGCGGCCTTCATCGCGGCCAAGGCCGACTTGAGGTCGACTTCGAGGACGGTGCCCACGGCGTAATAGCTCTTGTTGAAGTCGACGACGACGGGGGCGCCCCGTCCCGATAGACGGTCCTTTTCAAAGCCCGCGGGAATCGTGAGGGTCGCGTAGGTGTGCGTCGCGCGCAGCGCTCTGTCCGCCTCGCGTCCGTCCGCAAAGGGGCGAAGCTCCATCGAGGGGAGGGCCGAGAGCGTCGAAATCACCTCGCGCGACATTGCCGAGTGGTCTTCGTCGACGACGCCCACGGGAAGCCGCAGGACGAGGCCCTGCGCAAAAACCGCCATGAGAAGCCCGCACCAGAGCGCCGGAAGCGCCAGGGCCGTGAGCCACTCCCAGGGGCGCTTCGGGATCGAGCGGGCTTCCTCCCAAGCCGAGCGGAAAAGAATGCGGAAAAATTCGTTCACTTACTTCGCGTTCCGTTCAAGAATGACGCTCATTCCCGGGCGAAGTCCTTCAACGCCCGCTTCGGGACTCAGGCGAACTTCGAAGGTTCGCAGATCGTATCCGCTCGTCTGACGGGTGGCGCGCCAGGTGGCGTAGTCGCCGCGCGGATTCACCCAGTAAACGGTCATCTTCACGTCCCGTCCGATGGCGGGCACCTTGGCGGTGACTTCGGTTCCGACGGCAAGATTCGGCAGTTCGTCCTCGCGCACGTTGAAGACGGCCCAGCTGTCGTCGAGGTCGGTGACGAGCACGATCGGAAAGCCCGCGGGCGCGATTTCGCCCGGTTCCATCACGACGCGCGTGACTTCGCCCGAGACGGGCGAGCGCACGTCCTTTTCGCTTGCGAGCGACGTCACTTCCGAAACGCCTCCCCGGGCCTGTTCGGCCAGGGCGTGGGCCGCTTCCTTTTCCTGACGGCGGGCGCCTTCTTCGAGGGCCGAGAGCTGCGCTTCGGCCGCCTTGACGGTCTCTTCGGCGTTGCGTAGCTGCGCGCGCATTTCGTCGTGACGCTGTGCAGGCAGGAGCCCGTCCTTGTAGAGACTGTCGATGCGTTGCCAGGACTTTCTCGCAAGGTCGCGTGCGGCGCGGGCGCGCGAGAGGTCGGCTCGCGCGGCGTCGATCTGCTGCGAGCGTGCGCCTTCGTCGGCAAGTGACGCACGGGCAAGCGCCGCGCGTTCAACGGCGCGGACCTGTTCGAGCTTCGCTTCGACTTCGGGAATCGCGATCGTCGCGACGACTTCGCCCGCCTTCACGAGCGATCCTTCGGCGACGGCGAGGTCCGCCACGCGTCCGGGAACCTTCGCCGAGACGGAAAGGGTCTTCGCGTCCATGGTGCCCACGAGCGGCGGTACGGCCGGGTGTTCGGCGTCCCACCAGCCTTTTCCCACGATCGCGAGAATCGCCGCCGTCGCGAGAAGCCCCACGGCAAGCGGAAGGCGGGAGGAAGATTCGTTTTGATTCTGTCGTTCGGTCATGATTCTTTACGGTGTGGAGACAAGGTCGGAGCGGGAGAGCGAAGCGAGAAAGCCCGGCATGTCGCCGCTTGCGGCATGGAGCATCGCCCAGCTCACGACGAATTTGTAGGCGGCGCCGCGGCGCGCGATTTCGGCGCCCGTGAGCTGCGAGCGGGCCGTGTTCAAGTCAAGCGCCGTCGAAAGGCCTTCGGCGAAGCTCTTTTCACGAAGTCGCAGGTTTTCGCGCGCAAGCGCCACGGTGCTTTCCGTCAGGCGGTATTCGTGGCGCGCTTCGGTGACGCGCAGGAAGGCCACTTCGACGGCATTTCTGAGGGCGTTTTCGACTTCCGAATGCGCGGCGTCCGCCTTCGTGACGAGCGCTTCGGCGGCGCGCAGGCTCGCGCGGCGGTCCGATTGGCTCCAGAGCGTGAACGTCACGCCGATCCCGGCGATCCAGTCGGGTTCGGGCAAAGTCAGATAGTGCTTGATGAGGTTCTTCTGACCGAAGGCGAAGAGTTTCGGATGAAAGGCCCCTTCGGCGGCCTTCACGCCTTCGGCCGCCTGATTGCGCTGCGCGCGGATCCCCGTCAACTGCGGGTTGAGGCGAAGCGCCTTTTCGGTCCACTCCGAAAGCGTGCCGAGGTCGCCGTCGATGACGAAAAGGGGCGTTCCCAGTTCCGGAATCGCATCCGCCTTGAGAAGATGTCCGAGTTCGGTTTCGGCGACACGTCGGTTCGTCTGCGCGACAATGAGTTCGCGCTTCGCGGTGTCGCGCGAGACTTCGACCGTCATTCGCTCGATCGGAGCGATGACGCCCTTCGCTTCAAATCGTTTGGCACGCCGAAGCGACTCCTCTTCGTCCTCGAGCATCTGCGAGCGAAGGGCTTCTACGGAGCGCGCAAGCTGCACGCCCCAGTACTTGGCGGCGAGTTCCGTGTCGAGCGTCTGCTCGGTCGCGTCGCGCTCCGCGCGGCTTTGCGTCACCTTGTGGCGAAGCGCCTCCTGCTTGGCCGTGATCATGCCGCCCGTGTAGAGGGGCCAGACCATGTTGAGCGAGGCGCGGGGACCGCCGATGTCCTCCTTCATGCCGATGTCGAAACTTCCGGGTAATTTGAGAGGCAGACCGGAGAGCGGGTTGTCAAAACTCATCTCGACCGTTTTCGAGCCCCAGACCTGCATGGCGGAGAGATCGACCTGCGGACCGTCCATGGCGCGGGCGGCCTCCTCCTTGTTTTGATCGTGCGCGATCTGGGCGTCCCCGATGCGAAGGCGGTCGGAGGTGCCGTGCAGACGCGTGCGCGCATCGTCGAAACTCAACGGCGCCTCGGTCTTCTGCGGCTGCGCCGCGGTTTTCTGCGCGGTCGGGGCCGAAGGCTCCGCCGCCGCAGCGCCGGCACTCAGAAGAGCCGCGCAGGCGAGGAGTCCGACTTGGGAAATCAAAGGGAAAAACGGCATGAATGACGCGGTTCCGAATTCTGTGGGATGAATGTTGGATTGTAGAGAATCAATCGTCCGTTTGGGTGACGCGTCCGTCGAATCTCAATCGATGCGCGCTTGCCAAACGTTAAGGAGCGGAGGGGAAGCCGGACGGTTTCGAAGCTTTCGGCGAGACTGAAAGACGTGCCGTCGTTTTCGCAAAAGAGGCGCATCCGCTTTATTTTCTTCTGCGGACGGGCGGCGCGCGGATTTTTCCGAAGCCCGGTCTCCGTATTCGCCTCGGTACGACCCGTGTCGGCCCGGCTCGAAAAACCGTTCAATGTTCAGGAAGATCTTCGCGACAAAGAGCCGGATCATCGAAGTTTTCTCAAGACGTGCCGCCGAAGATCCCTGTGACGGTTCGTTGGGGAGACGGAACAAAAGTCCGCGAGATGATCGAACTCTCCAAGGAAGCCGGCATCGGCCGCCGAAGCCTTTGTCGGGCGCTTTCGGTCTGCAGAGCCCGTTGTCAGCCGTTCTTCAGGCCGGATCCCGCGGCCGACCGAGCCGTACGGTCCCGATTCCTTTTGTAATAGGTTGTCGAACCTGTGTTGGAAAGGGCGGGTGAGACGTGCTATCGTTTTCGCAAAAGAGGCGCATTCGCTTTTTCTTCGTCCGCGGACGGCGGACGGGCGGCGCGCCCTTTTCGAGGAGAAGTGCCTTGAAATACAACGACATTTACACCGAAACGCCGGCGCACGCCGATACGCTCGCTAACCTCGGGCCGCTCGCTCCGCTTGCCGGCAAATGGTATGGAGAGGACGGCGTCGACACCCACCCCGAAGCGGAGGGCCCCGTCGCGGAGCCCTATCACGAAACGTGGACCTTCGAAGTGATCGACGCGCAGAACAACGGTCCGCAGGTTTTTTACGGTCTGCGCTATCACGTCTACATCACGAAGCCGGGCGAACTCAACGCCTTCCACGATCAGGTGGGCTATCTCCTATGGGAGCCCGAAACGAAGAAGATCTACATGACGCTCGCGATTCCGCGCGGTCAGATCGCGATGGCTGAAGGCACGGCCGAGCCCGGTGCCAAGACCATCACGCTTCGCGCCGAGCGCGGAAACCTCGTGAACGGCATCTGCTCGAACCCCTTCCTGGAAGAAGCCTTCAATACGAAGAGCTGGGAGATTCAGTTCCGCTTCAATCCCGACGGAACCTTCGACTACGAACAGGTGACGATCCTCGTCATTCCGGGCGTCAAGGGCGAATTTGAGCATACCGACACGAACCACATGCGCATGATCGAGGCGCCGCGTCCGAATCCGGCGATGATCATGGAAGGTTTGATGAACCGCAATCCTCAATAAAACAAAGGGCGCCGCGCTGTCCGCGCCGACATCCGAAACGCCGAAGCCCGCCGCGGGACCGAACCGCGGCGGGCTTTTACACTATTCCGATTTGAGGAGCGAACGTCTTATTCGCTCTTGCAGCAGCAGTCTTCCTTCATGGCGCGCAGGAACCAGAGCTGCTTGGCGTAGCCTTCGAGGTAGCCTTCCATGAGGGCCTGCACCTGGAAGTCGTCGGCTTCGGCCGCGTTCTTGCGGATTTCCAGCGCCAGGTCGCGCATGAGCTTCATGTCGGCTTCGACGCCCGCGAGGACTTCGGCGACCGTGTAGGCGCGGCCTTCGACTTCCTTGAGCGTGGCGGCGGCCTGGTATTCGGCCGAGGTGACGAGCGGCATTTCACCGCGCATCTTGAGAACTTCGGCGATGGCGTCGAACTGATCGAACGCTTCGTCGTAGAGCTTTTCGGTCCATTCGTGCACCGACACGAACATGCGGCCCGTGACGTTCCAGTGGTAGTTGTGGAGCTTCAGCTGCCAGAGGGCGAGATTCGCGAGATAGGTGTTGAGAAGCTTCGTCATGATTTGTACTCCTTGCGGATTCTTTGACGTATCCGCCTAAATAGTTTTTGTTAAACACACATTGTGTTTCGTTAGGTAAATACTAACCTATCAAAGCATAGAAAGCAATAGATAATCATTATTAATTATCTATGTCGGGAAGAGCTTTGCTCAATCGTCGGGACGGCGTTCTCGACGGCGCCCGGAAAAAGCGCTAGTCTGAGCGAACGTTTTTCAACTGATAAGGAGCATGTCATGCCGTACGTGCACATTCGGCTTACCGGCGGGCGGGAAGCGCCTACGCGCGCTCAAAAGGCGCAGCTCATCGAAGGCGTCACGAAGTTGCTTGCGGAAACCCTCGGGAAGAATCCCGCGACGACCGTCGTGACGATCGAGGAAGTCCCGATGGAGAACTGGGGCATAGGCGGAAAGCCGGTCGATGTGATCCGGGCGGAAAAGAAGGAGGCGGTACGGAAGAACTGAGTTCAGGATTTCTTGTTGAGAAACACGAAAGGCGGTTGCCGAACGGTCGGTCTTTCGCAAGGGACGGCCGGACGGGGTCGCCTTTTGCTTTTCGAGGTCGAAATGAGAAGAAAAAGAAACCGCAGACGTTGAAAAGACGTCTGCGGTCCGAGAGGGACGCGCCGCACGGAAGAGGATCGCGCGGCGCGGCCAAAGGCGGGGATGCGTTCGAGGGCGATCAGGGCATCTTGAAGTTGAACTGATGGCACTGGTCGCAGAAGTTCGTGCTTTCGCCGTGCATCATGTGGCAATTGACGCATTCGAGCGTGTTGCCGTAGTGGGGCGAAACGTGCGGGTTCGTGGGCTTGACGTTCTTCGTCTTTTCCACGAGGGCTTCGATCTGATGGCAGCCCGTGCAGGCTTCCATCGGGGGTTCGGAGGGCGTCGCCTGACCGGCGTGGCAGGTTTCGCATTTGAAGCCGAGCTTGGCGTGGCGGTCGGCGAGGTTTTCGGCGGCGTAGGCCGAGGAAACCGCGAAGAGAGCGGCGACGAGCGCGGCGAGGATCGGGGTCTTTTTCATGATGAAGGATCTTGGAGAACGGGATTGGAGACCAAACGAGCCGCCCGGAGCGGTCTCCGGACGGCTCGCGAAGGAGAGAGTCGATTAAGAATTAGGCCATCTTGGCGAATTCTTCACCGGCGATCATGCCGAAGGTGAGGGCGTCGATCACGGCGACCGTGCCGAGGCGGGAAGCGCCGTGCACACCGCCCGTGATTTCGCCGCCGGCATAGAGACCCTTGATGGGCTGGCCGGTCGTGGCGGAGATCACCTGAGCCTTCGTGTTGATGAGCACGCCGCCCATCGTGTGGTGGATCTTCGGCGAAACTTCGATGCCGTAGAACGGGGCCTTCGAAACGTTCAGACCGTTGTTGAACTTCAGGATGCGGTGGAAGTCCTTGTCTTCGCCCGCGGCGACGTAGCCGTTGAACTTCTTGACTTCTTCAAGGAACGGAGTCTTGTTGATCTTGAAGTGGTCGGCAAGTTCTTCAAGGGTGTTGAACTTCTTGACGGTGCCCATTTCGAGCGGCAGCTTCACGAAGGACGGGTTGATCGCGTCGACGATGGCCTGGTCGCACACGGCGATCGGGTAGTTTTCGTCCGTGCCGATGACCTGGAAGAGGGCGTCGGACTTGATCTTGCGGCCGGCGTGTTCGTCCATGAAGCGCTTGCCGGTCTTGCGGTCGACGACGACGCCGTAGTCCATGCAGGCGTGGTTCGTGAAGTTCACGGAAACGCCGAAGCCCTTTTCACGCGGGTTGCAGTACGGGAGGAACTGCAGCCAGCAGAGCTGGATCGGGAGAGCGCCGATGCCCATGGCCTTGATCAGGACGCCGGCCGTGGCGCCGGGCTGGTTCGTCGAGTCGGTCGAGGGAACGACGCGCGGGTCCTGAGCCTGACGGAATTCGATGTCGCGGGAGAAGCCGCCGGCGGCGAGCATCACGCCCTTCTTGGCGCGGATGGTGACGGCCTTGCCGGTCTTGTTTTCACGGTCGTCGTTGACGAGCTTGGCGTTGAAGCGGTAACCCGTGCGGGCCGTGATGCCGACCACGGCGCCCGTTTCGTCGACGACGAAGTCGTCCATCTTGCAGCGCGTACGGATCGTGACGGTCGGGATCTTCTTCAGTTCGGCTTCCATCGGACGGATGTAGCCCGAGCCCGTGCCGGCCTTGATTTCATAGGAGCGCGGAACCGAGTGGCCGGCTTCGAAGAGCATCTTGTTGGGCACGAATTCGCAGCCGCAGTCGACGACCATCTTGATCGTGTCGTTGCAGCGGTCGGCGATCGTGGCGAGGAGTTCGGTGTGGTTGATGCCGAGGCCGTCCTTCAGGCAGTCGGCGATGAAGAGTTCCTTGCTGTCCTTGATGCCCTGGGCGGCCTGAACGGGGTTGACCGGGCAGGCGACGTTGCCGCCGCAGATGGCGGAGTTGCCGCCGACGACGGGCATCTTTTCAAGGATGAGAACCTTGAGGCCGGCGCGACCGGCCTTGAGGGCGCAAGCCATGCCGGCAAAGCCCGAGCCGATGATCACGACGTCGTATTCTTCGTCCCACTTCTGAACCTTGGCGGCGGGGATGCCGGCATTGGCGGCGGCGCTGGCCATGAGCGTGGCGGCGACGGCGGCGCCGGACTTCAGGAAGCTGCGACGAGCAAGATTGATGTCACTCATTTGAATCCTCTTCGGTGATGTGTTGAGAGTGTGCAAAAGGAGAGAAACCTTTCGGTTGGGAACATTCTCGCGCCGCGTCGAATTTTCGGCGACATACCTTGGTATGGGTCGGTATACATACCTTGGGATAGGTCGGGGATGGCCCGTCAAAGCCTTGCGTCGCGGGCCGTTTCCTGTCATGATTCCAAGACTTTCCCTTTCTTCACCGTCATGAACCGTCTCCGCCATTTCTCCCTTTGCGAAATCCTTGCGCGACGCCGCAAAGCCGTCGCGGCGGGGTGCGTCGGGGCGGTTGCGGCGCTTCTCTCCCTCGCTCTCTTTATTTCCTCTCCTGCGGCGTTCGCCGCCGAAGAATCTTCCCCGTCCGACGCCGTCTCGGCGGCAAGCTTCGACCTTTCGGCCCTTCGTTCGCTCGAATTTCGCGAAGGAGAGGTTCCCTCTGTTCTTCCGATCGATCCCGTGCCCGCAGAGGGACCCGCTCCGGGTGACTTTTGGATCGCCGTGGAGGATACGGGGGCGTCCGCCGTCTTCTATCAGAGCGTTCTTCCCGTTCTCAACGCCCTGAAGCACACCTTTCCCGACCGACGCGTAATCGTCGAGGGGATTCCTTCGCGCGTCTTCGTGGAGGAAGTGCGGGAGCGCAAGATTCCCTTCGCCGTGGCGACGGCGGGCACGACCGTCTCCCTCATGCTCGACACGGGGGCGGTGCCCTTGGCGACGCGCGAGCGAATCGGCGAGGGCGCGGCGGGATCGGCCGGAGCGCTTCTTCTCGTTTCGACGGAGAAACCCGCCCCAAAGAATTGGGAGGATCTGCGCGGAAAGCGCCTCGCCTTGGAGAGCAGCGTGTCGTTCGGGCCCTGGCAGTGGTTGGGCGGCCGTCTTGTGGAAGAAGGGTACGAAGCGGACGACTTTTTCGGTGGACTTCTCTGGCGCGCGCACGACGCCCCCGAAGTGCTGAACGCCGTCGCTTCGGGCGACGCCGACGCGGGACTTCTTTCCGCCTGCACCTACGAGCGGCTCCGCGAGCAGGGGATGATCGATACGGAAGCCTTCCTTCCCGTCTTCACGCGTCCGGCGGAACCCGGCGCCTGCCTCGCCTCGACGTCGCGCTACCCAGACTGGTCGATCGCCTACACCGCGAACGCGCAGGACGACACGGTACGGCGTCTCGCGGCGGTGCTTTTCGGCATGCCTTCGCAGCAGAACTACCGCTGGGGGATTCGGGTTGATCTGAGCGGCGTGCGCTCCCTCATGGAGACCCTTCACTACGGGCCCTACGCCTATCTTGACGAGCAGACCTTCCTCGGATTTTTCAAGCGTCACCTCGACTGGCTCATCGGCTTTGTTGCGCTCCTTGCCTTCCTCGCTTTCCACACGGTGCGCGCGAAGCATCTCGTTCGCGTGCGCACGACCGAACTCGAAGCGGCGTTGAAGGAACGCGACCGCATGGAAGAGGAGGCGCGAACGTCCCGCGAACGCCTCTCCGCCGTCGAGCGCGTCGGGATGCTCTCGCAGATGAGCAGCATGTTCGCGCACGAATTGAAGCAGCCGCTCGCCTCGATTACGAACTACATCGGCGGACTCAAGCTCTGGAACAAGGCGCGTCAGACGACGGACGACGACCGCGCGATGGCCGAGTCGGCGCTCGCCGCCATGGCGGACGAAGCCGCCCGCGTGACGGCGATCGTCAACCGCGTGCGCGGCTACGCCAAGCGCAGCAACGAGCCCCTGAAGCCCGTCGACTGGCTCGCCGCCGTGCGGCGCGCCGCCGCAATCGTCGAGCGCCACGACACGAAGCGCGTGCCGATCCGCATCGTGGCGGGCGACTTCCTCAAGGCCGATCCGAGCGAAGACCGGCCGGCGATGGTGTTGGGCGACGCCCTCGAACTGGAACTCTTGACGCTCAACTTGATTCGAAACGCCGGCCACGCCGCCTTCGACGTGAAGGGCGGGTTCGTGAGCGTGTCGCTCACGCTCGACAAAGACCGCTACTGGCTGCGCGTCACCGACAACGGACCGAAACTCACTCCCGAACAATTCGCTCGTCTCACGGGTTACGGCGAATCCGTCAAACAGGAGGGGCTCGGCATCGGTCTTTCGATTTGCCGCGGCATCGTCGACCGCCACGGCGGGACGCTGCGCTTTTATCAGCTTCCCGTCGCCGGCATCTGCGCCGAAGTCGTGATCGAAGCCTATAGAGGAGAAGAAAAATGACGAAACCGCTCGTACGCATCGTCGACGACGATGAGGAACTCCTGCGGAGCACCGCCTTTTTGATCCGCATGGCGGGGTTCGACGTGCTCACCTATTCGTCGGCGATTTCCTTTCTTTCGATGGACGATCCGACGCGGCCGGGTTGCCTTCTGCTCGACCACCGCATGCCCGGGATGACCGGGATGGAACTGCAGGAGACGCTCGTCGAGCGCGGCGAAACGATTCCCGTCATCTTTCTTTCGGCCCACGGCGACATTCCGATGGCGATGCAGGCCGTGCACCGCGGGGCGCTCGACTTTCTCGTGAAGCCCGTCGATCCGGAAGTCCTCGTCGAAGCCGTCAGGAAGGCCGTGCAAAAGAGCCTCGACGAAGTGCGCACCGCCGACGAGAGCGCGCAGGTGCAGGCCGCGACCGAACGCCTGACCGAGCGCGAACTCGAGGTGGCGCAGCTCGTCGCCCAGGGGCTTCTCAACAAGCAGATCGCGGACCGACTCGGGATTTCGCTTCCGACCGTCAAGATGCACCGAGGCAACGTGACGAGGAAGTTGGGCGTGCGCTCTGCCGTGGCGATCGCCCGGGCGTTGGAGCGCGCGAACCTTCTGAAGGGGGGAGAGGCGCGATGACCGACCGCCGCAGACTCGTCACGGCCCTCGGACTCGGCGCGGGACTCGGCTTCGTCGGGATGCCGCCCCTTCAGGCCGCGGAAACGTCCGATGAAGAACCCTGGGACGTCCTCGTCGTGGGTTCGGGCGCGGCGGGACTCTCCGCGGCGCTCGCCGCCGACGAGGCGGGGGCGGGCCGCGTCGCAATTCTGGAAAAGATGGCGATCGCGGGCGGACACACGCTCGTCGCTTCGGGGTCGGTGAACGCCTATGATCCGGAAGGACAGAAACGGATGGGACGAACCGACTCGACCGAGGCCTTCTTTCGCGATACCTACGAAGGAGGCGGCCGTCGGGGCGATCCCGATCTCATCAGCGTGCTTGTGCACGAGAGCGAACCGATGCTCGCCTGGCTCAAGGGACACGGCGTTCCCTTCGATCCGGTCCTTTTCGAAGCCTACAACGGCGTCTTTCCGCGCGCGCACCGAACCGTGATGCGCCGCCACGGCTACGTCTACGTCGAAACGCTCTCCCGCGTCGCAAAGCGCCGCGGGATTCCGATTTTCTATCGCCACCGCGCGCAGCGGCTTCTCTTGGAAGAGGGTGCCGTCGCGGGCGTGGAATGTCAAACGCCCGAGGGCCGCAAGACCTTCCGTGCGCGCGCCGTCGTGCTCGCGACGGGCGGGTTCGGGGCGTCCGCTCCGCTTCGCATGCGCTGGGCCCCGATTTTCGACGAAAGCTACTACACCACCTATGCCGCAGGATCGTCGCACCTCGACCCCGCCACGGGAGACGGGATCCGCATGGCGGAGGCCGTCGGGGCGGCTTTGCGCGACATGGACGCCGTCATGGCGATTCCCTTCTGGGGCGGACGCGTCCTCGATTATCCGGGCGCGGAAATCTTTCTCACGCTCGCCGGGCGGCGCTTCACCGACGAGACGGGCACCTGGCAGTCGGTTTTGGACGACCTCTCCCGCCTCGGAGAAAAAGAATTTTGGGTGATTACGGACGGCCGGAGTCAAAAGGGCGCGACCTTCGCGACGAAGGTGCAGCAGGGAACGGTTGGAACCGCGCAGGACCTCTCGGAACTCGCGATCCGCATGGGAATCCCCGCCAATGCGCTGCGGGCGGAAATGGAGAAATACAACCGCGCGGCCGATCTCGGGCGAGACGAAGAGTTCGGGCGCACGCGCTTTACGCAGCGAATCGAGACGCCGCCCTTCTATTTCGGGCGCGAGCGCTTCGACATTCACTACACCTGCGGGGGCGACGCGATCAACGCGAAGGCCGAGGTGAAGAACGCGGAGGACCTTCCGATCGCCGGGCTCTACGCCGCGGGTGAAGTCACGGGGGGCGTCCACGGAAACTTCCGCTTGGGCGGCAACGGCCTCACCGACGCCTTCGTCTTCGGGCGCAAGGCGGGACAAAGCGCCGCGATTCGCGCCAAGGCTCTGAAGGGCGCCTGACGCAAAAAGGGCCGCGGCCCCGAGAAGGGAGCGCGGCCCGGACAAGCAGGATTCAAAAAAATCAGAGACCGAAGACTTTGTCGAGCTTCTTGCGAAGGTCGGCGCGCAGGGCCTCGATTTCCTTGCCGTAGTTCTTCGAGAGATTGGCGGGCGTCTGGTCGTTGGCGAAGCGTCCGAGGTTCTTCGCGCCCCAGAAGCCGGCCGTGTCGTCGTCCACGACCTTGTAGGCGTTCAGATAACGATCCCAGACGGCGTCCGACTTGCCGATGCCGTCGCCCACGTCGCCGCGGCCCTGGCCGATCCAGCCGGCGTTGAAGATCGTGTAGATGGCCTTGTCCTTGAGTAGGCCTTCAAGGCCCTTCTCGGTGTCGCGATAGGCGAACTGCTTCGAGAAGACGCGTTCCATGTAGCCTTTCACGATGGCGTTGGGCGAATCGTGCCAGTTCGGATAGGCAAAGACGATGTAGTCGGCGGCGGCGACAAAGGGCTGTTCGCGCGCGACGTCTTCCGGAGCCTGGCCGAAGCCGTCCTTGGCGTGGAAGAAGGATTCGCGCGGGAGAACCGGCGAGAAGCCGATTTTATAGAGGTCGTGCAGCTCCACTTCGAGGCCCTTGGCCATGAAGTGGGCCATGGCCGTGTTCACAAGGTCCCATTCGACGGATTCGTGACGCGGGTCACCCACGACGAAGAGAACCTTCTTCTTGTCGGACTTCGTAAAGCCGTTGGGCTTCACGGTTTGGCGGTGCGCGGCGGGGACGACCGAAGCGGAGGTCACGGCGTCGACGTTTTCCGGCATGGCGGACGAGGCGGGAGCCTTGGCCGTGGCGCCCGAGACGGCGTCGGCGGCGGAGACGGAAACGGAAAAGAGACCGCAGAGGAGAAGGAGAGTGAGGTTTCGCATGATGATTTCCTTGAGAGAGGAGGAAAATCGCATCCTGCGACGGCGAACGTTGAGGGCGCGCGCAAGCGCGCCTAGCCTGATGCGGAGGAGAGGAGGGCGGACGTGCCGCTCAATAAATTTTGCAACCTTAAAACCATCAAACCCTTTCTGCACACGGGGTTTAACCCGTAGTGGTTACTTCGGAGAAATTGAAAAATTACTGAGAGGAAAGCGAACTCCGCGTCCTACGGGCCGGGTGCGGGTCCTCTGGCGACGAGAAAAGCGACTTTTGGCGAGGCCCGTCCGGGAGCGTAATCCGCCGGTCCGAAACTTTACGTTCCGCAGATTGCGCAGAATTTGCTTCCGAGGTTTTTCTGCATTTTTGTTGCCGCTTATTTTTCACCAGGAAAACTCTCCGAATTCCATGCGTGGAGACTCCGTTTTTCGCCTGAGCGAAGCGCCTTCGCGCCCGAATCCTTGTTGCCATGAATTTCCTGTCCAAAGCGGCGTGAAGGGGATTTCGGCCTCTTGCGACACCTTTATTTGCGGTTTTCTTGACGGTACAGAGGGGAACTACATAAAAGCGCCTAGGGTGATTGATAGAGAGGCCTGCACGGTTTCGAAAAAATCTCCATAAGATATTTTTTGAGAAATCCGCCCTCCAGGGCGGGACCACCCTCACTCGAAACAAGCAGGACTCAAAAATGAACGGACTCACAATCATGGTGGGAGCCATGGTGATCTTCTTCCTCGGCTACCGCTTCTACGGTCGCTGGCTCGAGAAGACCTGGGGCATCGACCCCGCAGCGCTCACACCGGCACAACGCTTCAACGACGGCAACGACTTCTCTCCGCAAAACCGCTGGTCGGTTTTTGCGCACCAGTTCACTTCGATTACCGGCGCGGGCCCGGTGACGGGCCCGATCATCGCCGCGATGTTCGGATGGCTCCCGGCTCTTCTCTGGATGATCGTGGGCGGCATCTTCTTCGGCGCCGTGCAGGACTTCACGGCCCTCTACGCCTCGGTCAAGAACAACGGCCGCTCGATCGGCATGCTGATTGAAGACTACATCGGCGCCCTCGGCCGTCGTCTCTTCCTCCTTTTCTGCTGGCTCTTTACCCTCCTTGTGATCGCCGCCTTCTGCGACATGGTCGCGAACACCTTCAACGGCTTCACGAAGGACGGCGCCGAGATCCTCCCGAACGCCGCCGCAGGCTCCATTTCGCTCATCTACATGGCGGGCGCCATTCTCTTCGGACTCTACCTCAAGTACATGCGTCCGTCCGCGGGCGTGCAGCTCGCCGTGGGCATCGTCCTCATGGTCGTCATGGTCTGGCTCGGCATCGCCAACCCGATCTATCTTGACGGCGTGACCTGGCGCTACGTCATCTTCGCCTACCTCTTCGCCGCGGCCGTGATGCCGATGTGGCTCCTCAAGAACCCGCGCGACTATCTGTCGATGTTTCTTCTGATCGGCATGATCGCCGCCGGCGTGATCGGCGTCATCGTCATCAATCCGTCGATCGAACTCCCGGCCTTCGTGGGCTTTGAAGTCAAGAACCAGCCGCTCTTCCCGATCCTCTTCGTGACGATCGCCTGCGGCGCCGTCTCGGGCTTCCACAGCCTCGTTTCGAGCGGCACGAGCTCGAAGATGATCTCGAACGAAGCCGACATGCGTCCCGTCGGCTACGGCTCGATGCTCGTCGAATGCGTGCTCGGCGTTCTGAGTCTCGTCGTGGTGGCCGCCGCCTCCACGGGCGGTGTGCTCCCGAGCGGCACGCCCTTCCAGCTCTTCTCGACCTCGGTCGCGAGCTTCCTTACGACGATCTTCGGCGTTCCGCAGGACATCGCCGCCTGCATCCTCACGATGTGCGTTTCGGCTCTGGCTCTCACGAGCGTGGACGCCGTGGCCCGCATCGGCCGCATGAGCCTGCAGGAACTCTTCACGCCCTCCGAAGGCAAGGAAAAGAACGCCGTCCAGGTTCTCTTCACGAATCCCTACTTCGCGACGGTCCTGACGCTCGTTCTCGCCTATCTCCTCTGCCTCGCGGGCTACATGTCGATCTGGCCGCTCTTCGGCTCCGCCAACCAGCTCCTCTCGGCTCTGGTGCTCACTTCGCTCGCCGTGTTCCTGAAGAGCACGGGCCGCAACGGCGCCATGCTCTACGTCCCGATGACGATCATGTTCGTCGTGACGATGACGGCGCTCGGCATGTCCGTTTGGGGCATCTTCGGCACGATCGCCGACGGCACCTTCACCTTCATGGTCCAGGGTCTGCAGTTGATCCTCGCGATCGCGCTCATGATCCTCGCGCTCCTCGTGGTCTGGCACGCCGTGCCGAAGCTCTTCGGCCGCGAAGAAAAGACTGTCAAGGCCGCTTAAAAAACTGTTTCGAAATGAGACCGTCCGACTCTTTCCGGACGGTCTCGAAACGGGGAAAGACGCTCCGCCGCAAGGTCGGGGCGTTTTTTACGTTCCGGAAAGGGCGGGAATACCCAGAGTTGCGAAAAAGTCCCGAATACGGGAGGATTTACGAAAGTACGGCTAGCCCGTGCACCCCGGACGACAAGGAGAACGCTTTATGTTGAACCGACGACTCTTCCTTTCCGCCTTGCTCTGTGCACCCGCAACCGTTTTCGCCGCGGAAGACGGCTTCCTCGGCGACATTTTGGGCGGCATCGCCGACCGCGCGCTGCGCGATTACGTTGGCCAACACTTCGGAGACGCCCGCTGGGACGGCCGGTACTACAACTACGACGACCACCGCTACACCCGCGACGAATGGCGCCGCTATCTCGAAGAGCGCTACCGTTGGGAGCGAAACGGCGGTTTTCGCCGTGTTCGTGACGACGATGACTGGGACGACGACGATGACGACGACCGCCGCCGTCGACCGCGCCGTCGCGGAGACAGCGACGATTGGGACGACGATTGGGATGACGACGAACCCTGGGACGATGACGACGATGACGATGACGACGACCGTCGGCGCCGCCGCCGTCCGCGTCGGTACCGGGATGACGACGATGACGATGATTGATCGTTTTTCCTGCGGCCGGGAGGTAGAGTCGCTTCCTTGCGCGCACGTCCCGTAAAAGACAGAACCCCACGGTTGCGAAGACCGTGGGGTTCCTTTATAGGAGAGAACGGCAGTCGATGCCGCTCAAGGGCGCCAACACCGCGTGGGTGCAGGTACCGCTACGGCGGTCCTTTGCGCCTTATGTTGACAAGCACCGCCTAGTGCCGAGGCTTGTGCGGGTCGAATTATACAGAAGGACGAAGGCGATCGATGCTTCCCATTTTCCCGCAAGGGAAATCCCTCTCTTTTGCGTTGCTCGCCGTCGTCAGGGCAAGTTGTTTGTCGGCACTACACGAAAACGCCGGATTTGTCAAGATTTTCGACGAACAGAAACTTTCCGTTTTTGGGTAATTCTTTGAATTTTATTCTGCCGCAGGGAATAACCTAATTTTTTGTAGAACGGTATTATCAGGTACGGTTTGCGCAATCCCGCGGCCCCCTCCTACAATGTCTCCTCACAAGTGAGGCGCCTTGCGCCCGTTCATCCATCCAACCGTTGGGAATCCCCTTTAATGCCTACCGTCATCGTTGCCGGTGCGACTTTCACGCAAGAAGAAGCACAAAAACTCGTCGAACTGATTTCCCCCGTCAAGGCTCTGTGGCGTCCTCAGGGCCGCGGCTCCACGCCGATGGCCCGCTTCGAAGGCGTCGACCCGATCTGGGTGGCGACCGTCATGCCGTCCCTTCGCGTCGCCTATGAAGAAAAGGAATGGGATATCAACGTCGTTCCCGACGGTCTCTCGATCAACGAATACCGACTCCTCTGCATCGACCTCGACAGCACGCTCATCGAAACCGAATGTCTCGACATCCTCGGCGACCTCGTGGGCCGCGGCGATCAGATGCGCACGATCACGCAGAAGGCGATGACCGGGAAGCTGCGCTTTGAGGACAGCCTGCGCCAGCGCGTGGAACTCCTCAAGGATTCGCCCGCTTCAATTCTCGAAGAGGCGCTCGCCGCCGTGAAGCTTTCGCCGGGCGCCGAATATTTGATCGACTTCGTGAAGTCCTACGGCCTTGACGTCTGGCTCTTCTCGGGCGGTCTCATCGAACTCGCCGCTCCGATCGCCGAACGCCTCGGCTTTGCGGGGGCGCGCGCCAATTCCGTCGAAATCACGCCCGAAGGCTTCTTCTCCGGGAAGATTTCGAACGTGAGCGAACAGCCCGTCTTCAACGGCGAAGGGAAGGGCCGCGCTCTTCTCGAATGTTGCTCGCGCCTCGACGTGGCGCCCCGCAAGGCGATCAGTATCGGCGACGGCGCCAACGACCTCGACATGACGAAGCTCGCCGGTCTCGGCGTGGGCTACCATGCGAAGCCCCTGCTGCGCGGCTCGACCACCTTCCTCGTCTCTTTTGCGGGGCTTGACGCCGTACCCGCCTTCTTTGCGGAAGACTGGCAGAACCGCGACGATCTCGTGGACATCACACTGCGAAGCTGAACGTCTCGAAAACGTCGTTCGCCGGAGAAAGGAGAAGAGCGTGGAAAAGAAGGTCAATGAGGCGGAAATCGTTCACGGACGTCATGCTTACCGTTTGACCACCGCGCTTCTCCCGGGCGGCCGCGAGGCGCGAAGCCTCGCGCTGCGCCCCGACTCCGCCCGCGACGCTACTCTTGCGGGCGCCGTATCCGGCCTCGCCAGGGTCCGTCCCGCGCCCAAACCCTGGCAGCGGGAACTCCTGCGCCTTGGCGTCGTTCTGTCGCAAAGAGAGAATCTCTCGCAGGATCTGACGGCGCTTTTCGGAGACGATCGCTCCGATGCGGTGCTCGCCGAAGCCTGGCGCCGCGCGATGAAGCCCGAAGAGAACGGAGCGGCTTCGGAATCCGCCTTTTTGCACGCCTTGGGGCTCTACGACGAACTCCCCGTGGCGCTCACGTTGCGTCGGCTTGCGCGGCTCGAAACCCGCGGCGTGATTCCGATGGTGATGACGCATCGTGCCTCGGACGCCCGTGTGACGCGGGACACAGGAAACGGAAGCGTGCGCGTCACGAAGGACAACTGGGAGACGAGCGTTCTCTGGCAGACGGGGCGGCGCATTCCCGTCGGACTTTTCGTCATTGAAAACGAGGGCGACGCTCCCGATCGTCCGACGACGCCTCAGACCCATCCGCTCGATCAGTTTTTCTATTGGGATCACCGTTGGCGCGAACTCGGTCTCCCCCGCAGCGCACCGATGATCTGGATCACGCCGCCCGCGGGGCTTGCGCCTTCGACGCTCGAACCCTGTGCGCGCTTTCGCTTCAGCTTCACGCTCCCGAACGAATTCGTCGCAAACTTCCCGAGTCCGGACCCCGAGGAGCGCGCCGTACGCGAAGTGACGGTCCGCTCAGGCGGAAGAGAGCGAAAGTTCCTCTCGCACCGCGTCCCCGAAGGACGCGTCGTGACGAACTGCGTGCGAAGCACGGGCGACGCGTTGGCGCTCGACAAAATGCGCCGCAAGACCGAAGCCTTCTGGAACGCCGCTTTTGCGCGCTCGGGCGAGCCTGAAGATCCCTCCCGTCCTTGGATCGGCACGCAGACGGACGCGATGTTGCGCGGACGCCTCTTCCTGGGCTTCCTTACGCTCCTCCTGAGCGAATCGCTTTTTGACATCCTTCGCCGCATCGAGCGCGAAGGATCCGCCGAAGCTTCTTCTCTTTTGGATGCCATTCGACTCGCCGCGCAGCCCGAACTCGACGAGGAAACCTCGGCACTCGCCCTCTCGGCTCTAGCCTCGGTCTTTGAGGTGCTCGCTCCCAAGGAAAAGGAGGAACCGCGAGCCGTTGCGAACGCATCGAAGGAAGAGCCGGCGGCTCCCGCCGAAAAGCCCGCGGCCGAAACCGTAGATTCCCGGACTCCCGCTGCGAAAACGCCCGATCTCTTCGGAGACGAACTCCTTCTCTTTCCCGAACCGCCCGAAGCGCATCCCACGACCCGCGAATGGCGCCGCAGGAGCCGGCCCAAGAATTCGTCGCTGCAGGGCGTGCTCTTTTCGCTTGACGAGTGACGCCGGGCCCTTGCGTCGCCGTACATATTGCGGCCGTTTGCGAAGAAGTTTCTCGCCGGGCTCGGACAAAACCGCGGGCCCCGGCCCGCTGCTGGCGGGTCGGATAAACACCGGAAGACGAGAAAAGGCCGCTCGGTGTCGTCCGAACGGCCCTCGTGTTTCTTACGTTTCCGCGAATCGCTGCAATGCGCTTACTGGCGCTTGCTTTCGATCGTGAGGCGGTAGGCCTCGCGGTCGTTCACGATGTAGGTGATGCTGTGGCCCGCTTCGACGCTTCCCGTCCAGAGACGGTAGAGAGACTCTCCGTCGTGCGTGAGATCGACGTGGCGAAGGTCCTTGGCGGAACGAAGCGTCTGAAGACCCGAATCCACTTCGGCGTCGAGCGCCGCGACGGCCTCGGCGCCGTGCGTTTCCTTCATGCGCCAACCCGAGGTGAGGCGGCTCTGCAGGGACACGGCCGGCCAGCTGGCGAGCGTCCAGTCGCGAAGCACGCGCGTGCCGTCAACGAATTCAGGCAATTTTTCGCCGCGCTCCTCAAAGATCATGTTCCCGTCGACGCGCATGCTCCAGACGTTCATGCCGAGCGCATTGGCGGACATCTGCACGGATCCGTCCGAGACGTTCGAATAGAGAAGGAGCGTTGGGATCGATTCGGGCGCGCCCGCGCGGCGGGCTTCCTCGCTGAAGGAGACCGTGAGTTCGGCCGCGTAGGTGCCGACGGGCGTAAGCGCGCCCCAGGGCGGCATGAAGGAGGGCAGGCGGACTTCCTTCTTTCCCGGAGTCTTCTTTCGCACGACCGGGGCGGGCTTCGCTTCCTTCACGGGCGCGGCGCGCTCGAAAGGTTTTTCCGTTTCATAGAGGGCCGCGGGCTTGGTCTTTTCCGTCGGCTCGTCCGACGAAAAGAGACTCCCTTCCCAGGCGTCCGAAATGGTGGTGCAGCCCGTGGCGAGCGTTACGAGCGAAAGGGCCGTCCAGATGCGGATGCCGGTGCGAACGGTCAACATGAAGTTCCTCCTTGAGCGGGCAACGTGCGGGGCGTTCCCGGTTGTACGGTGTCGGATCGGCGCCGAATGAGGGGCGCCGTCGCGAGAATGACGAAAAGGCCCGTTCCGACCGTCGCGCCGAAGGAAAAGAGGGCGGGTGTCGTCGAGAGGGCCAGAAGGCCGAACGAGGCGAGCGACGTGAGGCCCGACAGCAGCACGGCCGCAAACGCCCTCGGCTGATCGGGCTGATGATATAGGAAAATGCCGTAGTCAACCCCGAGACCGAGGAGCAAAACGAGCGCCAGGGCGGTAAAAAGCGTAACGGGTTGTCCCGCGTGTCCGAGCACCGCAAGGGCCGCGGCGATGCCGAGGACGGGCGGCAGAATTGCGCGCCAGGTGTGCCGCCCCATGCGAAGCGAGAGCGCCAAAGTGAGAATCGCCAGGCCCGCGGCGAGTCCTTCGAAGATGAGCGTGCGATAGCGGTTCATCTCATCGGTCATGAGGGCCGTCAGATTCACGAAGTGCACGCCTGGACCGCAGAGGGATTGAAGCGTCGGAAGATGTTCGGGCGCAACGCCCGAAAGCCGCACGACCGTGACGACTTTCCCCGTTTCGGACGTGAGAAGGAAGGGCGTGACGCGCGCGCCGAGCCCCGCTTCGATCCAGTCTTCGGGCGTCACGGGCGAGAAGGGCCGCGCTTCGGGCGCGGCGCCGAGGAGTTCGGCGAGGAACGGAGCCGCCGCGTCGAGCGCTTCGTTGAAGCGTTCCGCGCGTTCTTCCTGCGTCGCGCGGTCGGGAACGACGTCGGAAAGGGCCGTCGCTTCGATCCCGGAGACGCCGCGAAGCTTCGAGAGGAGCGTCTTTTCAGCAAGAAGCGCCTCGTCGAGGGTCTTTCCCGTCACGGTGTAGAACTGTGCGGGCGAGGGGAGAGCGAGGTACTCCTGCACTACGCGCTGATCTTCGATTAAAACCTGCGGCGCGTTTTGCAGGTCGGCGACGCCGCCCGCCGTGCGGACGTTCGCGAGTCCCGTTCCGAGGAAAACGAGAACCGCTGCGAGAAGCGGGATTGTCACAAGGCGCGGAGCGTCCGTGAGGCGAGGCAGGCGTGCGAGAACCTTGAGAAGCGCCGTCATGGCGAAGCCGTCCTTTTCCGGCAAAAGAAAAGGCGCGCGCGGCAGAGCCGTAAGAACGAAAATGAGCGTCGCGGGAAGGCCCACGCCCGCGAGCACGGCGATTTCCTTGAGGCCCGTCATCGGGGTGGCGGCGAGAATGGCGTAGCCCGCCGACGAAGAGAGCGCCGCCATGACGAGGCTCGGAAGGAGCCTGTTTCTCCGCTTGAGAAGCTCGGAAACGGGCGCGGCGCATCCAGCGCAGAACCAGTGAAGGGAATAGTCGACCGCCACGCCGATGAGCGTCAGCCCGAAGACGAAGGTAAGGAGGTGCAGCGTCCCGAAGACAGCGAGCGCCGCGGCAAAGCCCACGGCAAAACCGAGCGAGACGGTGAGGACCGTTCCGAGGACGGTCCTCAGGCGCCCAAAGAGAAGCCACGCCATCCCGAAGACGAGCGCGCTCGACAGAACCGCGATGCGGTTCATTTCGGTCTGGGCGTTCCGTGCGATCGCGTCGGTAAAGAGCGGCACGCCCGTCGCGTGAAAGACGGGCGTGAGGCCCGCGGCGTGGAGTTTCTCCGTGAAGGCCGCACGCGTTTCCTCAAGGAGCGCCGTGATGCGGCCTTCGCCCGATTCGGCGGAAAGGGCGTCGGCGTCGTAGCGAAGGAGATAGAGGGGCGCGTCGCCTTCTAGTCGGAGAAGTCCGTCCTCTTCACGCACGGGGAAGGTCTGAAAAAGCGAAAATAGAGTTTCGTCCGCAAAGCCGTAGGGGTCGCGGTCGCGTCCGAGCCAGTGGGGCGCGACCGGATTCAGAAGACCCGACTCGAGTTGCGCGAGAAGCGCGTCGCGCCCTTCCTGCGTGAGATGCCCCGAGGCGTCGCGGGAAAGTTTCGCGATCCATTCGCTTCTCTCCCGCGTCAAGAGAGCCGAGGCTTTGTCCCGCAGAGCATCGGTGGCGCGCACGACCGGAGCGGGCGCCTTCGTGAAAAGGCCGCTCTCTTCGAGCGTCTCGGTGGTCTCGGCCACCGCGTCGCGCACGAGGGCCGGATCCGCCATCGCATCTTTCGTCCCGACCACGAATACGGTCGTGCGGCGGTTTTCATCCGTCACGGTGTTGCGAAGCGTCTTCATGACGTCCGCGGAGAGCTCCGTCGACTCGGGCGCAAAGAGACTCAAAAGGTCCGTCTCGAACCATCGGCCGACGGGGTGCGTGAGAAGCACGCAGAGGGCTGCCGCAAGCACCAGAACGGGCGCGAGGAGCTCGGGCGACGATCGTTTCGGAGTCGACTCGGACATGGTTCGGGCATGAAGTTTTTGTGGGAAAGGAGACATTCTATCGGAAGAACGAAAAAACGGGCCGCACCGCCCCCTTTCCCAACCAATCCGTCGGAGCGATGCGGCCCGAAGGCTGGAGCATTTAACCGATCTCAACGAACGTCAGCGGGCGCACCTCGACCGGATTTTCCGCGTCGTCGACGAAATGAAGGATCTTCTCGAGATCTTTCTGGCGCTCGCACGCCAGTCGCAGACTGAAAACGGCATGACGGACGAAGTGACGCCCGTCCTCGAGCGCGCCCTCGAGGTGTGGAAACCCGAGGCGAAGAAAAAGGGATTCTCTCTTGCCCTTCGCTCGGAAGGGAAGGTGCCCGGAGCCTATTCGCCCGTTCTCCTCGGCGGCGTCGTGACGAACCTCGTCAAGAACGCCGTAACGTATACCGGAACGCGGAGAAGTCGTGATTACGGAAACGGACGAAGGCTTCTCGGTGCGGGATACTGGACCGGGCATTTTCGAAGAGGAGCGGGAGCGGATCTACGAGAAGTTCTTCCGCGGGGCATCCTCCGCGGGCCACGAGGGCTCGGGCGTGGGTCTCTCGGTCGTGAAGCGCATCGCGGACCGCTGCGGCTGGCGCGTGAACCTGGAGAGTTCTCAGAAAGGCACGTGCTTTACCGTGACGCTCACGGGCGCGAAGGTGAAGCGCATGGACGAGCGCGGATAAGACGCGCCCTGCCCCAAAAAAAACGCCGCCTCGGGAAACCGAAGCGGCGTTTGTGCTTGAACGCGCAGAAGAGGCCCGAAGGCCTCTATCCCGGCATCACTGCAGCTGGAAGGAATACGTCGACTGATCGACGTTGGGCGCGTGGCAGAGCGAGCATTCCCAGCGCAGGGCGGAGAGCTTTCCGTCCTTCTCATAGTGGGTGGCGGGGATTTCGCCCTTCTTCGGCTGCGCACCGGCCCGCTTGTGGCAGAGGATGCACGCGTTCTTGTCCTGCGTGATCGGGAGGTATTCGGTCACGGAGTGCGGAACGGGTTTCGGGGCGCCGATGATCGGCGTGTCCACGGCAAACGCGGCGGTGGAGAGAGCCGCGCCGAAGGCCGCGGCAAGCAGAGAAACGGAGAGTTTACGAATCATGAGAGTCTCCCTGTGAATTGGATCGAACGGTGAAGCGAAGCGCGTCCTCGGGACAGACTTCGAGGCACTTCCCGCAGTTGAGGCACTCGCCCGTGGGAATGCGGCCCTTCGCTTCGAGTTCCTTAAAACGAATGATTTGCGGTTCGGGACAGACGCGCAGACAGTCGCCGCAGTGCGTGCAGCGGTTCTTTTCAAACGCGATCCCGACGAGGCTGCGTCCGAAGACGCGGCCGACGACTTTTCCGACGACGGTCCAGAAGGCGCCCAAGGGGCAGAGATGTCCGCACCAACCGTGGCGCAAAAGCGCGAGGTCGAGCGCGAAGATCCCGAGCGCGGCCGAAAGGGCTCCGAGTCCCGTCCCCCAGACGACGTCGCGCCAGAGGAAGGCCTGCGGACTCACCGCCTCGAAGGCGGCGACGCCCGTCACGGCGCTCGCCAAAAGGGCGGTGACGAGCGACGCGTAGCGAACGCCTTTCGAGAGGCGCACGAGGTCGGCGTCAAGCTTCAGAGCCCGGCGCAGCGCGTCGGCGAGGTCGGTGACGAGATTCATCGGACAGACCCAGCCGCAGAAGGTGCGCGAACCGAGCACCGCGTAGAGGACGAAGACGATCACGGCTCCGAGAAGCGCCGCGCCCTGCGGGAGGTGACCCGCAAAGAGACGCTCGAGGAGCGCGAGCGGGTCCGAGAGCGGAATCGTTCCGAGAACGAGCGAACTCGAAAGGTCCCCGGAGAGGAGCTTTTCGCCCGCAATCGTCCAGCCCCAGCGGGCCGTCCCGACGAAGGCCAGGAGCACCAGAACCTGCACGAGATGGCGCGCGAGACCGAAGCGGTTTCGGTGCAACCGTTCGCGCCAGGTCTTGGCGGGCGGCAGATGACGAACTTCGGGCTTCACGGCAGCACCTCCTGATTGAGGTAGTCAAGGCCCGACGCAAAGGGCGCCGGCTCTTCGGCGGGTTTGGCGTCGGGTTCCGGCGCGCTCCTTTGGTTCTTCGGGTCGTCCGCTTCGAGCCAGCCGAGGCGGTAGTGCCGTCCGATTTCGCCCAAGGTGCGCTCCGGATCGTGGATGCGCACGGCGGGCTTGTCGGTGGGGCAGCTCTTGATGCAGAGACCGCACCCGGTGCACTTCTCCGGCCGGATTTCCGGCACGAAGACGGCGTGCTTGCTCAATTCCCGAGGATGCGGACTCAGCACGATCGCTTCGCGGCTCAGGGGACAGTCGCGGAAGCACACTTCGCAGCGAAGCCCCTGCCAGGAAAGGCAGGCGTTCGGGTCGATCATCGCGACGCCCATGCGGGCGTCGCGGATCGACTCGAGTTCGGGCGAAAGCGCTCCCGTCGGACAGGCCTTCACGCAGGCGAGGTCCTCGCACATGTAGCAGGGGATCTTTTCGGGCTCGAAGTAGGGCGTCCCCACGGGCGCGGGATCGCCGATCCCGGCGATTTTGAGCGTCTCGTAGGGGCACGCCGCGACGCACTGTCCGCAGTGCGCGCAGGCGGCAAGGAAGTCCTTCCCGAGGAGCGCGCCCGGCGGACGCGGCACCCAGCGGGCGTTCGCGTCGCGCATCGACACCGCGCCCCAGCCGAGGCCGAGCACGACGCAGACGGCACCCGCTTCGGCGGCCCCGGCGAGAAAGCGCCGGCGATTGACTTTCAGGTCGTCAGCCATGTCAGGCCTTCGTCACGCGGACCGCGGTCTTCTTGTAGTCGGGCTCAAGCGAGATCGGGTCGGTCGCGTCGATGCAGACGGCGTTCGTCATGACGGCTTCGTCGAAGAAGGCGAGCCACGTCATGCCGCGCGGCATGATGTTGCGGATCTGCGTCTCGACGACGGCCGTGCACTCGCCGTGACGGCTCGTGACCTTGGCGCGGTCACCGCGCTTGAGGCCGCGCGCTTCGGCGTCGTGCGGATTCATGTAGAGGTAGGCCTGGGCGGCGGCGCGGTGGAGTTCCGGCACGCGGCGCGTCATCGAACCCGTATGCCAGTGCTCGAGGATACGGCCCGTCGAGAGCCACAGGTCGTAGTGGGCGTCGGGCTGCTCGACCGGCGCGGCATAGGGTCGGAAGAAGATCTTGGCCTTGCCCGCATAGACGGTCGCCTTCGGGTCGGTGACGCCGTAGAGGTCGCCCGTCGCCATGTCCTTCATGAGCTTGCCGTAGAAGAGCGCGTCTTCCTTCGCAAACGGGTCGAATTCCGTGTTGAAGCGGTAGGGCGTTTCCTTGCCGTCGACGACCGGCCAGAGGAGACCGCGGACCTTCGGATCCATGTAGGTGTCGAAGTCGGCGAGATCGTGCCCGTCACCGAGCGTGAACCGGCGGTATTCGTTGAAGAGCGCCTTTTCCGGGAAGTAGGGAAGACCGAGCGCCTTGCCGGTGCCGTTCAATTCGTTCGGATACTTCGGATCGGGCCAGACGGCGTTGCGCGACTCGGAGGGCGCGAAGAGCACGTCGTAGAGCGTTGCGTTCGGATCGATGCCCATGGCCTTGGCCTTTTCGAGGACGTCGGGGAGCTTGTCGCCCGGAACGCCCTTCAGAGGCACGGCGCCCCAGGTTTCGGAAACTTTGAAGCGCTTGGCGAACTCCATCATCATCCAGATGTCGGAGCGGCTCTCGCCGGCGGGTTCCGTCACCTGATGCCAGCCCTGCGTGCGGCGTTCGCCGTTGCCGTAGAGGCCCCATTTTTCAAAGTGCATCGCGGCCGGGAGAATCAGGTCGGCGCAGCGGGCGCTGTAGGTCGGATAGACGTCGGCCACGACGACGAAGTTTTCCGGATCGCGCGCGGCGCGGACCCAGTGCGTATTGTTCGGAGACGACTGGAAGACGTTGACGACCTGTGTCCAGACGAAGTTGATCGACTTGTCTTCGAGGCCGCGCAGGATTTCCATGAGGGATGCCCCGACCTTCGGGTTGAGCGTGCCTTCGGGGAGCTTCCAGATCGACTCGGTCTTCGCGCGGTGCTTCGGGTTCGCAACCAGCATGTCGGAGGGGAGTCGGTGGCAGAAGGCGCCGACTTCGCGGGCAGAGCCGCAGGCCGAGGGCTGGCCCGTGAGTGAGAAGGCGCCGTTGCCGGGCAGGCCGTGCTTGCCGAGGAGCAGATGCAGGTCGTAGATCTGTTCGTTCACCCACACGCCTCGCGTATGCTGATTCACGCCCATGCACCAGAAGCTCATGAGGTTGCGCTTCGTGTCGCAAACGAGGTCGGCGAGGTCGACGAGTTTCTTCTTGAAGGTTTCGATCGACTCGTCTGCGTCGCCCTTGGCGAGCTTGGCGACGAAGTCGAGCGTGTAGGGTTCGATCCCCTTCTTGAATTCCTCTTCGCTGATGCGCCAGTGCTTGCCGGCGGTGCCGCCCGAATTCTTCTGCGGAATTTCTTCGCCGACCTTGCGGCCCTGGGCGACGGCTTCGTCGGCGTCGAGCTTGACGACGAGCTGGCGCTGCATGACGTCCTTTTCGGCCGGATAGGCGAACTTGTCGGTGTTGCGAAGACCGTAGCCGATGTCGGTCACGCCTGCCGCAAAGACGCAGTGCTTTTCGACGAATTCGCGGTTCACCTTGCCGCGCGCATAAATTTCGCGGATGAGGTAGTTGAGGATCGCGAGGTCCGTACCGGGCTTGAAGACGATCGTTTCGTCGGCAATGCCCGAGGAGAGGTTGCGGAAGGTCGTGACGTTGATGAGCTTCGTCGACTTGGCGGTGAGCTTGCGGTTGGCGACGCGCGACCAAAGCACCGGGTGGGCTTCGGCCATGTTGTTGCCCCAGAGGATCATCGTGTCGGCGAGCTCGATGTCGCCGTAGTGGTTTGCGGGTTCGTCGACGCCGAAGGTCTGATAGAAGCCCACGACGGCCGAGGCCATGCAAAGACGGGCGTTCGGGTCGATGTTGTTCGAGCGAAAGCCCCCCTTCATGAGTTTCGACGCGGTGTAGGCTTCGGGAATCGTGTACTGGCCCGAGCCGATGATCGAGACGCCCGAGGGCCCCTTCTTCTCATAGACGCGCTTGAACTGCCTGGCCATTTCGTCGAAGGCTTCGTCCCAGCTGACGGGCTCGAACTTGCCGTTCTTGTCGAACTTTCCGTTCGTGCGGCGCATGAGCGGCTGCGTCAGACGGTCGCGGCCGTAGGGGATCTTGGCGTTGAAGTAGCCCTTCACGCAGTTGAGGCCGCGGTTCACGGGCGCGTCGGGGTCGCCCTTCGTCGCGACGACGCGGCCGTTCTTGACGCCGACCAAGAGGCCGCAGCCCGTGCCGCAGAAGCGGCAGACGCCCTTGTGCCAGGCAATGCCGTCTTCACTGGCGGTGGCGGCCGCCTTTTCTTCGGCCGAAACGGGAAGGCCGATCGTCATCGCGGCGGAGGCCGCAAGACCGGACTTGAGGAGCGCGCGGCGGCGCACGTCAACGATTTCAATGCGTTTTTCCATGTTGTGGGTCTCCGAAAATATGGAAAACGAGGGTAAAGGTGGTCAGGATTCGGCGTCCTCGGGGGACGACTCGAACCGGTGAACGACGAGCGAGACGTCTCGAACGCCGTCCATGGTCTGCAGAATGCGGAAATACTCGACTTGTTGGTCGGTGTCGGAAGATTCGATCACGCCGATGAAGCGATGGTGTTCGGCGTCTTCCTGATGCGCTTCAAACCAGGGAAGCGCTTCGGCAAGTCGGCGCACGTCGGCCAGCCGACCGGGTTCGCACAAAACGAGCACGGCGGAATAGTTCACGTGTGGGGTCTCCGAAAGGGGGGCGGGATGGTCGGACTCCCCGAAGGAAGTCATCTTTTCATTTTGCATAGCGCAAAGACATACGCCCATAGTCCGAGAGAGGGATGTCTCGTGCGAAAGCGAGGAAATTCGAAGCGCCGTCGGTTTCTTAACGGAAAGGTACTTCCGCAACGGTTTGTGCGAAGCCTATTTTCAGGAATACCAACAGGCGAAATTCGTTATTCCGTTGTGAAATAGCGATCTGATATCTTTTTTCTATCTTTTTGATTTACCTGTTCTTTCGAGGGTTCGAGACGAAAAAGCCGCCCGTTCGGGCGTACCGAACGGACGGCTTCGATGCAAGGCGTCTGACGCTTCGAATTATTCTTCGAAGGCGCCCTTCATGACGACTTCGCCCTTGCGCATGGCGACCTTGCCCATCATGAAGACCCAGTCGATGTCGAGGTCCTTCGTGAGGAAGAGAAGGTCGGCGTCCTTGCCGACGGCGATGCCGCCCTTCGTTTCGAGACCGAGGGCGCCCGCGACCGTCTTCGTCATCGGGGTGAGGGCCTTTTCGACGCCGAGTTCGTCCTTCAGTTCGCGGATCGTTTCGATGTCGCACATGATCGATCCGATGCCCAAGCCCACCATTTCGCCCGCTTCGTTGAAGCGCGGCATCGAGCCGTGGCCGTCGGAGCTCAGCGTAATGCGGTCGAACGGAACGCCGTCGGCGAGCGCGGCGCGCACGGCGTCGGCGGCCGAACCCATGTAGTTGCCGCCGCCCGTCGTGATGTCGATGAAGCCGCCTTTCTTGGCGAATTCGCAGGCGCGGCGGAAGACTTCGGGATGGCGCGCGACGTGCGTCGGACGGATGTGCTTGATGGGCATGCCCTGCGCGACGCATTCGTCGAAGATGTCAAACGAATACGGGAAGTCGCCGAGGTGAACGTGAAGGAACCCGGTCTTGCCCGTAAGCATCCCCGAGACGCGGACGTCAGCGAGGATCTGCATGATTTCGTGCTGATTGGGGAAGGAGGAGCGGTGGTCGCCCAGGGCGATCTTCACGCCGAGCACTTCCGGAATCGCGAGCATGTCGGTGCGCACGTCCTTCGTGATCGTGGTGACCGGATAGGCGTAGTTGCTCGTCCACATCCAGCCCGAGGCGCCTTCGTTCTTGAGGCCGCGGACCTTGGCGAGGAGGTTTTCGACGGAGCGCGTCATGCTGTCGGTGCCCGAGACGCCGAGGAAGGTCGTCACGCCCGCCTTCACGAGTTCGGAGAAGACAAGTTCGGGACAGCGGCTGTGCCAGCCGCCTTCGCCGCCGCCGCCCGTAATGTGGATGTGCTGGTCGACAAGACCCGGAGCCACGATGTAGCCCGCAGCGTCGATCACTTCGAGGTCGGGGAGGGTCACGTCGAGCTTTTCAGCCATCGCGACGATTTTGCCGCCCGCAAGGAAAATGTCGCGGGTTCCGAGGTGTTCCGGCGCGTAGACGTCGGCGTTCTTGATGAGGATCGGATGCATGGATGGTCTCCAATCGGTTGACGAATCCTAAAATCATAGCGCAACGAAGGGGGGCGTCGGATTCCGCATTTTCTCGTAGAAGGCGGCCTGGGGGCATGGCGTCCGGGTCGCCCGAAAAATGGGTTTTGTCGACCAAACGTCGGCCACTCGGACCTTTGTCCTAGCGGGGTTGGCGACGGGAAAAAGATGTGCAGATTTTCGAAGAAAAGCGCTTGGGAGAAGCACTTTGCCGCTTTCGCCGCCGCTATAGTGACTCGAAACGAAGGGCACTTTCGACTCCCCCTCGAGAGTCCCGGACCGCACAACCACTCAACGCGCCAAAAGGAAAACGATCATGCTCAAGTCCCTCACCGCCACACTCCTCATCGCCGCCGGCCTCATTTCGGGCGTCGCCAACGCCGCCACGCTGCGCGTCGCGACGAACCCGACCTTCCCGCCCTTTGAATTCGTCAACAGCGAAACGAAGGAAGTGACGGGGTTTGAAATGGATCTCATCCGCGCCATGGCCAAGGAAATGGGCTACGACGTCGAAATCCTCAACATCGGCTTCGACGGCATCATTCCGGCCCTCATGGCGGGCACGGCCGACGTGGGCGCCTCGGGCTTCTCGATCACGGAAGAACGCAAGAAGCGCGTCCTCTTCACGGACCCCTTCTACAAGTCGGGCCTTACGATCCTCGTCTCCAAGGACGCCGCCAAGGACATCAAGGGCTTTGAAGACCTGAAGGGCAAGACCGTGGGCGTGCAGATCGGCACGACCGCCGCCGCGAAGGCCAAGGAAATCGAAGGCGCCAAGGTGACGACCTTCAACAACGCTTCCGAAGCCATCATGGACCTCACCACGGGGAATTCCGTCGCCGTCATCAACGACCGTCCGGTGACCGACTACATCCTCGTGCAGCAGCCCGCCCTTGCGAAGAAGACCGTGCACCTCACCGACAAGATGCTCTCCGCGGACGACTTCGCGATGGTCGTGACGAAGCAGAACGCCAAGCTTCAGGGTGAATTGAACGCCGCCCTCAAGGCCCTCAAGGAAAACGGCGAATACGACAAGATCTGGAAGAAGTGGTTCGGCGAAGCCAAGTAACCGCGCATTCCGATCGCGCAGTCGGTCCGGCTCGGAAGGTCGGACCGATGCGGAAAGCCCCGCAAAAGATCAGCAGGATCTTCGGCGGGGCTTTTGCGTTATTGCGTGGGAACCTTGAGAAACAGGCGCGTCAGATGTTCCGGGCGGCGTCCGCGGAAGGACTTTCTCCCGAGAGGAGCGCCTCGAGATGAGTGCGGAAGGCCTTCGGGTCTTTTTGCTCGATGGCGCGGCAGAGCGCCCAGTGGGCGGCCACCCAGACGTTGCGGCCGTTTTCGTCCAGATCGTCGAGACGGTGGCGGGCGTGGTCGACCATGTGCTTTCGCACGGCCGACTTGGCGATTTCGAAGGACATGGCAAAGAGGGGATTGCCGCTCAGACGGCAGATCGCCAGGTGCACGTCGAGCGAACGGTCGACGGTGTGCTCGAGGAGTCGTTCGCGCTCGGCGCCCGACATGCCCGGGCGGTAGGCCGCGACCGACTCCTCAAAGCCGCGGCAGGCGTCGGCGAGGGCGGAAAGATCCGCTTCTTCGCCGCGCGCGATGGTGAGATCCGCGCACGCCGTTTCCACGACCCGGCGAAATTCACCGACGCGCTCGAGCAGAGCGTCGCTCACGTAAAAGTCGGAGACGGCGTTCATGAGGTCGTCGAACGCAAACGTGCGCACGAAGGTCCCTTCGCCGTCGCGCGTCTCGAGGATGCCGAGCGCATTGAATTTCTGCAGAGCGATCCGCACGGTGAGGCGATTGACGCCGAATCGGTCGGCGAGCTGCGCCTCCGCGGGAAGTTTCGTGCCGACGGGCCAGGTGCCGTCGAGAAGAAGCGTGCGGATGCGGTCGCAGACCTGGTCGGCCATGGAGAGCTTTCGAATTTTGAGATCGTCGTGCATGCGTCAGGGGAAGGCGTGGGGAAAAAGGCCGGAGAGCGGTCGCGGTAAGAAGTCCGGTTTCCCGAAAGTATAGCGGCCGCGGCGCAAGCGAAAGAAAAAAGCGAGGCGAGGAGGGGAGTCCCCAAAAACTTCTATGCAAACGGATCGGAAAGCGCTACATTGTCGTCAGCTCACCTAGCGAACAGGTGAACAACTGGTAATCGGCAAAAGGAGAAAACCGTGACGGACATTCTCGCAACAACACAAACCGGACTCGTACGCGGTCGACGGTCCGAAACGCATCCGTCGGTTCTGCAGTTTCACGGCATTCCGTACGCGGAGCCGCCCGTCGGACGCCGCCGCTTTGCACGCCCCGAAGCCAAGGAGCCGTGGACGGGCGTTTGGGACGGCACGCGCCGCGGGGCGATCTTTCCGCAGGGACCTTCCGACCTTGACCGTCCGATGGGACCCACGGAAGGGGAACGTTGGGAAGGCGCTCTAACGCTGAGTGTTTCGACGCCGTCGGTCGAAGGCGCCCGTCCCGTGGCCTTGTGGCTGCACGGCGGCGCGAACTGCTACGGAGGCGGCGACGTTCCCTGGTACGACGGCGCGTCCCTCGCGGCGAACGGCGACATGGTGGTCGTGAACGTCAACTATCGGCTCGGCGCTCTGGGGCTCCTGCATTATCCGGGACTCAACGAAGAAAACCTCGCGCAGTGCGATCAGCTCGCCGCGCTTCGTTGGGTGCGGGCGAACATCGCCGCATTCGGGGGCGACCCGAACCGCGTAACCGTCTTCGGACAGTCGGCGGGCGGCAACGCCGTCATCTACATGCTCGCGCACCCCGACGCCGAAGGACTTTTCCAACGGGCCGTGATGCTGAGTCCTTCGATCGGGCGCGGACACCACACCATGGCCGACGCGCATCGGATCGGCCGCGCCGTGCTACTGGCGGTGGGCGTCGATCCGGAAGTTCTCGATCATCCCGAGGAACTGCGAAAAGCGGTCGAAAAGCTTTCTCCCGAGGCCTTCCTTGCCGCGACCGACTGGGTGATGCCCGAATTCGGGCCCGAATTCGGCGGAATGATCTTCAAGCCCGTCATGGACGCCTGGCACACGCCCGAAGCGACGATCCGCGCGGCCGTGGCGGGGGCCAAGCGCTGCGGCATCCCCATGCTTCTCGGCACGACGCGCGACGAATTCCTCGCTTTCAGTGAAGAGCGTTCTCCTGAGGCGCTGACGGCTCTGAAGGCGGGACAGAAGGCGCGTTTTGACGGTCCCGACTACGCCTTTGCCGAAGCGGCGGCCGACGCGGGCTGCGAGATCCGGAAGATGCGCTTTGACTGGACGCCCGCGCCCGACGCTCACTACGGGGCCTGTCACTGTATCGATCTGCCCTTCCTTTTCGGCACGACCGACACCTGGAAGGCGCCGATGCTTGCGGGAGGCGACACCGAGGCGATGCGCGCTTTGAGCCGTGATCTGCAGCGGGCCTTCACGCGCTTCGTGCACGGCGATGCGCCCTGCGACGACTGGCCGCGCTTTACGCGCGAAGAACCGATGACGAAGCGCTGGGACGGGCAGGCGAACCCGGTGACGGCCCTTCGTCTTGACGATTGAAAAGGAGAGGAAACATGTCCTCCTCGAACACCAAACATCACTGGACGGTTCCGCACGTTCTCGTCCTCATTATCGGCCTCGTCCTGATCTGCTGCGGGCTCACCTACGTACTCCCCGCGGGCGAATACGCGATTGACGCTGCGACGGGGCTTGTCGTCCCGAATTCCTTCCACTATCTCGACCGATCGCCCGTGGATCCGTGGCGCGCACTCATCATGGTGACCGAGGGCGTTGGAAGCCAGGGCGTCATTTTCGCGCTCCTCTTCATCATGGGCGGCCTCATCAACGTCGTGATCGAATCGGGGGCGATTCACAGCCTCATCAACTATTCGGTCTATCGCCTCGAAGACAAAAGCATCACGGTACTCGTCCCGTCGGTCGTGGTGCTCATGGCCGTGATCGGTGGTTTGGCCGGACAGGATTCGCTCGTGGCCTTCGTGGCGGTCGGCATGGTGCTCGCCCGCAAATTGCGGCTCGACCGCATCGCGGCGCTCGGCATGTTCTACCTCCCCTACATTACGGGGCAGGCGGCCGGTCCTACCATTGCGATCATTCTGATGGCGCAGGAGACGGCCGGACTTCCTCCCGTTTCGGGCCTGGGCGCGCGTCTCGTCGTCTGGTGCACCCTCACGCTTCTGTGCGTTCTCTACACGACGCGCTATTGTCTGCGGATTCACCGCAATCCTGCGCTCAGCATCGTGGGCGAGATGGAAAAGCCGCTGCCCGAAGAAGCGGAGGGCGAAAAGAAGACGCCGACCCTGGGCGCGAAGGAATTGGTGACGGTCGCCGCCATGTTCGTTCCCTTTGCGGTCTACGCCTACGGAGCCGCCTCGAGCGGTTGGGGCTTCCCGGAACTCCTCGCCTTTGCCATGCTCGCCGTGATCGTGGTGGGCATCGTGAACCGCATGAACATGAACCGGCTCGCCGTCCTCTTCATCGCGGGCGCCACCGCCATGGGCGGCATCTGCCTCATGATCGGCTTCGCCAAGGTGATCGGGATGGTGCTGATCGAGGGCAAGATCCTTCACACGATCGCCTACGGCGCCGTATCGGTGATTGGCAGTCTCGGCGAATCCCTGGTGGCGACGGGTATCTTCGTTTTCACGACGCTCTTCAATCTCCTGATTCCGTCGGGTCCGGCCAAGGTGCCGATGCTCATTCCGCTCTTCATTCCGGTGGCGGACGTTCTCGGCATCAGCCGTCAGGTGATGTGCCTTGCCTTCCAGTTGGGCGACGGTCTGACGAACTGCGTGACGCCTGTTTCGGCCGTGCTTGCCGCCGCCATGTCGCTCTCGGGCTGCAATTACGCGCAGTGGATCCGCTTCGTGCTGCCCTTCGTACTGATGACCTTCGTCGTGGCGGTCGTGGCGCTTACGATCCTGCAGTCGATCGGCTGGACCTGATCCGCAAAACATCGCTTTCGGGCGCCAATCCCTCCGGCCACCCGAAGGCCGAATTTCCATCCTCCCGCTTTGGCCCGGCCTTTTCGTCGGGCCGCTTTTTTTTCTTCTCTCGCCTTACGCGATCTTCGCGCGGAAGAGTTTGAGCGCGACGGGCGTCACAACGAGCCAGATGAGCGCCACGGGCCAGAGAAGCGGGAGCACGTCCGTGAAGGTGGCGCCCTCGAAGTAGATGCGTCGCACGGCGTCGATCGAGTAGCGAAGGGGATTCATGATCGTCACCGTCTGCATCCACTCGGGCATCGCCCGCACGGGCGTCATGAGGCCCGAGAGGATGATGGCGGGGAGAATGCAGAGAAATGCCGCCACCATCGACTGCTGGATTGTGCGGCAGACGGCGCTGATCGCGAGCCCCAGCCCCACGACCGCGGCCGAAAAGAGCGTGATGACGAGCAGAAGCGTCGCAAACGACCCGGCAAAGGGAATCTCGAACCAGAAGCAGGACACCGAAAAGATGATGAGCGCCTGCATGATCCCGACGAAGATGGCGGGAAGGCCCTTGCCGAGATAGATCTCCCAACTCGAGGCCGGTGTCATGAGCATCATGTCGAAGCTTCCCTCTTCGCGCTCGCGCGAGACGGTGAGGCCCGAAAGGAGCATCACCTGAATGAGGGAGAGCGCGAGAATGAGGCCCGGCATGATGTTCCAGCGCGTGATGTTGTTTTCGTTGAAGCGGAAGCGCTCGACCAGCTGCACGGGCGCGGCGTTGCCGTTTTGCGCGTTCAGGCGCTCGACGATGACGGCAATGTAGCCCGTCGCGACGTTCGCGGTCGTAGTGTTGCGCGCGTCCGTGATGACGAGAAGGCGTCCCGTCTCGGCGAAGTCGTCGGGGAAGTAGAGGGCCGTGAGCGCGTCGCCCCGCTCGACCGCGTCGCCCAGGGCGTCGAGGTTGAGGCTCGGGCGCACAAGCTCAAAGACGCCGTTTTCGCCCACTTTACGGATCACTTCGTGCGAGAGGGCGCTTCGACTTTCGTCGCAGTAGGTCCAGGGGACGTGCTCGAGGTTGAAGGTGGCGCCGTAGCCGAAAAGCACCGCTTGAGCGAGGACGGGGACGATCAGGATCTTGCGCGAGCCCGGGTCGCGGAACATCGTGACGAGTTCCTTCCAGACGAGCGCGGCAATCCGCACGAGGGAAGCGAGAACGTCATGCATGGAGGCCTCCTTCGAGGGATTTCCTAAGGAACCGCAGGCTCAAAACGTAGAAGAAAACGCACCAGAGCGCGATGATGAGAAGATTTTCGGCGAGGATGTCGACGCATCCGCCCGAGAGGAAGCAGATTTTCACCGACTCGATCGCGTAGGTGGGGGGAAGCAGGTGTCCCACGACCGAGATCCAGTCGGGCACGCTTCGAAGGTCGAAGAGAAAGCCCGAGAGCATCATGGCGGGAAGGAAGCTTCCGATCACGGCGTACTGCAGCGCCAGGAACTGCCGCTTCGTAGCGGCCGAGAGAAAGAGCCCGAAGAGAACGGCGAGGAGCTGATAGAGAAAGAGCGTGGCGAGAAGCCACCCGACTGAACCGTTCACCGGAATGTCGAAGGCGACGAGTCCCACGCAGAGCGCGAGAAGCGCGCCCGCAAGGGCCACGACGTAGTTCGGAACGATCTTCGCCACGGCCGTCTCCCAGGGACGGATCGGCGTCGTGTAGAGGGACTCGATCGTGCCGCGCTCCCATTCGCGCGCGACGACGAGGCTCGTCAGAAAACTCCCGACCAAGGTCATCGTGACGACGAGAAGTCCCGGGACGAGGTACCAGGAGCTTGTGTTGGCTTCGTTGAACCAGGCGCGCGTAGAAAGCGCCACCGAGGGTTTCTCGGTCGTGTTCAGCGTCATTCCGGCGTCGAGTTCTGCGTTCGCAGCCAACTGCGTTGCGATCGTCGCGTTCACGTAGGTGCGGATCATCGTCGCCTGATTGGCGTCGACCCCGTGGATCGTGAGGCCGAGGTCGGCTTCGCCCGCTAGCACCCTGCGCGTGAAGTCGCTCGGGATGTGCACCACGGCGTCCACTTCGCGGTTCTGCAGGAGTTTTTCCGCCTCGATGCGGCTCGTGACTTTGCGCGCGGCGAAGTAGTCGGACGCAAGGAAGCGGTCCGTGAATCGGTCGGTCATGGGCGAGACGTCCTCCGTCACGATCGCGACGGGAACGCCCTTGACGTCCATCGAAAGGCCGTAGCCGAAGAGCATGAGAAGAAAGATCGGCAGAAAGAGCCCGATCAGCAGAATCGAGGGATCCCGTTCGATCTGGGTGCATTCCTTGAGGATCACGGCGAGGAGTCGGCGAAGACTTTTCATGATGCGGCCTCCTCACGCGAGCGTTCGACGATTTCGATGAAGGCCTCCTCCATCGTGGGTTCGGGGTTGTCCGGCGTGGCGCCCGCCCGGCGCACTTCGTCGGGGGTGCCGAGGATCAGTACGCGGCCGCGGTCCTGAATGAGGAAGCGGTCGCAGTAGTGGGCCTCCTCCATGTAGTGGGTCGTCACGATCGTCGTGACGCCGAGGCGCGAGAGCGCGACGATGCGCCGCCAGAAGGTGCGGCGCGCCTCGACGTCGGCGCCCGACGTCGCTTCGTCCAAGAAGAGAATGTCGGGGTGGTGCAGAAGCGCCGCCGCGAAGGCGAGCTCGCGCTTGGCGCCGAGCGGCAGCCGGTCGGTGCGCTCGTTTGCGTAGGGCGTGAGGCGAAAGAGTTCGATCGCCTCCGTCACGCGCTCGCGAAGACGCCGGCCCCAAAGCCCGTAGCTTCGCCCGAAGTAGTCGAGGTTCTGCCGCACGGTGAGTTTTTCGTAGAGCGAAAACTTCTGCGCGACGTAGCCGATTCTCGAACGGACTTCGGATTTCGCCTCTTCGAGCGAGACGCCGCAGACGTGAATGTTGCCCGAGGACGGCGCAAGCAGTCCGCAGAGCATGCGGAAGGTCGTGGTCTTTCCGGCGCCGTTGGGGCCGAGAAGTCCGAAGATTTCGCCCTTCTTCACGGTGAAGCTCGTGTCGGCCACGGCCGTGAAACTCCCGAAGCGCCGGCAGATCCCTTCGGCCTCGATCACGAGGTCTTCGCTTCCCGCTTCGACCTTGGGGGCCGCGAAGCGGGCAGAGGCCTTGCGCGCGAAGGCGGCGTCGACGTAGACGTCCTCCATGAGGGGCGCTCTCGCCGAGACGCTGAGGGCGGGCAGGCCCGCCGCGGTAGCCTTGGCGGCGAGGTCCGCTTCCTTCGCTTCGTCGGCAAGGAGCACCGCGACGCCGTCCGCCTTGGGCGAGGCGTCGAGGAAGGGGGCGGCTTCGCCCATTTCGGCGTTCACGAGATTAAGCGCCCCGCGCGTGAGCGTCTTGGCGTCGGCTAGATCGGCGGCGCGCAAAAGGAAGGTTCGTCTTGAAAGGCGGCGTCTCGCCGCCTCGGGCGTCGTCACGTCGAGCAATCTTCCCTTGTCCATGAGGAGAACGAGGTCCGCCTCTTCTGCTTCGGGAAGGTTCGACGTCGTCACGATCGCGCGCATGCCGGTCGTCTCGGTGCGCGTTCGCAGAATGTTTTTGAGTTCCCGACGCGAGAGAGGATCGACGCCGACCGTCGGTTCGTCGAGAAAGAGGAGTTCGGGCGTGGCGAGAAGACTGGCGGTCAAGCCCAGCTTTTGCTTCATGCCGCCCGAGAGCGCGCCCGCGCGGCGCTTTTCAAAGCCGGCGAGTCCTGTGAGCGAAAGGAGTTCGGAGAAACGCGCCGGAACCTCCGCCTTGGGGACGCCCCGCAGGGCCGCGAAGGTTTCGAGGTTTTCGAGGACCGTGAGCTCTTCGTAGAGCCCGAACTTCTGCGGCATGAAGCCCGTGCGGCCCGAAAGCGAAGCCTTGTCGGGCGAGAGTCCGAGCACGCGGATGTCGCCCGCGTCGGGCGTGAGAAGCCCGACGAGAAGCCGCAGAAGGGTCGACTTTCCGGCGCCGTCGGGACCCGCGATCGTAATGAGACGGGCCTCCTCGGGAAGTTCGAACGAGAGTTCGTCCACCGCCGCGAGAGGCCGTCCGTCGGGGCCGACAAAGCGTTTTACGAGTTTTTCGACGCTGAGGACGCTCATTCGGGTTTGAGTTTTACGGTGACGGGCTGACCCATGCGCAGACGGTGCTCGGGGTCGGGCACGTCCACACGGAATTCATAGACGAGCGCCGTGCGCAGATCTTCGGTCTGCACGGTCTTGGGCGTGAATTCGGCCGTGTCGCTGATGAAGGCGATGCGCCCCGAAATGGGCTCGGTCGTGTCGGTTACGACCGTCACGACGTCGCCTTCGCGCACTTCGTCCAAGCGCGCTTCGGTGAGGTAGGCCCGCACCCACTTCGGGTTGTCGAGCGACAGCTCGAAGACGGTGCGCGCGGCGACCGCCATGTCGCCGGGTTCGGCGGCGCGCACGCGTACGAAACCGTCGGCGGGCGAACGAAGGACGCTCTGCACGTTGATCTGATGATCAAGCTGTGCGACCGCGGCCTCGGCCGCTTCCCACTGCGCGCGGGCCGCGGCGATTTCCTGCGGACGCGATCCGTTTTCGAGTTTTCGGAGCTGTTCGGCAAGGCTCTTTTCCTGGGCGGTGCGCTGCGCGAGCGTGAAGCGCGCTTCGTCGCGCAGTTGTTCGGTCGTCGCCTTCGCGCGGTAGAGCTCTTCCTGACGGTCGGCCGTGATGCGCGCAAGGCGCAACGACTGGCGAAGCGCCGCGAGTTCCGCGCGGGCGACCGCGATGTCTTCCTGCCGCGCGCCTTCTTCGGCGAGCGAATACTGGGCCTTGAGCGCTTCGGCGCTCGCGATGAGTCGGGCGCGCTCGAGTTCGAGCGAACGCGTGTCGAGGCGTCCGAGAACGTCGCACGCCTTCACGCGCATGCCTTCTTCGGGACCGAGCTCGGCGATGCGCCCGCCGATTTCAAAGGCGAGTGAGACGCTTCTCGTGTCGACGTGACCCCAGGCGGTCGGTTCGCGCGTTTCCGTCGTGCGGTCGTGAAGGAGATACCAGGCCCCCGAGCCGAGGAGAGCGAGGATCACGAGGCCCGCGATCGGTTTGGCTTTGTTCATACGTTGACCTCAGTGTCAGCGGATGTGGTCGAAGATGGAGGACGGACGATAGCCGAGACTCTGCACGGCGACGACCTTTTCGTCGGGGCCGAGGTGAAGCGCCCGTCCGAGGCGTTCGGGATCGAACCCGAGGCGCACCACGGTCGAGAGATGCAGGGCCGCCGCGGCGAGATAGGCCATCTGCACCTTGGCGCCCGCGTTGAGGTCCGCGGCGCGCCGGCGGATGTCCTCCGCCGCCTCGTCGTCCCAGTCGTCGTTGAAGAGTTCGATGATCTTTTCGCCGAGCATCGTCATGCGGCCGCGCGTCTTTTGAAAGTTCGCCACGTAGACGAGCTCGACGGGGGCGGCGAGAATGGCGGGTTGCCCGAAGCCCGTTTCCTCGCGCACGTCCCGGATCGAGAGAAAGAGGAGACCGTTTCGCTCGGGGACCCAGCGCCAGATGCCGTTGGATTTCAGAACGTAGACTTCGATTTCCCGCCAGTTGAGGCAGGAGGGCGTCGTGCGCTTGCCGTTGGGGCGGTTGATCCCGTCGACCGCGTTGAGAAGCGTCGAAAGGTCGTAGTCCGTGATCGGCTCGTCGCTGAAGCTTCGCTCCGAGCGGCGGTTCATGAGAACCGTTTGGAGCGGCACGTCGAGCGCCTGCGCCTTGGGGAGCGGACGGAAGATTTCGTCGTCGTTTCGGGGCCCGAAACGACGCGTCATCTCGGTCTTGAGTTCGTTGAAGTCTTCGCGAATGTCGTTGACGCGCCTCTCGAGCGTCTCGACGAAGTTCTTAATCGTTTTTTTCTCGGTCATTTTTCTTGTTCCTTTTGCGAAGGACCCTTTGCATCCATTCTAGCGCAGGGGAATGGCGGACCCATTGCCCGCCGACAAATCTCTCAGTCCATGGGGATTTTTTCGACGAGCCGGAAGTGCCCGTCGGGCCAGCCGCCGATCCAGCCCTTGAGCAGACTCGTGTCGTCGGTCGTCGCTTCGAGGCGCCAGAAGCCGTCCTCGAGTTTTTCGAGCTTCTGGTCGCGCGAGAAGGGCGATTCGTCAAGGAGCGTCGCCGTGTGGCCGTCCTCGAATTCGAGGACGAGCCGCACCTTCTTGCCGTTGCTGTAGTTGAAGTGGCGGCTTTGCATGTACTCGTCGAGCGAAAAATCTTCGGGGACGTCCGCCGCGAATTCGAGGAGCTTTGCGTCGAGCATGCGGTGCAACGCCAGGTGCCGGCAGTTGTCGTAGCCGTCAAAGCGCACGACGACGTAGACCTTGCGGTCCTGCAGCACGAGCCCGAGGGGCGAGACGATCGCCTCCTTTTCGACGCCTTCGAGATTGCGGTAGCGCACTTCGAGTTTCACTTCGCGGTAGAGCGCTTCGGAGACGGCGTCGAAGATGCGGGGCTTGATTTCGGGCGGAATGAACTTGACCCCGCTCGGCACCGACGCCACCTTCGAGAGCCAGGTGCGCTCCGGCGTTTCGGGGGCGCGCTCGCGAAGCGTCGCGCGGGCCGTCTCAAAAAGCGGCTCCATCGCGTTCATGAGGGACCCCGGAAGGAGGTAGCGCATGTTTTCTTCGAAGAGGCGCAGAAGAAGACACTCTTGCGGATTCATCTGCATCGCCGAAAAGCTTCCTGAAGGAACCGTCTGCCGATAGGCGTAGACGCGCGTGCGGTCGTCGAGCTCGACGCCGAGTTCGGAGTGGTTCACGATGCGCTTCAGAACGCGCTGCAGGGGTCTGCGGTGAATGTCGAGCCCCTGCGAAGCCAGACGGTTCTGAATTTCGCTCGTCGTCGTCCAGCGTCTCGTAATGCCCCGCAGTACGGCGAAAATCAGCAGAATGTCGTTGTTGTGGTCGGCGTTGATGTTCTGTTCCATCCTCATTTTCCTCGGAATGCGTTCGAAAAGAGGATAACGCAGGCGCGACCGTTTTTGACGTCCAAACGCTCAACGACCCGCGCTGAGTCCGTCCCAGCGCGGCGCGCCGAACTGCCGTGCGGTGTCGTCGGCCGTGCGCAGCACCGCGTCAAAGAGCGGCTTCTCCCATCCGACCTTGGGGAGCGACGTGCGAAGAAGCGTGTTTTCCGCCTGCGCGCGAAAGAGCGCCGAACGGGCGTCTTCGAGCGTGCGCCAGGCGCGGAAAAGCCGAGGACGCGCTTCGTCGAGAAGCCGAAGCGTCGGAAGACGGTCGCTCTTTTTGCCGTTGGCTCCGCGGTCTGCCGGAAGAAGGTTCCAGAGGTCGTTGCAGTGCGTTCTCGCCCAGGGGATCATGTGGTCGACGGCAAGCGTCGAGCGGGTGAGCGGACGGTCCGTCCAGACGCAGCGCAGATTCTCCGTTCCCTCGAAGACGGCTTTGGCGAGCATCGTGTCGCGCTCGGGCTCGTCGGGCGGAAGGAGTCTTGCGAGTACCGCCGCAGTGCTCGAGGGCTCTCCCGCCAATTGCGAAAAGCGAACGGAAAGTCTCGCCCACTCGAACATCACGGTGTTCACGAACCACGGCGCCGAGCGGTTGAGTTCGTTCCAGAGGTGCGCGGGAAGGCGCAGTTCTCCGAAGTGTCCGGCCAGGCCCGAGGGCGTGGGCGTCCAGAAACCCCGCTCCATGGGGGACGTATGGAAGGGTTTCCCTTCGGGAGAGGCGCTTCCCGTGAAGTGCACGGGCCCCTTCTTGAGGGCCGAAGCGATGTCGCTTACGGTTTCGAGAAAAGCCTTGACTTTGGCCGGTTCTGCGTCCGGCGATGCAAGGCGTCCCTCGTAGAAATCCCGGCGGAAGTGAAGAATGTCGCCGTCGTAGAGCGCCTGCAGCCGCGAGAGCGAGGCGGCGAAGCCGAGAGGCCTAGTCCTCTGAATCTGCCGCGGCGCGGGGCCCGGGCCGGTCGTGAGCACCCAGAAGTAGTCGATCCAACGCTCGACGATGAGGGAGAAGGGGATCGCCACCCAGTCGACCTCGCTCTCCGGAGTCGGCTGCCACTCGTTTCTCGCGAGAAAGCGGGCGCGCCCCGGCGCCTCGATGTTCACGTCCGCCACGGCGCGAAGGAGCGCGAACTTGTAGGTGGCGGTCTTCGATTCGTCTTCGAGAATCCCTCGCAGGCGCGAAACCGCACGCAGACGTTCGCTGCGGCGCACGAAAACGAGCGTGACCCAGGTGCATTCCTTTCCGGGCGCTCCCGTCGATTCCCGGCGTTCGTTGTAGACCTCTTCAAAGCCGAAGCGCGAGAGAAGCGACGCGTATTCCGCGGCCGGGCGGTTTGCGTAAAAGCGCGGATCCTCGGCCGTCGCCGTCGCATGGTTTTCCGGAATGGAGAGAACGATCGTGCCTGCGTCGCTCAACACGGCGTCGATGAAGAGGGCCGCGTCAAAGAGCCCGGCGTCGTCCAAGTGCTGAAGAACGCCGATCGCGACGAGCGCGTCAAAGGGCGCCGATGCGCCGAGCGCGGCGAGTGCTTTCTCGCGAGTTCGCAGGACATCGCCCTCGGGCGTGCGCGGAGGGAGGGGGAGCTTCTGAAAGCGAATGCCTTCGATGTCTTTCGCAAGGTTTCGCGCGATGCGGAGCATTTCTTCCGAGCCGTCGGTCGCCGTGACGCGCACGCCGCGAGCCGCCATGCGGCGTGCGTCGCGCCCCGACCCGCAGCCCAATTCGAGGACCCGGGCGCCGCGCGGAATCCACCGCTCGAGCACCGTCTCGATCGTAAGCGCGGAGATGGATTCGTAGCGGCCCGCTTCGCGGGCGGTGTTTCGTTCGTAGTGCGAGAGCGTTTCTTTCATGAGGCACCTCCAAGTCGCGCAGCCTTTTGTTCCGCCTTGAGGCGCCGCAGCGTCGCGAAAATCCCCGCGAGCGCGACCACCGCCATGCCGAGGAGCGCGACGAGATCGATCGTTTCGCCAAAGAGCGCGACGCCGAAAAGAAGCGCAAAGGGAATCCCCGAGAAGCTGAAGACGGCGTTGACGAGCGCGTGGCCCTTCGCCCAGGCGTAGGTCGTCGCGATCTGCGCGAACGTGGCGGAGAATCCTACGCCGAAAAGAAGCAGAATCGAGAAGGGCGTAACGTCGTGCCATCCGTCGCCGAAGGCGAAGACGAAGCCCGTGAGGCTCCCCGCGAGCATGATGTAAAAGACGATTCGTTCACCCGGCTCCCCTTTGTGCGTAAGGTGCCGGATCATGAAGTCGGCGCCGCCCGAAGTGAGGCCCGAAAGAACGCCCGCGACGGCGGCCGTCGCCGTGACGCCCTGCGATACGTCGGGACGCAGAATGAGAAGAACGCCGCCGAAACCCGCGAGCACGGCGAGCAAAACGACCTTGTCGAATCGGTAGGAGGTGAAGAGCGCGGCGACCGCGAGAAAGACGCAGAACCAGAGCGGCCCCGTGTTGGTGAGGGTCTGCGCGGTTGCGATCGGCATGACGGTGAGGGTGTAGACGCTCAGAGCGATGCTCACGGTTCCCACCGTGCAGCGCACGACGTAGCGCACCGGAAAGCGCGTGGCGGGAGAAATTCCTTTTTTTCGCATCACCGCGGCGCAGAAAAGGCACCCTACGATCGAGCGCCAGAAGACGATTTCCCAAATGCCGAAGCCCTCCGAGGCCATGACCTTTGCGAGCGCCGCCGTGAGGGTGAAGAGAAAGATCCCGACGAGCATCCAAAAGGACGCCTTAACCATGATCGGCCTCCTTTGCGAAGCGTTCGCGCCAGAGCGGCACCGCAGCGCGCCAGAAGGCGGAAATCGAATCGGCGCCCAGGGGCGCAAAGCCGAGATGCGTCCAGGCGAATTCCAGCTCGCCCAGAAGGTTCGTCTCGTCGAGCGGCACGGCGCCCTGCTGCTTCGAGAGCTTTTCCTTTCGGTCGTTCAAGACGAGCGGCAGATGCATGTATCGGGGCACCCGCCCGCCGAGCGCTTCAATGAGCGCGATCTGCCGCGGGGTGTTGTCAAGCAGATCGGCGCCGCGCACGACGTCGGTCACGCCCGAGGCGACGTCGTCAACGATGCAGGCGAGCTGATAGGCCCAGAGCCCGTCGGCGCGCTTCATGACGACGTCGCCCGCCTCGAGCGGAAGGTTCTGCTCGAAATATCCGCAGAGCCGGTCCGTGAAGCCGAGCGTGGTGTCGGGAAGACGAAAGCGAAGCGCCCGCGCGGGGCGTCCGCCCGTGCCGTTTCGGCAGGTGCCCGGATAGACGCCCGGAGGGAGTCCCAGCTCCGCGTCGCGCGCGAGAATTTCCTTTCGCGTGCAGGCGCAACCGTAGAGAAGTCCCTTTTCGCGCAGCGTATCGAGCGCCTTTTCGTAGGCGGCGTCCCGGGTGCTCTGCCACACCACCGGTTCGTCGGACGTGAGTTCAAGGCGCGCAAGAACACGCAGGATGTCTTCGGCCGCGCCCGGAATGTCGCGCGGCGGATCCACGTCTTCGATGCGCACGAGCCAGACGCCGTCGTGGGCGCGGGCGTCGAGCCAGCTTCCCATCGCCGCCACGAGACTTCCCCGGTGCAGTCGTCCGGTGGGGGAGGGGGCGAATCGTCCTCGATACTGGCTCGTCATGGCAGGTGTAATTTTGGAATTAGAATGAAAGGAATCCCAAGAATTGTAGTGCGAGCGACCCTCAAAATGCCCGAAAGAGAAGAAAGAGACCGAAAACCGACGCTCGCCGACGCGCTCCTTTTATCGCTCATACAGATGATGGGCCCCTTCGCCGCGAACACTTACATCCCGGCCTTTCCCGCGATGACCGAAGCCTTCGGGGTGTCGTCCGACGTGATTTCGCAGTCGCTTTCGGTCTATCTCGTCGCCTTTGCCGTCGGATCGCTCTTTGTGGGGACGCTCTCGGACGCCCTGGGGCGCCGTCCGGTCGTGGTGGGCGGGGCGCTCGGTTTTTGCCTGGCGGCGCTTGCCGCTTCGGCGACGGATCACTTCGGATGGCTTCTTTTCTGGCGCGTGGTGCAGGGCTTCTGCGCCTCGGTCGGGCCCGTCGTTTCGATGGCGATCGTGCGCGACCGCTGGTCCGGGGTCGCCGCCACGAAGATGCTCGCCCTCATGACGCTTCTCTTTGCGCTCGCCCCCGCCTTCGCGCCGATCGTCGGGGGCGCCGTGACGGTGCGCTGGGGATGGCGCGCGGTCTTCTGGACGCTCGCGCTCCTCAATCTCTCGATCGCCGTGCTCGGCCTCACGGTTCTGAAGGAATCGCTTCCCAAGGCCGCCAGACGTCCCTTTGGTCTCGGAGAGTCGATCCGGACTTACGGAATGCTTTTGCGGCACCGCGCCTTTCTCTTCGGCGTGATGGGGCACGGCTTTTGCTTCATGGGAGGAATTGTCTACACGGCGGGCGGCGCCGACTTTGTCATGCACATCATGAAGCTGGGGGTCGAGGACTTCGGGTATCTGACGCTTCCCTTCATCGCCTTTTCCATGGCGGGAAGCTTTCTGACGGGCCGTCTCGTCGGACGCATCGGGTGGCGCAGAACGCTCGCTTCGGGCCTTGCCGTCCTGATCGCGGCGGGGGTGTTGGGCGTCGGGATCGCGCTCGAAACCGAGCCCGTGTGGCCCCTCGTCATCGCGGCGCCGTGTCTTTATCAGACGGCGATGAGCTGGTCGCGTCCCGTCATGGCGACGCTCAATCTCGACTACTTCCCGAAAAACCGCGGAATGGCCGCTTCCGTGCAGCAGTTCTTCCACACGTCGAGCTTTGCGCTCGCCGCGGCGCTCTGGGTGCCGATCGTTTTGGGAGACGCCGCGCGCTACGCGGGCGTGATGCTCTTTTCGGGGGTGCTTACGGTGCTTTGCTGGGTCGTGGTGCTGCGCGAGCGCCGCAAGGCGGGACTTTGAGGCTTATTCCAAAAATTCGGTGACGTAGCACTGAAAGAAGTGCGCGAGACGTTCGGCCGTTTCGGGCGGGATCTTTCGGAGACCCGCCTCGTATTTCGAGAGATGGGACTGCGTGGTCCCCACGGCGTCGGCGACGTCCTTCTGCGTGAGATTGCGAAGGAGCCGGTATTGCCGAAGGCGCTCGAAAGGCTCGCCCTCGCGCTTCGGCAGGGGTTTGCCGAGGTGCGAAAAGGACTCGAGCCCCGTGAGGATGCGGCGAAGCGCCGCAGCCTCTTCCTTGGGCGCCCGAAGCGTGAAGACGACTTCGTCGCCCTTTCCGGGCGTTTCGGTGAGGATGATCGGCATGATCCGGTCCTTTCGCGTCAGTTCGCGACCGGCGTGATCGGCTTGTTGCCGTTCACGAAGGCGTGGACGTTGCGCACGACCAGGTCCGCCATCATGCGGCGCGTCTCGAGCGTCGCCGTCCCGATGTGGGGCGTGAGGATCGTGTTGGGGAGGGCCTTCAATTCCGCCTCGACGTAGGGTTCGTTTTCAAAGACGTCGAGCCCCGCGCCCGCGATGGTGCGCGTCTTCAGGGCGTCGATGAGCGCCTTGGTGTTCACGACCGAGCCGCGGGCGACGTTGATGAGGTAGCCCTTCGTGCCGAGCGCCATGAGGATTTCGGCGTCGACCACGTGGTGCGTCGCTTCGGTCGCCGGGACGATCACGACGAGATAGTCGCTCCAGACGGCGAGTTCCTTCAAGGTCGGGAAGCGCTGCCACTTGGTGTTCTTTCCCGTGAGGTCCGTGTAGCCGATCTGCATGTGGAAGGCTTCGCCGCGGCGGGCGATTTCGCTTCCGATGCGGCCGAGCCCGAAGATTCCGAGACGCTTTCCCGAGACGCGCGTCTGCAGTGGGAAGCCCCCGTCGGGCCAGCGCCCTTCGCGAAGCCAGCTGTCTGCGCGTCCGATGCCGCGTGAAAGATTGAGGATCATCGCGAACGCGAGGTCCGCGACGTCGTCCGAGAGGACGTTGGGCGTGTTCGTAAGAACGATGCCGCGGCGCTTCAAGGCGGCCATGTCGTAGCCGTCGTAGCCCACGCCGAAGCTCGCGATCATGCGGCAGGCGGGAAAGCGTCGGAGGGCCTCCGCCGTGACGCGCGAACTCGCCGTGCCGATGAGGACGGACGCGAGCGTGCCGATGCGTTCCTGTTCTTCGTAGCGCATTTCGGGCCAGAAGTAGAGGCGACCGCACTGCTCGAGACCTTCGCGCAGAATCCCCGGCATCGCGCGCGAGGGCAGAAGACTCACGAGCACGGGACGGTCCGACGAAACGCTTTCGTCGGGCGTAACGGAGAGCGACATGTTTCCTCCTTGTTATGGATTTTTGGGGAAGCTTCGCGCCGGAATCAGGGCGTGAGCAGATCCACCTGTTCGCTCAGGTGGTCGCGAAGAAGACGCTTGGCGAGTTCTTCGTCGCCTCGTCGGATGGCGTTCAAAAGCGCGCGTTCCGTGCGGGCGATGTTGAGGAAGAACTGGGGATTGTTCTTCGGCAGAGCCGAAGAGGTCTTTTCGAAGTAGGTGACGAGCGCCGCGGAGAAGACCTGCAGCACGCGGTTGCCGCAGGCTTCGAGCAAAAGCAGATGGAATTCGCGGTCCCAGCGGTCCGCTTCCTTGGCGTTGCCGGCGTAGTACTCGATGTGGCAGATCGCTTCGTCGAGCTTGCCGAGAAGCGCGGGCGTCATGCGGCGGATCGCAAGCGGAATGATGTGCACTTCAATCAGGAGACGCGCTTCGATGAACTCGCGGATGTCGAAGTTCGCGATGTCCATCTGCACCTGGATCTGCGCGGAGAGATTCTTGGGCCCGAGCGTGTTGACGGTCATGCCGCGCTTCGGGGCGCGGTCGACGACGCCCATCTGGCTCAGCACCGAGAGGGCCTTTCGCACCTTGTAGCGCGTAACGCCGAAGCGTTCGGCGAGTTCGTTTTCCGTGTCGATGCGTCGCCCTTCCTTCGCTTGCGTCAGGATGTGCTGGTGAATTTCGCGAAAGAGGGTGTCGTCATCCATGGGATGTCTCCGGGAAGGCCTGAAAATGCGGGAATTGTAGCAGGTTTGCGGGACGCAGAAAAACGCACGGGAGGGCGAGGAAAACCCGCGAAGCCTTCGGTACGGCTTCTGTTTCGGTCCGCTTTCTTCGGATATTCGAAAGGAAGAAAACGAACGCCCCCGTTTTCGCGCAAAGAAATGCGCTGCGTTTGATCGGCGACGGCCGGAAATTGGGAACGGTTATTCCGAGGCGGGAAGCCCAAGGAATAAAGAAAACAGAGCGGGTCCGTACCGATCCCGTGCAGGGCGCGGAAAGGACTGTGCAGGAAGGGAAAACGACGTTGCAGGAAAAGAATTGTACGGATAAATGTCGATATACATTCGGTTTCCGCTTTTTCTGTGTCGACTCTGTACAATGCAGGCACTTTCTACAGAATCTTCCTGAGGACCAACCGATGATTCCGTACTCCGTTTACGAAGCGGCGCTCGCCGCCGAACTTCTTCCCGCCATGGGCTGCACCGAACCCATCGCGCTCGCCTATGCGGCCGCGATCTGCGCCAAGCGCCTCGGTGGCTATCCCGAACGCATCGAGCTCGACGTCTCGCGCAACATCGTGAAGAACGTCAAGAGCGTGGTCGTCCCGAACACGGGCGGGCTGACGGGGCTTGAAGCCGCGGCCGTCGCCGGCTTCGTCGCCGCGAAGCCCGAGGCGGCCCTCGAAGTGCTCGCCGCGATCACGCCCGAAGAGCGCGACCGCATCCGCGAACTCGTTCAGACGACGCCCGTCGAAGTGCGTCAGTCGAACGAACCCGACGTCTTCTTCATCCGCGTGACGGGGCACTTGAACGGTCACAGAGTGTCGACCGTGATCCGCACGTCGCACACGAACGTCACCCGCATCGAAGAGGACGGCAAGGTCGTCTGGGAGGAAGGGGACCGTCCCGAAGAGGAACACCCCGTCGAAAGCTGGCACGTCGCCGAACTCATCGAGGCCGCCCGCGTGATGCCGCTTGACCATGTGCGTCCGCTCCTGGAGCGTCAGCTCGCCTGCAACCGCGCCATCGCCGAGCAGGGGCTTTCAGGCGAATGGGGCGCCACGATCGGCCGCATTCTCATGGCCCGCGATCCCGAAGATCCCGCCGTGCGCGCCCGCGCCTTTGCGGCGGCCGCCTCGGACGCCCGCATGAACGGGTGCGAACTCCCCGTCGTGATCGTGTCGGGTTCGGGCAATCAGGGGATCACGGCGAGCATGCCGGTTCTGATCTACGCCGAGCACCTCAAGAAGTCGGAAGAGGAACTCCTTCGCGCGCTTCTTCTTTCCGACCTCGTGACGGTGTGCCTGAAGCAAGGCATCGGCAAACTTTCCGCCTACTGCGGCGCCGTGAGCGCCGGGGCGGGCAGCGGCGCCGGGATCGCCTATCTTCTGGGCTTCTCGACCGAAGACATCGAACGCGTCATCTCGAACGCGCTCGCCATCACGTCGGGCCTCATCTGTGACGGCGCGAAGTCGTCCTGCGCTTCGAAGATCGCCATGAGCGTCGAAGGGGCCCTCCTTGCAATCGACATGGTCAAGAACGACCGCGCCTTCAAGGGCGGCGACGGGATCGTCAAGAGCGACGTCGACGCCACGGTGGCGGCCGTCGGCCGCATCGCGAGCCGCGGCATGGTCGGGACCGACCGCGAAATCATCAACGTGATGCTCGAAACCAAGTGATCGATTCGGCCGCTCCGTCCGCGGAGCGGTCAAGCGAGACGAAAAAGTCCGGCGCCCTCGGGGTGGCCGGACTTTTTCGTATCAGGCGCGACCGAAAATTTGATTGCTTTCGATCGGTGTCGCGCTCTCAGTTTCGACGGTGCTTTTCCCGATGGATCCACCAGAGAAGGTAGAGGATCAGAAAGCCCGTGAAGGCAAGCGAAAAGCCGGGCAGGGCGCTCCACTCGGGGGATTTTCCCGCGTCAATCGGAAGGCCGCCGACCCAGGCGCCGAGGGCATTGCCCGCGTTGAACGACGTCTGTGCAAGGGCCGCCCCCAAAAGCCGCCCCTCTTTGGCGCCCTGCAGCATCATGATCTGTTCCGGACCCGAGATGAAGAAACAGCACCCTGCCGCCACGACGGTCGCGGGAATCGCGATGAAGGGGTGCGCCGCGCCGAAGAAGACGGTGACGAGCGCGACGAAGAGAACGCCCTGGCCCATGCAAGCGAGCGCCGGATCGGTAAAGCGTCCGGCGAGTTTCGCGCAGAGGAGATTCCCCGCGACCATGCCCGCGCCCACGACCGCCATGACGAGGCTCATGGACGAAGGCGCAACGCCCGTCACTTCCTCCATCGTGGGGTTCACGTAGCTCAAGTACGCAAAGAATCCGCCGTTTCCGAAGAAGATCGCCGCCATGACGAGCCACGGGCGAAGATGCGTGAGAAAGCGAAACTGCGCGCGGAATCCCGCGTTGGGAAGAGCCGGCATGGCCGGTACGAAACGCAGGACGGAAAGGAAGACGATCACGCCCGTCACGGCCGTGATCCCGAAGATGAGCCGCCAGGAGACGGCCCAGGAGAGAAAGCTTCCGAGCGGCACGCCCACGAGGTTGGCGATCGTCATCCCGAGCACCATGAGCGTGACGTCGCGCGAAGCCTTGCCCGGTTGCGCGAGTTCGCTCGCGATGATCGAGCCCACGCCGAAGTAGGCGCCGTGAGGGAGGCCCGAGAGGAATCGGGAAGCCACCATCACGGCGTAGCCGTCGGCAAAGACCGTCAGGGCGTTCCCGACGACGATGAGGCTCACGATGATGAGAAGGAGGCGTTTGAGCGGCAGGTTTCTCGCGAAGACGACCATGAGCATCACGCCCGCGCAGACGCCCGTGGCGTAGGCGGCGATGAAGTGGCCGGCTTCCGGAATGGAAACCTGAAGGTCGGCGGCGACGGCGTTCAGGATCGACATCATCGAAAATTCGGCGATGCCGAGCGCAAGCGTGCCGAGTGCCAGAACAAGGATGTGCAGAGGCATGAGGGGATTCTTTTTTTTGATTTTTCGTTGGTTTGATCGGGGGTATCACGGTGAAAACCCGAAGAGCGCAATTTTGCCTCAAATTTCGGGGAAGTGGGGGTCGGAAAGCAAAAATTGCGGGAGATTTCCGAAATAACCTTACCGTCGATAAGCTTACCGGTGGTAAAGTAACGGGTGGTCTCGACGCATTAGTAACTGTCGCAAGGGAAATCCGGGGTCAAGACGGTTGCCTGGGGAGAGGGGAAGAGGACGGCGTTTCGCCATGCTCGGATCGGGAACGACCGTGCGCCGATGCCTTTTCCGAATGAATGCGCATGAAGTTGGCGAATTGGACAGGTCCCTTTCCCCGCGCTACCGTAGGCGGGACAACTGAGAGAAGGCTGTGCCCTACAGGGCCTGCCAATCATCCACGGGAGGAATCATGCAGTATCGACATTTGGGCAGAACCGGCCTGATCGTGAGTCGCCTGTGCTTGGGAACCATGAACTTCGGCCATCTCGCCGACAAGGCCGCGAGCTTCGAGATCATGGACCGCGCCTACGACCTCGGCATCCAATTCATCGACACGGCGGACGTCTACGGCGGTCCGCAACGCCCCGACATTCCGCTCGGCTACGGCATTTCCGAGGAAATCGTGGGCGACTGGCTCCAAAAGAGCGGAAAACGAAACGAAATCGTCCTCGCGACGAAGCTCTATCAACCGATGGTGAACGGTCCCAACGGCCGGCGCCTTTCGGCCTATCACATCCGCGAAGCCTGCGAGGCGAGCCTTCGGCGACTCAAGACGGATCACATCGACCTCTATCAGATGCACCACTTCGACCGCGAGACGCCCTTCGAAGAGATCTGGCAGGCGATGGACGTGCTGATCCAACAGGGCAAAATTCTCTACGTGGGAAGCTGCAACTTCCCAGGCTGGGGGATCGCCGCGATGCAGGGCGAAGCGCGTCTGCGCGGACTTTTCGGGCTCGTGAGCGAACAGAGCCGCTACAACCTCGCCTGCCGTCAGCTCGAACTCGAGGTCATTCCGTCCTGTCGTCATCACGGCATGGGACTTCTCACGTACAGCCCCTTGGACGGAGGCCTCCTTGCGGGACACTCGCAGGCGGGTGACGGAAAAGGCCGCCGCGCGAAGCCCTCGCTTCCGATCCGCGATCCGAAATTTGCGGAACGCGTGGCGGCCTACGAAGCGCTTTGCGAACGCTACGGCATGAACCCGGCCGACGTGGCGCTCGCCTGGGTGCTCGTGAACCCCGTCGTCACGGCGCCGATCGTGGGACCGAGAACGCTCGCGCACCTCGAGGGTTCCATGAAGGCCCTGGATCTCACGCTGCCGCAGGCCATGCTCGAAGAGCTCGACCGCATCTTCCCGGGCCCGGGCGGCGAAGCCCCCGAGGCCTATGCTTGGTGAGGACGTTCTTTCGGCAAATCTTTGGGAAGCCGCTTCGTACGATGGTTACGGGGCGGTTTCTTCGTCTGCTGCGGAACCGTTTTCTTCTTCCGTTTCCTCCTGCGCCGGATAGAGACTGCGCAGGGTTTTGAGGAATTCCTCCGTGATCGTCTGCTTTTGGCTTGCGGATGACCAGGCGAGCACGACGTCGGTGAGAAAGGCCGGTTGGAAGGGCAAAAAGACGATGTCGTCGTCGGGCGGCACGATGCCGTCGAGACACAGGGCGTTTCCACCTGCGCGCACGACGAGCGAAGCGTTGTAGAGAAGGTTGTAGGTCCCGACGACGCGAAGCTTGGAGAAGGAGTAATTAAGCCAACCGCCGATGCGGTTTTCCACGCCGCGCTGCTTTGAAACGTAGAGCGGCAGACGCTTGAGGTCTTCCGGCGTGACGACGGTCTTGCCCGCGAGCACGCCGTCCCGGCGTGTAAGGACGCCCCAGCGGTTTTCCCTCGGAAGTCGGATGTATTCGAATCCGTCGAGACGACAGGGCATGTTGAAAACTCCGAACTGCGAGAGTCCCGACCGAAGGTGTTCCGCCGCGGTGTACGCGTCCGCGCTCACGAAGTGGCAACGAACGCGCGGGTACTTTTCCTGAAAGCGCTGAACGGCTTCGGCGACGATCCCCACGGCGGGCGTTTCGGCGGCGGAAATCCGGATTTCGCCCGCTAGTCCCTCCGTCGTCATGGCTTCGAGCTTCGTTCGGTCGACGAGGGCGAGGATGTCCTGGGCGCGGCGAAAGAGAAAATGCCCTTTTTCGGTGAGTTCGAGGCTGCGCGTGGTGCGCTCGAAAAGCTTTTGTCCGAGTTCCTCTTCGAGGTCCGCAATCTGACGAGAGAGCGTCGGCTGCGTGACGGAGAGCTTCTCCGCGGCGGCGGTAAAGCTCTGCTCGCGGGCGATTTCGACGAAAGAACGAAGTACCTTGAGATCCATGGTGAGGCGTGGGCAACTGTCCGAGAGGTGACGTCGCCGCCCGCTAACGGGCGGCATCGACATCATTCTGCCACGATCCCGACATCCTGCCACGCGGTGAAGCGTCGATCCTGAGCACTGTAGACGAGGGCGACACGGCGGAGTTCCTTGCCGTGCGGCGTCTCTCCGTATCGTCGGTCGCGGATTTGTCCGACCGCTTGAGAGAGAAGCTTCTCAACCTGCGAAGGCTTTTTTTGCAAATTTGAGCTCAAACACCCAGTGGCGGTCTCCCGTCTCAACTTCAAGATCGCCGCGGTCGTAGTCAGAGTGCGATTCAACCTGCGGGATCGCCTGCGCGCCCATCATCAGAACCTGCAGGAAGCGGGCGCAAAGCGTAGCGTCTGAAATCGGATGACGCATGTGATTTATTGTTTCAAGCAGATTGTTGAGGTGAACGACCACGTTGTCTGTGTCGTCGAACGCCAGGATGTCTTCGAACGACCGCGTTCCTTTCTTGAAGGGTTTCTTGCCGTCGAGTAGCTTGTCTGCGTAGAGTTGCGCCATCGACATGGTCACTTCTCGATTGGGGTAACCCAAGATCACATCGTTGTGGGATCGAATCTCCTTTATCGTCAGGCCTCCCGCTTGCGTGAGAAGAGCTGTCCGGTCGAAGTCTTCGATCGGTCGCGGGCTTGCCAGTTCGTACAGACGACACGTCCGAGGCTCGGCAAAACTCGCGGGCTCTTCCTGCTCGTGCTTCAAAAGTTGATGGAGCACGGTCGAATAGTCGCTGCCGGCGAACCAGTCGTTTTGAAAGCTGCATTCCGGACAGTCCAGAAAATGGAGCACCGACCAGGGACAGGCAACACGATGCCGAGACGTGTCCTCGAAGCAATAACCGCCGTATTGCCCAAGAAGATTGTCGAGAAGCTGAGCTGTCGTTTGCCCCAACGATTCGGCGGCGCGTTCGAGATGGAACGGAAAATTTCGGAGAATTTCCTCCTTGGTGAAACCTAGGAGCGTCCCGAATTTCGGATCGAGCGATAGGTTTATGCAAGGGTCGAAGTTTGAGAAAATGCTAGTGTCGTAGCACTTTGTGGTTCCCGTGAGAAAGAGGAAACGCAGACATCCGGCTTCCGACTTGAGGGTTGCGAAAAAATCGCTCATGTGTCCGCGAACGGCCTTAAAGAGTTCGACGTCGTTCCAACACGCCGTGAGTGGCGCGTCGTATTCGTCAATCAGAACGACGAGCGATCCTCTTTCGAGCTCACTCATCCAGGCCGAGATCTGAAAGTTCAGATCCATGGAGTCGTCTGTGCGTCGGAATCCGACTTCGGCAAAGGCGGCGAGCAAGATGCCGCTGAAGGTCTCTCGAAATTCCTCTTCGTCGGCAAATTGCTTGCAATCGGAAAAGTCGAGACGCACCACGTTGTAGGTTCGATCCTTCCAGAGCTTTTCGATGGCGAGCCCCCGGAAGTCGCGAAGGCCGTACCTGAAGAGCGACTCCAGAGTGGACACGAGGAGAGATTTGCCAAAACCTCGGGGACGTATGAGAAGCACGGGCACGAACGAAGATGCGAGCTCGCATACCAGCTCCGTTTTGTCGACATAGACGGAGCCGCTTCGCCTGAGGTGGAAATAGTCAGACTGTCCCAACGGAAGGTGGGGGAGGAGGACCGTCATACGGATGTTTTCCCTACGGATGGTTATGAAAGCGGGCGTACGCACATTGTAGCCAAGGGGAACCTTCCGAAGGATTTCGCAAACAACGCCGGATCAGTCTTCCCAGACTGGTTTCACGCTCAACAATCGTTTTCGGGCCAAAAGCACCTGAGGATCCTTTTCGCCTTCTTCGAGTTGATGCAAAAAGGCCTCAAATTCCTGAGTGGAAAGACGAGTAACGCGATCTTCTTCTTGCGATGCGTGGTACAGAGAACGAAGTCCGTCGATCACGAGCGCAGTCTTGGTTTTTCCCGTGTTCCGGACAAGGTCCTCCAACATTGCTTCGTCGAATTTTTCGAGTTCTACTGTAAGAGTGGGCATTGCGGACATCCGTATGGCATTCTTTCGAATCGATTGTACTGCTGAGGGCAATATTGCGTCGGCTATTCTTCCGTTGTGTTCGCATGCGAAAAGATTTGTCGCACGGCTCCTTTAGAATGCAGGAACGAAGAGGCCTTTTTCCAGGGCCGTGCCGGAAATAAAAATGATCCATACCTACTATTCGAACGCCTTTGAAATCCTTTGGGAGATCCTGCGCACGAATCTCGAGTGGGACGCGAAGGAGCGCCGCAAAGCGGGCGGATTCGCACCGCTTTTCGCCGAGGACCGCATCCTGATTCCCTCGGGAGCGGTGGCCGCGCGTCTCACGCAGCTCCTTGCCGAGTCGGAGGGCATCTGCGCGGGCGTAAAGTTCATTTCGTCGAACGAATTCTTTGAGTCGCTCAAATGGTATCCGGCGGCCAACAGTCTTTCGGGCCGCGTTCTCGACTGGGTCGTGTGGCGCTGGCTTGCAAACGACGGGTTCGTCGGGCGTTTCCCGCGGCTCGAGCGCTTTCTCAAGGGAAAAAGCGGATCGGAGCGCTACAAGCTCGCGCTTCGCGTCTCGCAGCTTCTGACGAAGTACGCCTCCTACCGTCTCGACTGGCTTCTTCGCTGGACGGACGAGAGCGTGGTGTCGCCCGCGGTATTTCCCGAGGCGAGTCTCTCGATCGCCATGCGCGAAGAAGAGGCGGCGCTTGAGCGCCACCCCGATTTCCCCTGGCAGAAGGCCTTGTGGCAGGAGATCGTAAGGGAAGCCCAAAGGGCGAACGAATCCGATTCGGGCGAGGGCGGTTGGCGCCGGGCCCTGCAGTTTCAGCACATCGAGCGCGTGCTCGCTGCCTCGCCCGAAGGTGAGAATCTTCACGTCTTTCTGCCTTTCACGGTCCCGCCGTTGATGCTTCCCTTCCTCAAGGAAATCGGAAAGCGCGGCACGGTGCGGCTCTACCTCATGCAGCCCGCCAACGGCTTCTGGTTCGACGCCGCGGCCGAAGCGGGAACGCCCGCCCTTGAATACCTGCGCCGCAACGCGGCGAGTTCGCGCGCGACGCTCGACCGTCTCTGGCGCTTCACGGCGGACGTGCCGCCGCCTGCGGAAGCGCTTCCCGACGCGCGCGGCGAAGTGGCGAACGTTCCGGCGGAAAAGCCCTTCTCCTTCCTTCGCAACCGTCTGCAGGACCTTCGCGCCGACGAAGAGGGCGAAACGGACAGTTTCTATCTGCGCTTTGCCGGCGACGAAGCCCCCACGCTTCTCACCCGCGCGCAGGATTCGCTTCTTTGCGCGGACGAAGGGGATTTGTTCGAACGTTCGATGCCCGATCCCTCGGACCGTTCGGTGCGCTTCGTGGAGGCGCCCACGCCCGTGCGCGAAGCCGAAAGCCTCGTCGATTATCTGACGGAACTCTTTGCCGAAGATCCGACGCTCACGCCTTCCGACGTTCTCGTCACCACGCCCGACGTGGCGACCTTCGCGCCCGTTTTAGAAGGGGTGCTCACGGCCTTGCCGCCCGAGCGGCGGCTGCCCTTCCGCATGGTGGGAAAGCCGCTCTCGATGGAAAACAGCGCGGCCCCGGCCCTTTTGCAGCTCCTGGACCTTCTTTCGGGGCTCACGACGCTCTCCGCCTTCGAATCCTGGCTGGAACTTCCCGTCGTGGGCGAGAGCCTGGGCCTCACCTTCGGCGACCTGTCGATCCTTCGCGAGTGGGTGAACGACGCGGGCTTTCGCGAAGGACTCTCCGAAGCGCAGCTTGCGGCGCAGAGCGAGAAGCTCAGCGCTTCGTTCGGCGGCGCCTACGGCGAAGCGGAACGGCGCGGCGCCCTGGACGGCACGCTCTCGCGGGCCTTGGAACGTCTTTCGGCGGGCTTCCTCTTTGACGAGAGTCCCGCGGTCGACTGGGCGGGAACGCTTCCGGTGCGCCGCTCGCGCGCGCACTACGAACGGGTGTCGGACCGTCCCGATCTCCTCGAAACGCTTCTCACGCTCTACAAGCGTCTCGAAGACGCCCGCGTCGCCTGGAATGCCGTGAACGAAGGCGCTCCCGGTGCGCGTGCCTGGGCAGCCTTCACCGAAACCGTCGTCAACGATTTTTTTGCGGGCGCCGACGTGAAGGCGGCGCGCGAGGAACTTCTCGGCGTCGTCGCGCATCTTCGCATCGACATGGAGGAGGGGATCGGTTCGGAGACGCCCGTCGACTACCAGACCTTCCGCGCGGCGCTCGGCGCTTCCTTCGGGGACCCCGTGACGGGCGCAATGCCGAGGGACGCCGTGACGGTCGCGGACATGTCGGCCTTCCGCGGGCTTCCGTACCGCGTCGTCGCGTGCCTGGGACTCTCGGAAACCTCGAGCTTCCCGGGGCTTTCGAACTTCGAGGAGTTCGACCTCATGGGGCTCACCGCTGCGGGACCCAAGGGCGAAATCCGCTCGCTTCGGCGTCCGGGTGACCGCGACAGCCGCGCGGACAACCGGAACGTCTTTGCGGATCTCTTCCGGTCGGCCCGCTCGAACTTTTACGTCTCCTGGTCGATCGGAACGGATCCCGCGCAGGCGGCGCTTCCTTCGGTCGTCGTGGAGGAGCTCGAGCGCTTTTTGCTGACGCTCCTTCCGGAAGGCACGTCTTCGGACGCCCTTCGCGTGCGGCTTCCGCTCACGAGCGTCGCCGAAGAAAACTTCCGTCCCGAGGGCCTTCGCTTCTGGACGAACCGCGATCCCGAACTCTTTGCGGCCGTGGAGGCCGCGCGCCTCACGGATCGGCGCGGCGATCCCGCGCCCTTTGCCGACGACGCGGTCCTGGCGCCGCCCGAAGACGGGGTGGTTCGCTGGCAGGAATTCCTGCGCTTTTGGACGTCCCCGGGCAAGTGGCTCTCCGGTCGGACGGGCGTCTGGAAAAAGGACTTCGAAACCTCCGAAGAAACGGGCGTAACCCCCGCCAAATCGCGCCTTGAGGAGGTGATGCGAAAGCGCCTCCTGCGGGGACTCTTTGAAGAAGGCGCGGATGTTGCGCGCGCGACGCGGCTTCTCGCGGAAAATCCCGTCTACGGTGATCCAGGCGTTCGCGGTTGGTGGTTTGACGAGGAAATCGCCGAGGCGGACGAACTCTCTCAAACATGGAGGAAGATCACCGAAGGCCGGACGCAGACGAAAGTCTTCATGAACGTGAATGTTGCAGGGCGGCATGTGCGCCGTCTGACGGGCGAGGTCCGGGTCTTTTCGGACGCGGACGGAACGTCTTCGCAACTCGTCCTCGCCGATTCGTCCCGCGCGGAAAAGGAAGCTCTGCTTACGCACGTCTTCCTCTCGGCGGCGGGGGCCGAAACGGCGCTCGGCGTTCTGAAGAAGGAAAAGGACGGCGTGGTGTTCGTGCGCTATCAACCGATGGAGGCCGACGAGGCCGCGGAGGTTCTGCGGCAGTGCGTTCGACTCCTCGACGAAAGTTTCGACCATCCCGTTATCTGGCCCGATTCCTTCGAGGACGGTGTCTTCTGGAGAGGACTCGACATCAAGAAGGCCCGCGAGCTTCGTTCGGGGGTGGAGGATGAAATCCGGACGCTTCTTCAACTTCTGGTGGAGGTGACCGAAACGCCTTCCGACGAAGAGTCCGAATCGTCGGACGAGGCCGAGGCTCCGGCCAACCCCAAGAAGGGGAAGGGCGGAAAGAAGAAGACCGCGAAAAAGAAGGAACCCGAGTGCACGCCCGAGGAAAAAAGGGAGAAGAGTCTGACGTCTCTCGCCGAAAACGTGGAGGCGCTCGTTTCGCGCAATTATTGAGGATTGAGGAGAGTCCCGTGAAGGAAAAGGATTTGCAGATTTGGCAGGATGAAGTGCCCGCGGATTTTCCCTCTTCAGAGGTCGGCGGGAACGAAGATTGGATCGAGGTGCCGCCCGAAGACATGCCTTCGGATCTGCCCGACGACTGGGCGCTTCCCGTCGGGGAAGAATTCGAGCCGGACGCGTTTTTCGCGGGGATCCCGGCTGAGGAAGGCTTTGCGCCCGCTGAGGAAGACTTCTCGCCCGAAGAACCCGCGCAATCCGGCGCGGCAGAGCCGCAGGCGGACGACGATCCGAACGGGGACTTCAAGCTCCTCGAGGATCCGCTTCGCGGGCATACGCTGATCGAGGCGAGCGCCGGGACGGGGAAGACCTATTCGCTCGAACACATCGTGCTTCGCCTCGTCGTTGAGCGCGGGATCGCGATCGGGCGCATGCTCGTCGTCACCTTCACGAAGGCGGCGACGGCGGAACTCAAAAGCCGCATCCGCGGCAAGCTCATCGCCGTTCGAAAGCTCGTGACCGAGGGCGTTGCGCCCACCGACAAGAATCTTCTCGAGCAGTTCGAGCGTTGGGACGAACTTGATCCCGATCTCATTCGCGAGCGGCTCGACCGTGCGGTGCGCGAATTCGACGACGCGGTGATCCTCACGATCCATTCGTTTTGTCAGAAGACGCTCTCGGATTTCGTCTTCACGTCGGGCGGAAGCTACGGCGTCGACTCCGGAGAGGAAAACGATCTTCTCGGCCGCACCGCGGAGGAATTCCTGCGGCTCGAAGCGAGACGCGCAAACGAAAACGGGTGCACCGAAGCCTTTCGGGCGCTGCAAACCCTGAAGCTCGACAAGGCTCTCTCGAAACTCGCCGCCGAACCCGAATCGGCCCGAAGCCGCGCCGTCTTCTCAAACGAGGGCTTCCCCAAGGAGCTTGACGATCAGAACGCGGCGGCCTACGAAGAAATGCTCGAACGCTTTCTCGCCTGGGCGCCCGCGCGGTACGAGGCGTTGAAGCGCGAGGCGTCGTATCAGACGTTTGACGACATGCTCGTTCGCGCCGAAGCCGGGCTCAAGGCCGATCCGGCGTTTGCGGCCGTCGTGCGCAGTCATTACGACGTCGTCCTGATCGACGAATTCCAGGATACGGATCCCCTGCAGTACGGGATCTTCTCCACGCTTTTCGGGGACCCCGCCTTCGGGAAGACGGTCTTTTTCGTGGGCGACCCGAAGCAGGCGATCTACAGCTTCCGAAACGCGGACTTCGAGACCTATCGGAAGGCGTCGGACGAAATCGGGCGGCACCGAAAGCTCGCGAAGAACTTCCGGACGACGCCGGTGCTCATGCACTTCTTCAATCTCTTTTTCGAGCGCCCGGGCACCTTCCTCGGTTCGGGCATTCGTTACGACGCCGTGGCGGCGAACGAAGACCGGCCGCCTCTCATCCGCGTCGACGAAAACGGGGTCTTTCGTCCCGAACCTGCGCTCGTCGTGCGCCTCGGGGACTTTGAAAAACCCGTCAAGGACAAACTCTTTCAGTGGGAGGCGGACGACATCGCCAACGAAATCGCCTCGATGCTCTCGGAACGCGACCACCACTTCGTCAAGGGGCGTGCCCTGCGCCCGGGCGACATCGCGATTCTCGTGCGGACCCGCGCCGACGGGATGCCCCTTTACGACGCCCTTCTGGCGCGGGGCGTAAAGGTGCGTTTCCCCTCCGACGAAAACGTCTTCGGTACCGACGAGGCCAAGGAACTCTGCACGGTCCTCGAAGCGATGGCGATGCCTTCCGAGCGCAGTTTTCTCGAGGCCGCCCGCGCAACCCGCATCGTGGGAGACGGACTCTCGACCTACACCGACGAGAAAAAGCGCACCGAACGTCTGGTTTTCCTGCGCGGCGTGATGGAGGCGGCGGCCGAGCGCGCAAGGCGTTCGGGCCTCACCGCGGCCTTCGGGGAACTTTTCCGCGTCTGCGAAACGGAACGCCGTCTTCTGCCCGCAGCGGGCGGCGAGCGCGCGCTCGCCAACTATCGGCAGTTGATCGAACTCCTCTTCGGGATGCAACAGTCCGCCAAGACCCTCTCGGGGCTCGTGCGGCGCTTTGAAAAGCTGATCGCCAAAGGGAAGGAGCCGACCGTGCCCGATGGCTATGAAGTCCGACCCGATTCGAATGACGACCGCGTCGTGATTCAAACGATTCATTCGAGCAAGGGGCTTGAGTACCCGATCGTCTATCTGCCGGGCTGTTGGTGGGGATCTCCCGTCAAAAACACGGCGGTTCCCCTGGTCCACGAACGCGACGAGGCGGGCGAACGACGGCTCGTCCTCTTTCCGGGCGAAGTGAAGCCCAAGGATCTCCCCGACTTCAAGCGCGCCCAGATCGAGGAGTCGGTGCGACTTCTCTACGTCGCCTTCACCCGCGCCTCCGCACGCCTGACGCTCTACGGCCTTCCGAAGTGGAACGGAGGCGGGAAGGAGCTCTACGCCCATTCCTGTTCGGCCTTCTTCCATGCCCTCGCCGCGCGGGAAAACCTTGCGGGCTGGTGTCGGGACGAGTATCTCGCCGTCTGGGACGAATTCCAAAAGGGAATGCTCGGGCGCGCCGCGGACTTTGCGGACGTCTGGTCGAAAACGGCCGCACGCTTTGCGGGCGAACATCCCGGCATGACGGTCGACCCCGAAACGCTCAAGCCTCAGACGGACGAGACGGGCCCCTACTGGTCGATCGCGCCCTGGGCGCCCCGGGAGGACGGTGTGCCGGTGATGCTCGAATCTCCGGAAGCGCAGGCTCTTCCCGAGCCCGAGTCCGTGCGCAGGGTCGATCCCTCTTGGGTGCAGACGAGCTACACGGCCCTGAAGAAGGGCCTCTTCGGCGCGCATGCCGATGCGCACCGGGACGATCGCGCAACGCTCTCCGGGGAGGACGAAACCGAGGACGACGAATCCCTGGAACTGCGCCGACGAATCGAGGACGGATCGCCCATGGCGCGTTGGCGCTCGGGCGCCGCATTGGGCGTCACGATCCACCGACTCTTCGAAGTGGTCGACTTCCACGGGTTCGAATGCCGTCGCGTGCTCGCAACCGACGAGGAACTCGCCGATCCAGGACTCTCTGACGAAATCCGTCGAAACCGTTTGCGGCAGAGGAATTACCTTCTCTCGATCCTCGGCGCCACGCCCGATCTGGTGCGCCGCGGTGAAGGCCTCCCGGCCGAGACGCCGGGCGAAGACCGGCTCTCGCCCGAAGGCGCAAAGCGCCTCGAGGAACTGCGCACGCTCTTTGACTCGGTTCTCTCGCTTCCGATTCTTCCGGACTTCCGACTCAAGGATCTGAAGGCCGAATGCCGCCGCTCGGAATACGGTTTTCTTCTCCACACGAAGCCGAATCTCTCGAAGACCGCCTTTGCGAAGAAGGCCGCGGAACTCGGTTGGAAGGGACTCACGGAGGAACAGCTCTCGGGCTACCTCACCGGGTCGATCGACCTTCTTTTCGAAGCGAATGGCAAAATTTGGATTCTCGACTGGAAGACCGACAACCTCGCCGCGAACGCGGCGCTGCGCGAAGCCTTCCCGGAGGCGAAGGACTGGCGGGACTTCTACGCGGAGGACGCCGTGGCGCTTCACATGAAGGAGGCCCACTACGACATTCAGTACCTCTGCTACCTCGCTGCGGCGAAGCGCCTTTTGCGCGCCCGTCTGGGCGAAGGGGCCGAGGAACGCTTGGGCGGCGCCCTTTACTTCTTCGTGCGCGGCGCTTCGGCCGGGCGCGGCGTTGCGGTGCTCCCCTATGAAGACGTGGCCGAGCGCGTGAAGATCCTTGAAGAAATGCTGGGGGACTGAGATGAGCGAAGAGAAGAACGAAAACTTGGAAAAGGCTGCGCTCTCCGACGAAACGACCGCGGACGAGACGCCCTACGTCGTGATGGGGGAACTCCTTTTGCGCGCGGTGGAGCGCTCGGGCGTTGCCGTAAACGATGACTACCGGACGCTCGTCGCCGAGACGATGCGCCTTCTTGCGGGCGCGATCGAGGCGGGAAGCCTCTGCATCGCCGTGCCGCGTGAGACCTGTACGCAGTTTGAAAAACTTCGCCTCGCCGTGTCGGGCGACGTCTTTTCTCGGGAATCGTTGACGGAGGACGTTCGCCGCACGCTCATTCTCGACGAAAACGCCTCGGTTCCCTTCGTCTACGACGAAGGCGGGCGACTCTATCCGCAGCGCTTCTTCCTCGAGGAACTCACGCTTGCGCAGCGTTTCTGTCGGCTCGCCTCGATGCCCGCCGTCGCCGCCACTGGGTCGCAGACGGCGTTGCTCGACGCCATGGCCGCGGCCGACCGCGCCTGGGTCGAGTCGACGCTCGCGCCGGAACTCGCGCCAGAGCTTCGCGCCCTGCGCCTCTCGGAAGCCAAACAAAGCGAAGCCGATCAGCGCGCGGCGGTGCTTTCCGCCGTGACGCGGCGCTTCACGGTCGTCTGCGGCGGCCCGGGAACGGGGAAGACGACGAGCGTCGTGAAGATGCTTCTCCTGCTATTCCTCGAAAATCCGATGCTGCGCGTGTCGCTTGCCGCTCCCACGGGGAAGGCGACGAGCCGCATGATGCAGTCCGTTTCGGACGGGATCGCGCGCTATGCGCGGCTCTTTGATCTGGCTGCGGGGGAGGCGGGCGCCGCGATCCGCTCCGCCGATCTTAAATCCCGCATTCGGGAGCACACGATTCACAAGTGGCTCACGATGCCCGTCTCGGGGGCTTCGCGCCCGAGCGCGTCGGCGCCCATGGAAACGGACGTTCTCGTCGTCGACGAAGCCTCAATGATCGACGTGGGACTCGCTTCGCAGCTCTTCGCCGCAGTCGATCCGGAGAGAACCCGCGTGATCGTTCTGGGCGACCCCTATCAGCTCGCCGCCGTGGGCCCGGGGGCGGTTTATGCGGACCTCGCCGACGAAGCGGGAGCGCTTCGCTTTTGCCGGGCGTTTCTGACGGTCTCCCGCCGCTACGGGGCGGCTTCGCCCGTGGGACGGCTCGCAAGGCTCGTGAACGACCCCGACGCTTCCGAGGAAGCGCTTGAAGAAGCCTGGGAGGAAGGCAAGGCGACGAAGGAAAGCGGCGCGGAGTACGTGCGTTGTGCGCCCGCGATCGGGCGAGGGGGTGAAATCAGCTCCGCGCTGCGGGAGTGGATGCGCCGTAAGCTCAAGGCCTTTGTCCTCTCCGTGCAAAAGATGGTCGCGAAGACCTCTTTTGACGGTGAAGACGACTACCGCTCGCACGCCGACGCGGTCTGGCGCGCGCTCTCGCACTTTCGGCTTCTGGCCGCGCAGCGCGCGGGCCGCGCGGGCGTGACGGCGCTCAACGAATGGGCGGCCGAGGCGGTTTCGTCCGAACTCGGGCGCGAGGGCGACTGGTTCCCGGGATTCGTCCTCATCGTGCGCACGAACGACGACACGATCGGGCTCTTCAACGGGGACGTGGGCGTGTGCCTCCCCGATCCGGAGAATCCCGCGCAGACGATCGTATGGTTCGGCGACAAGGGGCCCACGGTGAAGGAGTGCGCCTTTGCGCCGGGGCTTCTCCCGCGCTTTGACGCGGCCTACGCCATGACGATTCATCAGTCGCAGGGTTCGGAATTCGACGAGGTCGCGATCATTCTTCCCGAAGACGCCGAATCGGGTCTTGCGACGCGCGAACTTCTCTACACGGGGATCACGCGCGCCAAGCGCGGAGCCGTGATCTTCGGACGAAAAGAAGTCTTTCTGCGGGCGGCGTCAACCCCGACGCTTCGCGAAGGAGGCCTGTCGGACCGTCTGCGGGAATTTTGGAGCGCCTCCAACGACGAAGCGCAGAATGCCTGAAAATAGAAAAGGAGTCTTCGGATTCCTTCCACGGGTATTTTTCGAGTTGGAACCATGAACTTTCGCGATCTGAAGGCCTTTCTCGTCGTGAGCCGCACCGGCAACATCACGCGGGCGGCCGAACAACAGCACATGTCGCAACCGCTCGATCGAAACCGGCAAGGATCCGTGGCGTCCCGTGGTCGACCCGAAAATGAAGCCGCACACCGAAGGGCCGTGGTACGTCTCGCGCCTCTCGCCCAAGGTGCACCACACGATGGGCGGTCTCTACACGACGCCCAGGGCGGAAGTCGTCAACGTCGACGGCAAGGTTATTCCGAGGCTCTACGCCGCCGGGGAGGCCACGGGCGGCGTGCACGGGGCGGTGCGTCTCGGCTCGAACGCCACGACCGACTGCATCGTCAACGGCCGCATCGCCGGCATGGAAGTGGCGAAGCGCTGATTGCGCATGACGCCTCCGTCCTCCGCGCAACCGGTCCGTTGCGGGAGGACGGCTTCCAGAAGA
>OLGF01000213.1_pt1 | contig 70562 bp, 59 predicted proteins | sample 1604971 | NCBI WGS metagenome assembly OLGF01 (sample SAMEA3888902, study PRJEB22519) | human gut metagenome | biome: human gut; feature: human-associated habitat; material: faeces | place: Denmark | collected 2011 | reverse complement strand
AAATCGGCGTTCATTTCTCTACCTCCGCCGCCGGGAGGCCGAGCCACCATAGCGGGCTATCCCGCTCCGGTCGGCGGCAGTCATCGCAATCCGTCGCCGAGCACGAGGAGCAATAAAGCCGGTGAAAAGCATCGTCCCACGGCGTTTCAATCGCCGGGATTGCCCGGAGGAGACTCGCCAGCGCCTCCGGGCTTTCCGTGACTTTCTCAAAAACGTTCATTTTGCCGCCTCCGCCGCTTTTTCTGCCTCGATTTGCGCCATAAGTCGGAAGTAGAAAATGCGGTTATAGTAGAACTGCGTAAAGAGAAATCCGTCCTCGAGCCTCACGTCGTAACCGAGTTCGCCGTTGAAAAAGTTGCTCAATGCCGCGTATTGCGTTTCGATGTGCTCAAGAGCCCTTGCCTTGTCCGCCGGACTTTTCGTACTTCTGAAAATCTTCTCCGCTTCCGCCGCGTACTTTTGGAACTTGTCAAGGAACTCCGTAAAGATTTCCTCCGCCGTATCAAAATGCTTTGTGTTCTTAATTTTCAACATGGTATGAGTAACCTCCGTTTCTTTATTGAGCCGCTTTCCGACGGCCTCTATTTCGGTACGACCGATTTACTCGAGCCTCCGCTACCGCCGCGCTATACCCTTGACGAAAGCGGGAGTCCGTTTCCCCGGTCTTGCCTCGCTCGAGCTCGCGGTATATGGTCGCTTGGCACTTGCCGACGCGCTCGGCAATCTCGCCCGGCTTTGCGCCCTTTGCGTACATTTCCTCGATAATCCGCCGCTCCTCGAGCTTTAAGCACTCGTATTTCATAGCCTCGCCTCCGTTTCTGCGTAAAAAAATAAGTGCGTCGGAGCTTATTAGCTCTTTCGCACTTAATGATAAACGCCACAGCGCAGGATCGTTCACGATTTATACATTGACTATTCAATCGAATGCGTAGTATAATACATTGATTATTATGAACAAGTATGCCCATACGGCAAAGGAGAAAATGTATGTGGATCGCGGACGGTTGGGAAGATTATGAGCTGCTGGACTGCGGCGGCGGAGAAAAGCTCGAACGCTGGGGAAAGCAAATTCTGGTGCGGCCTGACCCTCAGGCGATCTGGGAGACGCCGCGCACGAACCGCGGCTGGCGCAACGCGCAGGGCCGCTATTACCGCTCGTCCTCGGGCGGCGGACATTGGGACAAGGAGAAGCTGCCCGAGAGCTGGACGGTAAATTACAAGGATCTCAAATTCCAGGTCAAGCCCATGAATTTTAAGCACACGGGCCTGTTCCCCGAGCAGGCCGTCAACTGGGATTTTGCGCGCGAGAAGATCAAAAACGCGGGCCGGCCCATCCGCGTGCTGAACCTCTTCGCCTACACCGGCGGCGCGACGGTCGCGTGTGCGGCGGCAGGCGCTCAGGTCTGCCACGTGGATGCGGCAAAAGGCATGGTCAACTGGGCGCGCGAGAACGCGCGTGTCAGCGGCCTTTCCGATGCGCCGGTGCGCTGGATCATCGACGACTGCGCGAAATTTGTCGAGCGTGAGATCCGCCGCGGCAAGGTGTATGACGCCATCATCATGGACCCGCCGAGCTACGGCCGCGGCCCCGGAGGAGAGGTCTGGAAGTTGGAGGACAATCTTTTCCCGTTCGTGAAGCTCTGCGCGCAGGTCTTATCGGACAAGCCGCTTTTTGTCATCATCAACTCGTATACGACGGGGCTCGCTCCCTCGGTGCTCGGCTACATGCTGCACCTGCTCGTTGCGGAAAAGTACGGCGGCAAGGTCACGTGGGACGAGCTGGGCCTGCCCGTGACGGAGACGGGGCTCGCGCTGCCCTGCGGCGCGACGGGCCGCTGGTTCTCGGAATAAAGGAATCCGCCGCTTTGCGGCGATGAATCCCCGAAGGCTCTTTCGGGATAACGATTAAGGAACGCAACTTTTATGGAAATGATCAAGACCCAAGACCTGGCCTTCACCTATCCGGGCACGGAAGACCAGGTGAACACTCGCGCGCTGCGCGGGGTGGATGTGACCATCGAGCGCGGCAGCTTTGTCGTGATCCTCGGCCACAACGGCAGCGGAAAATCGACGCTTGCCAAGACCTTCAACGCAGTCCTGCTGCCAAGCGGCGGCAAGGTCTATGTCGAGGGCATGGACACGATGGACGAATCGCTCCTGCTTGAAATTCGCAGGCGCGTGGGCATGGTGTTCCAGAATCCGGACAACCAGATCGTGGCGAATGTCGTCGAAGAGGATGTCGCGTTCGCTCCCGAGAATTTGGGCGTGCCGAGCGCCGAGATCAGAAAGCGCGTGGACGACGCGCTCGAGGCCGTCGGCATGACGCAGTTCGTCAAGCACGCGCCGCACCTGCTCTCCGGCGGACAGAAGCAGCGCATCGCCATCGCGGGCGTGCTGGCGATGAAGCCCGAGTGCATCGTGCTCGACGAGGCGACCGCCATGCTCGACCCCATCGGCCGGCGCGAGGTGCTCGCGGCCGTCGAAAAGCTCAACCGTGAGCAGGGCATCACGGTCGTCCTCATCACCCACCACATGAACGAAGCCGAGCACGCCGACCGCGTGATCGTGATGAACGACGGCCTTGTCGTCATGGACGGCAAGCCGCGCGAGGTTTTCACCCGCAAAAAAGAGCTAGAGGACATCGGCCTTGCCGTGCCGGACACGGTCTCGCTGCTCTTTTCCCTGCGCGAGGCGGGGATGGACGTCCCCGTGGATGCCATCACCGTAGAGGAATGCGCAGACGTCATTGCGAAAAATTTTACCTAAGAGGACTGTAACCTTGGAAGAGATCATTCGTGTAGAAAACCTGACGCACACCTACGGCGAGGGTACGCCCTTTTGCCGCAGTGCGGTGCAGGATATGTCGCTCGCGATCTATCGCGGCGAATTTTTGGGCATCATCGGCCACACGGGCAGCGGCAAGTCGACGCTGATCCAGCACTTGAACGGCCTGCTCAAGCCGACCTCCGGCCGGATACTTCTCGGTGGAGAAGACATCTGGTCGGACCCGAAGAAAATTCGGAACGTAAGATTCCGCGTGGGCCTCGTGTTCCAGTATCCGGAATACCAGCTTTTTGAAGAGACTGTTTACCGCGATATCGCGTTTGGCCCGACGAACATGGGCTTATCCAAAGACGAGATCGACCGCCGCGTGCGTGAATCCGCGCACTTTGCGGGGCTTACCGACGATTTGCTGGAAAAATCGCCGTTCGCCCTCTCCGGCGGACAGAAGCGCCGCGTGGCCATCGCGGGCGTTATTGCGATGGAGCCCGAGGTGCTCGTGCTCGACGAGCCGAGCGCGGGCCTTGACCCGCAGGGCAGGGAAGAGCTGCTTTCAAACATCCGCGAATTCCACCGCGCGCGCGGCACGACCGTCGTGCTCGTGAGCCACAGCATGGAGGAGATCGCGAAAAACGTCGACCGCATCGTTGTCCTGTCGGACAGCCACGTGCTCATGAGCGGCACGCCGCGCGAGGTCTTCGCCCGCGGCGACGAGCTGATGACCGCGGGCCTCGACGTGCCGCAGGTCACGCGCGTCGCGATGGCGCTGCGCGATAAAGGCATTGCCATCAACCCCGCCGTTTACACCGTCGATGAGCTCAGCAAAGAGCTTGTCGCGCTCAAGAGAGGGGGCGGCAAAAAATGCTGAAGGATATCACGCTCGGCCAGTTTTTCCCGGGCGACACGCTCGCCCATAAGCTCGACCCGCGCACAAAGCTCCTCGTCACGGTGTTTTACGTCGTGGCGCTCTTTACGGCGAAGAGCTACATTGCCTACGGCGTTCTCATTCTGACGCTGATTGTCGCCGTGCGCATCTCGCGCGTGGGCGCGAAGGCGCTTTTCAAGGGATTAAAGCCGGTGCTGTTCATTATCGCGTTCACGGCGCTTTTGAACCTCTTTTACACCCCCGGCACGGAGCTGTGCCATTTTTGGATATTCCGCATTACGATCGAGGGTGTGCGCGCCGCCATCACGATGATGCTGCGCATCACGCTTTTGATCATGGGAACGTTCCTGCTCACGTATACGACCTCTCCCATCCGCCTGACGGACGGTCTGGAGAGCCTGCTGGGCCCGCTCAAGAAGATCAAGGTCCCTGTGCATGAGCTCGCGATGATGATGTCGATCGCGCTTCGCTTCATCCCAACGCTCATCGAAGAGACGGATAAGATCATGTCCGCGCAGAAGGCGCGCGGCGCCGACTTTGAGACCGGAAGCCTTATGCAGCGCGCCAAGGCGCTCGTGCCGCTGCTTGTGCCGCTGTTTGTCAGCGCGTTCCGCCGCGCCGACGAGCTGGCGACGGCCATGGAATGCCGCTGCTACCACGGCGACGAAGGCCGCACGAAGCTCAATGTGCTGCACTACCAGACGCGCGACTATCTGGTGCTCGGCTATTATGCCGTGCTCGTGGCCGCGGTCATCGCGCTGCGATAAGAAGAAAGGACGCTTTTATGCGAAACATCGCCCTCAAGCTCATGTATAACGGCACGGCCTATCACGGCTGGCAGGTGCAGAAGACGGTCTCAAGCGTCTGCGAGACGATGGAAAAGGGCCTCTCAAAGGTCTGCGGCGGGAACGTCAAGCTCGTCGGCTGCGGCCGCACGGACGCGGGCGTGCACGCCGAGCGATATATCGCCAATTTCCACACAGAGTCGCGCATTCCAGTCGAGCGCCTGCCGTTTGCCATCAACACGCACACGCCGGAGGATATCGTCGTGCGCGAGGCGCTTGAGGTGGCGGAGGATTTCAACGCGATCCTCTCGTGTCAAAAAAAGGAATACACCTATCGCATCTATAATTCCCGCATCAAAAACCCGTTCTATGTCAACAGGGCGTACTTTTACCCCAAGCACCTCGACGAAGAGGTGATGGACCGCGCGGCGCGCGCCTTTGAGGGCACGCACGATTTCCGCGCCGTCCGCTCTGTCGGCACGGAGACGAAGACCACCGTGCGCACCGTGCACTACTGCCGCGTGTCGCGCTCGGGTGATCTTTTGGAACTCAAGGTCTGCGCGGACGGGTTCCTGTATAACATGGTACGGGCGATCACCGGCACGGTGCTCTACGCCGCCGAGGGGAAGCTCACGCCAGAGGACATCCCCGAGATCTTGGCCTCCGGCGACCGCTCGCTCGCCGGCCCCACGGTGCCGCCGGGCGGACTGTACATGACGAGACTTTGGTATGAGGATGAACGGCTCAATGAATGATCTCAAAGAGGAAAAGGGAACACGCGAGGAGCTGAGGCGCTCGCAGGCGGCCCCGCGCCGCTCCGGCGGCGGGCTCAAGCGGGCGCTGATGGTGATTCTGGCGCTTGTGGTCGTGCTGGCCGTGGTCGTCGCCGCGGCGTGGAAGGACCTGAGCAGCCTTGACAGTGTGCGCCGCCTTTTCTCCTACAATAAGGTCACGCAGGATGAGCAGGGCAGGGTAGAGTTGTGTTCGTTCAGCAACGACCGCAGCAACACCTTTGCGCTGCTCGGCGACCATCTGATCGTCGCTTCGACGACGGGCGTGTCGATCTACAGCAGCAGCGGCAGCGTGGTGGACAGCATGAGTGTGAAGCTCACGAATCCCGCCATCGCTGTCGGCGGCCAGACCGCCGCGGTCTATGATATCGGCGGGCAGACGCTTCTTATTTACTCTGCAAGCGGCCTTGTGCGCGATATGAGCGGCGAGTGCAGCGGCAATATCCTGTCGGTCAGCGTCAATTCCTCGGACTATCTGGCGCTCAACGCCGAAAAGAGCGGCTACAAGTCCGCTGTTACGGTGTACGACGCTTCGGGCGAGAAGACGTTTGCCTTCAACTCCTCGGAGCACTATGTCATCGACGCGGTCGTCATGCGCGACTGCAAGCGCATGGCGGCGGTGACGCTCGGCGAGTCGGACGGCACATTCGCCGACACGGTGAGCATCTATTCCCTCGGCAGCGATAAGGCGGACTCGGTCAACACACTCACGGGCTCGCTCCTGCTATCGCTCGACAGCGTGGCCGGTACGCTCTCGTGCCTGACGGACGAGAGCTTGACGCTCTTTTCATCGGACGGTACGCTTTCCGGCAGCTATCGCTACGAATACCCGTATCTGCGCGGTTCGAGCATGGACGGCGACAACTACGCGGCGCTGCTGCTGAGCCGCTACCGCTCGGGCAGCACCACGAAGCTCGTGACTGTCTCGTCCGACGGTACAGAGATGGCAAGTCTCGACAGCAGTCAGGAGGTTCTGTCCATGTCCGCGGCGGGGAAGTATATCGCCGTGCTGTACAGCGACAGTCTGGTGCTCTACACGCCGCAGCTGCAGGAATACGCGCGGCTGGACGCCACGGAGTACGCGCGCTCTGTCATCATGCGCGAGGATGGTACGGCGGTGCTGATCGGCTCGTCGTCCGCCTGGCTTTATATTCCGTAATTTCTGTAAAACGCTAAAAATGTTACAATTTATGACTTGAAAGGAGCGCGGGAAACGTGAATAATGGTCTTATGATCGATGCAGTCTTCGCGCTCGTGCTCATTTTAAGCGTCGTGTTCGGCGCCAAGCGGGGGCTGTTCCGCAGCTTTATGGCGCTGGCGGCGATCGTGCTCGCGCTGATCGGCGCGTCGCTTCTGACCGACGCTTTGACCGAGCCCGTGACCGACATGCTGATGCCGCGCCTTGAAAAGAGCGTGGAGGAGTGGTTTGATACCGAATCGCAGACACCGCAGGGGGATGTCCCGCAGATCGAGGGGGAGACCCCGGCGGAGAGCGACGCCTCGGGTGAAACGCCAAACGGCGACGCCGCGCAGGACGCGGAAAACGTTCGGCAGGACGATTCGCCGCTCGCGGTGACAGGCCTTCTCAAAAAGCTGCTGCGCTTCGATTTCGACGGCGCGGTGCGTCAGTCGCTTCGAAATGCCGCGCGCGACGCAGCGCTTGCCGCCGTAAGGACGCTGCTCGGCAGCGTGGTGAGGACACTTGTGTTCGTGCTGTGTTTTTTGGTGCTCACGCTGCTGCTCCGCTTAGTGACGGGAGGCATTGACAAGGTGTTAGACTTGCCAGTGCTGAACGCGCTCAACACCATCGGCGGCGGCGCGCTGGGCCTGATCGAGGGCGCACTTTTGCTGTTTCTCGTCTGCGATGTCGCACCGAAGCTCGGCGTCAAGGCCTTTGCCGACTACGAGGGCACGTATCTGTTATCGTTTTTTATGAGTCATACTCCGCGCGGGCTTGTCGCCGCGCTGTTACCCTGATCTTTACCCCAAGGAGGAAATACTATGCAGCCGCAACTTTGTTCCAGATGTAAAAAGAATATCGCCGTTGTGTTCATCACCCGTCAGGAAAACGGGCAGAACGTCAACGAAGGACTTTGCCTCAAGTGCGCGAAAAATCTCGGACTGCCGCAGGTGGACGAGATGATGCGCCGCATGGGCATCACGGATGAGGACCTTGACAATATCTCCAATGAAATGATGGGCGCCTTCGGCGGCGTGGAAAACCTCGAAGGTCTGACCGACGCCGACGATCCGGACGCCGATAACGAGGACGAGGACGGCAAGACCGCCACGTTCCCGTTCCTGAGCCGCTTTTTCGGCGGAAATCCCGCTGCGAACGACGCACAAAATGGCAACGAGGCCGAGCAGACGCAGAGCCCGCGCAGCAACAAGAAGGTCGAAAAGGGGAGCAAGCACAAATTCCTCGACTCCTACTGCATCAATCTCTCCCAGCGCGCACGCGACGGCAAGCTCGACGCGGTCGTCGGCCGCGAGGAGGAGATCGAACGCGTCATCCAAATCTTGAACCGCCGCCAGAAGAACAACCCCTGCCTGATCGGTGAGCCGGGCGTCGGCAAGACGGCCATTGCCGAGGGCCTCGCCCAGCGCATCGTCGCGGGTGACGTGCCCTTCAAGCTGAGAAGCAAGGAGGTCTATCTTCTTGACCTCACCGCGCTCGTCGCGGGCACGCAGTTCCGCGGCCAGTTCGAGAGCCGCATGAAGGGCCTCATCGAGGAGATCCGCAAGATGGGCAACGTCATCCTTGTCATCGACGAAGTGCACAACATCGTCGGCGCGGGCGACGCCGAGGGCAGCATGAACGCCGCCAACATCTTGAAGCCTGCGCTCTCCCGAGGCGAAATTCAGGTCATCGGCGCGACGACGTTCACCGAGTATCGCAAGCACATTGAAAAGGACACCGCGCTCGAGCGCCGCTTCCAGCCGGTCACGGTCAACGAGCCGAACATGGAGGACACGCTCAAAATTTTGAAGGGCATCGCCCACTACTATGAGCAGTTCCACGGCGTCAAAATTCCCGAGGGTATTCTGCGTCAGGCGGTGCTGCTATCCGAGCGCTACATCACCGACCGTTTCCTGCCCGACAAGGCCATCGACCTCATCGACGAGGCATGCTCGGATCTGAATCTGCACGACAAGAACATCAACCGCCGCATGGAGCTGCGCCGCGAGATCGAGGATTACGACAAGGAGCGCGAGCTTTTGCAGGGCGCAGAAGAACCCGACTTCGAGCGGCTGGCTGAGCTCAAGAGCCTTACCATCAAGGCGCAGACCGAGCTCGACGAGCTCTGCGCGCAGGGTGACCCGCAGCTCACGATGGACAACCTCGCCCGCGTGATCGAGCTCTGGACGAAGATTCCCGCCTCGCGTATCCGTGAAGACGAGTTCCGTCGTCTGAGCGAGCTTGACAAGCGCCTCAAGGAACACATCGTCGGCCAAGATGAGGCCATCGAGGCCGTCGCCGCGGCGATACGCCGCAACCGCGTGGGCATCTCGCCCAAGCACAAGCCGGTGAGCTTCATCTTTGTCGGCCCCACGGGCGTCGGCAAGACCGAGCTTGTCAAGCAGCTGGCGCAGGATCTCTTCAACTCGCCCGATGCGCTGATCCGTTTCGACATGTCCGAGTTTATGGAAAAGCACTCGGTCTCCCGCATCGTTGGCTCGCCCCCGGGCTATGTCGGCTATGATGAAGCCGGCCAGCTGACCGAAAAGATTCGCCGCAAGCCCTACGCCGTCATCCTTTTCGACGAGATCGAAAAGGCGCATCCCGACGTGATGAACGTCCTGCTGCAAATTCTCGACGACGGCGAGATCACCGACTCCCACGGCCGCAAGGTCAATTTTGAAAACACCGTCATCGTGATGACGTCCAACGCGGGCAGCGAGCGCAAGGAGGGCACTGTCGGCTTCGGCCACACGGTGAACGAGCAGAACCGCGACCGCGCTATGAAGGCGCTCGGCGAGTTCCTGCGCCCCGAATTCCTGAACCGTGTGGACGAGGTCATCTGCTTCAACCGCCTTGATGAGAAGAACTTCGCCGGCATCGCCCACATCATGCTCGATGAGCTGCAAAAGAGCCTTGAGGACAAGGGCCTGCACTTTACGTGGGACGAGGATGTTGAGGACTACCTCGTCAAGAAGTCCTACTCCGCGACCTACGGCGCGCGCAATCTGCGCCGCACCATTCAGAAAGAGCTCGAAGACGTCATGGCCGCGCAGATCATCGACTCCTACGAGCACCCCGTCACGCAGATCCATGCGTCGGTGGAGGACGGCAAGCTCGTCGTCCGCAGCCTGTAAAAGAAAGGGGAGGGAGACCATGTTCCATCTGTTCCGCAAGGACATTGAAAAGCACTGCGCCTACTGCAAGAGCGGATCTGTCATCAACGAAGGGCAGGTCATCTGCTCCCGCCGCGGCGTGGTCGACTCTGCTGACCACTGCCGTCACTTTTGCTATGATCCGCTCAAACGTGTGCCGCCGAGACCCGCCACGCTGCGCGACCAGTATACCTCCGAGGATTTTTCCCTGTAAGGCCGGGCAGCGCCCCGAACAATAAAGAAAGAAGGCCGATTCCCATGAACATTTCTCAGGTTTACGCAGTCTATTTCAGCGCCACCGGCAACACCAGAAAGGTGACCACCACGCTTGCAAATGCCCTTGCCGTCAGCTTCGACGTGCCGCTCGAGGTGCGCGATTTTACGCTGCCCGCCGCGCGCGAGGAAGCGTATGAGTTTGCCGCGGGCGACCTTGTCGTATTCGGTATGCCAACCTACGCGGGCAAGCTTCCAAATAAGCTGCTCGACTTTGTGAAGTCCGGCTTTCACGGAAACGGCGCGCTCGCCGTGCCGGTCGTGACGTTCGGCAACCGCAGCTTCGACAATTCGCTTGCCGAGCTCTGCGCCTGCCTCGAAGGGGACGGCTTCCACACCATCGGCGCGGGCGCCTTTGCCTGCCGCCACGCCTTTACCGACGTGCTTGCCAACGGCAGACCCGATTCCGACGATATGGCGGAGCTTGCAAAGCTCGGCTCCGCGGTCGTGGGCCGCATCGTGCGGATGACCGAGTATCCCGCGCCCATCACGGTCGACGGTGACGCCGACGCGCCGTATTACCGCCCGCTGGGCCTCGATGGCGAACCAAAGGTGTTTCTGAAGGCGAAGCCCAAGACCGACCTCGACAAGTGTATCCGCTGCGGTGTGTGCGCCTCCCTCTGCCCGATGGGCTCGATCAATCCCGATGATGTCACCGAGGTCGTGGGCGTGTGCATCAAATGCCACTCCTGCGTGCGCAACTGCCCGATGGGTGCGAAGTATTTCGACGATCCCGCGTTCCTCTCGCACCGCGCGATGCTCGAACGCGACTACACGCGCAGAGCGGAGGACAAGATCTTCACGGCGTAAGAAAGTACATAAAAAGGCTCTGTTTGGGAATCCCAAACGGAGCTTTTTTCATTCCTGAATGACGGAACGTTGCTGCCTTACAAACAAAATTTGGGAAGGGCGGGAAGCGGGGACAGCCACGCACGCATACGCTATGGAGAAAGCACCAATTTTGGGAGGGATCTTATGAAACCGGTGTACTTTTTCCTCGGCGCAAACAGCGAAGAGGGCTTTTTCTCGCTCTATGACCAGCTTTTGGGCGGTCGGCTCGACGATCTGATGATTCTGAAAGGCGGCCCGGGCTGCGGCAAGTCGACCTTCATGCGCCGCATGGGCGCGGCGATGGAGCGCGCGGGCGAGCGCATCGTGTACATCAACTGCTCGGGTGACCCCGATTCGCTCGACGGCGCGATCTTTCTGGACCGAAACGCTGCTATCGTGGACGGTACCAGCCCGCATGTGCTCGAGCCGACCTACGCGGTCGCGAGCGAGCGCTATGTCGACCTGACACGCTTCTACGATGTGGACGCGGCTAAGGCACGCCGCGCGGAGATCGTCGCGCTGAGCGACGAATATCGCACACACTACCGCAGCGCCTATCGCATTCTGCGCGCGATGGGTGAGGTGGAGAGCGAGCGCCGCGTGGCAATGCACGCGCAGATGGATTTTTCGAAGCTCCGCCGCCGCACCGACGGCATCCTCGCACGCGAGCTGCGCGGTGAGGGAGGCGGCAGCGGGCGCGTCGACCGCGCGTTTTTGGGCGGTGTGACGCATCGGGGCGAGATTTGCCGGTTCGACACCGTCGAAGCCCTCTGCCCGCGCATCTATGCCATCATCGACAGTGCGGGGCTGGGAAACGAAATGCTTGAGACCGTCGTGCAGGCGGCACAGGCGAAGCATTTCGACATCATCGCCTGCCCGAATCCAGACCGGCCGCGGGAGCTCCATCACGTATTGATCCCGGAAAAAGGGCTGGCGTTTATCACAACGAACGCGCGCAACCCGTACGACGGGAAGCCCTACCGCCGCCTGCGTCTCGACGCGATGGCGGAGGAGAAGCTTACGCGCGCGCAGAAGGCGAAGCTGCGCTTCACGCGCCGCGTGGAGGCGTCACTTTTAGATGAGGCTGTGGGCGCACTGTCGGACGCCAAAAAAGCGCACGACGCGCTGGAATCCGCATATCATCCCTGCGTGGATTTCGAGGGGGGCACTGCGCTTGCAGAGAAAGAAATTAAAAGACTATTAAAGCAATAACGCTTTACAGATTCTTGCTGCCTGAAGGCAGCAATGGGATTCCCTGCGCGGCGCAGGGTGCGGCAAAGGGGGCCATTCTCTCACGTGAGAGAATGGCCCCCTTTAGATCCCCCAAGAGAACGCAAGGGGAGGGCCCCTCGACCCCCGACATTGGCAGTCTCGATCTTGAAAAACTGCTCAGCCTGCGGAATCGGGTGCAGTGTACATGGCTTCGCCATGAACCCCTGCGTTTCGTTGCATGTTGCAACCGCGCCTTACTATCGTGAGGCGCGTGTGACGTTTGCTTGGCGGCGGACTGCCTGCCGAATGCGGCATTGCTACGCTCGCCGCATTGATGAGACTGGCGGTAAACGGAAATTAGTCAGCACTCCTACAAGATCAGCAGAGCGACAGCGGATAATAGAAGCAGAGGCAAATCGTATAGTAAAACCAATGGCGGCGAGCGTTAGCAATGCCGCCACGCAGGCACTTTCACTCCGGAGGCATGAAAGTTGTTCGAGCTCCAGATTGCCAATCAAAGCCTTTCTCTTGGGGGTCAAAGGGGGATATTCTCTTTCCGTGGAAAGAGAATATCCCCCTTAATCGTCCCCCTGCACGGTGCAGGGAAAACCCCGCCCTTTCGGGCGGCCTTGATTCATTGTGCCATATCGGCACGAAAATAAACCGTCCGCTCTGGCAGCGATAAGATCAGCGTATACTCACTGCTTTTCTCCCCTGCAGCATCGGTGTATTCCGTGACGCCGACAAGCGCCGTGCCGGTCTCGCTATCCAGCGTAAGATCATAGAGGACGTCGTTCGCATCATGCTGGGTGAGGGTGTAGGTGCCGCTTTGCGTGCTGCCGTCTGAATCCGTGACCGTCAGCGAGCCGTCCTGCGCGGAGCAGGTGAGGGCAGGGAGGTCGAGCGGCTGCCCCTCGCTGTCGATGGCGTTTGCGTATGTCCAGTCATGGCCCTCGATGGTCAGGCCATCGTTCGTTTTGCCGCAGCCGACGAGTAGAAAAATGAGCAGCAGCGGCAATAAAACTTTAATCTTGCCCGTCATGTGTTTTTCCTTTCCACCTCTTGATTTTCAATCCTATCAGCACACCAAGTCCCACGACAAAGAGCGGCAGTGCGGCTAAAAACAGATGTGAAGGGAACCGGCCCATAACGTAGATGTCTGTCGCCATATCAACGCCGCCGACGATCGAAACATCCTCTGGAATAGGCGGTCCGGCAGTAAAATACTGTACGGCACATATGAGCAGTACCGGTACGCTGACGGCCAACAGCACCCATGCGCCAATGCGCAGGGTCTTTGTGCGCTTATCGCGTGTTTTCTCCGATATGCTTGCGGGAGCGTTCCCATCTGGCGTGCCGGTCAACTCTGCGAGCGGAACACCGAAAAAGCCCGAGAGCGCGAAGAGGTTCGCCGTGCTCGGCAGCGACGAGCCGTCCTCCCACTTCGTCACGGCCTGCCGCGAGACCTCGAGTGCCTGCGCCAGCGCCTCCTGCGACAGCCCACGTTCCTTGCGCAGTGCGCGGATGCGTGCGCCGAGTTCGTTGTCCATAGAAAGTCTCCTTTGTGTTGATGGCGCTATCGTAGCAGTTTTTGGCGCAAAAGTCCACCAAGTATTCCGCTACTATCGGTAGCGAAACGGAAAAAGCCGCCCGAATGGGCGGCTTTTCACGCGTATTTACTTCTTGCGGCAAGTGAGCTCGCCGTTTTCGGCGTCGAGCACAAGCGTGCTGCCCGCGGCGAGGTCGCCGCGCAAAATCTCCTTGGCGATGAGCGTCTCTGCCGCGCTCTGGAGGTAGCGCTTGAGCGGACGCGCACCGTAGATCGGGTCGAAGCCGCGCTCGATGATGAGGCTCTTGGCAGCATCCGTGACTTCGAGCCTCAGCGTCTTGTCGGCAAGACGCTTCTTGAGACCCTCCATCAGGATGTCGATGATGCCGCTGAGGTTTTTCTTCGTGAGCGGCTTGAACATGATGATCTCGTCAAGACGGTTCAAAAACTCCGGACGGAACGCGCGGCGCAGCTCGCCCATGACGGCGGCGCGGGCGCTCTCGGAGATGCTGCCGTCCGGCTGGATGCCGTCGAGCAGCTCGGAAGAGCCGAGGTTCGAGGTCAGGATGATGATGGTGTTCTTAAAGTCCACCGTGCGGCCCTGCGAATCGGTGATGCGGCCGTCGTCGAGAATTTGCAGCAGGATGTTGAACACATCCGGGTGCGCCTTTTCGACCTCGTCGAACAGCACGACACTGTACGGCTTGCGGCGCACGGCCTCAGTGAGCTGGCCGCCCTCGTCATAGCCGACGTATCCCGGAGGGGCACCAATGAGACGCGAGACGGAGAATTTCTCCATGTACTCGGTCATGTCGATGCGCACGAGGTTGTGTTCATCGTCGAACAGGCAGTCGGCGAGGGACTTTGCAAGCTCCGTCTTGCCAACGCCCGTGGGACCGAGGAAGAGGAAGCTGCCGATCGGGCGGTTCGGGTCTGCGATGCCTGCACGCGAGCGCTGGATGGCCTCGGTGACGAGGCGCACGGCCTCGTCCTGACCGACGACACGCTTGTGAATGATCTCGTCGAGGCGCAGCAGCTTTTCGCGCTCACCCTCCATCAGACGGCTGACGGGGATGCCCGTCCACTTGCCGACGATGTCGGCGATCTCGTTTTCGGTTACGGTGTCGTGCACCATGGAGTTGTCGCCCGTGTGCTTTTCGGCCGCGGCCTCGGCGTCCTTGAGCTGCTTTTCGAGGGCAGGGAGGTCAGAGTACTTGAGCTTTGCGGCCTTTTCGTACTCAAGGTTCGCCTGCGCGCGCTCGATCTCGCCGTGCATCTGCTCGATCTGGCTCTTGAGCTGCTTCACGCTGTCCACGCCGCTCTTTTCCGCCTCCCAGCGGGACTTCATGGCGTTGAACTGTTCCTTTTCATCGGCAAGCTCTTTCTTGAGCTCCTCGAGACGGTCGCGGGAGAGCTGGTCGTCCTCTTTCTTGAGGGCCATCTCTTCGATCTCCTGCTGCATGATCTTGCGGCGCAGATCGTCGAGCTCTGCGGGCATCGAGTCGATCTCCGTGCGGATCATCGCGCAGGCCTCATCGACGAGGTCGATGGCCTTGTCGGGCAGGAAACGGTCGGTGATATAGCGGTCGGAGAGCGTCGCGGCGGCGACAAGCGCGTTGTCGTGGATGCGAACGCCGTGATAGATCTCATAGCGCTCCTTCAGGCCGCGCAGGATGGAAATGGTGTCCTCGACCGTCGGCTCGTTGACCATGACGGGCTGGAAGCGGCGCTCGAGGGCGGCGTCCTTTTCGATATACTGGCGGTACTCGTCGAGCGTGGTCGCGCCGATGCAGTGCAGCTCGCCGCGAGCCAGCATCGGCTTTAAGAGGTTGCCGGCATCCATGCTGCCCTCGGTCTTGCCCGCGCCGACGATGGTGTGCAGCTCATCAATGAAGAGGATGATCTTGCCGTCGGACTTCTTGACCTCGTTCAAAACGGCCTTTAAGCGCTCTTCAAACTCGCCGCGGTATTTCGCGCCCGCGATCAGCGCGCCCATGTCGAGCGAGAAGATCGTGCGGTCCTTGAGCCCTTCGGGCACATCGCCGCGCACGATACGCTGGGCAAGGCCCTCGGCGATGGCCGTCTTGCCGACGCCCGGCTCGCCGATGAGCACGGGGTTGTTCTTCGTCTTACGCGACAGAATGCGGATGACGTTGCGGATCTCTGCGTCACGGCCGATGACGGGGTCAAGCTCCTTCGTGCGGGCGCGCTCGACGAGATCCGTGCCGTACTTCTTGAGCGCGTCGTAGGAATCCTCGGGATTGTCGCTCGTCACGGGGGAGGTCTTGACCTTCGCAAGCTCATCGGAGAAGCGGCTTCTCGTGATGCCATGGTTGGAGAGCAGCTGGCGCACGCTCTGCGAGCCCTCGGAGAAGATGGCGAGCATCAGGTGCTCAACGGAGAGATACTCGTCGTGCAGCTTTTCGGCGGTCTTTTCGGCAAGGTTCAGGATCTTGCCGACCTCGGGCGAGGCGTACACCTCGCCGCTGCCGCCGGAGATGCGGGGCAGATTGCGGATCAGCGTGTCGAGCTCGGAGAGTAAGCCGTCGCAATCGACACCCATCTTACCGAACAGTGACCCAATCAGTCCGCCGTCCTGATCGAGCAGGGCATAGAGCAAATGTTCGGTCGTTACATACTGGTTGCCGTTTTCCTGCGCCATGTTCTGCGCGGTCTTGACGGCTTCCAAAGCCTTTTGCGTATATTTTTCAGCATTCATTCAAGTTCACCTCAAATTCGTGTTTTTTACAATTAAGTGATTAAATCAGCAGCGTTCTGCTTCGCAGATCGCCGCGGTAGGCCATTTCAACATCGCTCGCGGAGAGCGAGCCGTCGAGATAGCCCTTGAGCAGCCGGTCGAAGAGCTGGACATAAGCGCTGATCGCACCGGCGACATCATCGGCAGTCAGCGCCTTTCCGCGCGGCATCGCGAGCGGACGGACGAAGCGCCCGTCGTACAGCGCGCAGGAAATGGAGCTGCCGAGAAGCGGTGCGAGGCACTTGTCTTCGATTTGCACCCAGAGCCGGAAGAAGCTCGTCATTGCGGAGATCAGCGCCGCCGACTGCGTGCGGAACACGATGTTCAGCGTGCCCATCGTCTGGGCGTCGCCATTGCTCAGGTCGACCTCGTACTTGACCGTGGGGCGGTATTTGTACGATAAGCTCGACTTGAGCGACATCGTGGACGAGCCGGGGGCAAAGAATGGCACCAGCTCGCGCGTGGGCGTCATCAGCTCTTCGATGGCCTCGAAAATATCGTTCCAGCGGCGCTCGGGCGTCGGCACGGAGACGTACTCGGCCAAAATCTGGTTGACGAGCGCCGAACGGTTCGTGCCCATCCGGTGGGCCAGCGCGTCGACCTCGCGCACCACATCATCTGACAGCGTCAGACTGTACAGGTTTTTTTTCATCATGCGCCTCCTTGGGGTTCTTTTTCTTTCTGGATGCTATCATAGCACGAGAAAAAACTTTGTCAATAGATTTATATAAATATATTTACGAGTTATGTGCGAATTTACACGGAGTTCATAATTGCGATGGAAGCGGAAAAAGGGAAAAGCCGCAATGAATTTCACTGCGGCTTTTCCCTTTTGAGAGATATGAGAGATGAGAGAATAGCAAATTTACAGCAGGCCTTGGAGCAGGATGATGACGATCAGGATCGGCAGCACCCACTGGAAATAGGGCTTGAGCTTGGGCGAGAGCTTGATGCCCGCGCCCTTGTTGGCCTCGGCGAGATACTTGTCAAAGCCCCAGCCCCACTTCGTGACGCAGAACAGCAGATACACGAGCGAGCCGATGGGCAGCAGGAGGTTGCTCACAAGGAAGTCCTCGCTGTCGAGCACGTCCTTGCCGAGAATGGGGTGGAAGTCGCTCCAGATGTTGTAGCCGAACACGCAGGGAAGACTCAGGAGCATCAGCATAAGGCCGTTGATGAGCACGGCCTTCTTGCGGCTCCAGCCGAAGGTATCCATGCAGACGGCGAGGATGTTTTCAAAGACCGCAAGCACTGTCGACATGCTGGCAAAAATCATGAAGAGAAAGAAGAGCGTGCCCCAGAAGCGGCCGCCCGCCATGTTGACGAACACCTGCGGCAGCGTGACGAAAAGGAGGGACGGGCCATTGTCGGGCGCTACGCCGTAGGAGAAGCACGCGGGGAAGATGATCGTGCCGGCCATGAGCGCAACGAAGGTATCGAGCGCGCAGATGCGGATGGACTCACCGGCGAGGGTGTGGTCATCGGACATGTAGCTGCCGAAAATCTCCATCGCCGCAATGCCGAGAGAGAGCGTGAAGAAGGCCTGATTCATCGCATCGGTGATGAGGCTGCGCAGGCCGTTTTCGCGGATGGAATCCATCGAGGGGAGCAGGTAGAACTTCATGCCCTCTGCCGCGCCGGAGAGCGTCAGGCTGTGAACGGCGAGAATGAGGATGAGCGCGAGCAGCGCGATCATCATCACTTTGGACACGCGCTCAAGGCCCTTTTGCAGGCCGAACGAGCAGACGATGAAGCCGACGATGACGATAGCGACTGCTAAAATACCCATTTCGACTGGATCGGACAGCAGCTGGCCGAACACGGCGGACGCGTCCTCCGCGGGCATGCCGGAGTAGAACTTGCCGGTCAGGAACCTGCCAAAGTAGCTCACCATCCAGCCGGAAACCGTCGTGTAGTACATCATCAAGAGGTAGCAGCCGATCAGGCAGAACCAGCCGTGGATGTGCCACTTGGACTTGGGCTTTTCGAGCGTCTTGTAGGCGAGGATCGCGCTCTTGTGGCTCGCGCGGCCGACGGCCAGCTCCATCGTCAGCACGGGAACGCCCATGATGAGCAGGCACAGAATGTAAAAGAGAACAAAATAGCCGCCGCCGTTTTTGCCCGTCACATAGGGGAAGCGCCAGACATTGCCGATGCCGATGGCGCAGCCCGCGCTGACGAGCAGGAAGCCCAGGCGGGAGCGGAACGATTCGCGTTTCATGTTGATCGACCTCATTTGTAAAAGATTTATGAACGATGTGCTTATCTTACCGCAGGAAGATGGGCTTTACAAGACCGATTATCGGATGATATAATAAGCAAAACTTATGTTATGAGGAAATGAGTACATGAATCGCAATCAGCTACGCTATTTTGTCTCCGCCGCGGAGCACCGGAGTTTCACAAAGGCGGCGGAGCAGTATTACATCTCGCAGACCGCGGTGACGCAGCAGATCCAGCAGCTTGAGCAGACGCTCGGCTGCGAGCTCTTCGACCGCAGCACACGCCCCGTGAGCCTGACGAGCGCGGGAAAGTCGTTCCTTTTGGACGCAAAAGCGATCTTAGAGCGCATGAGCCGCGCACAGGAACGCGTGCATGACGCGGCGACGGGCCTGACCGGCACGCTGCGCGTCGGCTACGTGCGCGGCTACGAGCGCAGCGACCTCTCGGTCCTGATGCGCCACTTCCACCAGAAAAACGGAAACGTGCTCATCTCGTTCTACCGCTGCTCGACGGATGTGTTGGCCGCGGGGTTACTCCATCAGGAGTATGACATCGTCTTCACTTGGGACTCGACAAACCTGCGCACACAGGAGGGCGTCACGTTTCAGACGGTCGAAAAGGCTCGGCTCGTTGTCGCGCTCTATGCGGGCCATCCGCTCACGCAGCGCCGCCAGCTCACGCGGCAAGAGCTGCGCGGGGAGAACATCTTATATATGTCGCCCGACGCCGCGCCCGATTCCTACGGCGACGCCTTTTTCATGCAGCGCTACGCCGAGGCGGGCTACAAGCCGAACATTCTCTTCCGCTCGGCGGACACCGAAAGCATCCTGATGATGGTCGCGGCGGAGGAGGGGATCTCGCTCCTGCCCGACTACTGCACCGACCGCCTTTACAATGCCGACAACCTCGTCTTCGTCCCGCTCGTGGGCGAAGGGGAGGAGGAAGAGATCATCGCCGCCTGGCAGAGCGGCAACCAGAACCCCGCACTGGGACGGTTTTTGACAGAGCTCAATCAAAAAGACCCGCCTTACTGAGGCGGGTCTTTTTGGCGCAAGATCGCGTCAAGCGCTGGAAAATATTTCTTTACCGGGATCGGCAGACCTTCTGCATTGAGAAAGCAGTGGACGGATGTCGCGGTCGCGGCCAAAGCATTCGAAGAGTTGAGAATACTTTTCTTCGCCGGAGAGGTACTGGCAGAGATCACATTCCACTTTATCGAGAACGGCGCAGGGCGGCGAGTGAACAGGCAAAACAGAACGGTGTTCATAAAAAGGTCGCTGATTTACCATGAAGAAGGCGTTGATGCAAGTCGCTTTATATGCTATGCTTATCAGTAAGAAGTCGTTGGCAAACCGTGAGTTGTGGAGGTGAAAACAAATGAAGTATTTAGTTTTATTAGCAGGCTGTGGCCTCGGTGATGGTTCATGTATAGAAGAAGTAATTCTGACGTATGCAGCGCTTGATAAATATGGGTGTGATTACACTCCTGTCGCAGAAAATGTTTCCTTTCAGTCTGTTAACCACCTGACAGAACAGATGGCAGAAAAGCGGAATATCCTTATAGAAGCAGCCCGCATCGGCAGGGGACGCATTAAAGATATTCATGAGGTTGATTTTGCAGAATACGATGCATTGATCATACCCGGTGGAATTGGTTTATTGAACAATTATAGAGACTCCAATGTGATAAAAACGTGCGTCACACATTTTATTAGCGAAAAGAAACCTGTCGCTGCCATGTGTGCGGGAATCGACTTTCTCCGCCGCTTCTATGGAAGTAATCTATTGGCACGTGAGATAGAAGAACTAACTGCTGAAAAATTCTGTTTTGATGCTGAAAACAATGTTTATTACACGCCCGCTTTCAGAAAAACCAACAGTAGCTATACGACACTATTAGGTATCGATTCTATGATTTATGCGTTGAAACAGGCACAAACATTACGATGAAATCTGTTTTGTAGGTTTAATTATTGAACAGAATAACTTATATTCTGCCCGCTGACTATGCCGTATGTGCAATGCACGGCACGTCGCTTTGCATGAAAAAGGGCACACCATCCAGACGCTGTAAACGCCTGAAGGGTGTGCCCTCTATTTGTCGTTATTGGCTTAGTTCAGGAAGTCCTTGAGCTTCTTGCTGCGGCTGGGGTGACGGAGCTTGCGCAGCGCCTTGGCTTCGATCTGGCGGATGCGCTCGCGCGTGACGTTGAACTCCTTGCCGACCTCTTCGAGCGTGCGGGGACGGCCGTCCTCGATGCCGAAGCGCAGCTTCAAGACTTTCTCCTCACGCGGGGTGAGGGTGGAGAGCACGTCGACGAGCTGCTCCTGCAGCAGCGTGAACGACGCGGCCTCGCTCGGCTCGCTCGCACCCTCGTCGGGGATGAAGTCGCCAAGGTGGCTGTCTTCCTCTTCGCCGATCGGCGTTTCGAGGGAGACGGGCTCCTGCGCGATCTTCAGGATCTCGCGCACCTTGTCGACGGGCATGTCCATCTCGGCGGCGATCTCTTCGGGAGAGGGGTCGTGGCCGAGCTCCTGCAAGAGCTGACGGGACACGCGGATGACCTTGTTGATGGTCTCGACCATATGAACGGGGATACGGATGGTGCGCGCCTGGTCAGCAATGGCGCGAGTGATGGCCTGACGGATCCACCACGTCGCGTAGGTCGAGAACTTGTAGCCCTTGGTGTAGTCGAACTTTTCGACGGCCTTGATGAGGCCGAGGTTGCCCTCCTGAATGAGGTCGAGGAACAGCATGCCGCGGCCCACGTAGCGCTTAGCGATGGACACGACGAGACGCAGGTTTGCCTCGGCCAGGCGCTGCTTGGAGCGCTCTCCCTTCTTGACGGCAGATTTGAGTGCCTTCATTTCCTCTTCGCTCAGCTCCGTGCCGTTCTTTTCAGCCTCTTCGAGCTTCTGCTTGGCCTCCACGCCCGCGGACATCGCGGTCGCGAGCGAAATTTCCTCGTCCGCCGACAGCAGCGACACCTTACCGATCTCCTTGAGGTACATGCGCACGGGGTCGTCAGTCGAGAAGCTGTCGACCAGCTCGTTCGGGTCGACGAGCTCTTCCTCTTCGATCTCGGCGATCTCCTCCATCGGCGGCTCCACATCGTCGATGCTACTGTCGATGGCCTCGGCGGTGCCGATGTCGATGCCGAGCGTTTCGAGCGAGTCGTAGATCTGGTCGAGCTGCTCGCTCTCAAGGTTCATCTCGTCGATGGTCTCCATCAGGTCGCTGGAGCTGAGCTTGCCCTTGGCCTTGCCCTTGGCAAAGATATCCATGAGCTTTTCGCTGCCCTGCAGCAGCGCCGCCGCGGGCAGGGAGGCGACCAGCTTTTCATCCAGCGGGGGATACTTCTCCGCGGGCTTTTCCGCCTGCGCGGTATCCTCGTTCGCTTTCTTGGCCGCTGCGGCCTTTTTCGCTTTCTTCGGCAGATTGATCTCCTCAAAATCCGCCTCGGCGAGCAGCGCGTTGGCCTGTTCCTCCAGCTCTCTGCTGGTCAGCTGTTTTTCTTCCATGTTTGCTTTCCTCCGTTACCCTTATATTTATTCTTTTCCATCGCGGCCATCAGGGGATCTTCATTGACGGCCGCGCGCTTGTGTGCTTCGTCTAAAATGATATTGCAGTAGTCCTTCAGCGCCTGTGCACCGTTTTTGAGCGATTCCGGCTTTTGCAGGATACCAATCAAGTGGCTGATCTCCTCCGACGTGAAAAATTCCGCCAGCGCTGGGATGTTCACCTGCCCGCTCTCGCGCAGCTGCGCGCGCAGCGCCGTGAAGAACCGGCCCAGGAGGGGGGAGGAGAAGTCCTCTTCCCGGATCGGCGGATTCTCGCCAAAGAGGGAATCGTCCAGCGTCAAAAGCCGCAGCACGCCTTCTTCGGCAAGCGCCGAGCGAAGGTCTGTATAGCGGATCGACCGCTCGCGCGGCTGGGCGGACGCCGCGGGATTCAGGTCCCGCCGCTCCTGCTCGCGCTTTTCCTTGTAGCGGGCGCGTTTTCGCGCGCGCTCGACCTCGAGCTTCATCGCGTCGGGCGTGATGCCTGCGGCCTCGGACGCGCGCACGGTGTAAATTTCGCGCTCAACCGCGTTCGGCACTGTGGAGAGCAATCCTGCTGCCGCTTCGGCAAAGCCGATACGTCCCTCGTCGCTTTTGAGGTCGAACTTTGACTTGAGCTGCGCCATGCGGAAGTCCATCCCGCTCTCGCTGCCGGAAAGCAGATGCTCAAAGGCGTCCTTACCCTGGAACTTGATGAAGTCGTCCGCGTCCTGTTTGATGTACTCTCCGTCGACGAGCCGCTTGGGGAGCTCGAGCACCTTGACCTGAAAGTCGGTGTTATTGAGAAGCGTCAGCGCCTTCTGCGTCGCGACCTTGCCCGCGTCGTCGTTGTCGTAGCAGAGCACGATCTCCTTCGTGTAGCGACTGAGTAATTGCAGCTGCTCCGTCGTCAGCGCTGTGCCCATCGAGGCGCAAGCATTGTCGAATCCCGCCTGATGCAGCATCACGACGTCGATGTTGCCCTCGACCAAAATAATGTTGCTGCGCTTGCTCTTTTTGGCCAGGTTCAGCCCGTATAAAACGCGCCGCTTGCTGTAAACGATGGTCTCGGGCGTGTTCATATACTTCGCGCCCGGATCGTCCTTGCTGATGATGCGCCCGCCAAAGCCCAGCACATCGCCGCGCACGTCGATGATGGGGAAGATGAGGCGCTTGCGGAATTTGTCGTACAGCCCGCCGTTCTTGCCGCGGATGGCAAGACCCGAGGCAAGCAGCTCGCCGTCGCCATAGCCCTTTTTCCGCATCGCGGTCAGTAAGCCGTCCCACTCGTCCGCCGATGCACCGAGGCCGAAGTTCGTTGCATTGCGCCGCGTGATCTTGCGGTTTTTCATATACTCGAGCACCGGCGCACCCTTGGGCGAGTAGAGCTGATCGTAGTAAAAGCGCGCCGCGTCGCGGTTGAGCGACAGGATGCGCGAACGCAGCCGGCTCTCGTCGCTGTGCTCTTCTTCCGGCACGGGCATGTTCGCGCGTCGTGCGAGAAAGCGCACCGCATCGGGGAAGGAAAGGTTCTCCTCCTCCATGATGAAGTTGATGACGCCGCCGCCTTTTTTGCAGCCGAAGCAGTAGCACAGCTGCTTGTCCGGCAGCACGTGGAACGAAGGCGTCTTTTCGCTGTGAAAGGGGCAGCAGCCCCACAGGCTCCCGCCGCGCGGCTGGAGCGAGACATAATTGCTGACAACGTCAACAATATCGTTGCGGGCGATGAGCTCGTCCAAAAACTGACGGTCAAAGGCCATGGCGTCCTCCTTTCTCACTTCTGCGCACGGAACTTTTTGTTGTCAATGGATATATACGCCGAAAATGGTTACTTTCCTCTTTTTTGACGGAAAAATTTCGAAAAAATTTTTCTGCGCGGAGAAAATTTGACAGACCGTGCCATTTCTCCTATAATTTCCGCAGGAATCGCTGCGCAAAGGGGGCGGAACATCGTGAATATCCGGTTGTATGCGGTAAAATTAGATCGACCGCTCTCAGAAGCGGAACGGTCCACGCTCGCGCGTTTTCTGCCACCTGAGCGGCAAGACCGCATCAAAACATCGGAACCCCTCTGCGCCTACGCGCTGCTCTGCCGTGCACTGCATGAACTTTACGGCTTGGAGGACTTACCGCAGCTTTCCTGCGGCGAGCACGGCAAGCCGTACTTTGCTTCGCATCCGGACGTTCATTTCAGCCTGAGCCACACGCGCGGCGCTGCGCTGCTGGCTGTTCACAACGAGCCAATCGGCGCGGATATCGAGTGTCTTCGCCCTGTGAGCGGCGCGATGCGCACGCGCTTTCACGCGGCAAATGACGCCGATTTCTGGCGCCTCTGGGTGCAGCGGGAGAGCCGCTGCAAGCGCGCGGGGATCAGCGCCGTCGCATTGCGGGACAGGGAAGTGCCGAGCTTCCCGAATGAGCGCGTTTTCGCGCTCGAACCGTTCCACGACTACACCGCCAGCGTCTGTACCTGCTCTGACGCTGACGTTGACAAGCCGATATACCTTACAGTAAAAGAGCTCATATAAAAGGTTCCGAAGAAGTCTCTTCGGAACCTTTTTTGCTTGATTTTTCCTCTTACAGCTCCACGACGATGGGCTCGTGGTGCACTTTCGGCAGCAGCATATTTTTAACGTCGCTCGTTTTGAGCTTGATGGTCGAGGTGCAGAGGCACGGGTGGCAGGAGAAGTACTCCGCCTCATAGGTCTCCTTGTCGATGAGCAGCTGCACGCGGTTCTCATCATCGTTCATCAGGCCGAGGATCGTCGCTGAACCCGGCGTGCAGTGCAGCAAGTCCCAAAGCTGCTCTTCCGACGCGAACGACAGGCGGGCCGAGCCGATCTGATGGCTCAAGTCCTTCGTATGAAACGCCTTGTGCGGCGGCATACATAAAAGGTAGAAATTCGTCTTCTGCCGGTTGCAGAGGAAGAGGTTCTTGCACACGTCCACGCCGAGCACAGCGGAGACGTCGTCGCACTTTTCCATCGTGTCGGCCAGCTCGTGGGTCACGCGCTCATAGTCGATGCCGAGGGAATCCAGAAAGTCGAACGCTGCCGCTTCCTGCGCGGGCAGCTTACCCTCGGGGCGGGAATTGTGATAGATCGGGGAGATTTCCATGTTGCTTTATTTCTCTTCTTTCAGCAGTTTTTCGCCGGCCTTGAATATATCGCCCGCGCCGACGGTCAAAATAAGGTCGCCCGGGCAGGCGATGCGCGCGAGCGCGGCAGTCACCTTGTCGAGCGTAGGGCAATAGACAGAACCGGGGATCTCGCGGCTCAGGTCCATAGACGAAATGCCGATGTCGTTCTGCTCGCGCGCGGCGTAGATCTCTGCCAGCACGACGACGTCGGGTACGCGCAGCTCTTTGACAAAATCGTTAAACAGCGCCTTCGTGCGCGTGTAGGTGTGCGGCTGGAATGCGCAGATGATGCGCTTGTAGGGCAGCGTCTTCGCCATTTCGAGCAGCGCGTGCAGCTCGCCGGGGTGGTGGGCGTAGTCGTCGTAGACGTCCGCGCCGTGGAAGCTTCCCTTGTACTCAAAGCGGCGGCCCGCGCCGGTGAACGTTGCAAGGCCGAGACCGACGGCCTCGCCGCTGACGCCGAGAAGATATGCGGCGCTCGCCGCGGCCAGTGCGTTCATCACGTTGTGCTTGCCGCCCACGCGCAGGGAAACATGAGCGTAGTAACTGCCGCGGATATAGATGTCAAAGCTCGGAAGCCCGTCCGTCCAGACGACGTTTTCCGCGCGGCACTGCGCGGCGGGATCGTCATAGCTGAACCAGAAGATCGGCTGGGAAATGCCCCTGAGCGCATCGCGCGCGCCCTGATCGTCCATATTGGCGACGACGTGTCCGTCGATGGGAACGAGCTCTGCAAAGCGGCGGAACGAGTGCTCCACATCCGCTAAGTCCTTGAAGAAATCGAGATGGTCGGCCTCCACGTTCAAAATGACCGCGACAGTGGGGAAGAAGCTCAAAAACGAGTTGCAGTATTCGCAGCTCTCGGCGATGATCGTATCGCCCTTGCCGACGCGATAACCGGAATGAAGCAACTGTAACGTGCCGCCAATCATGACGGTCGGGTCTTTCTGCGCGGCCATGAAGATGTGCGTCGCCATCGAAGTGGTCGTCGTCTTGCCGTGCGTGCCGGAGATGCAGAGGGCGTTTTTGTAGCCCTTCATAATAGCGCCCCAAGCCTGCGCGCGCTCGAAAACGGGGATGCCGCGCGTCACCGCGCCGGAGATCTCGGGATTATCGTCGTGGATGGCGGCGGTGCGGATGACAAAGTCGCACTCGCCAAGGTTGTCCGCCGCATGGCCGATGGCCACGGGGATGCCGAGCGAGCGCAGATGCTCGACGGACGGGCCGTCGTTCATGTCGCTGCCCTGGACCTTGAGGCCCATGCCGTGCAGCACCTCTGCCAGCGGGCTCATCGAAACGCCGCCGATGCCGGCCAGATGCGCGCACTTGCCGGGGACGAGATAGGAGAAAATATCCTTCTGATTAGTCATTGTATCAAATCCTTTCCTTGTGCGAAGCACAGGAGATTTACTTTTTATGGATTTTCTATTATAATATAGCGGCGAACGGAGTGCAATGCTAAAAATTTGATTTTTTGTGAGGGTTCCATGCTCTTTTTACCGAAGGAAGTCGAAACGGTCATCACCACGCTGCAAGGCGCGGGCTATTCGCCGTACCTGGTTGGCGGCTGTGTGCGCGAAATGCTGCGAGGCAAAGCGCCGTCCGACTACGACATGACATCCGACGCCCTGCCGCAGGAGGTGCTGCGCCTCTTCGGCGAGTGGGCGCACCCGACGGGATTACAGCACGGCACGGTGACGGTCGTGAGCGGGGGACTGCCCATTGAGCTCACGACGATGCGCCGCGACGGCGCGTACAGGGATAACCGCCACCCGGATTCCGTCACGTTCGGCACGAGCATTGAAGAGGACCTTGCCCGCCGCGACTTCACGGTCAACGCCATCGCTTTGTCGCCGGACGGCACGCTTGTCGACCCCTACGGCGGGCAGGAAGACCTGAAAGCAGGCGTTCTTCGCTGCGTCGGCGAGCCGAAGCGGCGGTTTGAGGAAGACGCGCTGCGCATTTTACGGCTCGTGCGCTTCTGCTCCGTGCTCGGTTTTTCGGCGGAGAAGGAGACCGCCCGCGCCGCGCATGAGGCGCGCGGCCTACTCGCCCACGTTGCGCATGAGCGCGTGTACACGGAGATGAACAAGCTCTTGCTCGGTGAGAACGTGGGGGAAACGTTTTTGACCTTTCCCGACATTCTGGGCGTGCCGATCCCGGAGATTTCACCCTGCGTCGGCTTTGACCAGTGCAATTACCACCACTGCTTCGACGTCTGGGGTCACACGGCACGCGCTGTCGCCGCCGTGCCGCCAAAGCGCGAACTGAGGTGGACGATGCTCTTCCATGACCTCGGTAAGCCCCTGTGCCGGACGTTTGACGAGCAAGGTATCGGACATTTTTACGGCCACACGGCGATTTCCGCTCAAATGGCGGAGGACATCATGGCGCGGCTGCACTTTGAAAAGGCGCTGCGTGACAGAATACGCGCGCAGCTCGCCTGTTTCGACGATATGTTCCGCCCCGAGCGGGCGGCCATCCATAAGGAGATGGCGCGCCTCGGCGCGGAAACGGTGCAGAATTTGCTTTACACCAAGCAGGCCGACAATGCCGCGAAAGCGCCCGCGGGATTGGAGCGTGCGCAGGCGCTGTGGCACGAAGCACAGAAAATCTACGACGAGCTGATTTCAGAGGGCGCGTGCTGCTCGATCCACGAGCTCAAGATCAGCGGGGAAGACCTCGCCGCCCTCGGCTACCACGGGCGTGAGATCGGCGCGGTGCTTGCGCGGCTTTTGGATGAGGTCGCATCGGAAAAACTGAAAAATACCCCTGCGGCGCTGCGAGTGCGCGCCGTGCGGCTGTGGCGCAGCGGCTATGCGCGCCATACGATGAAAGAAAACGAGACCCATTGACGGAGGTTAACGATATGGCAAATCTGATGGATTATCTGGACTGGCGCGGGGATCTGACGCTCGAAATTTCGCCGTTCAACGAGGTGGACGCGCTGATTCTGGCAGAGCTGAGCTTTGTCGACTTTGACGGCATCGTGCCGCCGCCCGAGCTCGGGCGCGGCCTGCCGCTGAACGAGGCGGCGGAGGCGTTTTTCGCCCGCCATGGCGGGAAGGACGTCCCCATGGGTGTCCTCGTGCCGGACACGATCTCGAAAATGCTGCGCAAGCTGATGACGAGCCCGCGCTTTCGCAATATGACGCTTAACGGCTACACAGCGCTGCTTGACGATTCCATCGAGCAGCAGTTTGCGGCGCTGACGGTCGACCTTGGCAACGGCAGCATCTATATCTCGTTCCGCGGCACGGACGATACGATCGTCGGGTGGAAGGAAGACCTCAACATGGGCTTTTTGGAGGAGATCCCCTCGCAGAAGCAGGCGGTCGAATACGTCGCGCGCGTCGCGCGGCAGTACAGCGACAAGACCATCCGTATCGGCGGGCACTCCAAGGGCGGCAACCTCGCCGTTTACAGCGCGGCCAAGAGCAGCGGCGAGATCCAAGAGCGTATCGTCGCCGTCCATAATAACGACGGCCCCGGTTTCGCCTGGGACATCAGCGAGACGCCGGGCCACAAGCGCATCGCAAGCCGCATCCATACCATCCTGCCGCAGACGTCTGTCGTCGGCATGCTGATGGAGCATGAAAAGCGCTATCAGGTCGTGCATTCGACCTATGACGGCCTTTACCAGCATGACGGGTTTTCCTGGCAGGTGCTGGGTACGCAGTTTGTCCACCTCGACGACTTCTCCCGCGAGGGAAAGCTCGTCGATGAAACGCTCTCGTCCTGGGCCGATTCGCTCAACACCCAGCAGCGCGAAGCGCTGGCCGACGCGCTGTACAGCGTCTTCACCGCCTCGGGCGCAAAAACGCTCAGCGAGCTCACCGAGGAAAAGCTCAAAAGCGCCGCAGCGATGCTCAAGACCTATAAAAACCTCGACCGCGAGACCCGCCGCATGGTGACTGAGGCGTTCATGCTGTTTTTCAAACTCGGCACGAAGAACTTCGTCCTCGACACGCAGGAGGAAGGAAGCCGCGAGATCGAAAATATCCGAAAAAAGATCTCGGAACAATACCAGAAATTGGTGGAGCGCAAGAAGTAAATACAGCATTCCCGCTGCGCGGGGAGCGTGTTTCCCCTGCATTCCGCAGGGGAACGGGACAAAGGGGCCATTCTCTTTCGCAAAAGAGAATGGCCCCTTTGGAACCCCAAGAGAAAGGCTTTGCATTGGCAGATTGGCACTTGAAGAGCTGCGCGGCCTGCGGAATCAGGTGCCTGCCGGGTGTTGTATCTAAACGACTTGGTTTGCTTCTATCTTCGCTGTCGCTTTGCCTGCGATTCGGTAGCCTTACGCAATTTCCGCCTACTTTGGACTTGTACAGATTTGCTATTGCCTGCCGAGGCGGCTTTGCTGGCGCTCGCCGCAGTACGCACTACCAAGACGATATGCATTGTCAGATGATTAGGCTGCACCAAAACAAGATGAGCAGAGCGGCAGCGGATGATAGAAGTAGGCCAAATCGTATAGCAATGCTAACGCGGCTTCGCCGCGCGCAGGGAAGTGCAATCGGCAAGCATCGCACCTCTCCGAGCTGCTCGCTTGCAATGAAAATTTTCTCTGGGAGGGTGTAAGGGAGGGGTATCTCTTTTTCAAAAAGAGATACCCCTCCCTTATTATCGCACCCCTGCGCGGCGCAGGGAACAAATGCAGCGCTGTCGCGCTGCCATATTATTTTTTACTCTGCGCTCGGCAGCTTCGCTGCGGGCTTCATCAGCAACGCGCAGATGACGATCGCGAGGATCGTGTTCGGCAGCATATACGTGCCGTTGTACAGCACGGAATAGAACACGGGAGATGTCATGGTCATGCCCATGAATTCCTCGGGCATATACTGCGCGTAGACCGTCACACCGGAGATAAAGTGGATGACAAAGCGGCCGACACAGCCGACGAAGGCTGCGAGCGGGAGCTTGGAATAGTCGTTGCCCTTCACGCGGAAAAGGCCCGCAAGGCCGACCGCGCCGTAGGCGACGGAATAGTCGAAGATGATGGACACCCAGCTCACGGCGAAGCCCTCGGCGAAGAAATACTTGAGCGTGCCGAACGCGACGCCCGCGAGGATGCCCCAGGGCGCGCCATAGCGCACGGCGAAGAGAATGAGCGGGACCATCACAAGGGTGATCGAGCCGCCGAAGCCGCCAAACGACAGACCGATGGGAATTTTGAGATAGCTCAGCACAAGGGCGAGCGCGATGCAGATGCCGCCCTCGGTCAGGCAGCGGGTGCTGGAATGGGTGGACGTGTTGCTCATAAGGGATTCCTCCTAAAAATATGGTCCCTGTCCGCGCCGCGGCACAAAAAAGCACCGCGGCGTCGACGTCACGGTGCAAAGCTCAGGCAAGATCATCTTTGCATTCCTACGCCGGCATTACCCGGATCAGGTCTGAGGGACAGCGACGGCGATACGCCGCATCACAGCCGGCTTGCGCCAGCGCCCCTTGCAGGTATGGCGATATCTTAGTCCAATGTTCAAAATTTGTCAAGGATTTGAGGCAAAAAGCGTGATTCCGAAAATAGAATATCGGAATTTAGAATTTGTGTTGCGTCTTTGTTGTGCCTGTGCTACAATAAAATTAGTTAGGCAACCAAAATAATTGTGATATTTGTGATTTTCTCGTGAACAGGAGATCTGAAATGGCTGCATTCGTTGTCAACGGTACACCGGTCACGGTGGAGAAAAATCAAAAACTCATCCGCTATCTTCGCGACGAGCTGCATCTGACCAGCGTCAAGGACGGGTGCAGTGAGGGCGCGTGCGGCACGTGCCATGTCCTCATTGACGGCAAGCCGACGAAAGCCTGCATCCCGCAGACAGACAAGCTGGAGGGGAAACATATCGTCACGGTCGAGGGCCTTTCCGCCTTTGAAAAGGAGGCCTTTACCTACGCTTTCGGCGAGGCCGGAGCCGTGCAGTGCGGCTTCTGCATTCCAGGCATGGTCATCTCGGCCAAGGGGCTTATCGACCAGAATCCCGACCCGACACGCGAAGAGGCGGCCTTTGCCATCCGCAACAATATCTGCCGCTGCACGGGCTATGTCAAGATCATCGACGGCATCCTGCTTGCGGCGAAGATTTTACGCGAGGGGAAAATTCCCGAAAAGAAGGAAGACTTTCAGGTTGGCTCGCGCGTGCACCGCATCGATGTCGCCGAAAAGGTGCAGGGCTACGGCAAGTACCCCGACGACGTCTATATTGAGGGCATGTGCTATGGCGGCGCGGTGCGCAGCCAGTACCCGCGCGCCCGCGTGCTCTACATCCGCACGAAAGAAGCGGAAGCGCTTCCCGGCGTCGTATGCGTGCTGACGGCAAAGGACATCCCGGGCCAGCAGAACGTCGGCCACATCCAGAAGGACCAGCCGACGCTCATCGACGAGGGGGAAATCACGCAGTATCTCGGCGACGCGGTGGCGCTCGTCTGCGCGCGCGATCAGGAAACGCTCGAAAAGGCGAAAAAGCTCGTGCGTGTCGTCTACGAAGAGCTCCCCGCGGTCTACGGGCCTGAGGAGGCGTCCGCCCCCGGTGCGCCCGAGGTCATCATGGGCAACCGCGGCAATTTGCAGGCGCACCGCCACGTTGTGCGCGGCAATGCAGACGAGGCCATCAAACATTCCAAATACGTCTTACACGAGAAGTTTGAGACTCCGTGGACGGAGCACGCCTTTTTGGAACCCGAGTGCTGCGTGGCGCTCCCGCTTGAAAACGGCGGCGTGAAGCTGCTGACGACCGACCAGAGCGCGCACACCACCCAGCACGAGTGCTCGGCGATGCTCGGCGTCGACTTTGCCCACTGCCAGGTCGAAAATATGCTTGTCGGCGGCGGCTTCGGCGGGAAAGAGGACATGTCCGTGCAGCACCACGCGGCGCTCATCGCATACATCGCGCGCGTGCCGGTCAAGGTGAAGCTCACACGGCAGGAATCGCTGCTCGTCCATCCCAAGCGCCATCCGATGTGGATGGACTTCACGATGGGCTGCGACGAAAACGGCATCATTCAGGGCGTAAAGGCGAGCGTCGTGTCCGACACGGGCGGCTTCGCCTCACTCGGCGGCCCCGTGCTCGAGCGCGCGTGCACGCACGCCGCGGGCCCGTATCACTATGAGAATTTTGAGATCGAGGGCCACGCCTACTATACGAACAATCCGCCCGCGGGCGCGTTCCGCGGCTTCGGCGTGACGCAGACCTGCTTTGCGACCGAAACGCTCCTAAATGAGATGGCCGACCTTGTCGGCATCTCCCCGTGGGAAATTCGCTACCGCAACGCCATCCGCCCGGGCGAGGTGCTGCCGAACGGACAGATCGTCGGCCCCGAAACGGGCCTTGTCGAAACGCTCGAGGCCATCAAGCCCTACTATGACGAAGCGGTCAAAAACGGCGAGCCGGTCGGCCTTGCCTGCGCGATGAAAAACGCGGGCGTCGGCGTCGGTCTTCCCGACTATGGGCGCTGCAAGCTCGTCATCGGCGATGATGGCAAGGTCCACATCCGCGCGGGCGCGTCCTGCATCGGTCAGGGTCTCGGCACGGTGCTGGTGCAGCTCGTCGTGACAAACGCAAAGCTCACGCGCGATCAGGTCGTCTACGACGGCAACAGCACGTTCATAACGCCTGACAGCGGCGATACCTCCGGCTCGCGCCAGACGCTCGTCACCGGCGAGGCCTGCCGCCGCGCATGCCTGCTGCTGCGCGACGCGATGGAGTACCGCTCGCTGAGCGATTTGAAGGGGCAGGAGTTTTACGGCGAATACTACGCCAAGACGAACCCGCTCGGCGCAAATGTGCCGAACCCCGTCAGCCATGTCGCCTATGGCTACGCGACGCAGATGTGCATTCTCGACAAGGAGACGGGCAAAATTAAAAAGATGGTCGCCGCGCACGATGTCGGCAAGGCCATCAACCCGCTGTCCTGCGAAGGGCAGATCGAGGGCGGCGTCGTGATGAGCATGGGCTACGCCTTGACAGAGCAGTACCCGCTCGACCACGGCAAGCCCACGGCAAAATACGGCACGCTCGGCCTGTTCCGCTCGCATCAGATCCCCGAGATCAAGGCGATCGTCATCGACAAGCCGGGATTAAACCTCGCCAACGGCGCCATCGGCATCGGTGAGATCACGTCCATCCCCACGGCGCCGGCCATCGCGCAGGCGTATTACCGCTACGACGGCGAGCGCCGCCGCAGCCTGCCGCTCGACCATACGCCGTACAAAAAGTAATACAATCAGGAGAGAGCTATGAAACGAGTTCTCATCATCTATACCGGCGGCACCATCGGTATGACGCGCACGGAAAACGGCTACGCGCCGCGCGCGGGCTACTTCCGCGCCGCGCTCGACGCCATCCCTGACCTCCGCGCACCGGAGATGCCGGAGTGGGAATTCTACGAGCTCTCGCCGCTGCTGGATTCATCCAACATGACCGTGCGCGAATGGAACTGCATCGCAGAGCTGATCGCGCAGAAATATGACGATTACGACGGCTTCGTCGTCCTGCACGGCACGGACACGATGGCCTACACGGCTTCGGCACTGTCGTTCATGCTCGATGGGCTCGACAAGCCCGTGGTGCTCACGGGCTCGCAGATCCCGCTGTGCGAAATTCGTAGCGACGGGCGCGACAACCTCATCACCGCGCTGCTGATTGCGGGGGAAGGCATCGTGCGCGAGGTGTGCCTGTACTTTGGCGGAAGGCTATTGCGCGGCAACCGCGCGACAAAATACTCCGCCGACGGACTCATCGCTTTCGTTTCGCCCAACTATCCGAGCCTTGCCGAGGCGGGCATTTCCATCAAATATAACGAAGCCGCCCTCCTGCCGCGGCAGGAAGGCGGGCTCAAGCTCCAGACGCTTGATAATATTCCCATCGGCGTCATCAAGGTATTTCCGGGCATTCAGTTTTCGCTGTTCGAGGCCATTATGACCGAAAAGCTCCGCGGTATCGTCATCGAGACGTTCGGCGCGGGCAACATCCCCGGCGACGGGAACGCGCTGCTGCCCATCATCCGCAAGGCGTTTCAGAACGGCACGGTGCTCACGGTCTGCTCGCAGTGTCCGCAGGGCGCGGTGTCGCTCGGCACCTACGAAACGTCCAGCGCGCTCAAAAAGGCGGGCGCGGTCAGCGGACTTGACATGACGACCGAGGCCGCCGTCGCCAAGCTGTACTATCTCTTCTCCTGCGGCTACGACAAGGAGAAGATCAAGCAGGCAATGGAAGAAGACCTCCGCGGCGAGATCAGCGTTTCTTAAGCGCTTCGAGCGCTTCCTTCGTGTCAACGTCGCGCAGCTCTGTCTCCGGCGCTTCAAAGAGCAGCAGATCATCTAAATGCCTCTTGATGACCGCGCTGCCGCCGACATCGCCCTCAAGCGATAAAAGCTCAGGAAAGAAGCGGGCAGGGAAGAGGCAGGGGTTGCCCCGCACGCCGTTGTGGCCCAATCCGACGATGTTTTCGCTGTGCGCGCGGAAGAACTCAAGCTCCTGCGCGACGGTCTTGCGCTTGAGCATCGGCTGGTCGGCCACCATGAAGCAGAGCGCGTCACAGTCTGACAGCGCCGCCGTGCCGAGGCGGATCGTCTCGCTCTGGCCGCGCTCGGGATGCTCATTCCGCAGAGCTTCAAAGCCAAACTTTTTGGCGGCCGCTTCCACGTTTTTGTGTTGCGTTACGACCAGCACGCGGGAAAAGCTCTCCCGCGGGATCGCCTCAAGCGCATGCTCGATAAGCGGCTTTCCGTTTACCATCGCGGCGAGTTTATTTTTGCCAAAGCGCGCGGCATTGCCCGCCGCCATGACCACGCATCCTATTTTCAACGTGTTATCCATCTAAAATCACCAGTCATTCGTTTCTTTTTCACCAATCGGCAGAAAAAAGCGGATAAAATGGTACATCCGCGATCATTTGTATTATATCACGCATGCAGCACTGTACACGCTGTGCGAAATGTGCTAAAATAATAGCAAAGGAGTTGCAGATTTCGAGCAAAACCGACAAAGCGGCTGCTCGGAACAGGAGGTAGACAGATGAGCAAGGTAGGAAAAAGCGAGATCCGCGTCGATGCGTTCGACAAGGTCACCGGACGCACGAAATACTATGAGGATCGGATGCCGGCCGGTGCGCTCTATGCGCGCATCAAACATTCCACCATCGCGCACGGATTTGTCAAATCAGTCGACAAGTCCGCGGCGGAGGCCATCCCCGGCGTTGTGAAGGTGCTGACCTGCTTCGACGTGCCGGAGCACTGCTTCCCGACGGCGGGCCATCCCTGGTCGATGGACCCGGGGCATCAGGACGTAGCCGACCGCAATCTTTTGAACCGCCATGTGCGCTACTACGGCGACGACGTCGCGGTCGTCATTGCGGAGGATGAGGTCTCGGCCATGCAGGGCGTGCGCGCGCTGAAGGTCGAATATGAGGAACTCCCGTTTGTGCTCGACGTGCAGAAGGCCATGGAGCCCGACGCGCCCTGCATCCACGAAAATTTCCCGGGGAATATCCTGAAGCATACCGATATCCGCAAGGGCAATTATCAGCAGGCGATCAAAGAGCCCGGCCTCATCAAGGTCGAGGGCTGGTACAACACCCCCACCGTGCAGCACAGCCACATTGAAAACCACGGCTGCTACGCTTACGAGGAAAATGGCCGCATCGTCGTCGTGTCCTCCACGCAGATCCCGCACATCATCCGCCGCATCGTCGGTCAGGCGCTCGGGCGTCCGTGGGCGGATATCCGCGTCATCAAGCCCTACATCGGCGGAGGCTTTGGCAACAAGCAGGATGCGCTCTATGAGCCGCTGTGCGCGTGGTGCTCTACGCAGGTGCACGGAAAATGCGTGCGCATCGACTGCTCGCGTGAAGAGACATTCGTCAGTAACCGTGTGCGCCACTCGATCCGCTTCCATATCATCACGTGGCTCCATAAGGACGGCTCGATTGCCGCGCGCAAGGTCGAGTGCTTCTCCAATCAGGGCGCGTATGCCTCGCACGGCCATTCAATCGTCGCCAAGGCCATGGGCTCGTTCCCGCAGATCTATCCCTGCGACAATTTCGAGGGCGACGCTTACACCGTGTACACAAACCGCCCCGCCGCGGGCGCGATGCGCGGCTACGGCATGCCGCAGGCGTCGTTCGCGGACGACGCGAACATCGACGAGTGCGCGAAGGCCGTTGGCATGGAGCCGCTCGAATACCGCATGAAGTACATCATGCCCAAGGGCTTCCACGACGGCTTCTCAGGTAACACGAACTACTACGATTCCTTCCGCGAATGTCTGGAAAAGGGGAAGGAGTACATCGAATACGACAAAAAGCGCGAGGAGTATGCCAAGGACATCGGCCCCGTCCGCCGCGGCATCGGCGTGGCGGCCTTCTGGTACAACACGGCGGTGTATCCCATCTCGCTTGAAACGTCCTCGAACCGCATGCTCCTGAATCTCGACGGCACGGTGACGATGCAGTGCGGTGAGACGGAGATCGGGCAGGGCGCGGACACGGCCTATGCGCAGATGACGGCCGAGGCCGTCGGCCTCAAGAGCTATCACGATGTGCATGTCGTTTCCTGTCAGGATACGGACATCACGCCCACGGGCCTCGGCGCTTACGCGAGCCGCCAGACCTACGTCGCGGGCTTCTCCATCCGCCAGACGGCGACGCTCCTGCGGCAGAAAATTCTTCAGTACGCGGCAAAGCTCACCCGTCAGGCGGTCGACAATATGGACATCGTCGACGGCAACATCATCCGCAAGGGCGACGGCATGGTGCTCATGTCGCTGAAAGACCTTGCGATGACCGCGCAGTACAACGCCGCGGACTCCGAGCACATCACCGCCGAGTCGACCTACACCATCCGCAACAACGCCTATTCGTTTGGCTGCACCTTTGCCGACGTCGAGGTGGATATCCCGATGTGCAAGGTGACGCTCAAGAAGATCATCAACGTCCACGACTGCGGCAAGCTTATCAACCCCGCGCTTGCCGAGGCGCAGGTCCACGGCGGCATGTCCATGGCCATCGGATTTGGCATGAGCGAGCAGCTTTTATTCGACGAGAAGACGGGCCGCCCCCTCAACAATAATCTTCTCGACTACAAGCTCTCGACGTTCATGGACCACCCGCATCTCGAGGCGCAGTTTATCGAAAATCCCGAGCCGACGTCGCCGTTCGGCACGAAGGCGCTCGGCGAACCGCCCGCGTGCTCGGGCGCGCCCGCCATCCGCAACGCCATCTACAACGCCACCGGCATCGCCATCGACACCGTTCCCATCACCCCGCACGTTCTGTACGCCGAGTTCAGCAAGGCGGGGCTCATCCACGACAGCTGGAAGGAGGAGAAGTGAGCCATGTATGACATGAAAGCACTCTATGAGGCGGAAAGCGTCGAAAACGCCGTCGCCCTCCGTTTGAAGCATCCCGAGGCGCAGATCATCGCCGGCGGCAGCGACGTGCTCGTGCAGATGCGCGAGGGCAAACGCGCCGGGAAGGAGCTCATCTCGATCTACGGCCTCGACGAGCTGCGCGGCGTGAGCATCGACGAGGAGGAAAACATCCGCATCGGCTCGCTCTCGAGCTTTTCCCACATCACGCGCGACCCCATCATCCAGAAGTACATCAACGTTCTCGGCGAGGCGGTCGACATGGTCGGTGGCCCGCAGATCCGAAACATCGGCACCATCGGCGGCAACACCTGCAACGGCGTGACGAGCGCGGACTCCGCCTCCACACTGCATGCGTGGGCGGCCATCGTGGAGCTGACGGGGAAGGACGGCATCCGCCGCCTGCCCATCAAAGACTTTTACATCAAGGCCGGTCAGGTCGACATCCGCGTGGAGGATGGCGAGATCCAGACCGCCATCCTCATCCCAAAGGCGAGCTACGAAAACTGCTATGGCTACTACATCAAGTACGCCATGAGAAACGCGATGGACATCGCGACGCTCGGGTGCAGCGTGAACGTGCGCCTGTCGCCCGACAAGCAGACTATTGAGCGCGCCCGCATCGCCTACGGCGTTGCCGGTCCTGTGCCGATGCGCTGCCCGAGCGCGGAGGCAGCTGCCAAGGATAAACCCTTGACACTTACGACAGCGGAAGAGTTCTCACTCGCCGTGCTCAACGATATCCACGCGCGTGACAGCTGGCGCGCCTCCAAGGCGTTCCGCGAACACATCGCGGTCGAAATGGCCAAGCGCTGCCTGATCGAGTCTATCAAACGGGCGGGAGGTGTCATCAAATGAGTCAGTACAAGCTGGTGCGATTCAACTTAAACGGCAAGGACGTTGAGAAAATGGTCGACGTGCGTGCGTCGCTGACCGATATGCTGCGAAACGATTACCATATGACGTCCGTAAAGAAGGGCTGCGAGGTCGGCGAGTGCGGCGCCTGCAACGTCATCATCGACGGCGAGGCATTCAACTCGTGCATCTACCTCGCCGTCTGGGCGGACGGCAAGCACATCCGCACGCTCGAAAGCCTGATGGGGCCCGACGGCGAGCTGAGCGACATCCAGCAGGCGTTCATTGAAGAGACCGCTGTCCAGTGCGGCTTCTGCACGCCGGGCTTCATCATGACTGCGGTCGAGATCTTGGAGACGAACCGCCTCTACACCGATGACGAGCTCAGAAAGCTCCTCTCCGGCCATCTGTGCCGCTGCACGGGCTATGAAAATATTCTGCGCGCGGTGAAAAAGACGATGTATCGCCGCCTCGGCCTGCCGCTTCCGGAATAAGGCCGCGCCTTTACAAAATCGAAACAAGAAAAAATATTGTCTTCTTACGAAATCGGTGCTATAATCCAAATAGCACCGATTTTGTTTCAAGGCGCGAAAAAGGAGGAATCTTTATGGTCATTACGGTTGGCAGACAATACGGCAGCGGCGGACGCGAGATCGGCACGATGCTTGCCAAGCAGCTCGGCATCGCCTATTACGACGACATGCTGCTCAAGGAGGCGGCAGAGGAGAGCGGACTTTGCGAAGAGCTGTTCCGTTCCTTTGACGAACGCCCGAAGAGCTTTCTCTATTCCATCGCGATGGACCCCTATTCCTTCTCGATGAACCATGTGACGCCCAAGGGCTCCATCGAACAGCAGGTGTACCTGGCGACCTACGACACGATCAAAAAGCTCGCCGACAAGGGCCCCTGCGTCCTGATCGGCCGCTGCGCGGACTACGCGCTCAAGGATCGCGACGACGTCATCAATCTCTTCATCACGGCTCCGCTCGAAAACCGCATCAAGCGCGTTGCCGCCCGCAACGGCATCAGCGAGAACGAGGCGAAAGACCGCATCAAGAAGACGGATAAGTCCCGCGCTTCCTACTATAACTACTATTCCGCCAAGGACTGGGGCGATGCCAAGAGCTATGACCTCTGCATCGATTCGAGCCTGCTCGGCATCGATGGCACGGTCGAGCTTTTGAAGGACCTTATCCGCATCAAGGGCATCAAGTAAACGAAAAATCTAAAAAAGCAGCCGTTTCATACGGCTGCTTTTTTCCGCTATTCACGGCGGTTCAACTTGACGAAAAAGGGAAGAGCGAATTTGTGAAAAAAGTTTACGCTTTCCCCCTATGCAAAAGAGCAAAAATACGCTAAAATAGTAGCTGTGAAAATTTGAACTTGTTCCTGAAAGGGGAGATTATGAGCATGGCTCAACTCAAGTATAAGCGCGTGCTGCTCAAGATCAGCGGCGAGGCGCTGGCGGGCGACAAGCACTTCGGCTTCGACTTCGACGTCGTTTCCAAGGTGTGCGACGTCATCAAAAAGTGCACGGACATGGGTGTGCAGATGGGCGTCGTCATCGGCGGCGGCAACTTCTGGCGCGGCGTGAAAAACGGCGAGGGCTACATCGAGCGCACCCGTGCCGACCACATGGGCATGCTGGCCACGGCGATGAACTGCATGGCGGTCGCCGATGTGCTCGAGCAGAAGGGCGTCGACGTGCGCGTGCAGACGGCGCTGGAGATCAAAGAAGTCGCCGAACCCTACATCCGCGCCCGCGCCATCCGGCATTTGGAAAAGGGCCGCGTAGTGCTCTTTGGCTGCGGCATCGGCTCTCCGTTCTTCTCGACCGACACGGCAGCGGTGCTGCGCGCGGCGGAGATCAATGCCGACGTGATCCTGCTCGCCAAGAACATCGACGGCGTTTACAACGCCGACCCCGCTAAGGACGCGAGTGCCGTCAAGTACGATGCCATCTCCTATGAGGACGTGCTGGCCCAGCACCTTGCGGTCATGGACTCCACGGCCACGTCCCTTTCGATGGACAACCACATCCCTGTGCTCGTCTTTGCCCTCAAGGATCCCGAGAACATCATCCGTGCGGTCGAGGGCAAGAAGATCGGTACCATCGTCGGCGAAAACTGAGCGACCCCGCATCTGCGGTTTTACGATAAAAATTTTTGAGGAGGTTTCCCCATGAATAAAGAAGATTACAAGGTTTATTCCGACAAAATGAGAAAGAGCATCGACGCGGTGAACGCGGACTTTGCCTCTGTGCGCGCAGGCCGCGCCAACGCCTCTGTGCTCGACCGCATCAGCGTCGACTACTACGGCTCTCCCACGCCCATCCAGCAGATCGCGGCCATCGCTTCTCCCGATCCGCGCCAGCTCGTCATCACCCCGTGGGACGGCACGGCCCTCAAGCCCATCGAGCGCGCCATTCAGGAGTCTGACCTTGGCATCAACCCGCAGAACGACGGCAAGTCCATCCGCCTGAACTTCCCGCAGCTCACGGAGGAGCGCCGTAAGGAGCTCGTCAAGCAGATCCATAAGTATTCCGAGACCGGCAAGGTCGCCATCCGCAACATCCGCCGCGACGCGATGGAGGCCTTCAAGAAGAAGCAGAAGGCCAGCGAGATCACCGAGGACGACCTGAAGGTTGCCGAAAAGGACCTGCAGAAGCTGACCGACGACATGTGCAAAGAGGTCGACGCCCTTCTCGAGAAGAAAGAGAAGGAGCTCATGGCGGTCTGATATGGGGCTCTTTTCCAAAGAGAACAAGGCAGGGCAGGTTGATTTAAACAACCTGCCTTGTCATGTTGCCGTCATTATGGACGGCAACGGCCGCTGGGCGCAAAAGCGCGGCCTCCCGCGCTCGGCCGGTCACAAGGCGGGGGCGGAGACATTTCGAAAGCTCGGCACCTACTGCAAGAACCTGGGCATCGACTATCTGACGGTCTACGCCTTTTCGACCGAAAACTGGAAGCGCCCGAAGGACGAGGTCGACGGCATCATGCACTTACTCGAGCAATATCTGCACGAGTGCATCGACACGATGGAAAAGGACGGCAACCGTCTGCGCTTTCTGGGCGATTTAAGCGTGCTGACGCCGGAACTTCGGGAACTCATCGATGAGACGAATGAGATTTCATCCCGCATCGAGGGCTTTCAGGCGAATGTCTGCCTCAACTATGGCGGGCGCGACGAGATCCTGCACGCCGCCCGCGCGTTTGCGCGTGACTGCGCGGCGGGGGAGCAGGACGCGGACGCTTTGACCGAGGAGGGCTTTTCGCGCTACCTCTATTCATGCGGACTTCCCGATCCCGACCTTCTCATCCGCCCGGGCGGGGAGAAGCGCATCAGCAACTACCTTTTGTGGCAGTGCGCGTACAGCGAGTTCTACTTCTGCGACACGCTCTGGCCCGACTTTACCGAGAAAGAATTCGACAAGGCGCTCATCGCGTATCAGCATCGCGAGCGCCGCTTCGGCGGACTAAAACAGGAGAAACAGAAATGAAACAAAGATGGTTGGTGGTGATCGTTGGATTGCCGGCGCTGCTCGCCGTGCTGCTTGCCTGCCCCACATGGGCGACGATGCTCGTCGTCTGCGGCATCGCGGGCATTGCGGCCTATGAGCTGCTGCACACGGCAGGGGAGAACGTCCCGGCGGATTTCTACTGGGGACTTGTCACATCGGTCGTCATGCAGGAGATATGGCTCTTTTGGGAAAGGGCGAGCGGTGTACACGCTTTCCCGATTTCGACTGTTACGCTCTTCCGCTGGATCCTTGTGATGGGGGCGTTTCTCTCCGCGGTTGTCTATTACGGCAAGGAAAAGCCCTTCACATTCCACGATGTGGCGGTGACCATCGTCGGCGGCATCGTGTTCCCGGCGATGTACAGCTGCATTTTCCTGCTGCGCATGGACGAAAACTATGGCAAGCTCTATGTGCTCGCACCGTTCTGCGTCGCCTTTGTGGGCGATGCGCTGTCGATGTACTTTGGCATGTGGTTCGGCAAGCGCAAGATGGCGCCGCACGTCAGCCCGCACAAGACCTGGGCAGGCGCGATCGGTGGGCCCATCGGCAGCGCGCTTGCGCTGGTGCTGCTCGGCGTTGTCGGCAAGGCATGGCTCGGCTATGCGCCCAATTACCTCATGCTGATCCTCGTGGGCGTGGTGGCCAATATCTTCGGCCAGCTCGGCGACCTCTCGATGTCGCTCGTCAAGCGCGAGGCCGGTATCAAGGACTACAGCCACCTCTTCCTGACGCACGGCGGCATGCTCGACCGCTTTGACTCCACGCTCTTCATCGCGCCGGTCGTGTGGGCTGCGGTCTGTGGAGGCCTATTATGACAAGGAGTATTGCTTTACTCGGTTCCACCGGCTCCATCGGCCGCCAGACGCTTGAGGTGGCGCGCGAGCTGGGGCTTTCCGTCGCTGCGCTGACGGCGAATAAAAGCGTTGACCTCATCGAACAGCAGGCGCGGGAATTTTGCCCGCGTCTTGCCGTGCTTTATGACGAGGACGCGGCAAATGAGCTGCGCGCGCGGCTCTCCGACACAAACACCCAAGTGCTCTCCGGTATGGAGGGCCTTCTGGCCGCGGCCACGGCGGATGACGCTGACACGGTCGTCACCGCCGTGATGGGCATGATCGGTCTCCAGCCGACGCTCGCGGCGATCGAGAAGAAAAAACGCATCGCGCTTGCGAACAAGGAAACGCTCGTCTGCGCGGGCGAGCTCGTGGTGGACGCGGCGGAAAAATACGGCGCGGAGATCGTCCCCGTCGACAGCGAGCACAGCGCGATCTTCCAGTGCTTGCAGGGCTGCCGCGACCGCGGTGAGATCAAGCGCCTCATTCTGACCTGCTCGGGCGGGCCGTTCTGCGGCCTGAGTCTGCAGGAGCTTGCGACTAAGACGAAGGCCGACGCGCTCAAGCACCCGAACTGGACAATGGGTGCGAAGATCACCATCGACTCCGCGACCCTGATGAACAAGGGCCTTGAGATCATCGAGGCCATGCGGCTCTACCGTCTGCCGCTGCGTCAGGTCGACGCGGTCATCCATCGCCAGAGCATCGTGCACTCGCTCGTCGAGTTTCACGACGGGGCGATGCTCGCCCAGCTCGGCACACCGGACATGAAGCTGCCCATCCGCTACGCGATGACGTACCCCAACAGGGCCGTTTCGCCCGCGGAGCCGCTTGACCTTCTCAAGTGCCCGCCGCTGACGTTCGCCGAGCCCGATGAAGAGGTCTTCCGCTGCCTGAAGATTGCCAAGCAGTGCGCCGCCATCGGCAATGTCTACTGCGCGGCGATGAACGGCGCGAACGAAGAGGCTGTCGCGGCATTTCTGTGCGACGAGATCGGCATCTGTGCCATCCCTGACCTCATCGAAGCGGCGCTCGATAAAACCGAGACGGTATATCAGCCGCAGCTTTCGGATATTCTGGAAGCAGACCGGCTCGCGCGCGAGGTCGTGCGCGAAAAGCTCAACTGATCAAATTTAGGAGAGACCATGGTTTATATTCTCATTGCGATCCTGATTTTCGGCGTGCTCATCGCCGTGCATGAGTTTGGCCACTTTTTGGCGGCCAAGGCCTGCGGCGTGCGCGTCAATGAATTTTCCATCGGCATGGGCCCGCAGCTTTTCCATAAGACGAAGGGGGACACCGAATACTCCCTGCGGCTCCTGCCCATCGGAGGCTACTGCGCCATGGAGGGCGAGGACGAGGATTCGGACGACGACCGCGCGCTGGGCCGCCAGGTCTGGTGGAAGAAGTTCATCATCTTCGTCGCGGGCGCGTTCATGAACTTTCTGACGGGCCTCATCATCGTCATCTGTCTGTATGCGGGTGCGCAGGCATTCTACACGACGGAGATTGTCGAGCTGAACCCCGATTTCCCGCAGCAGGGAGAGGACGGCCTGATGCCCGGCGACACGATCTACGCCATCAACGGTGAGCGCATTTATTTAAAGAGCGACGTGTCGCTCATCATGGGCCTTGGCGACACGGGCACGATCGACATGACCGTCCTGCGCGACGGCAAAAAGCTCGACCGCACGCTCACCAGGCAAGTCTACACCGACGAAAACGGTAAGGAGTACGAGGCCTACGGCTTTACCTACGGCGGGATCGTCGAGGCGACGCCGCTTCTGCGCCTGCAATACAGCTGGTACCAGACGATGGACTATGTCCGCATCGTGAGACTGAGCCTGCAAATGCTGCTTTCGGGCGCGGCGGGCGTGAACGATCTGAGCGGCCCGGTCGGCATCGTCTCGACCATCACGGAGGTCGGCAAGGAGACCGAGGCTACCGAGGGCTTCGGCGCGGCGCTTGAAAATATTCTCTTTTTCGCCGCGATGTTCGCGGTGAACCTCGCCGTGATGAACCTGCTGCCGCTGCCCGCACTCGACGGCGGACACGTGCTGTTCCTGCTCGTCAACGGCATCGCCGTGGCGCTTTTCAAAAAGGAAATTCCGTCCAAATATCTGAACGTCATCAACGGCATCGGCTTTGCGCTTTTAATGGCGCTGATGCTGTTCGTCACGTTCCACGACATTGTCAAGCTCCTGTGAGGAGGATGATCTTATGAGCAAGCAAATTATCGCAGGCGGCGTCGCTATCGGCGGCGGCGCGCCGGTCACGATCCAGTCGATGTGCAACACGCACACTGAGGATGCCAAGGCCACCATCGCGCAGATCCACGCGCTCGAAGAGGCGGGCTGCGAGATCGTGCGCGTCACGGTGCCGAATATGGAGGCCGCGCACGCGCTGAGTGAAATTAAGGAGAATATCTCCATCCCGCTCGTCGCGGACATTCATTTCGACTACCGTCTCGCCGTCGAAGCGGCGGCGCGCGGCGCGGACAAAATTCGCATCAACCCCGGCAACATCGGGGGAGATGACCGCGTCAAGGCGGTCGTAGACGCCTGCCGTGAACATAAGGTTCCCATCCGCATCGGCGTAAACGGCGGATCGCTTGAAAAGGAGCTGCTCGCAAAATATGGCCGCGTGACGCCCGAGGCGCTCGTCGAGAGCGCGCTCAGACATGTGCGGCTGCTTGAAAAGTTCAATTTTACCGAGATCTGCATCTCGGTCAAGAGCTCTGATGTACCGCTCAACATGGCGGCCTATCGCCTTCTGCACGAAAAGGTCGACTATCCGCTCCACCTCGGCGTGACCGAGGCGGGCACGCCCACGATGGGGCTTTTGAAGTCCGCCATCGGCATCGGCGGCCTTCTGTGCGAGGGCATCGGCGACACGATGCGCGTCTCGCTCACGGCGGACCCCGTGGAAGAGGTCTACGCCGCCAAGCGCATTTTGCAGGCCTGCGGCATCCGCCGCAGCGGTGTGAACCTCGTCTCCTGCCCGACGTGCGGCCGCACGGCGTACGACATGATCCCGATTGCCGAGGAGCTAGAGCGCCGTCTTGCCGACTGCAAGAAGAATATCACGGTCGCCGTGATGGGCTGCGTCGTCAACGGGCCCGGTGAGGCCTCGGCCGCCGATATCGGCGTGGCCGGCGGTAAAGGTGAGGGCATGATTTTCCGAAAAGGAATAATCCTTTACAAAGTGCCGCAGGAAAAGCTTGTCGACGCTTTGATGGAGGAAATCAAAAAACTCTGACCGAGCGGAAACGATACTGAGATAAGGTTGTGGCTATGGCACAAAAGATTCCTTTTTTTGAATTATTCACCGACTTTTCGCCGGATTTTGACCTGCGCGTCCCGCTCAACGCCGCGATGGTCACGAACATGGTGCTCGAGCCGGAAAAGCGCACGATGACGCTCGACATGACCGTGCGCGCGGAGATGAACGACTCGACGCGCGAAACGGTCGAGCAGCTTCTTGCGCGCAATTACGACTTAAAGCGCGTGGACATCCACGTCAAATCAACGGCGGAGGCCTTTCCCGACATGTTGAAGAACGCTGGCCGCAAGGTGAGCGGCAGCGGCAGTGTCATCATGGGCCGCGAGATTGCAAAGGGGAGAGTGCTCCCCATCAGCGAGCTGACGCCAAAGGCCGGTCACGTCGTCGTTGAGGGCAAGGTCTTCAAGTTCGACTGCCACGAGACGCGCCGCGCCGGCGTCTGGACGATGTTGCTCGAAATGACGGACTACGAAGGCTCGCTCTTCATCCGCCGCAGCATGCCCGAGCGCGAGGCGACGGAGCTTCTCGGCAAGATCAGCGTCGGCATGTGGCTGCGCGTCAGCGGCCGCATGGAGCTTTCTTACGATGGTAAGGATATGCAGCTCAACCCGCAGGACATCATGCAGATCGACCACGCCGAGCGCACGGACACGGCGGAGGAAAAGCGCGTCGAGCTGCACTTACATACCCGTATGTCCAACATGGACGCGCTGACCGACACCGCCGCGGTCGTCAAGCGCGCGATCAAGTGGGGGATGCCCGCCATCGCCATCACGGATCACGGCGTGGCGCAGAGCTTCCCGGACGCCTGGCACACCGGCGAGGGTAAAATAAAACTCCTTTACGGCTGTGAGGGCTATTTTCTCAACAACATCGACGACCGTATCTGTGTGCACGGCCCGCAGGACGGCGATTTTTCGACTGAGATCTGCTGTTTCGACATTGAAACAACGGGTCTGAAGGTCGCGCACGATGCCATCACCGAGATCGGTGCGGTCATTCTGAAAGACGGCGAGATCGTCGACACGTTCCAAACCTTTGTCGACCCCGAGCGCCGGCTTTCGCCTGAGATCATCGGCCTGACCGGCATCACAGACGACATGCTGCGCGGCGCGCCGAAGCTGGAGGACGCGCTGCACGCGTTTTTGGCCTTTGCGGGCGGCCGCCCGCTCGCTGCGCACAATGCGGAGTTTGATATCAGCTTCATCCGCGCAGGCTGCAAAAAGTGCGGCATCCCGTTCGAGCCGACGTATCTCGACTCGCTGATTTTCGCGCAGAATCTCCTGCCCGAGCTCGGCAAGTACAAGCTCGACATCGTGGCCGACCACTTGCAGCTCCCGCAGTTCAACCACCACCGCGCGTCCGACGATGCGGTCCCGGTCGCGCAGATGCTGGCCAAGTTCTTCGTCATGCTCGAAGAGCGCGGCGTCACGCGCCTCCAGCAGATCAACGACGAGATGACGAAGCTCCGCCCGCTCGGCGTCAAGCGCAACCGTTTCCCAAAGCACATCATTCTGATCGCCAAGAACAAGGTGGGCCTCAAGAACCTCTACCAGCTCATCTCGGCGTCGAACCTCAAATACTTTAAGCGCGTGCCGATCATCCCGAAAAGCGAGCTTGTCGCGCATCGCGAGGGCTTGATCATCGGCTCTGCCTGCGAGGCGGGCGAGCTGTTCCGCGCCATCGTCGACCACAAGGACTGGAATGAGCTCAAGCGTATCGCCTCGTTCTACGACTATCTTGAAATTCAGCCGCTCGGCAATAACCGCTTCATGGTGCGCGACGGCACGGTGCGCGACGACGAAGACCTCAAGGACTTCAACCGCACTGTTGTCAAGCTTGGCGAAGAGCTCGGCAAGCCCGTCTGCGCAACGGGCGACGTCCACTTCCTCGACCCAGAAGACGAGGTTTATCGCCATATCCTGCTCGCGTCAAAGAAATTCGCCGACGCGAACGAGCCCGTCCCGCTCTACTTCCGCACGACGGACGAAATGCTCAAGGAATTTGACTACCTCGGCAAGGAGAAAGCCTACGAGGTCGTCGTGACGAACACCCGCGCCATCGCCGAGCAGGTGGAGGATATCGAGCTTTTGCCCAAGGGCAAGCTGTTCCCGCCGCGGCTTGAAAATTCGGAAGAAGACCTTAACCGCATGGTGTGGGGGAAAGCGCACGAGCTTTACGGCGACGATCTGCCGCAGCTGATCGTCGACCGGCTGAACGTCGAGCTCGGCAGCATTCTGGGCAAGTACGACGTCGTCTACATGTCGGCGCAGAAGCTCGTGCAGCGCTCGCTCGAGTGCGGCTACCTCGTCGGCTCGCGAGGGTCGGTCGGCTCGTCGCTCGTCGCGTACATGGCCGGCATCACCGAGGTCAACGCCCTGCCGCCGCACTACCGCTGCCCAAAGTGCCGCAACGTCGAGTTCCACGCGGGCGAGTATGGCTGTGGCGCGGACATGCCCGATAAAATGTGTCCCGTCTGCGGCACGAAGTACGTCAAGGACGGCTTCGACATCCCGTTTGAAACTTTCCTCGGCTACGGCGGCGGCAAGGTGCCGGATATCGACCTCAACTTCTCGGGCGAATATCAGGCGCGCGCCCACGCGCACGCGGTCGAGATGTTCGGCAAGACGCAGGTGTTCCGCGCGGGTACGATCGGTACGCTCGCGGAGAAGACGGCCTACGGCTTCGTCAAAAAATACCTCGAGGAAAACGGCATCGCCGCGGGCAACGCCGAGATCGACCGCCTGACGGCGGGCTGCGTCGGCGTGCGACGCACGACGGGCCAGCATCCCGGCGGACTCGTCGTCGTGCCGGACGACATGGATATCGAGGATTTCTGCCCCGTGCAGCACCCTGCGGACGACCCCGACAGCGACACGATCACCACGCATTTCGAATATCACTGCATGGAGGACAACCTTTTAAAGCTCGATATGCTCGGCCACGATGACCCGACGATGATCCGCATGCTCGAAAATCTGACGGGCGTGAACGCCCGCGCTATCCCGCTCGACGACCCCGACACGATGTCGATCTTCATCTCGTCCAAGGTGCTCGGCTACGAGAACGACGAAGTGCTCGGCCCCACGGGCGCCGTCGCGATCCCGGAGTTCAACACGCGCTTCACGCGCCAGATGCTCGTCGACACGCAGCCCAAGGACTTCAACACGCTGCTGCGCCTTTCAGGCTTCTCCCACGGCACGGACGTGTGGCTCGGCAACGCGAAGGATCTGATCGTCAGCGGCACGGCGAGCGTTCTGGAGACCGTCGGCTGCCGTGACGATATCATGCTCTACCTCATTTCTATGGGGCTTGACCCGAAGATGAGCTTTAAGATCATGGAGGCCGTCCGAAAGGGCAAGGTCAAGGGCGGCAAGGCGGGGGATTGGCCGATGTGGGTCGAAGAGATGCGCAAGCACGACGTGCCGGAGTGGTACATCGAGTCGCTTGCGAAAATCGGTTACCTCTTCCCGAAAGCGCACGCGGTCGCATACGTTATGATGGCGTTCCGTATCGCGTGGTTCAAGGTGCACGAGCCGCTCGCGTTCTACGCGACGTTCTTCTCCATCCGCGCCAAGGCATTCGACGCCGCCGAGTGCTGCAAGGACGCCGACGCGCTGCGCCGCCGCATCCGCGAGATCGAAAACAACAAGGACGCGACCGCCGTGGAACAGGACTTGATGACGACGCTTGAAGTCTGCTACGAATTCTGCCTGCGCGGCTTCCACTTTGAGCCCATCGATATCTACCGCAGCGATGCGACGAAGTTCGTCGTCACGGAAAACGGCCTGCTGCCGCCGTTCACGTCCGTCCGCGGACTCGGCGAGACCGCAGCGCTCGACACCGTCGAGAAGCGCAAGGGGAAGGACTTTACATCGGTGGAGGAGTTTTCCCTTTGCTGCAACAAGCTGTCGCAGACGCATATCGACCAGCTGCGCGCGCTGGGCGCGTTTGCGGGATTGCCTGAAACGAGCCAGTTAACTTTGTTTTGACACACTGTGTTGTATTCTTCCCTGCGTACTCGCAGGGGGGCGTTTTTCCCTGCACCGTGCAGGGGACGCGGATAAGGGGGCCATTCTCTCGCGTGAGAGAATGGCCCCCTTAGACCCCCAAGAGAACGCGAGGGGAGGGCCCCTCGACCCCCGACATTGGCAGCTTACAGCTTGAATAACTGCACACGCTGCGCAATGTAAGTGCAGTGTACATGGCTTCGCCATGAATCTTCTGCGAGTCGTCACCGATTACAACCGCGCCTTACTACCGTGAGGCGCGTGTGACGGTAGTTGGGCAGCAGACTGCGTGCGGAATGCGGCATTGCTGCGCTCGCCGCATTGTGGAGACTAGCAGTAGACGGGAATTACTGCGAACTTCTACAAGATGGGCAGAGCGGCACCCGCAAGGGGTGTGCCGCATCCGTAAGGCGCCAGAGCCGCCAACGGCTGCGCAACAGCGGATAATAGGAGTAGAGGCAAATCGTATCGCAATGCTAACGCGGTTTTGCCGCGCGCAGGCATTTCCATTCCAGAGGCATAAAGGCCATTCGAGCCCGAGACTGCCAATCTAATCCCTTTCTCTTGGGGGTCAAAGGGGGCCATTCTCTCACGCGAGAGAATGGCCCCCTTTACTCGCTTCTTTGCGCGGCGCAAAGGACTTACGCCCCCACGCAGCGGGTCATACCAGCAAAGTTATTTAACTAATTCCTAAAGGAGTTTTAGTTAAAAAGTTTCGCGATAGAAATTTCCTGATATGTGCGCTCGATCGCTTCGGCGAACATCGGCGCGACGGTCAGGTACTTGATGCGGGACTTGGCGAGTTCCTCTTCGCCGGCAGGGGCGGGGATGGTGTCGAGCAGGGCGAGCTCTTCGATGCTGCTCGCGGCCAGGCGCTCGAGCGCGGGGCCGGAGAGAACGCCGTGGGACGCGCAGGCGTAGACCTTCTTCGCGCCGCCGACCTCAACGATGGCCTTGGCCGCGTTGCAGAGGGAACCGGCGGTGTCGACCATGTCGTCGAAGAGGATGCACTCCTTGCCCTCAACGTCGCCGATGACGTTCATGACCTCGCACTGGTTGGCCTTCTGGCGGCGCTTATCGACGATGGCGAGGTTCATGTGCAGCTTCTGGGCGAAGGTGCGGGCGCGGGCGACGGAGCCGACGTCGGGGGAGACGACGACCATGTCCTCGCACACGGAACCGAACTTCTTGGCGTAGTAGTCGACGAAGATGGGGTTGCCGAAGAGGTTATCCACGGGGATATCGAAGAAACCCTGGATCTGGTTGGCGTGCAGGTCCATCGTCAGCACACGGTCAACGCCCGCGGCGACGAGCATGTTGGCCACGAGCTTGGCGGAGATGGGGTCGCGGCTCTTGGCCTTGCGGTCCTGACGGGCATAGCCAAAGTAGGGCATGACGGCGGTGATGCGGCCGGCGGAAGCGCGGCGGCAGGCGTCGACCATGATGAGAAGCTCCATCAGACTGTCGTTGACGGGCTTGCAGGTGGACTGAACGAGGAACACGTCGCTGCCGCGCACGGTCTCGTACAGGGAGACGGAGGCCTCGCCGTCTGCGAAGCTCTTGACCTCGCTCTCGCCGAGCTTGGTGCCGATGATCTTGCAGATGTCCGCTGCCAGTTTGGGGTTTGCGTTGCCGGTGAAAATCTTGATGTCCTTACCGTGAGAGATCATGTTGATGTACTCCTCTGTTTATAAAAATTTTTCTGAAGTTACTTTTTCTCGTGCGCCGCGCGCCACTGTTCCGCCCAGCCGGGCTTGTTGACCTGACGCTCGCGCGCGATGGCGAGGGAATCGGCGGGCACCTCGTCGGTGATGGTGGAGCCGGCGGCGATGTAGCTGCCGTTTCCGACCGTGACGGGGGCGATGAGGTTTGTGTTGCAGCCGATGAAAGCGTCGTCGCCGATCGTGCAGCGGAACTTTTTAAAGCCGTCGTAGTTCGTCGTGACCGTGCCGCAGCCGAAGTTGATGCGCTCGCCGCAATCGCTGTCGCCGACGTAGGTGAGGTGCGAGATCTTCGTGCCGTTGCCGATGACGCTGTTTTTGATCTCGACAAAGTCGCCGACTTTGACATGATCGCCGATCTTCGAGTTCGGACGGACATAGGCAAAGGGACCGACAGTCGTGTGCGCGCCGACGGTGCTCTCATTGAGCTGCGAGGCGTTCACCTCGGTCTCGTCGCCGACCGTGCAGTCGCGGATCATGGCGTTCGGGCCGATGGTGCAGTTCTTGCCGATGACGGTCCGGCCGCGCAGGATCGTTCCCGGCAGGATGACCGTGCCGCTGCCGATCTTGACGCGGGGGTCAATGTAGGTATTGTTGGGGTCCATGATGGAAACGCCCGCGGCAAAGTGCTTGTCGGCGATCTTGCGGCGGCACATGTCCTGTGCGGATCTGAGCTCCTCGTCGTCGCCGACGGGCAAAAAGCCCTTCGTGATCTCCGCCCCCTTGGGGAAGGCGGCGAAGGCGCCGTGCTCCTTGAGCACCTTGCAGCACTCCTTCGCGTCCGCGGAGTAGACCGCGCCGCCGGAGAACACGCCCACGGGCAGCACCGCGCCGTTGACGATGAGCACGCTGCCCTTTTCATCCTTGAGGAGCGTTAAAAGCTCTTCCCCGTGTCTGGCACCGTCGACGTAGACAACATCAGCGTTTTCGGGGACGTAGGGACGCATCATGTCGTGCGCCCGTTTGTCAGACACAATAAAAAACCGCTCAATGCCCCGCCCCATCAGTTCTTCGACCATCCACGTGAGAATGGGGCAGAACAAAATGGGCCTCAGCATCAGCGGTGTTTGTTCTTTTGTCAGGGTCATATCGTCCGGCATAAAGAGAACTGCCAACTTCTGATCCATCGGAGCTCATCTCCTTTCAATTCTACTCTCTATTAACGACATTATAGCAAAGATGCCCGAAAAATCCACCGTTTCTCACAAAAAAAACAAAAAATTTTTGATTTGGCGGCTTTACTTTTGCATTTTCAAAATTTCGTTTCAAAAGACTGCATTTTAGGTTGAATTCGCAATATTTTTGCGGTACAATGATAAAACTTTCGCGTGGAGGAGGTGCTGTCATGCTGAATATCGTGCTCGTCGAGCCGGAGATCCCGCAAAACTGCGGCAATATCGCGCGCACCTGCGCGGCGACGGGGGCGCATCTGCATCTCATCAAGCCCCTCGGGTTCGACATTTCCGACCGCGCCGTCAAGCGCGCGGGGCTGGACTACTGGTACCTTGTGGATATCAGCGTGTACGAAAATTTAGCCGACCTTTTTGCAAAGCATCCCGAGGCGGAACGCGACTGCTGGCTCGCCACGACCAAGGCTCCGCAGGACTACTGCCAGGCGGAATTTAAGGACGGCTGCTGGCTCTTTTTCGGAAAGGAGACCGCGGGCCTGCCGGAGCCTTTCCGCGTGGCGCACTATGAGCGCTGCATCCGCCTTCCGATGCGGAAGGAGGCGCGCAGCCTGAATCTATCAAACTCCGTGGCGATCCTGACGTATGAAGCGCTGCGGCAGACGGGCTTTCCCGGTCTCAAGCACGAGGGGGAAATGCTCGAAAAAACGTAAGATCCCAAATTCGTTTTAACTGCGTAACCAAATCGTATGTGTATATTATGAGGAGGAAACAACATGAATTATAACAAGAAGACTGTTCTCGATGTGGACGTGAGCGGCAAGAAGGTGCTGCTGCGCTGCGATTTCAACGTGCCCCAGGACAAGGAGACCGGCGAGATCACCTCGGATAAGCGCATCGTGGCCGCGCTGCCGACCATCCGGTATCTGCTCGACCACGGCGCGGCGGTCATCGCCTGCTCCCACCTCGGCAAGCCCGAGGCCAAGTTTGACAAGTGGGTGAAAAAGCAGACCGAAAAGGGCAAAGACCCCGCGACGCTGACCGAGGAGAAGTGGAAAAAGTCCCTCGACAAGCTGACGCTCGCGCCCGTCGCCAAGCGCCTGTCCGAGCTTTTGGGCAAGGATGTCATCTTCGCGCACGACGTCGTCGGCGAGGATGCCAAGGCCAAGGCCGCGGCGCTCAAGGGCGGCGAGATCATGCTGCTTGAAAACACCCGTTTTGAAGCGGGCGAGACCAAGAACGACCCCGAGCTTGCCAAGGCCCTTGCCTCGATGGCGGAGCTGTACGTCTCCGACGCGTTCGGCACGGTGCACCGCGCGCACGCGTCCACCGCGGGCGTGGCCGCCTATCTTCCCGCCGTGTCGGGCCTGCTCGTTGCCAAGGAACTTGAGGTCATGGGCAAGGCGCTCGACGATCCCAAGCGCCCGTTCGTCGCCGTGCTCGGCGGCGCAAAGGTCAGCGACAAGATCGCCGTCATCAACAACCTTTTAGACAAGGCCGACACCGTCATCATCGGCGGCGGCATGGCCTACACGTTCGCCAAGGCGCAGGGCGGCGAGATCGGCAAGTCCCTGCTCGAGGAAGACAAGTGCGCCTACGCGCTCGAGATGATCGAAAAGGCCAAGCAGAAGGGCGTCAAGCTTCTGCTGCCGGTCGATACCGTCGCGGCGACGGAGTTTGCCGCCGACGCAGAGCCCCACGTCGTCGACGCGATGCACATCCCCGCGGATATGATGGGCATGGACATCGGCCCCAAGACCGTCGAGCTCTTCTGCGCGGCGACCAAGGGCGCGGGCACGATCGTGTGGAACGGCCCCATGGGCGTTTTTGAGTTCCCAACCTTTGCGACCGGCACGAAGGCCATGGCCAAGGCGCTCGCCGAGAGCGGCGCGGTCACGATCATCGGCGGCGGCGACAGCGCGGCGGCAGCCGAGCAGCTCGGCTTTGCCGACAAGATCACGCACATCTCCACCGGCGGCGGCGCGTCGCTCGAGTTCCTGGAAGGCAAGGAATTACCGGGCGTTGCGTGCCTTTTAGACAAGTGAGAAAAATCTCTATTGATTTTCATATATTCGCATAGATCTTAGATTTAGACAGTAACAGGAGAAAAGACCCAATATGAATCGCAGATACCGTAAAACCATCATCGCAGGCAACTGGAAAATGAACAAGACCCCCAGCGAGACCAAGGCCTTTGCCGAACAGTTCAAGGCCATCCTTCCCAAAACCAAATGGTGCGACATCGTTGTGTGCGTGCCCACGGTCGACCTTTCTGCCGCCGTGCGCGCGTTCAAGGACAGCCGCATCGCCGTCGGCGCGGAGAACGTCTACTTTGAAAAGAGCGGCGCCTACACCGGCGAGATTTCCGCCGACATGCTCGCCGACCTCGGCGTGCGCTATGTCATCGTCGGCCACAGCGAGCGCCGTGCGCTCTTCGGCGAGACGGACGAGATCGTCAACAAAAAGGTCCTCGCCGCGCTCGAGGCGGGGCTGAACCCCATCATCTGCGTGGGCGAGAGCCTTGCCCAGCGCGAGATGGGCGTGACGATGGAGCTCATCGCGCTGCAGGTCAAGTCCGCCCTCGCGGGCGTGAGCGCCGAGCAGATGCGCCGCTGCGTCATCGCCTATGAGCCCATCTGGGCCATCGGCACCGGCAAGACCGCCACGGGCGAGCAGGCGGCCGAGGTCTGCACCTATATCCGCTCACTCATCCGCGCGCAGTACGGCGCGCGCATCGCCCGCAGCGTGACCATTCAGTACGGCGGCTCGATGAAGGGCTCGAACGCCCACGAGCTGCTCTCGCACGAGGACATCGACGGCGGCCTGATCGGCGGCGCTTCGCTCGACCCCAAGGCGCTGATGGAGATCGTCCACGCTGCCAACCAGGAGTAAGGAGGAAAATCGATGAATAAGACTCCCACCACGCTGATCATCATGGACGGCTTCGGCCTGTCCAACGATACCGTCGGCAACGCGGTGCGCGCGGCCAACACCCCCGTGCTCGACGGCCTTTTTGCCGAGTATGCCCACACGACGCTCCAGGCATCCGGTCTTGACGTGGGCCTGCCCGCGGGCCAGATGGGCAACAGCGAGGTCGGCCATACCAACATCGGCGGCGGCCGCGTCGTGTTCCAGGACCTGCCGCGCATCACCCGCTCCATTGAGGACGGTACGTTCTTTGAAAATCCCGCCTACAACAAGGCGATGGACGACTGCATTGAAAAGGGCTCTGCGCTGCACCTTTACGGTCTGCACTCCACCGGCGGCGTGCACTCCACGCTCGACCACCTCTACGCGCTTTTAAAGATGGCGCACATCAAGGGCTTAAAGCGCGTGTATATCCACGCCTTCCTCGACGGGCGCGACACGCCCCCGACCTCCGGCCGCGACTTTGTCGCAAAGACCATGGAAAAGTGCCGTGAGCTCGGCGTCGGCAAGATCGCGACCGTCACGGGCCGCTATTACGCGATGGACCGCGACAAGCGCTGGGACCGCCTCGAGAACGCCTATGATGCGCTCGTCTACGGCGAGGGCGTGCAGGATCCCGACCCCATTCACGCCATCGAGGAGAGCTATAAAAACGGCGTGACGGACGAATTTGTCGAGCCCATCGTCTGCGACAAGGACGGCATGATCTCCGACAACGATTCGGTCATCTTCTTCAACTACCGCCCCGACCGCGCCCGCGAGATCACGCGCGCGTTCGTCGACCCCGCGTTCGACGGCTTCAAGCGCGAGTTCTTCCCGCTCACCTACGTCTGCAACACCGAGTATGACGCGACCATGCCGAACGTGCTCGTCGCCTTCCCGCGCATCAGCGTGAAAAACGGCCTTGGCGAGTATCTGAGCAAGATGGGCATGACCCAGCTGCGCATCGCCGAGACCGAGAAGTACGCACATGTCACGTTCTTCTTCAACGGCGGCGTCGAGGACCCGTATCCCGGCGAGGACCGCGTACTCGTCGCGTCCCCGAAGGTCGCGACCTACGACCTCCAGCCCGAGATGAGCGCCTACGAGGTCGCGAGCAAGTGCGTCGAGCGCATCGAGTCCGGCAAGTACGACGTCATCATTCTGAACTTTGCCAACTGCGACATGGTCGGCCACACCGGCGTCTTCGACGCGGCTGTCAAGGCCGTTGAAACGGTCGACGAGTGCGTCGGTCAGGTCGTGGAGGCGACGCTCAAGATGGGCGGCATCGCGATGATCACCGCCGACCACGGCAACGCCGAGCAGATGCTGCAAGCCGACGGCAAGAGCCCGATGACCGCGCACACGACGAATGTGGTGCCCTTCATCCTCTGCGGCGCGGGCACCGAGCTGCGCCCCGGCCGCCTCGCCGACATCGCGCCGACGATCCTCGACGTGATGGGCCTTGAGCAGCCCGCGGAAATGGACGGCAAGACGCTGATCGTCCGCTAAAAAATCGAATCTGCCATGTTTAGAAAAAGCTCTGACGGTACACACTACCGTCAGAGCTTTTTTGCTCGCAATTTTCGCACGAGCCGCAAAGCGGCGGAAAGGATGAAACATGGCAGGATCGAACGGCCGCGCAAAGCGGCACTTCTTCGGCGGGACGGGCTTATACATAGCCCTGTTCCTCGGTGTGACGGCGCTGGCCGTCGCGGGCTATTGGACGCTGCTGCCGAAAAATACGACGGACAAGGACGCGGAGAATGTCTCCTCACAGGTAGAGCTTCCCGTGCAGGACGAGACGCCGCAGATGCCGGAAGCGGAGCTGCCGCAGGAGGCGGCAAAGCCGGCAGAGCCGGTGGAGGAGCCGCCCGAGGACCTCATCGTGATGGATGAGGCCACGGGCGTGGAGGACACCGTCCCCGCGATGGAGAGCGAGACGGACGCGCAGCCCGTCGCCCCGCGGCTCGTGGTCGCGCCGCTCGTGGGGGAGGAGGTCGCGGCGTTTTCGGTCGACGAGCTCACGTATAACGAGACGCTTGGCGACTGGCGCACGCACGACGGCATCGACATCGCCGCCGAGGTCGGCACGCAGGTGATCGCCGCGTGCAGCGGCGTTGTGACGGCGGTGCGCGACGACGACATGATGGGCACGCTCGTGACCATCGCGCACGACGACGGGTACGAGACGACGTACGCCAATCTCCGCAGCTCGCCGGGCGTCGGCGAGGGGCAGTATGTCTCCGCGGGCGAGGTCATCGGCGCGGTGGGCAGCAGCTCGATCGCCGAGTTCTCGATGCCGGCGCATCTGCACTTTTCGGTCAGCAAAGATGGGGTACCCTGCGACCCAGCAGAATTTCTAAATTAAAAATAGAGGCCGCTCAGTCATGGCTGAGCGGCCTCTATTTTTAGGGAGATCACAGCCCACTGCGCGCATAAATCGCCCGCCAACGGCGGGCGATTTCCACACTTGCGGGCTGAGAGGTGTTTTTTGTCACGCACATGTCGCGACAAAAAACGATTTCAATTTATTTCGCGCCGTGCGCGGCGCGAAAATCTGCGATGCTTTTAATATTTGTGGGCGCAAAATCTGCGACGCGTTTTGGCGTGATTTGAGAGATTTACTCCTTTTTCGCCTTGGGGACGGGAGAGAGCTCGTTGAGCAGGGTGAAGCCTAAGATCAGGGCGCCGCCGATGACTTGCATTGCGGTCATGCTCTCGCCGAGCAGGGTGACGGAGACAAGGACGGCGACGAGGGGGTCGATGTAGCTTAAAATCGCGGCCTCCTGTCCGGGCAGCTCCTTGAGCGACGAGAAGTACAGGCAATACGTGATGCCCGTGTGGACAAGGCCGACGATGAGAAGGTTCACCCAGCCGACGGCGTTCAGCGAGCTGAGTGTGATGCCATTTGTCGAGAGCACGTAGGGGATGAGCACGACGATGGCGGACAAAAACTGCAAAAACGTGCGGTGGATGCCCTCGACCTGATGGATGGACTTGTTGAGCAGGATGACGGTCGCGTAAAACACCGCCGCGCCGAGGCCGAAGAGAATGCCCTTGAGGTCATCCGACCCGCGCGTGTCGCCAATGCCGGTGATGAGCACAAGGCCGAGCGTGGACATCACAAAGCAGAGAAATTTCTTCCCTGTCAGCTTTTCGTGGAAGAGGATGGGGCAGACGAGCGTGACGATGACGGGCGCGAAGTAATAGCTCAGTGTGGCGACGGAAACGCTCGTATAGCGGTAGGCCTCAAATAAAAGGATCCAGTTGACGCCCATCGCTGCACCGGAGAGAAGCAGCAGCGGCACCTCCTTTTTGATGCGCGCGAAGGGGATCTTCTGCCTGCTGACAAGTAAGTATACGCCGATCAGCAGTGCGGCCAGCACGGCGCGGTACAGCGCCAGCTCGCCGGACGAGACGGGAATATTGCGCACAAAAAGCCCCAGCGTGCCGAAGACGGTCATCGACATAATGAGCATGAGACGGGGGTCGGCCTTTTTCATAAAAATTCCTCGCGATCTGACAGAACATGCAAACGGTAGTTGCCGACTATCATAGCACGCGGACTTCCCGCCGTCAATCGGGAAAGTAAAAAGAGAGGGGCCGCCCAAAAGAAAACCTTTCGGACGGCCCGGAGGAGAGAGATGGGAGCGCTAACGCGTCAATACGCGGAGCAAAACAGCAAATTCGCCAAGCCCGAACACGGACAGAAGCGCCACGCCGCGCAGCTGCGGCTTCTTGACGCGAATCGGTGTGATGTACAGCACACCGAGCAGGAACAGCCCCAGCGCGTAAACGACCGCGCAGTTCAGGGCAAAGTGCAGCGAGAGCAGGTAGAAGAGCGGCGCGAGCACGGCACTCGCCGTGACCGGTACGCCGAGGTAGTAGGCGCGGTTTTCGCTCGTGCGGTCCTGCCGTTCCTCCTCCGTCACGTTGAAATAGGCGAGGCGGATGAGCGCGCAGAGCGCGAAAAACGACATCGTCGCAAGGAACCAGAGTCTATCGCAGTCCATGCTCCAGCCGATGGCGGCGGGCAGCACGCCGAAGCACACGAGGTCGTTGAGCGAGTCGATCTGGATACCGAAGCGCTTTTCCTGTTCGGTGCGGTCCTTTTTCGTGCGGGCGATGCGCCCGTCGAAGGCATCGAGCAGCCCCGCGAGCATCAGGCACAGCATGGCATCGAGAGGTTCGAAGCGCGCGGCGGAATAGAGGCCGCCAAGCCCCAGCAGCAGCGAGAGATAGGTTGCGATCACGGTGTAGTCGTAAACTCCGATCATAAAAAACCGTCCGATCCTTTTGGATTGCAGCACCATTATACCAGACGGCGGCGGGGAAGTATCGCTAAAATGCTGACAAGGTTATTGGCTGTGGTGTGAACGCTCGATGACGCGCGCAAAGCGCGCTTCGTCGTAGATGACCGGCACGGGGTAGACGGGGTTTGCCTCCTGCGCGGCCCATTTGGACATGAGGGGGATGTCCTCTTTGCGGATGCAGTCGAAGCGGTCGGGAATGCCCATGCGGGCGTTCATCGCGCGGATTTCGGCGATGAACGCCTTGGCGCGCACCTCCTCCGTGTCGCCCTTGAGACCGACGAGTGCGGCAAGGCGCGCAAGGCGCGGACAGGCCGCTTTGCCGTAGTCTTCGAGCACGAGAGGGAGAAGCACCGCGTTTGCAAGGCCGTGGGGTACGCCGTAGAGCCCGCCGAGCGTGTGCGCGATGGCGTGCACGTTACCGACGCTTGCGCGCGTGAACGCCGCGCCTGCGTCGAACGAGGCCTGCAGCATCGCCGCGCGGTCGGGGAGCGACGTGCCGTCGCGGTACGCGCGCTCCAAATGCGTGAAGATGGTCACGACGGCGTTTTCCGCGAGCAGGCGCGTTTGCTTCGTGTTGTAAAAGCGGCTCAGGTACGCCTCGACCGCGTGCGTCAGCGCGTCCATGCCGGTCTCCGCCGTGATGTGTGGAGGCAGGCCGACGGTCAGCGCGGGGTCTAAGATCGCGTAGCGTGGAATGAGGCAGAGGTCGGAGATCGCATACTTGTGGTGGTCACTGCCGGTGACAACGGCGGCGATGGTCGTCTCCGACCCCGTGCCCGCCGTCGTGGGCACGGCGATGAGCGGCGGAATGCGGCGGCGGACCTTTAAGAGTCCCACAAGCTGCGAAAGCGGCTTGTCCGGCCGCGCGAGGCGCGCCGCGGCGGCCTTGGCTGCGTCCATCGGCGAGCCGCCGCCGATGACGAGAAAGCAGTCGCAGCTATCAATCTTGTACTGCGCGGCGATCTTTTCGACCGTCTCGACCGACGGATTCGGCTCGACCGAGGAGAAGATGGAGAGCAGAATGTCCTGCTCGTCAAGTTTTTCCTGCAAGGCGCGGAAGTGCTCGTCCGCGCACTGGCGGCGGCTCGCGATGACGAACGGGCGGCGCAGGCCGTTTTCGCGCAGAATGTCTGCGGCGCGAAGAAGGCTCCCCTCGCCTGAAAAGACCTCCGGCGTGCGCCAGGGGAGAAAGCGCGCGCCGACGGCAAAGCAGCACTGGAACGCGCGGCAGAAAAACGTGTTCATAGGACTTCTCCTCTTCCGAAAAATACAGACTCAGTATACCACGGAAAAACGCGCAAAAAAAGGGCTGCGCGAATGCGCAGCCCTTCTATATGCTTTCTGAACGGCCTACTCCTCGTCGTCCTCGGTCTCGATGATGCCGTAGCCGCCGTTGTTGCGGCGATAAACGACGCAGATCGCATCGCCGAAATCGGTGTTGCGGAAGACGAAGAAGCTGTGGCCCAGCAGGTTCATCTGCAAAATGGCTTCCTCCACGCTCATGGGCTTGACGGTGAAGCGCTTGGTGCGCACGATGTCGAACGTGCCCTCCTCGTGGGCCTCGAACTCCTCGGGCAGCTCCGGCAGCACAGCCTCGGCGCGCAGGTTCTTGGCAAGGCGGGTCTTGTTCTTGCGGATCTTGCGCTCGATCTGGGCCGTGGCCTCGTCGATCGCGCCGCGCATGTCGCCGTCCGGGTCCTCACATACCGCGCGGAACAGCGTGCCGTTGGCGCCGCGGAGCATGATCTCGGCGACACAGCGGTTCTTCTTCTCGACGGAGAAGGTGACAGAAGCCTCGGGCTCCTCCTTGAAAAACTTCTCGAGCTTGCCGACCTTTTTCTCGGCATAGGCCTTGACGGAATCGTTCAGGGAGACTTTTTTGCAGGTGTAGGTGAATTTCATAGTGTTGGCTCCTTTCGTTGGTGAGGAAGGAAAGAGAGGGCGAAGGGCTCTTCTGTTTCCTTTTCTGTATCATAGCACAAATGAACGAAAATTTCAAATGAACGATATATGAATTGAGCATTCTTGTACATATTGACAAAATGTAGGGCGCACGACGCGAATTGACAAAAGGCGGCAGAATGCGGCAAAAGCTCCCATTGACGTTTTGGCGGACGGGCGGTATCATAAGCATCGGAAGCTTTCCAATATCCCACCCATTTGAGCCGCAGGCCATCTTGGCCGGCGGCTCCTTTTTATTTCACGCAAGAAAAAAGCGCCCTCGACGGGCGCTTCAATAATGTTCTCTTTTTAGTTGCTGACGTCATAGAATGTCTTTTCTCCCGGCGTTACGTAGCCGAGCTGATCGCGCGCAAGCTCCTGCAAAAACTCAGGGTCGTCGGCCTTTTCGAGCGCCGAGGCGAGCGCGTCGTTCTCCTGCTTGGCAGCGTCAAGATCGCTCTGCAGCGCGGTGAGCTGGCTGCGCGCGTCGTCGATCTGGCTCCGCAGATGAATGAGCTGCACCCCTACCAGTGCGATCAGAATTGCGATGACGAGCATCGTGAGAAAGCTGGTGCGCTTTTTGCTTTTTTTGGCCTGCTCTGTCATGCCGATGAGCCTCCTTTTTCCTTGCGCGGCGCAGCGAATAACGGGCGCGGCGCTCATACGACTTTATTATAAGCCGGTTTCTGGAAAAAAGAAAGTATCTTTTGCAAAGTTTGGCAAGTTTACCATAAACTTTTTGGAGCCACCGCAGCGGCGCCGCCGCTAATCGCGCAAAGGAGAACAGCACCTCCGCCCAGAAGGCCCATAGCGGACGGAAAAGCCGTGCGCAGAGCGCGAAGTAGCTCACCGCGCCAAAAAGCGCCGAGCAAAGCATATAGAGCCGCAGCTCGCCCCCGCCGATGCGCAGCGCGAAGAGAAACGTCAGCAGCGCGAACGCCGCGCAGTAGAGGAGATCGAGCGCGCTCGTAAAGCGCCGCTTCGTCGCCCGCCGCAGCCGCACGGCGCGCAGCAGGTCATAGAGGAGAGAAAGGATGAAGCCGAGCAGGAGCGAGGCGAGAAAGCACCGCGCCTGCTCGGAGAGCGACACGCCCACGGTGCCTCAACCCCCGAACAGGCGCGAGAGCAGGCCACCGCGGCTTGACGGCGCATCCTCAAAGGCGATGGCGTCAATGCGCCCGTCGACATGCAGCTCGCCGCCGTCGAGGCTCAGCTTGCCGATGTGCAGGCTGTCGCCCGTGACAACGAGCACGCCGAGCGACGTGTTCATCACGATCTCGGTCTCATCGAAGCGGTCGACATCCTCCACGCCGGAGACCGTCAGGCTCTCGCGGCCGGATAATTCGATGCGCTGGGGAGAAGCGGGGGAAGTGTCGTAAGTCATAGTCAGAACCCGTCCTTTCGCTTTGGGCGCAAAGAAAGCGCCCTCCATACGATAACGTATGAAGGGCGCACCCAAAATAGTACGGTTTACTGTGCGTTCACTTCGCGGTAGAGGAGCGAGGCCTCGTTCTTGCCGGCGGTCTCGGATACATCGAGCACCTCGACCGCGAGCACGCGCTCGCCGAAGTGCAGCGCGATCACGTCGCCGACCTTCACGTCGTACGACGCGCGGGCGACCTTGCCGTTGACGGTCACGCGGCCGCCGTCGCAGGCTTCGTTGGCCACGGTGCGGCGCTTGATAAGGCGCGAGACCTTGAGATATTTGTCAAGACGCATGGAATTCGTCTCCTTTTCGGAAAAGTGCGGGATCAAAGGGGCTCCACCAACTCAAACGGCGGCGCATCGCGCCGCCGTTTTGATGATGAAAGAGCTTGACTGGGGAATTACTCCGCGACAGCGTCCTTGAACGCCTTACCAGCCTTGAAGGTCGGGACCTTGGAAGCGGCGATGGTGATGCTCTCCTTGGTCTTGGGGTTGCGGCCGGTGCGCTCAGCGCGGTGCTTGGTCTCGAAAGAGCCGAAGCCGACGAGCTGGACCTTCTCGTCGTTCTTCAGGGAGTCGATAATGGTGTCGAGGGCAGCGTTGATCACAACCTCGGACTCCTTCTTGGAAATGCTGGCTTTTTCCGCCACGGCAGCAATGAGTTCAGTCTTGTTCATCGTTTGATCCTCCTGAATAGTGTCCGGAGACGGGGCCTCCGGGGTGTATATGAGCAAAAAGCGTTGCCGCTTTTGGTCATCTGAGTTGTTCCTTAGCGTTGTTCCACAGCGCCATCAGCTCATCGAGCGGGAGAGCGGACATATCCTCGCCGCGCGCATTCACCGTCTCTTCCACCTTGCGGAAGCGCGCGATGAATTTTTCGCAGGTCTTTGAAAGCGCCGCCTCGGGGTCGACACCGCAGAAGCGGCCGACCTTGACGGCAGCAAACAGCACGTCGCCGAGCTCTTCTTCAAAATTCGTGCCGTTTTCAACGGCGGAGCGCAGCTCCTGTGTCTCCTCGTCGAGCTTGTCGAGCGCGCCGGAGACATCGGGGAATTCAAAGCCCGCCTTCGCGGCCTTGCTCTGCAGCTTGTCCGCCCGCCAGAGGGCGGGGAGTGAACGGGCGACGGAATCCATCGCGTCGGCCGTGGTGCGCTGGCCCTTTTCCTGCCGCTTGAGCTTGTCCCAGTTGACGAGCACCTGCTCGCTGTCGTCCGCCCGCGTGTTCGAAAACACGTGCGGGTGGCGGAAGATGAGCTTTCGCACCACGTGGTCGGTCACATCGTCGGTCGTGAAGCGGCCGGCTTCCTCTTCCATGTGGATGTTGAAGAGCACCTGCATCAGCACATCGCCGAGCTCTTCTTTCATCAGCTCGGGATCGTCGAGGTCGAAGGCCTCGGCGGCCTCATACGCTTCTTCAAGGAAGTTGCGGCGGTTCGACTCGTGCGTCTGCTCGCGGTCCCACGGGCATCCGCCCGGCGCGCGCAGAATGCGCAGGATGTCGACAAGGTCGTCATATGTGTAGACAGCTTTCTCAGGATAATTTATCATATATTCCCTCTCATTGCAAGGTGTTTTGCGCAATTTCCCTGATTTTTCAGGGGTTTTCAGCGCACGTGCAGGATGTGGGCGAGCTTTTCGCCCTTGGGCAGCAGCGCGAGGTCGTCGCGCGTGACGATCCGCAGTGCGAGGACAAGCGCGACGTACACGATGACCGCCAGCACGACCGCAAGGCCGACGTTCACGATCTGCGTCGTGGTCGCGCCGCCAAGCGCGATATGGGCGGCGAAGAAGCGATAGGAGAATCTGGCGCACACAGCCATCACGAGCGACGCGACGAGGGGCTTGGCAAAGACCTTGAAGTAATTCGGCTTATCCTCCATCGTGTGGTAGACGAAAAAGAGGTTGAGCGACGATACGATCACAAAGCACACGAGCGTGCCGAAGGGAGCGGCGTGGATGTTGATGGACGGCACGGCGGTGAGGTTGTAGTTGAAGATGATCTTGACCACGCCGCCGATGAGCATCGTGAAAACGGGCACATGCACGCGGCCATAGGACTGCAGGATGGAGTTTGAAATGAGCATCAGGCAGACGAACATGCTCGCGATGCCGAGCACGGCTAAAAGCGAGCCGCCGAGCTCGCTGTCGTAGCGCGGGTAGCAGAGCTTCATAATGGGCTCGGCCAGCGCCCAGAGGCCAAGGCCCATCGGGAAGGCCATGAGCCCCGTGACGCGCAGCGACGAGTTGATGACGCGGGACGTGTGCACGCGGTCGTTGCGCGCAAGGGAGGCCGACACCGTCGGGATGACGGAGATCGTCAGCGCCGTCATCATCGACGACGGCAGGTTGTAGAGGTTCATGCCCGAGGAATACGTGCCGTAGAGGTGGCGTGTCTCCTTGAGCGTGTAGCCCAGCGCGTTCTGGAGCTGGCCCTGCACGAGCGACGTGTCGATCAGCGTGATGATCGACACCATCGAGGCCGACAGCGTGATGGGGATGGCAATCGAGAGCAGGCGCTTCAAGATCGCGCCGGAGGCATCCGGCGTGTCTGTGCCCGGGGTGCGCGGGCGGTGGCGCAAGTAGTCGATGAGCATGTAGACGAGCGCGAGCACCGAGCCGACCGTCACGCCGACGATGGCCGCGGCCGCGGCGATGTAGTCCTCGTACCCAAGGCTCACGACGTACATCGAAAGGCCAAGGCCGATGAAGAGCTTGCTGACCGCCTCGATGATCTGCGAGACGGCGGTCGGCGTCATGCGAAAGCTGCCCTGTGCAAAGCCGCGGAACGCGGCAAGGCAGCCGACGCACACAACGCCCGGGGCAAGCGCCTTGATACCGTAGGCGGCGTTCGGGTTATTGAGAAGCGCCGCGCACTTCTCGTTGCCGAACCACATGATGACAAACGAGAGGACACCGAGCGTTAAAAACGCGGCGAACGACACCTTGAGCACGCGCCGCGCCTGACGCTCGCGCCCGAGCGTCTTCGCCTCCGAGATCATCTTCGAGAGCGCCACGGGAAGTCCCGCGGTCGAGATGGTCAGAAGCACGGCATAGATGTTGTAGGCGTTGTTGAAGTCGGCGTTGCCCGTCTCGCTCAGGATGTTCGCGAGCGGGATCTTGAAGAGCGCGCCGATGATCTTCACGATGACGACGCCGGCGGCCAACACCGCCGCGCCGCCGAAAAAGGACTGCTTCTTTTCCGTAGCCATTAAAATTTCGACCTTTTCCTTTTCGCTGAAATAAACTGTTTTACAGCCGCTCAAGGCAGCCGAGGATGAGCGAGGAGAAATGCGGGGCCGACTGCTCCGCCATCTCGTTGACCTCCTCGCCGGAGAGCGGCTGGGGCAGCACGCCCGCGGCCATGTTGGCGCACAGCGTCACGCCGAGGATCTCATACCCGCAGTGCGCGGCGGCGATGGCCTCCGGCACGGTGGACATGCCCACAGCGTCCGCACCGAGCACGCGCGCAGCGCGCACCTCGGCGGGGGTTTCAAACTGCGGGCCGGGGAAGTACATGTAGACGCCCTCGCGCAGCGTGAGGTCCTGCTCCTTGGCGACTTCCTTGGCAAGCTCGCGCAGGCGGGGGGAGTAGACATTGGACATATCGGGGAAGCGTGTGCCGAACTCGTCGATATTCGGCCCCCAGAGCGGGCCAAAGTCGAAAAGCTTGATGTGATCGGAAATGAGCATCAGATCGCCCGCGGAATACTCGGTATTCACCGCGCCCGCGGCGTTCGTCACGATCATCGTCTTTGCGCCGAGTAAGCGGATGACGCGGCAGGCGTAGGCGGCGTCCTCCATCGTGTAGCCCTCGTAGCAGTGCATGCGGCCCTGCATGACCGCCACGCGCTTGCCGCGCAGCTCGCCGAAAACAAAGCGGCCCTCGTGTCCCGGCGCGGTGGACGCGCGGAAGTGCGGGATGTCCGCATAGTTCACGCAGGTGCGCGCCTCGACGCGGTCGCCGAGAAAGCCCAGGCCGCTGCCGAGCACCAGCAGTACCTCGGGACGGAAATCGCCGAGGTGAGACGCGATCATATCCGCGCTCTCGCAGTAATCATCATAGGTGAAGTGCGGCTTAACCGCGTCGGCGGTAAAGAAATCACTCTTATTCATCGTTATTCTCCTTGTTCGGCGTAGAAGCGGGCGAAGTCCATCAGGTTCGCGCGGCGCTTTTCGGGCCGGTCGATGTATTCGCGCGGGTATTTGGCGTTAAACGCGCGGCGGATCTGCCCGCCGCCGACCATCTTGGTCGAGCCGCCCGCGCCGAGCGAAAGGATGGAGTGCAGCTCTTCCATGATGTAGATGTTGTAGAGCCCCGTGCCGCCGGGCTTCGTCCAGCCGACATTTTCAAAGCTGCCGGACATGTACTTCTGGCGGTAGAGGTAATAGGGGGCAAAACCATGTTTACGCAGCGTGGGGTCGGCATAGTCCAGCATTTGCGCGACCTCGTCCGCGCCGGGGATGCGGCTGCCTTCGAGCATGATGCGGCTGCCCTTTTTGAGAGACAGCGTGTGCACCGTGATATTGTCCGCGCCCATCGAGATGACCTCGTCGAGACTCCTTGCAAAGCCCTCGGGCGTGTCCTCGGGCAGGCCCGCGATCAAATCCATGTTGACGTGCGGGAAGTTGGCGGCGCGCACCTGCTCTATCGCGCGGCGGATGTCGTCCGCCGTGTGGCGGCGGCCGATGGCCGCGAGGACATTGTCCTCCATCGTCTGGGGGTTGATGGAAACGCGCGTGGTGTTGTGCGCGCGCAGCACGCGCAGCTTTTCTTCGTCGATCGTATCGGGACGGCCCGCCTCGATCGTGAGCTCGGCGAGACCGTTAAAGTCAAAATTCTGCTCCAATTTTGTGAGCAGGCGGTCCATCTGATCGGCGGTCAGCGTGGTCGGCGTGCCGCCGCCCATGTAGAACGACTTGACGTTCAGCCCCAACTCGCGCACGAGCTGCCCCGCGGCGGTGATCTCGTCGAAAAGCGCCTCCAGATACGGCTCGACGAGCGAGAACGACTTTTCGACGCTCTGCGCCACAAAGCTGCAATACGCACACCGCGTCGGGCAGAACGGGATGCCGACATAGAGCGAGATATCGTTCGGCTCCAGCTCCGCCGCGGCGCGGATGCCGGCGTCTGCCGCCTCAATGGCGAGGCGGGCGCGCGCGGGCGTGACGCAGTAGAGCTCCTGTAATTCCTTTTCCGCACGTTTTTTGCCGCCTTCGCGGATCAGCGAGAGCGCGACCTTGCTGGGCCGCACGCCGGTCAGGCTCCCCCACGCGGGGGAGATGCCGAGCAGGTCCTTCGCCGCGCCGAAAAAGCTGATGCCGACGGCGTGACGGCGCTGTCCTTCTTTTTCATACTCCGTGCCGGAGAGGGGATAGTCGTAGCTGTGGGCGGCGGACTTGCCGTCCACGCCCAGCTCCGTCGTCACCTGCACGCGCTCGTCCTCTTCGGTGAGCGTCACGCGCGCCCAGCGCGTGTCGGCGGTTTTGTCGACCGTGCCGTAAACGGGCTTTTCGCCGGGGAAGAGCGTCAGTAAGCTCTGCTCCAGCGCGTATTTTTCATCATGCCCAATGAGCTCAAGTTTCATGTGGTTTCTTGTCCTTTATCGCAGCGCATGGCGCAGATACGGGTTCATCGCCTTTTCACGCGCGAGCGTTGTAGCATTCATGTGGCCGGGGTAGACGGTGTAGTCGCCTTCGATCTGGGCGAGACGGCGCAGCGAGGCGAGCATCTGCGCGTCGTTGCCGCCGGGGAGGTCGGTGCGGCCCATCGAGCCTGCAAACAGCGTGTCGCCGGGAAACATCGCGTCGCCGACCAGCAGCGTCACGCCGCCGAGCGTATGGCCCGGCGTGGCGAGCACCTTGATCGTGAGCGAGCCGAGCGGCAGCGTATCGCCCTCGCCATAGTATTTGAGATCGGGGACGAGGTCGGCCATCGGGTAGTGGTAGATGCCGGTGGAGTGGGCGTCGGCCTCGCCGATGTAGACGGGCACGTCCGGCAGCGCCTTTTTGAGCGCAGGCACGGCGAGCGTGTGGTCGCGGTGTCCGTGGGTCAGGAGAATGTATTTGAGCGTGACGCCCTCGCTTTTGACGAGCGCGAGCAGTCTTTCCGCCTCGTCGCCCGGGTCGATGAGCGCGGCGGACTTCGTTTTCTCGTCGATGAGCAGGTAGCAATTCGTCTGCAGGGAGCCGACGACAGTGGTGATGACTTTCATGAAGAAATAACCCCTTTCTTTACTGCTTTTTCGGTGCGTCTAAGTCGGCGGAGTCCACGATTAGCGTGAACGGCCCGTCGTTGAGCGATTCGACCTCCATGTAGGCGCCGAACTCGCCGGTTTCAACATGGTAGCCCTTTTCGCGGCAGATCTCTACGAACTTTTCATACATCGGGATGGCGATCTCAGGCCGCGCGGCGCTTAAAAATTCGGGACGGCGGCCCTTGCGGCAGTTGCCGTAGAGCGTGAACTGCGAGACGATAAGAAGCTCGCCGCCGACATCGTCGAGGGAGAGGTTGATCTTGTCGTTCTCGTCGTCAAAAATGCGCAGCGAGCAGAGCTTGTCCGCCATCTTGCGGCATTTTTCTTCCGTGTCGTCAGGCGCAACGCCCAGCAGGATCAAAAAGCCCCTGCCGATCTTGCCCTTGAGCTCTCCGTCGATCGTAACGGAGGCGTGTTTAACCTTAGTCAATACTGCTCGCATGATGATTCTCCTTTTTATCCCCAAAGGGGGAGTGTTTTGGTCCCCACTGCCGTGGGGAGCGCGGGTCAAGGGGGGTATTCTCTTCTCGAAGAGAATACCCCCCTTTGTATCCCCCAGAGAAGGACGAGGGGAGTCCCCCTCGACCCCCAACATTGTGAGTTTGTAGCTTGAAGAAGTGCTCAGCCTGCGGAATCGGGTGCCTGCCAAGTGATGAATCTAAACGACTTGGTGTGCTTCTATCTTCGCTGCCGCTTTGCCTGCGATTCGTTACCCTTTAGCAATCTCCGTCTACTTCGGATTGGTGCAATCTTGTGTTTGCCTGCCAAGGCGGCATTGCTGACGCTCGCCGCGATATCGTATTATCGGTAGACGGCGATTAGGCTGCACTTGCGCAAGATCAGCAGAGCGGCACCCGCAAGGGGTGTACCGCATCCGTAAGGCGGCAAAGCCGCCAA
>OLGF01000212.1_pt1 | contig 70567 bp, 59 predicted proteins | sample 1604971 | NCBI WGS metagenome assembly OLGF01 (sample SAMEA3888902, study PRJEB22519) | human gut metagenome | biome: human gut; feature: human-associated habitat; material: faeces | place: Denmark | collected 2011 | reverse complement strand
CATTACCCCTTTCCATTATACAGATTGTTTTTCTGTCCGGCAAATCGGGTATGGGAGCAGGACGGACACGGTTTACGGCCACCTGAAGACGATCCTGGATTTTTCCCAGCGCATGGTGGGTGCGCATGGGATCTGCCAGGGCCTGCGGGCGGACTGGAACGATTGCCTGAACCTGGGCGGGGGCGAAAGCGCGATGGTGAGCTTTCTGCACGTTTGGGCACTGGGAAACTTTGCCGCACTGGCCCGCTGGTTGGGCCGAAAGGCAGACGCGGAGCATTACGAGGCCGTGCGGCGCAGCGTGGCGGACGTGTGTGAAAAAGAGCTGTGGGACGGCAGATGGTATCTGCGCGGCTTCACAAAAAACGGCCGCCCCATCGGAACGGACGCGGATACGGAGGGCAAGGTGCATCTGGAGAGCAACACCTGGGCCGTTCTCTCCGGCGCGGCAGGGCCGGAGCGGGGCGCGCGGGCCATGGACAGCGTGGAGGAATACCTCTACACGCCCTGGGGCCTGATGCTCAACGCGCCGGCTTACTCGAAGCCCGACGACGACATTGGTTTTGTCACCCGGGTGTATAAGGGCCTGAAAGAAAACGGATCCATTTTCAGCCATCCCAACCCATGGGCGTGGGCGGCGGAATGCGTGCTGGGACGGGGCGACAGGGCCATGCAGTTTTACGACGCGCTGTGTCCCTATTGGCAGAACGACAAAATAGAGACGCGCAAAGCGGAGCCTTATTCCTACTGTCAGTTCATCACCGGGCGCGACCACAAGAAATTCGGCGAGGCGCACCATCCGTTCATGACAGGCTCCGGCGGGTGGAGCTATGTGGCCGCGACGCGCTATATGCTGGGCATCCGGCCGGAGTTCGACGGCCTTGTCATCGACCCGTGCATCCCCGGCGGTTGGGACGGCTTTACGGCCGTGCGGCGGTTCCGGGGCGCGGTGTATGAGATCGAGGTGCGGAACCCCGCCCATGTGTGCAAGGGCGTAAAGGCGCTGTACCTGGACGGTGTGCGTGTGGAACGGCTGCCGCTGCTGGCGCCCGGCACGACGGGCCGCGTGACGGCGGTGCTGGGCTGACGCGCGCCGCAGGTTCCCCGGCGGGGATATGCAGGAAGGAGAGCGAAACGATGATCCATTTTGGAACGGGCGGCTGGCGCGCCGTCATCGGCGACGGCTTCACGAAAGCCAACGTCCAGCTGCTGACGCTGGCGCTGGCGCGTAAAATGCTGGATGAGGGCAGGGCCGACAAGGGCTTCGTCATCGGCTATGACAGGCGCTTTTTGAGCGAGGAGGCCGCCGGATGGGCCGCTGAGGTGATGGCGGGACAGGGCATCCTGTGCCGCATCATCCACCGGGAAAGCCCCACGCCTCTTATTATGTATACGGTGGCTGCCTATGGCCTGCCCTACGGCATGGCCATCACGGCCAGCCACAACCCGGCCGTCTACAACGGCATCAAGGTGTTTATGGAGGGCGGGCGCGACGCGGACGAAACGCTTACCGCCGCCTTTGAGGGCTATATCCGCGAGCTGGAAGGCGAGCCTGTGGAGACGGTGCCCTACGAAGAAGGGCTTGCTGCGGGCAGTATCCAGCTCATCGACCCGATGAACGACTACATCGACAGCATCCTCAAAATGGTGGATGCAGAGGCCATCCGGTCCCGCGGCCTGCACGTGGTGCTAGACCCCATGTACGGCGTGTCCAAGACAGCGCTGCAGACCATCTTGCTCACCACCCGGTGCGACGTAGAGGTCATCCATGAGCGGAGGGACACGCTGTTCGGCGGCCGGCTGCCCGCGCCCAACCTCAAGACGCTGGCGGGCCTGACGAACTATGTGGAAGAACACGGCTGCGACATCGGCATCGCCACCGACGGCGACGCGGACCGCCTGGGTGTCATTGACGATAAGGCGGAGTTCCTGCATCCCAATAAGATTCTGGTGCTGCTGTATTACTATCTGATGCGGTACCGCGGCTGGCGCGGCGCAGCGGTGCGGAACCTGGCTACCACCCATCTGCTGGACCGCATTGCCGAGGACTTCGGCGAGACCTGCTACGAGGTGCCCGTGGGCTTTAAATATGTGTCTGCCAAGATGGTGGAGACCGGCGCCATCATCGGCGGCGAAAGCTCCGGCGGGCTGACGGTGCGCGGGCACATCCAGGGCAAGGACGGCATTTATGCCGCCGCGCTGCTGGTTGAGGCCATTGCCAAAACAGGCCGCAGGCTCAGCGCGCTGTGGGACGAAATCACGCAGAAATACGGTGCCGCCGAGATGGCGGAACACGATTTTCATTTCAGCAGCGCCGAAAGGACGCGCATCTTCAAGCTGCTGATGGAGGACAAACAGCTGCCGGAATTCCCTTGCGAGATCGCCAAGGTCAGCTACATGGACGGCTGCAAGGTGTACTTCAAAAACGGCGGCTGGGTCATCGCGCGCTTTTCCGGCACCGAGCCGCTGCTGCGCGTGTTCTGTGAGATGGATACCATGGAAAATGCGGAAAAAGTTGCCAAAATTTTGACGGAGTTTTTGTCGCTGTAACGAAAAGCGACCGAAAAGCGGGGAAAGGGGGACATTGTCCCCCTTTTTTGCTATAATAGCGGGCAGGACGCGCGGATGTTTGCAAAGCGCGCCGGGAAAGAGGCGGAGGCATGGAACGGCAGAAAATGAAACACAGGCGGCAGCTCGGCCTGCGGCAGGGGATGCTGGGCATTATCCTGCTGTGCTGGGTGCTGCCCGTTGTGCTCATCGTCACGCTGGGCGGTGTATATATTCTGGACAGCATGACGCGGCAGTACCGCAGCGATATGATGCGCAGCGCACAAAGCGCCGCGGCCATCACCGGGCGCAACCTGGATTCCATGATCGCCGCCAGCCGTAAGGCCAGTTATATCGCCACCATGGGCAATGCCTGGGCATCCTACACGAAAACGGGCGATTACGTCACGTTTTACAACGAGATGCAGACCTTTCTCACCCAGCAGTACCGCTACGACGACAAATTCCGCAATACCATCGTCACGCTGGTGGACGATCCAGCAGCGCCCATCTATACCTCCAACACCTCGTATACCTCCATACGCAAATATCAGCAGCATGTGCGGGACGAAGTACTGGTCCGCAGCGAAGCGCTGGGCACCGGCATCGGTTTCTTTGCGGCGGACGGCAGCCTGTACATGATGCGCAACCTGCTGGACGCCAACTACCGCACCTACGGCGTGCTGGTGATGGAGCTGAACACCGACACGCTGTTCGACAGTATGCGCAGTGTCATTTGGATGACGGACGCTACGGTCTGGCTGGGCGACGCGGAGTATACCGTTGCGGGCAGCGTGCGGGATGCGGGAGAGCTGCGCGGGAACATCCGTGCGGGTGGCCAGGGCGGCGCGCCCGCGCAGGGCAGCTACGCCGTCTGGGGCAGTGAAAGCGTAGTGCCCGGCTGTGCGCTGGAATACATCGTCTACTCCGACACCGCGGCCATGCGCGCCCAGCTGCGCAGCACGGCTTTGCTGCTGGCCGCGCTGCTGGCCGCGCTGCTGCCGCTGATGGGAGCGGTCATCGCGTTTCTGTACCGCAAGGTAAACCGGCCCATCGTCACGCTGAGCGGGGCTTCGGCGCACATCGAGCAGGGTGAATTCGGCATTCAGGTGGACGCCGGGCGGCTGGGCAGCAAGGAGTTCGCCTATCTGGGCAACAGCTTCAACGCCATGAGCGACAAGCTGAAAAATCAGTTCGAGCGCATCTATAAGGAGGAGCTGGCCCTGCGGGACGCGAAGATCATGGCTCTGCAGAGCCAGATCAACCCCCATTTTCTGAATAACACGCTGGAGATCATCAACTGGGAAGCGCGCCTGGCCGACGACGTGAAGGTATGTCAGATGCTGGAGGCGCTGTCCACGATGCTGAACGCGGCCATGGACCGTAAGCACCGGCCGCTCATCCACCTCTCCGAGGAAATGATGTATGTGGACGCGTACCTGTTCATCATCCGGGAGCGGTTGGGCAAGCGGCTGACCGTGGAAAAGGAGATCTCCCCCGAAACGCTGGACTGCTATGTGCCGCGCCTGGTGCTGCAGCCTTTGCTGGAAAACGCCGTGGAGCACGGCATCAATCCCGTGCAGAAAGGCACCATCATCATCCGCGCTTACCGCGAGCAGGACAGGCTGCTGCTGGAGATCGAGAACGACGGCGTAACCACCTACGACGACCTGATGAAGATCCAGACGCTTCTCTCGGACGAGCCGCTGCCGGAGGGAACGGGCAGCGCTTCGCTGGGCATCCGCAACGTACACGAGCGGGTAAAGATCATCTACGGGCAGGAGAGCGGCCTTTCCATCACAATCACTGAAAAAGGGAATACGCTGTCGAGAATGAATATCAAATTTGAACAAGACGGGCAATAATATGCAATAAAAAACAAGTTCGTTCATTCAGTTTTTGTGCAAACTGGTATAACATTATAGGCACAGGGAGGCATTCGGACGGTGCTGTGAACGCCGCGCATGCCCCCAGAAAATGGGAGGTTTGAAACATGAAAAAGACACTCGCGATCATTCTTGCGCTGTGCCTCGGCGCTTCCATGCTGGCCGCCTGCGGCGGTTCCGGCTCCAGCGCTCCGGCTTCCGCGTCCGTGGCCGGAAGCACAGGCTCCTCCGCCCCCGAAGCAAAGCCTGTTGAGATCCGCGTCGTGACGTCCTACGGCGGCGACGACGGCAACCGCGCCAATTATGAAGAAGCGGTGGCAGGTTACGAAGCGGCCACGGGCAACACTGTGGTAGACGAATCCGCCACCTCAAACGAGCAGTGGAAGGCCCAGGTCAAAGCCGACTTCCAGACCGGAAGCGAACCGGACGTGCTCTTCTTCTTCACGGGTACTGACGCCAGCGAGTTTATCAAGAACGGCAAGGTCGTGCCCATCGAGGAGATCCGCAAGGAATACCCGGACTATGCATCCAACATGCTGGATGCGGCCATGCCCCTTTCCTTTGTGGACGCCAAGGCCTACGCCGTTCCGTCCAGCGGATATTGGGAAGGCATGTTCGTGAACAAAACCGTTCTGGCCGACTGCGGCCTGGAGGTCCCCGGCCCCGATACGACCTGGGACGAGTTCATGGAGATGTGTGAGACCATTAAAAGCAAGGGCTATACGCCCATCGCCTGCTCCCTGCAGGAGGTGCCGCACTACTGGTTCGAGTTCTGCATCCTGAACCAGGGCGACGTGGCCAAGCACGCCGAGGTCCCTGCTTCCGGCGCCGACGAAGCGGGCCAGCGCTGGGTCGCGGGCCTGAACACCCTCAAGGAGATGTACGAAAAGGGCTATTTCCCCGCAAATACCCTGACGGCGGGCGACGCCGACACATTCCAGATGATGGCCGACAACAAAGCCGCGTTCGCCATTGACGGCTCGTGGAAGGTGGGCTGGTTCACCGGCAGCGAGGACGCCGCAGGCAACGTGGAGAACATCGACGATTACACCGTTACTTATGTGCCGGGCAGCGGCAGCCGCAAGGCCACGGACATCGTGGGCGGCATTTCCATGGGCTACTACATCACCGAGAAAGCCTGGAGCGACCCCGAAAAGCGCGATGCGGCCGTCCAGTTCGTGGAATACATGACCACCGACGATATGGTCAACAAGTTCGCGGGCGGTGCCCCTACGGCGCTGAAATCCGGCCTGCCCGAAGCGGCGGATACCGACAGCCTGCACGCGGCGGCCGTCACCATGTTCAACGGCAAGACAGGCATGGCCAGCGCCGTGCAGGATGCGCTGAACCAGACTGCCCGCGGCGTTCTGTTCGCCTCTGTCAAGGATGTTGTGACAGGCACCCTGGCGCCGGAGGAGGCCATTGAGACGGCCCTCGCCACCCCGCTGGCAGATTCCTGACGCAAGCGATATAAGCAGCCAATACGGCCGGAGAGCTTGGAAACGGCTCTCCGGCCTTTTTTGAAAAAACGGGCCTTCGGCCGCGGCGCCTGCCGTGCCGCACGCCCCCAGGGCCGTCCGCCGCACCGAACGGCGGCGCGTCCGTCCGAAAAACGACGGCGCTTCGCGCGCCCGCATCCCGCAGACAAACGCAGAAAAGAAGGGGAGCCTTGCCATGAATGCGATGATCTACAAAAAGAAAGGCCCGCTCGTGCTGTTCCTCGTGCCGACCTTCCTCTTTTTGACCATGTACTTATACTATCCGTTTTTGATGAATATCTACAACAGCCTCAACAAGATCGGCGGCCTGGGCGAGAGCAGCCGCGGCCTGAACGAGCCGGTATGGGAGAACTACGTCAAGATGTTCACAGACCCGCTCATGCGCACCGCGCTGAAGAACACCATGATTCTGATGATTCTGACCGTGGTGTTTCAGGTGGGCATCGCGCTGGTGCTGGCGCTGATGGTGGACAACATCAAGGTGGGGGCGAAATTCTTCCGCACCGTGTATTTTTTTTCCATCGTCATCAGCGCCACAGCGCTGGGCCTTCTGTTCAACCTGATCTTTCTGTACGACGGCGGCATGCTCAACCAGCTTCTGCAGAACCTGGGCCTCGCCGCGGAGAATATCGACTGGAAGGACCCCGCCCACTTTTTCGTCACGATGATGGTACCTGTTATCTGGCAGTATGTGGGGTTTTATTTTGTTATTCTCGTCACAGGGCTGAACAATATCTCTACCGATATTTATGAGGCGGCCGAGATCGACGGGGCCAGCGGCCTGGGGCGCATCCGGTATATCACCCTGCCGCTGCTGCACAACACGCTGTGTACCTGCCTGGTGCTGGCCATTACCGGCTCGCTGAAGGTGTTCGACCTGCCGTGGACCATGTTTGTGGGCGGCCTGCCGCTGGACAAATCCTGGCTGACCGGCACATATATGTACTACCAGACTATGGTGCTGCAGGACGTGGACTACGGCTCGGCCATCGCCATCCTCATCGTGGTGCTGGGTGTTGTGATCAGCCAGATCGCGAACCGCATCTTCAAAGAAAAAGATTATTAAGGGGGGCTTTTTTATGACACGCAGACGCTTTCCCGTGGGAAAAACGCTCCTCTATGTGTTTATGTCCCTGTGGGCGCTCACGACGATCTATCCTTTTATCTGGGTCATCCTCAATTCCTTCAAGCCGCGCGGGCTGATCCGCAGCGATACATTCTCGCTGCCCATCGGCGACAAATTCACACTGGAGAACTACGTCACCGCCTTCAAGCGCGTTGACATCGGCACGGCCTATGTCAACAGCATTGTCATCAGCGGCGCCGTCACTGTGGTGGTGATGGTGCTGGCTGGGCTTGCCGCCTACGCTATGGTGCGGTACAGCTTCCGGCTGCGGGGCTTTCTGCATTCCATGATCATCGCCAGCATGATGTTCCCGGTGTTCTCCACGATCATCCCGGTGTTCCGCATGGAGTCGTCCTGGGGCATCGTGAATACAGGCAGCATTTGGCTGACGCGGCTCTCGGTCGTCCTGCCGCAGATTGCGGGCAACCTGTCGTTTGCCATCATTGTGCTGATGGGCTTCATCCGCAGCCTCCCGGTGGATCTGGAGGAAGCCGCTTATCTGGAAGGCTACAACGTCTACCAGATATTCTTCCGAATCATCATGCCGCTGGCCAAGCCCAGCTTTGCCACGGTGGGCATCTTCACGTTTCTGTGGAGCTACAACGACCTTTTTTTACAGATGTTTTTCCTGCGCAGCAAAAAATTCTTCACCATCACGCGCCTGCTGAACGAGATATCCAGCCAGGCGGGCACGCACTACGGCCTGATGGTGGCCGCGGTGGTGATGGTCGTGATTCCGGTGCTGGTGGTCTATATCTTCCTGCAGAACTATATCATTAAGGGGATGACTGCCGGCGCGGTGAAGGGCTGACAGCTTTTGCGGCGCATTTTACAGGTGCTCCCCTTTTTCGCGCGGCGGGCGGGCGTGTCCTGTGTTCGGTGCATGGGGCGCGCCCGGTGCCGCGCTTTTCCGCCGTTGGGCGGGGGAATGGAAATATGGTATAATAACCTCAAAGCCGCCGCTTGCGCGGCTGCGCGTGTGCATGGCACACGCCCCTGTGCTGACGCACAGGGCTTTGAGAACATTGGACCATGCAAAACCGCAATAGATGCGGTTTTATTGAGGCCGCTTCGCGGTGTTATGGTATACTATGACCATAGGCAAAAACAGTGTGGTGATATAGGATGTATAAGGTGATGATCGTGGACGACGAGGATATCATCGTCAGCGGCCTGGTAAAGGTGATGCCCTGGGCGAAGTATGGCTGCGAAGTGGCGGCTACCGCGTCCGACGGGCTTGCGGCGCAGGCCGTGCTGCGGGAAAAGCGGCCGGATATCCTGTTCACGGATATCTGCATGCCGGGCGCGGACGGGCTTGCGCTGCTGGCGGCTGTACGCAGCGAGTTCCCGGACATGCAGGTGACGATCCTGAGCGGGTTCCCGGATTTTGAATACGCCCAGCGGGCCATCGGCCTGGGTGTGGTGCGGTATGTACTTAAGCCCAGCAAGATGCATGAGCTGGAAGAGGCGCTGGCCGTCATGGTGGAAAACCTGGGCGGCGCGCCCGCGTCCGGCGCGGTGCAGTCTGCGGAAAATGCGCAGAATTTCATCATAAAGAAAGCGGTACAGTACATTGAGCAGCATTATGCGGAAAAACTGACGCTGCCCGACGTGGCGGACAAGGTCTACGTCAGCCAGTGGCACCTCTCCAAGCTCATTGCCAAGAACACGGGCCAGAGTTTTTCCGACCTGCTCAACGGCGTTCGCATCGCCAAAGCAAAGGAGCTGCTGGCCGACCCAGCCCTCAAGGTCTGGGAAGTGAGCGACGCGGTGGGCTTTGCGGATGTGACGCATTTTTCCCGCATTTTCAAAAAAATGGAGAATATGAGCGCCAACGAATACCGCAATAAGCAGATCGCAAGATGACCCTGCGTTAAAACAAAACCGCGCCCCGTATGCTGCACACGGGGCGCGGTTTTGCGCGCCTTACACCTCAGACGCGCGCTTGGCTTTCCAGCGTGCGGCCAGACGCAGCAGGCCGAACACGGGCAGGCACAGCAGGAACCAGTAAAAGCTGAACAGGGGGCATATCTGTCCCAGCACATTGCCGAATTCCCGGCTGTAATCCCATACCTGCCAGCCCAGCGCCCGATTCACCACCAGCCCTACGGCTAATTCCGCCGCTGTGATGAACGCCGTGCCCAGCGCGGCCTGCACGGCGATGTTCATGCCGGGGTACCGCCGCGCGATCCACACCAGAGCCAGCACGCATATGCCGCCCAGCAGGGCCATGCTCCAGTGCGTGTGTCCCCGCGCCAGGATCTCGATACAGGGATATCCGGTGGCACCCACCGCGAAAGCCGTTGCCTTTTCCTTCATTTACACATCACCCGGGTATAGGATGCGCCGTTTTTGCACGGAATATCACAAACAATTGCGCCGCCCATTGCTATTTGTGGGGGAAAGATGGTAAAATATATAAGACCATAAACTGAGAATGGAGTAGTTATGCAAAAGACAAAGGTCAGCGCGTGCATCGTTGTGTACGGCGGTGGGGAAGAAGCGGCACAGGCCGCGCGCTCTCTGGTGGAGCACACACGGGACGCGGCGCTTTCGCTCACACTGGTGGACAACGCCTCGCCGGACGGCGCGGGCGAATGGCTTGCGGCGCAGCAGCTTGGCCCCGGAGTGAAGGTGGTGCGCCTGCCCGAGAACGTGGGCTTCGGCAGCGGGAATAACACCGTGCTGCCACAGCTGGACAGCGTTTACCATTTTGTGGTGAACCCGGATATCACGTTGGACGACGACGCCGTTTCAAAGCTGTGCGCGTGGATGGACGCTCACCCGGATGTGGTGATGGCGACGCCGCGCCTGCTGTTCCCGGACGGGGCCGAGCAGTATACGGCAAAGCGGAGGCCCAGCTTTCTGGCGCTGCTGGCCCGGCAGGTTCCGCTGCCGTTTTTGAAGGGCGTGGAACGGCATTATCTGATGCAGGACGAGGATCTGTCCCGCCCGCAGGAGATCGAGTTCTGCACGGGCTGTTTTTTTGTGATGCGCACCGAGGCGTTCCGCCGCATGGGCGGCTTCGACGAGGGTTATTTTATGTATGTGGAGGACGCGGATATCACCCGCAAGGCGCAGGAATACGGCAAGGTGATGTACGTGCCCGAGGCGCATGTCTATCATGCCTGGCACCGGGACACAAAGAAAAAGTGGAAGAATTTCTGGATGCAGATCCGCTCGATGCTCCGTTACTGGCGCAAATGGGGTTTCCGAATGGTTTGAGGGGCGGGTATTTTCCCGGGAAAACACGGGGAAGCCTGCATTGCTTTACGCATGCAGGTGTACAGCAGAGAAAAAAGAAAAGCAAAGGAGCAGGAACAATGAAGGGAATCATACTGGCCGGGGGCGCCGGCACGCGGTTGTATCCGCTGACGATGGTCACCTCGAAGCAGCTTTTGCCGGTGTACGACAAGCCGATGATCTATTATCCGCTGTCCACGCTGATGCTGGCGGGCATTCAGGATATCCTGATCATCTCAACACCGGAGGACACGCCCCGTTTTGAATCGCTTCTGGGCGACGGAAGCCAGTTCGGCGTGAAGTTGTCGTACAAGGTGCAGCCTTCGCCGGACGGCTTGGCGCAGGCGTTCATTCTGGGGGATGCATTCATCGGGGACGAGCCATGCGCCATGGTGCTGGGCGACAACATTTTTTACGGCAACGGCTTTTCCAGGCTGCTGCGCGCGGCGGTGGAAAACGCCGAAAACGGACGCGCTACGGTGTTCGGCTATTATGTGAACGATCCCGAGCGCTTCGGCATCGTGGAATTTGATGAAAACGGCAAGGTCGTTTCCGTGGAGGAAAAGCCCGCGCAGCCAAAATCCAATTACGCGATCACGGGCCTGTATTTCTACGACAAACGCGTGGTTCAGATGGCGAAGGAGGTAAGGCCCTCGGCCCGCGGCGAGCTGGAGATCACGACGCTCAACGAGATGTACCTGAAAAAGGGCGATCTGGACGTGCAGCTTCTGGGCCGCGGCTTTGCCTGGCTGGACACCGGCACGATGGACAGCCTTGTGGACGCGGCGGATTTTGTGCGCATGGTGGAGAAGCGCCAGGGCATCAAGATCTCTGCGCCCGAGGAGATCGCCTACAAAAACGGCTGGATCACAAAGGATAAGCTGATGGAAAGCGCCCGGCGCTACGGCAAAAGCCCCTACGGCGAGCACCTGAAGCGAGTGGCTGAGGGGCGGCTGCAGTATTGAGGCACCCTTCGGGCCGAATGAAGTGCAAAACAGAAAAAGAGGAAAATATTATGAAAATACTCATCACAGGTGCGAACGGGCAGCTTGGGACAGAGCTGCGCCGGTGCATTGCCGCGGGAAAAACGGAGCTGGGGCCCCTGCCCGCAAAGCTGCAGCGCGCCACCGTGCTTGCCACGGACGTGGACACGCTGGACATCACAAACCGCCACGAGGTGGCTGCCTATGTGCGCCATCACGCGCCGGACGCCATCATTTCCTGCGCGGCGTTCACCAATGTGGACGGCTGCGAAACAAACCGGGAGGCGGCCTTTGCGGTGAATGCCTTGGGTGCGCGCAACCTGGCCATGGCCGCGGAGGAGATCGGCGCAAAGCTGGTGCATGTCTCCACGGACTATGTGTTCAGCGGCGACGCGGCGCAGCCCGTCTGGGAATACGACCTGCCCGCGCCGCGCTCGGTCTACGGCAAAACAAAGCTGCTGGGCGAGCAGTATGTACAGCAGTTCTGCACGCACTATTTCATTGTGCGTACGGCGTGGCTGTACGGCTACGCGGGCAACAACTTTGTCAAGACGATGCTTCGTCTGGCCAGGCAGAACGGCGGCGTGACGGTGGTGGACGACCAGCTGGGCAACCCCACCAATGCGGCGGATCTGGCCCACGAGATATTGAACCTGCTGGTGACCAAGGAATACGGCGTGTACCACTGCACGGGCGAGGGCGTGTGCTCCTGGTGCGAGTTCGCAGCCGAGATCATCCGCCTTTCCGGCATCCCCGCCACGGTGACGCCCTGCACGACGGAGCAGTTCATCGCCGGAGCGAAAAAGCAGATCGCGCCGCGCCCGGCGTATTCGGCGCTGGAAAACGCCATGCTGAAAGCGACTATCGGAAATGAAATGCGCGATTGGAAAACCGCGCTGGCCTGTTTTTTTGAAAACTACAAACCGGAGGAGTAAACACATGAAAACCTATCTCGTCACCGGCGGCGCCGGGTTCATCGGCTCCAACTTCGTGCTGTATATGCTGGAGAAGTACAAGGATATCACCATTGTCAACGTGGACAAGCTGACCTATGCGGGCAATCTGGAGAACCTCAAGAGCATCGAGGGCGACAAACGCCATGTATTCGTACAGGCCGATATCTGCGACCGGGAGGCCATCACGGCGCTGTTCGGACAGTATGATTTTGATTTTGTCATCAACTTTGCGGCTGAGAGCCATGTGGACCGCAGCATCACGAACCCCGAGATCTTCGTCAAGACGAACGTGGAGGGCACAGTGAATATGCTGCAGTGCGCCAAGAACGCCTGGTATAGGGACGGCAAGTGGGCCGAGGGCAAAAAGTATCTGCAGGTCTCCACGGACGAGGTGTACGGCAGCCTGGGCGAGACAGGCTATTTCACGGAGACCACTCCGCTGGACCCCCACAGCCCCTACTCCGCCAGCAAGACGAGCGCAGACCTGTTCGTGAAGGCCTTCGGCGATACCTACGGCATGCCTGTGAACATTACCCGCTGCTCCAACAACTATGGTCCGTACCAGTTCCCGGAAAAGCTTATCCCGCTGATGATCAACAACGCCAAAACAAAAAAAGGCCTGCCCGTGTACGGCGACGGCATGAACGTGCGCGATTGGCTGTATGTGGAGGACCACTGCAAGGCCATCGACATGGTGGCCAGCGGCGGGCGCGTGGGCGAGGTGTACAATGTGGGCGGCCATAACGAGCGTCCGAACATCTTTATCGTGAAGAAGATCATTGAGATCCTGCACGATAAAGTAGACCCGTCCATCGACGAATCGCTCATCAAATATGTGGAGGATCGCATGGGCCACGACCGCCGCTACGGCATCGACCCGGAAAAGATCAAGAACGAACTGGGCTGGTACCCCGAGACGACGTTCGAGGTGGGAATCGAAAAGACCATCAACTGGTATCTGGAGCACGAGGACTGGATGAAAAACGTGACCAGCGGCGATTACCAGAAATATTATGCCGAGATGTACAAAAACAAATAGAACGGAATGCAAAAGCGCCGCCCCCGGGGGCGGCGCTTGTTTTTTGCTGTTTGTCCGGTGGCTGGGCGGCGTTCTCAATACGCCTTGCCCCACACCACCATGGCCTTCGCGGGCTTGCCGCAGCAGGGGCATACGTCGGAAAGATGCTCCTGCGCGAAAGGCATGCACCGGCTGGAAAGCCCCGCCTTTTCCTTCATCATTTCCTCGCAGGCCAGATCGCCGCACCACATGGTCTTGATGTAGCCGTTCTCGCCTCCGGCGCGCTCCAGCACCTCGTCCATGGTCGTGGCCGTCCAGGTGCGCCCGGCGCGGTTTGCCTCGGCGCGGGCGTACAGGCTTTTGCCCAGCGCGTCCAGCAGAGCGGGGATGGCGGCCTCCAGGTCTTCCAGCTTTGTGAAGGCTTTTTCCCGGTTGTCACGGCGCACCAGCACGCATTGGCCGTTCTCGATGTCCTTGGGCCCGATCTCCAGGCGCAGGGGTACGCCTTTCATCTCCCACTGGGCAAATTTCCAGCCTGGGCTGTTTTCGCTGTCGTCCAGCTTCACACGCACGAATTTAGAGAGCCGCGCGCGCAGCTCCTCGGCCTTTTCCAGCACGCCGGGCTTGTGGGCGGCCACCGGTACGATGACCACCTGGTACGGCGCAATGGCCGGAGGCAGGATGAGCCCCTCGTCGTCGCCATGAGTCATGATGATGGCGCCGATGAGGCGCGTGCTCATACCCCAGCTTGTCTGGAAGGGATACTGCAGCGTATTGTCGCGTCCCGTAAACTGCACGCCGAACGCGCGGGAGAACCCGTCGCCAAAGTAATGGCTGGTGCCGCTCTGCAGCGCCTTGCCGTCGTGCATCATGGCCTCGATGGTATAGGTGGCTTCCGCGCCCGCAAATTTTTCCTTGTCCGTCTTTTTACCCTTGAGCACGGGAATGTTCAGCTCGTTTTCACAAAAATCAGCGTAGGTCTCCAGCTGCTGCTCGGTCTCCTCGATGGCCTCCTGCGCGGTTTCGTGGATGGTATGGCCCTCCTGCCACCAGAATTCCCGCGTGCGCAGGAAGGGGCGCGTGGTTTTTTCCCAGCGCACCACGCTGCACCACTGGTTGTATTTCATGGGCAGGTCCCGATAGGAGTGCAGCACGTGGGCGAAATGGTCGCAGAACAGCGTCTCGCTGGTGGGGCGCACGCAGAGGCGGTCCTCCAGCGGCTCGGAGCCGCCCATCGTCACCCAGGCCACCTCGGGGGCAAAGCCCTCCACATGGTCTTTTTCCTTTTGCAGCAGGCTTTCGGGGATGAACAGCGGCATGGCTACGTTCTCGTGCCCTGTGGCCTTAAAGCGCGCGTCCAGCAGATGCATGATGTTTTCCCAGATGGCATAGCCGTAAGGCCGCAGAATGACACAGCCCTTGACGGTGGAATAATCCACCAGCTCTGCTTTCAGGCAGATGTCGGTATACCATTGGGTGAAATCTTCGTTGATGGGGGTGATGGCCTCCACCATTTTTTTGTTCTGGCTCATTGTTTTGACTCCTCTTCTTTTCCGTTCGCGCCACAGGCACACAAAAAATCCCCCTGCTGTGCGCATGGGGGATCGTCGTCAGGCAGATGCTCAGGAATTTTCTTCGATATAGCGGACAACGTCACCGACCGTGCGGAAGTTCTCGATCTGGTCGTCCGGCACTTCCAGGCCGAATTCGTCCTCAATGGACATCACGAGATCGACAACGTCCAGGCTGTCCGCCTCGAAATCTTCCATGATATCGGAGTCCATGGTGACTTTGTCTTCCTCCAAATCAAGCTGGTCGCAGATGATCTCGCGGATGCGCTCAAAAACCATAACTAAATTCCCTCCAAAATATCTCTGCGCGCGGCGCGCAAGAGGCCGCGCAAAGGTCTTATAAACTTTATATCGTGTTTTACAGAGGATGTCAAGCGTATTCGCAAAATATTTTTGCGCGGCATTTCATATGCGCGAAAACAGCAAAAACCGCCGCCCGAAACAGTGCTTTTGTTTTGTTGAACATCTGCAAAAAGGACGGAACATGCCGCGCTTTATGCCGCCCCGCGGAACAGCGGCTGCAGAAAACTCCACAGCACAGGTACCAGCAGCGCCGGCAGCATATTGGCGGTCTTGATCTTCGTCATGCCGAGAAAGTTGATGCCGATGCACAGCACCAGGCAGTAGCCCACGCCGCAGATCTGCCCCAGCAATTCACCCGCGAGGAATGGTTCCAGCGCACCCGCCAGAAAGGAAATGGCTCCCTGGTATACCAGAACAGGCAACGCGGCAAAGATGACGCCGGGGCCCAGCGTTGCGCCCAGCACCACAGAGGAGATGCCGTCCAGCAGGCTTTTGATGTACAGCACCGAGGCGTCGCCCCGCAGCCCGTCGTTCAGCGCGCCGATGATGGCCATCGCGCCCACGCAGTAGATGAGGGCGCCGTTCACAAAGCTTTGGGCAAAGCCCGAAAGGTGCAGCCTGCGCTCCACAAGGCCGGACAAGCCGTTCAGCCTGTCGTCGATGCGCAGCGCCTCGCCCGCCAGCGTGCCCAGCACCAGGCTGATGATGAGCAGCAGCTCGCCCGAGGAGGCCAGCGTACCGTCCGCGTTCACCGTGAACATGGAGGAGATTACGCCGTTGAGCCCCAGCACCAGCACCGCAACGCCAAGCGCCTTGTTGATGGAGTCCTGATGGCTGCCCTTTACCCCTTTTTTCAGCAGCAGCCCAACGCAGCCTCCCGCCGCGATGGCCGCGGCGTTTACCAGCGTGCCTGTCATTTTTTCCGTCCCCCCGCATTTCTTTTATCCGGACGGCACTGTGCCCGCTTACAGCGAATGCATGCGCGCCGCCACTGGAATGCCTTCGGATGGTTCCGCATTTGGCCCCATACAGTGCCGCTTTTCCGTTTCAGTTCAGTGCCGTGTCGCCGGAGAACAGCTCCTCGGCCAGACGGCGCAGCCCCGCGTTTCCGGGGCTGCGCAGCGCCGGGTCCGCTCCGACGAGCGCCAGCGCCTCCTTCTGGGCTGCATACAATGCACGGCTGTCGGCCATCAGGTCCGCGATGCGCAGCGTGGGCAGGCCGTGCTGCCGGCTGCCGAAAAAGTCGCCCGGCCCGCGTGTTTCCAGATCGAATTTTGCGATTTCGAAGCCATCGTTCGTATGGCATAAAAACGAGAGCCGCTTTTTTACCGCATCGGTCGCATGGTCGCTGATGAGCACACAGTACGCTTCGCCTTTGCCGCGTCCCACGCGCCCGCGCAGCTGGTGCAGTGCCGAAAGGCCGTACCGCTCGGCGTTTTCGATCACGATGATATTGGCGTTGGGCACGTCCACGCCCACCTCGATGACCGTGGTGGACACCAGCACGTCCAGCGCACCGGCCTTAAAGGTGTCCATCACGGCGGCCTTTTCCGCGGCCTTCAGCCGCCCATGCATCAGTCCCACGCGGTAATGCTCCAAAAGGGGCTGGGCTACGTCCGTGTAATAGGTGGTGACGGCCTGCATGTCGTTTTCTCCCTCGTCGATGACGGGGCACACGATGTATGCCTGCCGCCCGGCGGCCAGCTGCCTGCGCACAAAGCCGTACATGTCCGCGCGCTTTTTGCCCGTGATGGCATAGGTCTTGACGGGTGTGCGCCCGGGCGGCAGTTCATCCAGCACCGAGATGTCCAGGTCTCCGAACATCAGAAGCCCCAGCGTGCGGGGAATGGGCGTGGCGCTCATCACCAGCAGGTGGGGATGGTCGGCCTTGGCGGCCAGCAGGCTGCGCTGCCGCACGCCGAAGCGGTGCTGCTCGTCCGTCACCGCAAAGCCCAGCCGCGCGAATTCCACGCCCGCGCTCAGCACAGCGTGAGTACCTACCACCAGTTCCACTTCACCCGCGGCAATGGCCCGCAGCGCGGCCTTTTTCGCCGCGCCCTTCACGCTGCCCGTCAGCAGCGCCACACGGATGCCCAGCGGCGCCAGCAGGCGGTCCAGCGTGTCCGCGTGCTGTGCCGCTAAAATCTCGGTGGGGGCCATGAGCACGCTCTGGTAGCCGCTCTGCGCGGCCGCGTAAACGCCCGCCGCCGCCACCAGCGTTTTTCCGCTGCCCACGTCGCCCTGTAAAAGCCGGTTCATGGGCGTCTTTTTCCCCAAATCGGCTAAAATCTCCTGTGCTGCGCGCCGCTGTGCGCCGGTGGGCGCGAAGGGCAGTGCGTTCCAAAAAGGGGACAGGTCCGCCGGGCGCATGGGCGCGCCCGTGTGTGCGGCCTCCCGTCCGCGCAGCAGCAACAGGCCCAGCTGCAGCGCCAGAAGCTCCTCGAAGATCAGCCGCCGCCGCGCAGCCTGCACGTCCTGCCGGCTCTGGGGGAAGTGAATCTTCTGCAAGGCCTCGGCCTTGCCGCACAGGCGGTATTTTTCGATCAGCGCGGCGGGCAGCGGTTCTTCGATATCCGGTGCGGCGGCAAATGCAGCACGCACACACTTGGCCAGGTACGCGCTGCTCACGCCCTCTGTCTGCGGATACACAGGCACCAGTGGCGAGGCCGCGGCGCTCTCTACCGTCAGCATTACGGGATTCACCATCTCCCGTGCCGTGAATGTGCCGCCCACTTTGCCGAAGAACAGATATTCGCGCCCGACTTCCAGCTTTTGAAGCGCATACGGATTGTTGAAATAGGTCAAAATTAAACCGGCTGTATCATCTCCGGCCGTTGCCTTTGCCATCTGGCGGCCGCCGCGGATGCGCGCGCCGCCGTTTTTGCCGTATACGGTGGCGCGCACCACACACTTCACGTCATAGGGGGCGCCGGCAACAGGGTAGGGGTGGGAGTAGTCCACATAATCCCGGGGGTAAAAGCCCAGAAGGTCGTCCACAGTGCGGATGCCCAGCCTGGTGAGCTGGGCGGCACGTTTTTCCCCAACGCCTTTTAAATAGCGGATATCCAAGCCTGCGCCCTCCTTTTCTGCGGTATGCACGTGGATACCGGGTACGCGGCATTCACGGCAGTGAGCAGTGAATAAAAAAAGCGCCGCCGATTCCGGCGGCGCTTATATTTCTGGTCATATCCTGTTGCTAAGCGCACAGTCCCACGTACTGTCCCGCAACCATTCGGCGGGCACAGCAATCCCATGCACGCGGATGCATCAGCGCGCGGCCGCGCCGGCGGCCGGAAGGTTATTATTCCACGCTTATGATATAGTAATACACCGGCTGGCCGCCGTTCAGGTGTGTGACTTCGATGCCTGCCGGGCATTTCGCCTGTACCAGCTCAGTGGTGCGGGCGGCGTCCTCCTCGCTGACATCGCAGCCGGAGATGACGGTGATGAAATTCGTATCTTTTTTGCACATGCTGCGCGCCAGGCGGTACGTCACCTTGGTGACGTCGGTGCCCGTGGCCACCAGCTTACCGTTCTCCAGCGCCAGGATCTCGCCTTTTTTGATCTTGCGGCCGTCGAAATCGCTGTCGCGGGCAGCAAAGGTGACAAGGCCTGTTGCAACTTTGTCCGCCGCCTGCATCATGTTGGTGGCGTTTTCGTACTCGGAGGCGTCCGGGTCAAAGTTGAGCATAGCTGTGATGCCCTGGGGAATGGTGCGGGTGGAAAGCACGACGATAGTGCGGTCCGCAATGCCCTGGGCCTGCTCGGCGGCCATAATGATGTTTTTGTTGTTGGGCAGCACAAACACCGTCTTGGCGGGCACGCTCTGCACAGCGGCCACGATATCGGCCGTGGAGGGATTCATCGTTTGCCCGCCGGACACCACGGCGTCAGCGCCAAGGTCGGTGAAGATGGCCTTGAGGCCCTCGCCTGCGGCGACGGCCACGAAGCCAAACGCCCGGTCGTTGTCCACGGCGGCGTAGGTGAACTCGTTGCCCGTGTCCGCGGCCTCGGCGGCGGCCTGCTTTTTCAGCCCCTCGCCCTGCGCCTGGCGGGACAGAAACTGCTCGTGCATGTTTTCAATTTTGAAATTCGTCAGGTAGCCGTACTGCAGCGCATGGCTGACGATCTTGCCCGGGTCCGCAGTGTGGACGTGGCAGTTGATGACCTCATCGTCCTCGATGACCACGACGCTGTCGCCGTTGCTCTCCAGGAAGGCGCGCAGCTTATTGCTGCTGGCACCGTCGTTTTTGTTCACCAGAAACTGGGTGCAGTAACCGTTTTTGATGTCTTCGACCTTCATCAGGTCGTCGGTGTAAACGCCCTTGCCTGCGCCGCTGGTGGAGAGCTTGGCGCTCTTCTCCGGCGCTTCGTCAGCGGCGATGATATGGTTGTCTTTAAAAACGGAGAGCATGCCCTCGAAGATATACACAAGGCCCTGGCCGCCCGCGTCCACAACGCCGGCCTTTTTCAGCACCGGCAGCTGCTCGGGCGTGTTGTCCAGCGCGCGCTGGGCGGCGGTGCACACCAGCTGCCACAGCTCCACCGCGTCCGCGATGCCGCTGGCCGCGGCTTCCTCGCTGGCCACACGGGCCACCGTCAGCATCGTGCCCTCGGTGGGTTTCATCACGGCCTTGTATGCGCCCTCAACGCCTTTTTCCAGCGCCTGCACAAGGTCCTTTGCATCGGCTGTTTTTTTGCCCTGCAGCGCCTTGGAAAAGCCGCGGAACAGCAGGCTGGAAATAACGCCAGAGTTGCCGCGCGCGCCGCGCAGCATGGCGCTGGCCGTTACCTGCGCGGCCTTTTCCACGGTGCAGTCGTCGGGCAGGTTCAGAAGCTCTGTCCGCGCGGCGCCGATGGTCATGCCCATGTTGGTGCCGGTATCGCCGTCCGGCACGGGGAAAACGTTCAGCTCGTCGACCTTGGCGCGGCGGTTGGAAAGGTTGTTCGCGCCGGAGATGATGCTGTTTTTCAAAGTCAAACCAGTAATCATTTCGTTTCTTCACCTCAAACAATGTTTCGGCCGGCGGCCGGGTGCCCGGACGGGCACGCTTCAGACGATGTCGTCCACGTAAACGTCGATGCGCTCCACCTTCAAAGTGGTGGCGTCCTCCACGGCGTACTTCACTTTATGAGTGATGCTGCGCACGATGGCCGCAATGTTCAGCCCGTAGGTCACCTTGATATGCAGCTCGATCACCAGCTTGCCGTCCTCTTCCGTGACGCGCACACCCTTGTCGGGATAATTGGTGCCGAGCACGATGGTTTTGAGACTGTCGGACGTGCCGCCCGTGGCCATGCCGCACACACCGTAGCAGCTCTGGGCGGCGGCGCCCACCAGGCCCGCGAAATAGTCGCTGGTCATGCAGACCTTGCCAAGGGGGTTGTAGAACTTGATCAAAACCGATCACTCCTTTACTGCACGCGCGGGGCCTCCGCGCGATGGAATCCACTATATTATACACCGCAAAGGCCCGATTGTACAGGTTTTGCACGGGTTTATTTCTTTTTCGCATGCGCGTACGGAAATAGATGTAGTTTATTTGTGTCGCATATGGTAGAATAATTGAATATACGAAGGCAGCGGCGGGACGGGCCCGTGCTGCGCGCAGCCGGCGGCGGACGCGGCGTGCGGGAAAGGAAGTTTTTATGAAGCATGCAAAACGCATCGCGGCGCTGTGCCTTGCGGCGGCGCTGTTTTTAACAGGGTGTGCCTCCGGTGCGTCCGGCTCCGCTGCGTTCAGCCCGGAAAGCCCCGTCACCGTGACGGTCTGGCACTATTACAACGGCCCGCAGCAGCAGGCGTTTGCGGATCTTGTCAATGAATTCAACGAGACTGTGGGCCGGGAAAAGGGCATCGCGGTACAGCAGTCCAGCCAGGCCACCGTGACGGATCTGGAGACCAGCGTGCTGGCTGCGGCCAACCGGGAGGTGGGCGCGCCGGAGGTGCCCAATATTTTTGCCGCCTACGCCGACACTGCCTATGCGGTGGACCGGCTTGGCCTTGTGGCGGACCTGCGTCCCTACCTGACGGACGAGGAGCTGGCTGAATATGTGCCGGGCTATCTGGAGGAAGGCGCGTTTTCGGGCGAGGGAACGCTGAAGATATTCCCCATCGCAAAATCCGTGGAGCTGCTGATGCTGAATGCGACGGATTGGGAAAAATTCGCCGCTGCCACGGGCGCGGATGACAGCGCCTTTGCCACTGTGGAGGGCATTACCGAGACGGCGCGCCAATATTATGAGTGGACGGACGCTCAAACGCCGGATATTCCGGACGACGGAAAGGCGTTTTTTGGCCGCGACGCGTTTGCCAATTACATGATCATCGGTGCGCGCCAACTGGGCGTGGAGCTTCTGCGTGTGGAGGACGGCGCACCGGTGCTGGATTTCGATAAAGATGTGGTCCGCCGCCTGTGGGACAATTACTATGTGCCGTTCATCAACGGCTGGTTCGGCGCGTCCGGGCGCTTTCGCAGCGACGACATCAAAATGGGCAATATCATCGCCTGCGTCGGATCCTCCTCGGGCGCTGCCTATTTCCCGGATGAATGCATCCTCAGCGATACCGAGAGTTATCCCATCGAGATGCGCGCCTACCCATGCCCTAAATTCGAGGGCGGGGAAGATTTTGCCGTGCAACAGGGCGCGGGCCTTGTTGTGACGAATGCCGCTCCGCAGGAAGTTGAGGCCTCGGTGGAATTTCTCAAGTGGTTCACAGAAGCCGGGCGAAATCTGGAATTTTCGCTGGGTTCCGGCTATGTGCCGGTGAAAAAAGAAGCCAATGAAATGACGTTTGTGGAACAGGCGATGGACGCGGCAGGCGCCAGTTCCAAAATGCGCGCCATCATCACGAACGCTATCGGCATGACGGGCGAGAACCAGATGTACACTACAAAAGCATTCAGGAACGGCACTGCGGCACGTGCCATCCTCAACGATTCCATGGTGGAAAAGGCACGGGCGGACCGCGAGGCGTTCCTTGCGCTGACGGCGGAGGGCATGCCGCACGAAGAGGCGGCCGCGCAGTTTGTAACGGATGAAAATTTCGAGGCGTGGTATGAGGAGACGCGCACGGCGCTGGAGATGTGCATCGCGGGCTGACAGACAGATAATGGCTGGAAAGGCGGGACAGCGGATGAATGGGGAAAAAAGGCGCAGGCATGGGCGGTCGATCCGCCGCCGCCTGCTCGTGCCCATATGCTTGCTGCTGACGGTCCAGGTGGCCGTGCTCATCGGTGGAGTTTATTTTTCAGGCCTGCTGGAACGCATGGACGAAAATGCATACGCGGTGCTGGACCAGCGCGTACAGAGCCGGGCGGGCTATTTGGAAGACGATATGGTGCGCCGCTGGTCCAACCTCAGCCTGACGCAGGAGGTATTGGGCGAACTGTACGAGGGCCTTGTGCAGGACGGCTCCGTCACGCCTGGAGAGCTGGCGTCGGACCCCGCCCAGTACAACGCGTTTCTGGAACAGGCAGCGCCGGAACTCGTCTCTCTGATGCGTACAAACAGCGTGACGGGGGCTTTTGTCGTACTGAACACGCAGACGTTCCCGCAGGAACTGAGCGAGAGCCTGCAATTGCCCGGGCTTTACCTGCGCGACAGAGACCCCTCCGCCCACACCAGCGCCGGCAACGGCGATCTGCTGCTGGAGCGCGCGCCGCTGGAACTGGTGCGCGGCCTCGGCATCGCCATGGACAGCAACTGGAAGCCGATGTTCGTGCTGGAGGGGGACACCGCGCGGGCCGATGCCTGCCTGATAAGACCCTACAACGCGGCGGTGGAGGACCCGTCCCTTGGCTGGGAAAATGCGGGCTATTGGGCTGCGCCGCACACGCTGAGCGGCGATAACATCCGTCTGATCTCTTATTCGGTTCCGCTCATCGCGCCCGACGGAACGGTGTACGGTGTTTTGGGTGTGGATATCCTCGAGGACTACCTGCTGCGGTTGCTGCCTTACGACGAGCTTTCAGAGGATCACGGCAGCGCTTACATCTTGGGCGTGCGCGGCGCGGCCGACCCGGAAGCATCCGTCCGGCCGCAGGTGGTGAGCGGTCCTGTCTATCTGGCGGCTTCCGGGTTCAGCACCGTATATCTGGAAAAGGAGAGCGCAGGCCTTTACACGCTGGAGCGGGGCGGCGGCGAGGAGATGTACGTCTGCTCCGCCGTGCTGAACCTGTACAATACGAACACGCCTTTTGCAGATGATCAGTGGGTTCTGCTGGGGGCGGTGCCGGGCCGCACGCTGTTCGCGCTCAAGCACGATACGCTGCTGATTATGCTGGCGCTGCTGGCATCCATCGTTCTCACCAGTCTGGTGACGATCCTGATCACCGTACGTTCGGTTTCGCAGCCCATCGTCAAGCTGGCGGCCGAAGTGCGCGCGACGGACCCGGCGGCTCCCGCCCGCCTGCAAAAAACGGATATCACAGAGCTGGACGCACTGGCGGGCTCCATCGAGACGCTCAGCGACGAAGTGCTGCGCGCGGGCGGCAAGTTCACCCAGATCCTGGAGATGGCCAGCGTGCGCATGGGCGGTTTTGAGGTGGACGGCCGGGACGGCACGCTGTTCCTCACCGACCAGTTTTTCGACGTATTCGGCCGTCCGGAACTGGCGAGCACCGTGCGCGGCCCACAGTCCTTCGAGAGAGCGATGGATGCCCTGCACGTCTATGTGACGGAACGGGAAAAAACCGACGACGAGCATACGGAATACATTTTCCGCATGCCGGAGCCGGACGGCGTGCGCTGGGTGCGTATGCGCCTGCTGCGCAGCAGTTCCCGCTGGACGGGCCTGGCCGAGGACATCACCAGTGACAGGATGTCGTTGGAACGCATGGAATACGAGCGTGACCACGACGTGCTCACCGAGCTTTATAACCGCCGCGCATTCAAACGTATGGCGCTGGCGTTGCTGGCCCGAGGGCCGCAGGCGGCGTGCGTGGGTGCGCTGGTGATGCTGGATCTGGACAACCTGAAGTATATCAACGATACCTACGGCCACGATATGGGCGACGCCTATATCCGCTGTATGGCCGCGAGCCTTCCCAGCCCCGACGGGGAACGCTGCCTTGTGGCACGCATGTCCGGCGATGAGTTCTTCGTGCTGTTCCACGGTTATGACACACAGGAAGAAGTGCGCGGGCAGATCGCCCTGCTGCGCCAGCGTATGACGCGGGCTTCGCTTACGCTGCCCGACGGCGTGCGCCAGCCGGTGCGGGCTTCCGGCGGCGTGGCTTGGTATCCGGCGGACAGCGACCGGTTCGACGAGCTGGTGCGCTATGCGGATTTCGCCATGTACCAGGTGAAGAACAGCGGCAAGGGCGAATTTGCGGAATTCGACGGCGAGGCATACCGGCGTGACGCCTATCTGGTGCAGAGCCGCGGCGTGCTGCACCGTTTGCTGGAGCAGCGGCTGGTGGATTACCACTTCCGGCCCATCGTAGAGGTGAGCACGGGCCGCATTTTTGCTTACGAAGCGCTGATGCGCCCCCGCACGCCGGAGCTGTCCTCGCCGCTGGCCGTGCTGGAACTGGCGCGGCAGGAGGGCAAGCTGCGCGCGGTGGAGACTCTTACCTGGCATACGGCCATGGGCGCATTCGCGGCGCACTGCCGTGCAGGGCACGTCCCGGAGGGCTGCCGCGTATTCATCAACTCCCTTTCCAACCAGGCCATGCTGCCCGAGGATACGGCGCGGTTTCATCGCGAATACCGGGACTACCTGTCCCGCGTCGTGCTGGAACTGACGGAGGTCACGCGCATAGACGCCGATCTTCAGGCGGTAAAAATGCAGGCATTGATGCGCAGCGGCGGAAAGCTGGCGCTGGACGATTACGGCAGCGGCTATAACGGCGAGGCCATGCTGCTGGCTGTGCAGCCGGATTATGTGAAAATCGATGTTGCCATCGTGCGCGGCGTGGACCAAGACGACGACAAGCGCCAGCTGGTAGAAAATCTGGTGTCCTACGCCCATGTGCGAGGCATAGCGCTGGTAGGAGAGGGTGTGGAAACGCGTGCCGAGCTGGAGGCTCTGGCTGCGTTGGGCGTGGATTATGTGCAGGGCTATTTTCTGGCCCGCCCGGCTCTGCTGCCGCCTCCCGTCACGCCGGAGGGGGCTGAATGTCTGCGTGCGCTGCGCGGGGAAATGGATTGACCGCCGCCGGGCAGAAAAGCGGAAAACAGAACAGAGCGCCCCGGCGCGGCCTGAAAAGGCCGCCGGGGCGCTCTGCTTTCGTTTGGGTCGCGCCGCTCAGAAGTTGGCAGTGAAAAATTCCCTCAGCTCCTGCAGGGTGGCTTCTTCGTCTTCACCGCTTACTTCTATGGTCACGGTCTCGCCGCATTTGGCCGCCAGAGCCATCACGTTCAGAATGCTCTTCGCGTCCGCACTGCGTGTGCCGCATCGGATGACGACGGAACAGGGCGTTTCGGCCAGCCGCTTTGCCATCATACCGGCGGGACGCATGTGCAGGCCCATCGGGTCGGTCAGGGTATATGCAAAACTCACCAATGCAAACCGCTCCTTTCCAGCCGCGCAGAACTGCGCGGAGCCCAGGCAAACGTCTTGATTACTCTTCTACTATACAATAAAAGGAAGCGTATGACAAAGGGGTTTTTGTGTTTTTTTGCGGTGGCGCGGCGTTTTTATCCCGCCGCGCGGGGCGGTTCCTGCGTGTCGCCCGTATCCGGCATGCTCGGCATCCGCCCATGCCCGCGGGCGGGCTGCCGGGTTGCAGGGCGGGGGATGGCGCCGCTGCGCAGCAGCGCAAGCTTTGCGCAGGCCGGGCCGGTCAGCTCATACAGTACAGCGGAGGAAAGGATGATGGTGGCCAGCATCGTGCCTTCGGCCGCAGGCAGCATGCGTTGGCCCAGCACGGCAAGACCGATGGAAACGCCGGCCTGAGGCGTGAGAGCGAGGCCCAGATATTTGATGATGGACGGGTCGGCGCGGCACAGCGCCGCACCGCTGCTGGCCCCCGCGTATTTGCCTGCGATGCGTACGAAGAAATAGGCCACGCCGATAACGCCCGCCGTTGCGAGGGACGGGATGTTGAGACGCAGGCCGGAAAGCGCGAAGAACAGCAGCAGGAACGGCGGAGAGAATTTGTCCATCCGCTTGAACAGACGCTTTTCGCCGCCCAGGTTCACATAACCCGCGCCCAGTGCCATACAGGCCAGCAACGGTGAAATGCCCAGTGTCGAGCACAGCCCGCTCAAAAACAAAAGCACCGCGTTGACGAGTACCAGTGTGTGTGCCTGGGAATGCCCCTGCCCGGCAAGCCAACGCAGCAGCACGGCCAGCGCCAGCCCCAGCGCCACCGCCCCCAGATTCCACAGCAGGGGCAGCGCCACGTCTGCAAACTGTATATGGCCTGTCTGCAGCGCGTTCACCACGGCGGTACAAACGCTGAAGGCGGTCAGGGCCACCGCGTCGTCCAAAGCGGTCACCTGCAAAAGCAGGTTGACGAAAGGTCCTTTGGCGCGGTACTGCCGGATCGTCATGATGGTGGAGGCAGGGGCCGTGGCGCAGCCGATGGCGCCCAACAGCAGTGCAAACGGCACGGACAGGCGGAATACGAAGATCATCGTCAGCGTGACGGCAACGGCGGCACACAGCGCCTCGGCCAGTGTGACAGCCAGCACCTTTCCGCCGGAACGCTTTAGATCCGCGATACGGAAATACCGTCCGGCGGAAAACGCGATATAGGAGAGCGCGAGATCGGTGACGAATTCCATGCCGCCGGACAGCCATGCGGGGATCAGGTTCAGTGCATACGGTCCCACCAGGATACCCGCCAGAATATAGCCCGTCACGTTGGGTAAATGCAGGCGCCGCGTCAGGCGCGTCATCAAAAAACCGGCTGTCAGCAGAATGGCGACGCCCAGTAATACGCCGCCCGCGCTCTGCGGCAAGGTAAAAATGTTCATCAAGCACACCTCTTTCTGTTGTGTGCTTGATTATATGCGCACACTATGATAAAATCAAATTATGACTTTTCATATGCGTATAAATTTTTTTAATGAATTGGGGAGCAAAATGTTTGATGCGAAGATAGAGACCCTCTTGGAGGTCATCAGTGCGGGCAGTTACACACGGGCGGCACAGCGGCTTTCGCTCACACAGCCCGCTGTCAGCCATCATATGCGCCAGCTGGAGCAGGAGTTCGGCATTCATATATTTTATAAGGATAAAAAAGAGCTGCGCCTGACGCCGGAAGGCGAGATTCTGGTAAAATACGCCCGCCGGGCGCTGGCTGTATACCGCAACGCCCGCCAGGCCATCGAGGACAGCCGCATCTGCATGTCGCACATCGGGGTGGGCATCACCCACACCGTGGGCGAAAGCTGTGTGCCGCAGGTGCTGGCCGAATACTGCAACCAGACGCCCGGCGTACACATCAATATCGTTACGGACACCATAAAAAATCTTTATGATATGATGCGCTCCTACGAGCTTGGACGTAGCCATCGTGGACGGGCAGTTCCCGGCATCCGGCTACACCGAAGTGCTGCTGGATACCGATTACCTGTGCCTTGTGGTGTCGCCCATCCACCCGCTGGCACGGCGTGCCAGCGTCGCCATCGGCGCACTGCAGGGCGAGCGGTTCATCATGCGTCCCAAGGGAGCGGGCACGCGCTCGATGTTTGAGAGTTATCTGTCCGAATGCGGGGCGGATATCCGGGACTTCAATATCATCATCGAGATGGACAGTGTCGCCACCATCAAGGAGCTTGTCGCGCAGGATCTGGGCATTTCCGTCATCGCCCACAGCGCCTGCCGCGAGGACGAGCAGGCGGGCCGCCTGGCAGTCGTCCCGCTGGAGAAGCCGGGCATGGTGCGGCGCATCAATATGGTGCATCATCAGGATTTTTCCCATCCGGAGATCCTGGAGGAGCTGCGCCGTCTATATATCGGCCGGCGCTGAGCCGGGGGAGGCACGGAAAAAGGCAAAGAAATAAAAGAAGCGTCCGGGGAAAAAGCTTGAAAAAGGGGTGGAGAATCCCTTTTTCATTTAAAATAACCCCGCGACGCCCCGCAGGGCCAGTGCCGAGGCGCGTAAAAGCGAAGCTTTTTCGACAAGCTGAGGCAGGGCTTTACGACCCTGCCTTTTGATGTTTTACACTGCAAAACGCGAGGCTGGCTCACAGGTCCAGCGCGGCAAAGCTGTGCATGGCGCGCCGCAATGCCAGCGCCGACAGCAGCACGTACAGTGCGGCGCCAGCGGCCAATAAGGTGAGCTTTTCGCCCAGGAACGCCGGGTCCGGCGTGTCCAGGCGGTCCCGCACAAAGGGGACGGTGTGGGCGCAGGCCTCGAATACCACCATGCAAAGAGTAAGGGCGCCGCAGCCCCAACCAAAGGCCTTGCCGACCTTGCCCGGCGCGCGGTAGTAGTTTCGGAAAAAGACAAGATTGAACACGCCGTACAGCACCAGCGCGAATCCGAAAAACGCGGTGTTCGCGTCCATGCCCACAAGGTTTTCCGCGGAGACACGGCTGCTGAACACGGCGAAGGGAACAGCGATCACGAGCTGTGCCAGCTGCATCAGCATCACCGTAAAAACGCGCGCCCGCACGAGATCGGTCTTGCGCACGGGCAGCAGCGCCGTGAACTCGATGTCCCGGTTCTCCCGCCCCGTCAGGCAGATGAAAAAGGTGCCCAGGCAGGTGTAAAAGCAAATGACATAATAAGGGTAGTTGGGGATGAGCAGCATTGCGGAAAGCAGCAGGAACAGCATTGAAGCCGGATGCATGGCCAGCAAAAGCTCCTTGCGCATCAGGTTTTTCATAAGCCGCCGTCCTCCTTTTCCAGATGTACCATAATATCCTCCAGCGACGCGGGCGCGGTATCGGCGCCAAGGCGGGGCGCGTCCTCGGCCCGCAGCAGAGCGCTGAAGCCTTCCCGCTCCCGTTTGCATCCCAGCAGCAGGCCCTCGGGCGCAGCGTCCCGCTGCGCGGCTGTCAGTGCGGCTGTGCGGTACCGGGCGTGCAGTGCGTCCGCGTCTGCGTCTGCCGCCACCTCGCCCCGCCGCAGGTATACGATGTGGTCGGCGCATTTTTCCAGGTCGGAGGTGATATGCGTGGAAAACAGGATGCTGATGCCTTCGTCCTGGGCAAGCTGGAGAAAGATCTCCAACAGTTCGTCCCGGGAAACGGGATCCAGCCCGCTGGTGGGTTCGTCCAGCACCAAAAGCCGCGCCCGGTGAGAGAGTGCCAGAGCCAGGGCGTACTTTACCTTCATGCCCTCGGAAAGCTCTTTCACTCGTTTGTTTTCATCCAGCGCGAACAGCGCGAGATACCGGCGGTAAGCCGTCTCGTCCCAGCTCGGATAAAAGCGGCGCGTTACATCCGTTACAGTGCGCAGGCGCTTAAGGGGATAAAACCCGAAGCCTCCGGACGCAAACCCCACCGCCTGCTTGACGCCGAATTCATCCGCGGACAGCGGCCTGCCGAAAAACAGCGCCTCGCCGGCGTCGGGGTGTACAAAATCCAACAGCGATTTCAGCGTTGTTGTTTTTCCAGCGCCGTTGCGGCCGATGAAGCCCGTGATGGAACCGGGCGCAACGTCAAAGGAAACGTCCCGCAGTGCAAAAGAGCCGTACCGCTTGCATAATCCGCGAACAGAAAGCACGTTCATTTTTCTGCCTCCAATTCGCCGTCCGGTGCCACGGGAGGCTCCTGCTGCACGCTGAACACGGCGTCCACGAATTTCATATATGCGTCATTCTGCACGATGGCGATGCCCTGTTTCACGTCCGCCATAAGCAGAAGCGTGTCTCCTGGCTCAATGCCGAACAGCTCCCGCGCTCCCTTCGGGATGACGATCTGCCCTTTTTCGCCTACCTTGACAGTAGCCATGTATTTCCCTTTTGGCATTTTCATGCTCATAAACAGCCCTCTCTTTCTTTAATAAAATTCTTAAAAATATAACTTGTATAACTTATTATACTTTTATGAGACGAAAAGTCAACAATACCTTTTCCGGAAAAACAGAAATATTTGTTCTAAAAAACAAAAGCGCCGCCGGACGGTCTTCCCGTCCGGCGGCGCCGGAATGATATTTTTGCGGGACGGCGCGTTACAGCATTTCACCGTCCTCGTCGTCCGTCATAAATTCGCGGCTGCTCACGCGTTTTGCCATGCGCTCAGCCTCCACCATGTCGGAGAGCGTTTCCTTTACCTGTGCCGCGTCCTTCACCCAGGCGATATCGAACTCCGGCGTGGACTTATCCGCCGAGCAACAATGGATGGTGCCAAGGCCGAACATACGCTCCCACAGCGAGCGGCGCAGCGTCACGTCCATAATGCGGTACAGGCGCACCTCATCCTCCTGCGTGTTCAGCATGCCGGTGTGGATGAGCAGCTTTTCTTTTGTCAGCGTATATTTCGTAAAAGTCCATGGCAGGCCGAATGCGATGCGTTTTCGGTCGCTCCAAACGATGCCGCCGTTGTCTGCGTTTTCCATAGCCAAAGCCCCCTTTTGGTGTTATTGTACCAAGCCGGTGCGGCAAAATCAACCAAAGCAGAAAATTTGTGTCGGACATTTTGTCTGCCGCCCAAGGAAACAGCGCGTTTCAATTGGTGTTTTCCGGAACCAGCTTCCCAAAGAGACTGGCGGACAGCCCGCTCTTTGGTTTTTATGAGAGCTTCAGGGACAGCGAATAATTGCAGGGGATCATTCTTTAAAGGTTTTTTCTACCAGCCCGGCGTATTCTGCGTAAGCACAATGATTCTTCAGTTCTGTGAGGCATTCGGCAATGCGTTTGTAATACCAGTAGTGTTCCTGTTTATCTTTTTGGTTGAATCTTTGCCATAACCGCTCTCCGTAAACAAGCTGATCCCGGTAAAGGGAACGGATATTGGAAAGCTTATCGCCGAGCGTTAACATTTTTACTTCTATAGAAGCGTCCCTCAAGTGATCTATTGTTTCCTGCTTACGGATTTTCCAGGTCGATCCGGCAGGCAGATCTTCTCGTTTGTTTTCGCTTTCTGCAGCGACCAAAGCGGCGATCCTTTCCCCAAAGGCTTCTTGAATGCATTCTGTTGTGGCGGCGGTATCCTCCACGACGTCGTGCAGAACAGCGGCTGCTATGACTTTTTCATCCGTTGTCAGAGTGCCTACAATAGACGCAGCCTCCAAGGGATGAAGAATGTAGGGGACCTGCGTACCCTTTCTCACCTGGCCGTTATGAGCCTTTACTGCGTACACGATTGCTTTGTTTAATATTTCTCCCATGTTTATACCGCCTTTTTCCGGTGAGATGACGGCAAAAATAAAAAAGTTACATTCCAAAAATGAAATGCAACTTTTTTGGTGGGAGAGGATGGATTCGAACCATCGAAGCGAAGACGCAACAGATTTACAGTGCTTACGAGAAAAAAGCATATAAAGTCATTTGCGTGCAAACAGAAGAAAAGAATCTCTCACAAAGTGTGTCGTACTGGGATTTTTTTAGGGGTGGAACCCGAATATCATCGTGCCAATATAAAATGTGTTTTTTCTTCTGAATTAAAAATGAGAAGAAATAGAGAAGAAAATAAAGCCGTGCCGATAAATCTGTTTTGAGTGCGAAGATATTAAAAGAAATGAAGATAAGGGGGAGGTATAATCTGCAAACGAACTGTTTTTTCGGTTTTCCCCTCCCGAACCCACCCCCAAACAAGCCCGTAAAAAGATACAGGCGGAAAAGAGAATATAGAAAAATCAAGTGCAGTTCAAGTTTTGGACTGCACTTTTTGTATATATACAGAAATCAAGAAAGAAGATGGAACGAGTGAAGCCATATGTAACAGAAGAACAAGTCAGAGCGGCCAAGGCGGTGAACACATTGTCTTTTTTACTGCGCCACCAGCCTGAGCAGTTCAAACGTGTAGGGCGCACAGAGTATGCGCACTGCGGCCATGACAGCTTGAAGGTGAGCAGCAATGGAAAATGGAATTGGCACAGCAGGGGCGTGGGAGGAACAACGGCGGTGCAGTACCTCATAAAAGTAGAGGGGTATGATTTTGTTCGTGCGGTACAGATTGTCTGCGCGGATGCGCCTTTCCTTTCTTCTCCTCCTGTAACCGAGGAAAAGAACAGCGGCTTTGCATTACCGCTGCGCGGCGATAGCTTCAAAGCATATCAGTACCTGGCGGGGCGCGGCGTCTGCGATGAAGTCCTTGCATTCTGCTTTCATACAGGCCGCGTCTATGGCACAAACCGCAGGACAGCAGAACGGGAATACACGAACTGTGTTTTTGTGGGCTTTGACGAATCGGGAAATCCGGCCCATGCGGGGCTGCGGGGAACACAGGGATTTTTTCGCGGAAATGTAACGGGCAGCGACAAACGCCATCCATTCTGCATTCCGGCAGAAAAAGAAGGGGCAAGTACGCTTGCGCTGTATGAGTCCCCAATCGACGCAATGTCAGATGCGTCTTTACGCATCCGGCGCGGAGCAGCCTGGCGGGAGCAGCACTATCTTTCTCTGGACGGCCTTTCGATGCTGCCCATTGAGACCTTTTTGAAATCGCATCCCGGCGTGACACATCTGAGGATATGTACGGACAACGATAAAGCGGGGCGGGAACATGCCGCCCGGTTGGAAGAAGAATATGCTGCGCGGGGATATTTGGTGGAAAGCTGTATCCCGCATGGCGCGAAGGACTATAACGAGCTTCTGCAAAAGGAGCTGGCACGGGAAAGGGGGACAGAGCGGTGAACGTTTTGAATTGGCTGCTGGTTGCGGCCGGCCTGTTTATGGCCTTCATAGGATATGCCTGCATCGTTGTGGGAGCAAGAAGTGAAAGAGACGACTGGGAGGAACGGAAATGAAAACCATTGCAATTTCAAACCAAAAGGGCGGCGTGGGAAAAACAACAACAGCGGTATCCCTCAGCGTGGCGCTGGCCCGGCAGGGCAAGCGCGTGCTGCTGATCGACGCGGATTCACAGGCGGACGCCACAAAATATCTCGGTGTGGAGAATCCGGACGAGTTACAAAACACCTTGTCTGCAGCGATGCACTGTATCATCAATGATCTACCATATAAAACAGGTGGATACATACAGAGCCATCCGGAAGGGCTTGACTTCGTTCCCTCCAGCATCGACCTGTCCAGCGTAGAAGTGGAACTCGTGAACGCGATGAGCCGGGAACGCATTCTGAAAACCTTTCTGGATGATGTTCGTGGAAAGTATGACTATGTGTTGATCGACTGCCCGCCGTCGCTGGGCATGATGCCTGTCAATGCGTTATCGGCAGCCGACAGCGTGCTCATCCCGGTACAGGCGCAATACTTTTCCATGCGCGGCCTGCTTCAGCTCATACGCACCATCGACAAGGTGCAGCGGCGGCAAAACCCGCATCTGAAAATAGAGGGCATCGTTTTGACTTTGGTAGACAACCGCACGAATCTTTCCCGTGATGTGAGCGCCATGCTGCGCGACGCATACGGAGCGAATGTGCATATTTTTAAGACAGAGATCCCCATGTGCGTCCGGGCGGCGGAAAGCCCATCCTTTGGAAAAAGCATTTTTGATTACGACCCCAGGGGCAAGGCAACGCTGGCCTACGAACAGCTTGCAAGGGAGGTGCTGACGCTTGGCCGCAAGAAAGAGCTTGGGCGGAGCGGGTTTGCCCCCACTCGCTGACCTGTTCAGCACCAACGAGGAACGGGCACTGGAGGCACAAACGCAGGAGCGTGTTATGATGCTGCCGGTCTCGGAACTGCATGATTTTCCGGGGCATCCGTTTCGGGTACGGGATGATGAAGAAATGGAAAAGCTGGCGGAGAGCATCACGCAGCACGGCATATTGATGCCCGGTCTTGTGCGCCCGCGCGCAGCGGGGGGCTATGAGATCGTGGCGGGACACCGTCGCAAGTTTGCAAGCATGAAAGCGGGAATCCGGGAAATGCCCGTCATTGTCCGGGACATGGATGATGATACCGCCGTTATTCTGATGGTGGACAGCAATGTACAGCGTGAAAATGTGCTGCCCAGCGAGAAGGCGAGGGCGTATAAGATGAAGCTGGATGCTATCAAACGGAAAGCCGGGAGGCCAAGCAAAGAAAATTCTGGTCAACTTGACCAGAATTTTTTTAATCCCTACTCAGTAGAAAAAATCGCACAAGATGCAGGTGAAAGCACAAAACAAGTTCAACGATATATCCGCTTAAATGAACTCATTCCGGAACTGCTTGAAATGGTGGATGGCAACGAAATAAAATTTAATCCCGCCTATGAGCTTGCATTTTTAAGACCGGAGGAACAAGCCGTGCTCTATGACATTTTACAGGCGGAGGAAGTAACACCGTCACTTTCACAGGCTCAGCGGCTCAAACGTGCCAGCCAGGAGGGGCGATTGTCTGAACAGGACATTGCTGCGATCATGCGGGAGGAAAAGGCTCAGACCAGAGATACAGGAAAAGTAACGCTCCCGGCAAGGGAGATAGAGCAATTCTTTCCGAAAAGCTATACGCCCGAACAGAAAAAGAGGGTTATCGTAAAACTTCTGGCAAGCTGGGCACGCCAACGTGGTGAGTTAGAGCGTTAAAAATAAAACCACTAGAGTCATAGAAGTTTATATACGATGTATTTGCAAAGGGACAACTTTTCTAATGAATGGGTTATGAATGAAATGTAGGAAATTCATCAATCCTATTTTCTACCACTAATCTATCTTTTATTTGGTTTGAATCGGAATTTTTTAGCTCAAAAAAATCATATTGCGTATTCTCTAGTCCTAAAATTTTGATAGCCCTTTTTATATGGTCTATATCGGATTCTAAATAATAAGAAAACTTCCATTTGCAGGAGGGGAATTTTTTGTTTATGAGTTGAATATATGGCATATCAACATCACCTAAAGAAAATCCGTAAACATAAATGTTTTCAGGTTTATCGATTTTATTGATAAATGCGGATAAGCGTTCGCTGCACGTTCCAATAGGTTTAAGCAGATCTGTCAATACTTTTTTTTCAAATTGATATTCCAATTTTCTGTTCCTTGCCGCTTGGCGGTAATCATATCCACTAAGTTTAGAAATTTTTTCGTGGAGTTCATCGATTGTTTTTTTATCCCCGTGACCTATAACTAAATCATTTACATCCATTGGAAAACCTGTTTCGCCATGGATATGCAGCACATCCCTTACATCATATATTTTTTCAAGTGTATGAGTATAATTAAATGAGATAAACGTATCTTGGGTAGAGAATTTTAATTTTTTTTCACCAATCATTTCTCTAACAATTTCGAAGTTCTTTTCAGTGTCGACGGTTTTTATTATCCAATTTTTTAATGTCTCCTTGATTGTGTCCGAAAGATTCTGACGACTGATTTCTAAGCTTACTGCATCAGAACATTCTAATCCTAAATCATCCATTAGAGAATTCTCGACCCATCCAGATGATAAGTAACTCAATTTGTTTTCAAAATTACGCCAGTATCCAGCATCGTCAATTTTTCTTTCGCATTCTTCAGTCCAAGGATGTATTACACCCTTGGAAAATCCGTACATTTCCGCTAACTCATCGTAAAGTTTTTCATTTGTTGATAGTATATAGCAGGCGAAATAGTAGTAACTTGTAGGTAATCCATGATATAAATCAAATCCGTTTCCAACAATATTCAAATTAGGCATAATAGATGTCCTTTCGTCTTTTGTAAAAGTCTGTGTATATATAAATACTTTAGCATATATTCTATATATTTTTCTACAACGAGAGAATATTCTTCTAATGCTTATCTTGATGAAAAGATGGAGCCGAAAACATCGTCTCATTTTTCCCTATCCAGCAAAGACATAATTGAAAAGGTCTTTTGAGATTTCCACCAGTAGTTTGTTTTTGCTTTGTAGAATTAAAAGAGGTGAATCGAATTTGAAAGTATTGATCGTAGAGCCGGGGTATTCGCCCTATGAGGCGGACATAGAGAATACACCCGCATCCCTTACGGCGGTTTTGGAGTCGGAACAGTATACCGCAGCGTTCCCCTTTGACAATACGGTGATCGCCGCGGTGTACGGAGGGGATGCAGAAAAGCCGTACAACCGGACGCTGGGCAGCATCGGCCTTGTACAGGGGCGGTTCATCGTGTGCGGCAGCAGAAGGGGCTGGTTTGTGGGGCTGACGCGGGAGCAGGCGCAGCGGTATTCGCGGCGTCTGCACTTTCCGGAAAAATTTGAAGAAAGGGACGGGCGGCTGTACTCGCTGCCCTGCGACCCGAAAATAAAACCAAAGGACGAGCGGCTGGGCGATCCCGGCCGCTTTTCCTTTTTCGAGAGGTAAAGGAAAATGGAACAGGAAGAATACATCGTGGACGGGCACAAGGTGACGCACAGCGTGCATCTTGGCGACAGGGAAATATTCCTTGCGGTGCAGCAGGATGCGCCGCTTCCGTTCTATGTGGGGTACATGGAAGTGAGCTACGAGTTGGGCCTTGCCCGGTTCAGCGGAATAGAAGGCACAACGGAATATACAGAAGCCTGGGAGATGTTCATCCAGCGCCTGCAAAAGCAGATCGAACAGGTCCGCGCGCAGCGCCAGGAACACCATGCGCCGCAGCTCCTGACGGAGGCTGACTGCATCCGGGACAGCCGCGCGGGTGATTACGAGGGCAAGGTGCTTGTAATGCGCCCCGGCGTTCTGCGCCCGGAATACTGGGACGCGGCCCATCAGCTGTATTTTGCAGTGGGCGGCAACGGCGCGCGTGCCGGCGGCCGCGGCACAAAGGTGTTCTGCATCAACATATATACCGGGGAGCATACATATATCCGCCGCACGGACGTAATGGGGGCTGTCAAGCCGGACCATCTGCCCGGCTGGGCAAAGGAAAAAGCCGCCGCGCTGCGGCAGGACTACCAGCGTGAAAAGGCCGCTGAAAAACAGCGGTTGGAGGAATTTTTGACGGCACGCAGGGAAAAGGAAACAAGCGAAACCCTGCGCCGCCCACGGGCGGCGCAGACACACGGAAAGGAAAAAGGCGGGGAGCGATGATGGAGCTGGAAATCCAAACGATGCAGCCGGGGGAACGGCTGTACGCATACAGGCAGAGCACGCAGCTTGAGGGCCAGACAGGCGGCATCGGACGTCTGCGCGGAGACTTTGGCAGGAATGGCCGGGAATTTTTCACCACCTGGGAGGACGGACATGGCCGGTACAAAACAGATGCGTTCAGACAGGAGTTCGACCGGGTGGTCAATACCCTGCGGCAGCCCGGCGGCCTGTTTTCCGGCAGAAGTGAAATGGCGCGCTTCTGCCACGACCACGCAGACGCAGGCTTTGACGGGAACTACTGCAGGGAATACGGATTTCGGATCAACACACAGCAGTACAGCTATCTGCTGCGCTGCCATGCCAATCCGGGCGACTACAATTTCTATTTGTTCGCGTATATGACGGAGCATCTGGACCGGCACATGGAGAATGCCGGGCGCGGTATCCGCTTCATCACGCCGGACTACAAAGAGCTGTTCCGAATCCCGGACGGCGATAAGGTCCGGATCACATGGAGCGACGGGGAACGGATCGAGCATACCTGCAGATATATTGACGACTGCCATCTGGAGCTGGGCCGGGGCATGGACGGCATCCGGCACATCTGCCAGCTTGCGGAGCAGCTCCGGCAAAACGGCGGCACGGTCATTCCGCTGCGCTCGTCCCTGCCGGAGCAGTGCTACGCTCTTCTGCCCGGCACGGGCGGGATCATCCTTGTTAAAAAGGGAGAAAACGGCTTTTTCAAAACCGATATTCCAGACATGGGACGGGAGGAGAACCGCGCGTTCGTTTTGGAGACAAACGAAAAGCTGGGTGTGAGCCGCGCCCAGGCCGAGGCGATGTTGGCAGGCTCGATGTTCGGCTGGCAGACACAGGCCGCGGACCCGTGCAGCTATGACGAACAGGGGCGCATGAAAGCACCGAAGCAGAGGACCCAAAAAGAACGGGGCGAAGCCCGGTAAAAAATGAAAGCAGGAGATGAGCGGCGATGCCGGTGAACAGGCAGACCGTCCGGGAGCTGTCCCGGACAACGCTGTACAACATTACGAGCAGCGGGCAGGCGTGGCGGGCGTTCCTGGACGCCGCGGCGCGTCTGTACAAATACAGCTTTCCGGAGCAGGTGTTGATCTACGCGCAGGAGCCGGAGGCGACGGCGTGCGCGGCGAAGGAGGTGTGGTATACGCGGATGAAGCGGAGCCTGCGTCCGGACGCGCAGGCCATCGCGCTGCCGGACCCGCACAGCCATTTCGGGCGTCTCAAATACGTGTTTGACGTCCGGGAAACGCAGCCGCTGCCGGGCGCGCCGGAGTTCCGGCAATGGAGCCTGCCGTTTGAAGCGCTGGAGCGTGTGACGGACAGGCTGGGACAGGAATATGGGATTTCCCGGGAACCCGTGGTGGCGGACCGCGTTTACGCGCTTGTGATGAACGCGCCGCGGGAGCTGTATCCGATGCAGCTGACGGCGATGCTGCGTGCGGCGGACGCAGAAGGCCGGTGGTCCGGGCAGGACGACGCCGCGCTGGCCCGGCAGTTCCACCAGCTCGTGGCGGACAGCGCGGCATACATGGCGGGCGTCCGTGTTGGCGTTGGAACGGGCGCGGTCACGTCGGACGCGCTGGAAAGCATCACGCGCTTCAACAGCTCCGGATTGGCCGCACTCGCGGGCACCTGTGCCAGCCGTCTGGCCGCGTCGGTGCTGCGGGATGTCGAACGCGCGGCCAGGGAAAACGACAGGCTTGCATTTCCGGCCCGCGGCGTGCAGAATGAAGGCAGAGAGGAATTTTCACATGCGGCTGAAGCTGCAAAGGAGGTACAGGACAATGACATATACAACACGGAACGGAGTGCGCTACCCGGATCTGATGCTGGAGGAACCGGAGACAGCACCGGGCAAATACGGCCTGCTGCGCCTCAGATATCTGGAGAAAAGCGACCCCGGCCAGCTGAACATCCTGCTGCTGGAGGGCACGCTGAACAGCCATCTGGCACAGATCGACCGTCAGGTACGCGGGCAGGTGGAGCAGACGATGGAGCGTCTGGTACAGCGCACGAAGCTGCCGGACAAACAGACGGACCCACTTGGCTGGGCCGGGACGATGAACAGCCTGCGCCAGCAGGCGGAGGAAACGGCGATGGAACTGATCTACGGCAGCTGAGCCTGTTCCCGGCAGAAGAAGAGATACAGGAAACAGGGCGTTCCGGCACGGAGCGTCCTGTTTCTTTGTCTCCGGATGAAATAGACGATATCCTGCGCTGTGACAGGGAATACAAAAAAGGCTGCAAAAAACAGGATATCGAATCCTTTTTCAGCACCACCATGGATATGCAGGAACGCAAAGCCTTTCTGGCGGACGCCATATATACGGAGCTGTTCATCGGAAACCACCGTTACGGATACTGCAACCGGGGCAACGGCACAGTGGAATTCTGGCGCGGCGGTTATCTGTCCGCGCGGGCGAAAACAACGCTCACGCTGTTGGAAGTGGCGGAGCGCGCGGCGCAGCTCATTGAACAGGGAACATACCGGCGCGAGGCCCCGCCCGCCGCATTTCCCATCGTGGAGGACGCGAGGGAGGAGCAAGCGGATGGAACGGAGGCCCCGAAAACGGCGCGGGCCGGGTTCAGCGAAGCTGAGATCAACGCGGTGCTCTGCCATGGCTCCGGTTTTTCGAAGGGGAAATTCCGCATTGCCGAATGGTATGGGGGAAAGCACACGGAAAAGGAGACCGCGGATTTTTTGAAGCACGAATACGGCGTCGGCGGGATGACATGGACATTTCTGGACGGCACACACGGCAGTGTGGACTACAACATGTACGGCAGGCCGGGCATTTCCGTGATACGCGGCACGGGTATGGACGCACCGTACCAGCTTTTGAAATGGCCGGAGGCGGCCCGGCGCATCGGACGGCTTGTGAAAGACGGCCTGTACCTGACGGACGAGGAAGAACAGCAATATCCAGAATGGAAGCGGGAAAAACAGGCGCAAAAGTTGAAAGCCGTGCGGCGGGATGCTGCCCGCGAGCCGCCCGCCCCGCAGCGTCCCTGTGCTGTGGACGACACCGTATACCTGGAGGACGGCAAGGCGTTCCGCATCGTGGAGATCAGCGGGGACGGCGTCCGCCTGGAGGACGCGGATTTTCCGCTGCTCATGCGGAAGGAAAGCATGGAAGCCTTTGCAGCGCTGCTCCGGGCGGACACGCGCAACGCGCAGCTTTTGCCGCCCGGTCCGGCGAGCGGGCAGGCTGTGTACACAGAAGCCCCGCGGGACCTTTCGCTGCCTTTCAGCGGGGACCGTTATCTGGACCTGAAGGATCAATACAACCGTTACGCGCTGGGCTGCGGAAACGATGCGTATTTTTTGTTTTACGACGAGGACGCGCGCGTTGTATCGGGAGCGCTGCACACAAAGGTGCTGCATGCCGATGTGCCGCCGCTGGGCGAAGTGGATGTTACGGGCTTCCTTAAAGAGCAATGGCCCGCATATTTGAAAAAGCTGCTGTGCGCGGGCGTGGATACGGCGCTGTTTGAGCCGGGCGCGGGCCAGCCGAAGCCGGTCAGGCTGTGCCGTGCGGCAGAGGCGCTGCCGCGGGGCGGCATCATCGAGATCGAGGGCCGGGAGCACAGCATCACGGAAGTCAATTTCAAGTCGCGGACGGTCATTCTCAAGGACATGGAGCCGGAGCCGGGCCAGCCGCGGTATACGACGATGGACGTGTCCAGCGCCTATGACGCATTTCAGGAGGACGGCCAGCGGATGGCGGAGCTGCCGCAGGCGGCACAGGTACAGAAGGATACCCCGTCTGTGCCAAAGCTGGATTACCGCTATCCCACGGAGAATGCATCTCCGGGCGGCCCCAAGGCGCGGTTTGCGCTGAATGCCGCGGCCATTGAGACCCTGCGCCGTATCGAGGACGAGGGCCGTATGGCCACGGCGGAGGAACAGGGTATATTGGCGCGATATGTGGGATGGGGCGGCCTTGCGGACGCCTTTGACGGAGAAAAAACCGAATGGGCGCAGGAGTACGCACAATTAAAATCCCTGTTGGATGAATCGGAATACATGGCGGCGCGCGCATCCACACTGACGGCATTCTACACGCCGCCCACGGTGATACGGGCCATGTACAGCGCGCTGGAACGCTGGGGCGTGACGGGCGGAAACATTCTGGAGCCGTCCATGGGCGTGGGCGCGTTTTTCGGCTGCCGCCCGGAGCAGTTTGATACAAACCCCACCGGGCTTTACGGCGTGGAGCTGGACCATGTTTCCGCGCGCATTGCAGGGCAGCTCTACCAGTCGGCGCACATCTATGCCTGCGGCTATGAGAAAACAGCACTGCCGGACAGCTTCTTTGACTGCGCCGTGGGCAATGTTCCGTTCGGCAGCTTCGGCGTACATGACACGCGGTACGACCGGGAGCATTGGCTCATCCATGATTACTTTTTCGGCAAGACCATCGACAAGGTGCGCACGGGCGGTATCATCGCGTTCATCACCTCCAGCGGCACGCTGGACAAGGCGTCAGGCAATGTGCGGCGGTACATCGCCCAGCGGTGCGAATTGATCGGCGCGGTGCGCCTGCCCAGCGACACGTTCCGCCAGAGCGCGGGCACAGAGGTGACGTCGGATATCCTGTTCCTGCAAAAGCGCGAACGCATGGCGGATCGGGATGAACCGTGGCTGCATGTGGGAAAGACCGGGGACGGCGTGCCCATCAACCAGTATTTTGCGGAGCATCCGGAAATGGTGCTGGGCGATATGGTGATGGAAAGCGGCCCGTTCGGTCCCCGCTCCGTTTGCCGCCCGCGTCCGGGACAGGACCTGGGCGCGGCGCTGCACGCCGCACTGGAAGGGCTGGACGCACGGCTCCCGGCGGCGCTGCCGCTGGAACAGGCGGAACAGGAGATCGAGGTGCTGCCCGCGGACCCGGATGTGCGCAATTACAGCTTCACGGAGGTGGACGGCAGGCTGTACTTCCGGGAAAACTCCGTCATGCGCGCGGTGGAGCTGGACGGGGCGAATACGCGCCGCGTGCGGGAGCTGATCGCGCTGCGCGGCCAGACGCGCAGGCTCATGCAGGTACAGCTTGACGGGTGCGGAGACGCGGCGGTACAGCTGGAGCAGGACAGGCTGAACCGGCTGTACGACAATTTTGTGCGGCGGTATGGCCGCATCAACAGCCGTGGGAACGCGGGCGTATTCCGGGACGACAGCGGATATTTCCTTCTGTGCGCGCTGGAGGTGTTCGATGACGAAGGGAACTTCAAGTGCAAATCGGACATGTTCACAAAGCGCACCATCCAGGCGCGTAGGCCTGCGACCGAGGTGGGGACAGCCAGCGAAGCGCTGGCTGTTTCCATTTCCGAACGCGCGTGCGTGGACCTTCCATATATGGCGCAGCTCCTGCGCACGGAGGACCAGGACGGAATCGTCCGTGCATTGCAGGGCGCTATTTTTCGAGACCCGTCGCGCGTGCGGGAGGGTATCCCGGAAAGCGGCTGGGTGACGGCGGACGAATACCTGTCCGGGAATGTGCGGGAAAAGCTGCACACGGCACAAAAAGCGGCGGAAGCGGATGCGGCGTATGTAGTCAATGTATCCGCTCTGGAGCAGGTGCAGCCCGCGCCCGTTGAAGCCGGGGACATCGAGGTGCATCTGGGCGCTACATGGATACCGGTGGATGTTGTGAAGGATTTCATGGTGGAGCTGCTGGAGCCGTCCTGGAATGCCGCAGCGGTGATGGAAGTGATATATGTCTCATACACAGGCCAGTGGAACATCACAAACAAGGCAAAGGGCGCGGCGGCCAATGTGAAAGCAAACGAGACATATGGTACAGAGCGCATCAACGGATTTCACATTCTGGAAGCGTCGCTGAATATGCGCACGGTAAAGGTGTACGACACAAAATACGACGCCGTATCCTGCCGGGAAATACGGGTTCTGAACAAAAACGAAACGATACTGGCGCAGCAGAAGCAGGACGCCATCAGGCAGGCGTTCCGCGACTGGCTCTTTAAAGACCCGGCCCGCCGTGAACGCCTTGTGAAGCTGTACAACGAAAAATTCAATTGCCTGCGCGGGCGGGCGTATGACGGCAGCCATATTTCCTTTCACGGCATGTCGCCGGAGATCGTGCTGCGGGAGCACCAGCGCAACGCCGTGGCGCGCATCCTTTACGGCGGCAACACGCTGCTTGCACACGTTGTCGGGGCCGGGAAGACCTACACGATGGCAGCGGCGGCGATGGAGGCCAAACGCCTGGGGCTGTGCAGCAAAAGCCTGGTCGTTGTGCCAAACCACCTGACGGAGCAATGGGGTGCGGAATGGCTCCAGCTGTATCCCGGCGCGAATATCCTTGTGGCCACGAAAGTGGATTTTGAAACCGCGAACCGGAAAAAATTCTGCGGGCGCATTGCCACGGGAGATTACGACGCGGTGATCATCGGGCATTCCCAGCTTGAGAAGATCCCGCTGTCGGCGGAGCGGCAGGCGGCCATGCTCCAGCGCCAGATCGACGAGATCACCACGCAGCTTGGCCTTATGGACAAGGATACGCCGCGCTTTACGGTCAAGCAGATGGAACGGACGCGCAAGGGGCTGGAAACACGGCTGGAGCGTCTCAATGATGACAGCCGCAAGGATGATGTTGTGACCTTTGAAGAATTGGGCATTGACCGCCTTTTCATTGATGAGGCGCACAATTTTAAGAACCTTTTTTTGTACACAAAGCTGAGAAATGTGGCGGGTGTCGCGCAGACGGAAGCGAAGAAATCCAGCGACCTGTTTGCCAAATGCCAATATCTTGACGAGTTGACGGGCGGGCGCGGCGTGGTGTTTGCCACAGGCACGCCGATCTCCAACAGCATGGCGGAATTGTATACGATGATGCGGTATCTGCAATACGGTATGCTGCAGGACCGGGGCCTGACGCTGTTCGACGAATGGGCGTCCACGTTCGGGGAAGTGACCACGTCGGTGGAACTGAAGCCGGAGGGGACGGGATACCGGATGCGCACGCGTTTTTCCCGGTTCTACAATTTGCCGGAGCTGATGGCGCTGTGGCGCGAGGCGGCGGACATCCAGACAGCGGATATGCTGAATTTGCCTGTGCCGGAGGTGGAGCGGAAAAATGTTGTGGTAAAGCCCACAGACATCCAGCGGGAAATGGTGGCTGAACTGGGCGAACGCGCCGAGGCGGTGCGGAATGGGAATGTAGACCCCAGCGAGGACAATATGCTGAAAATTACAAACGATGGCCGCAAGCTGGCGCTGGACCAGCGGCTCATCGATCCGCTTCTGCCGGATGAGGCGGGCAGCAAGGTCAATGCCTCTGTGGAGGAGGTGTTCCGGCTCTGGCAGGAATTTGCATCCACCAAAGGGACACAGCTTGTATTCTGCGACCTGTCCACGCCAAAGGCTGAGAAGAAGATCAAATGCATGACGGACGGCGTGGCGGCGGTACAGGCGGCAGCGTTCAGCGTGTATGCCGATGTACGGGACAAGCTGATCGGGCACGGCGTGCCGCCCGGCGAGATCGCGTTCATTCATGACGCGGACAACGAAAAGAAAAAGGCGGAGCTGTTCGCAAAGGTGCGCTCGGGTAAGGTGCGCATCCTGCTGGGCAGCACGCAGAAAATGGGAGCGGGCACGAACGTGCAGACGCTGCTTGCAGCGGAGCATCATCTGGATGTGCCGTGGCGGCCAAGCGACATAGAGCAGCGGGAGGGCAGGGCCATCCGGCAGGGAAATACCAACAAAAAGGTGTTCATCCACCGCTATGTGACGGAAGGGACGTTTGACGCCTATTCGTGGCAGCTCATTGAGACAAAGCAGCGGTTCATATCCCAGGTGATGAGCGGAAAAGCGCCGTCCCGTTCCTGTGAGGACCTGGATGAAGCGGTGCTGTCCTATGGTGAGATCAAGGCGCTGTCCACAGGCAATCCGCATATTTTGGAGAAGGTACAGCTTGAAACGGACGTGACAAAGCTGCGGCTTTTGAAATCAAGCCATGTGTCCCAGCGGTACAGGCTGGAGGATATGCTGCTGCTGCAATATCCGCAGCAGCTTTTGGAGCGGCGGCAGAAGATCGGGGCCATTGAAAGGGACATCCCCCGGCGCGACGCGAACACACCGGAGGACAGGGAACAGTTTTTCATGACGGTCATGGGCCGGGAGTACACGGACAAGGCCGCGGCGGGCGCTGAGCTGCTGGCTTTGTGCCAGACGGTGGTGCAGCGCGGCGAAGCGATGGAAATAGGCTCATACCGCGGGTTTGCGATGCGGCTTGAATACCGTGCGATGGAACAGGCGTTTGTCGTGGGCTTGCGCGGCGCGGCCGTGTATTTCGCGGAGCTGGGCACGGATGTACAGGGCAACCTTGCCCGTCTCAACAATGCGCTGAACGGGATGGAAGCCCATTTGAAAAAGCTGACGCAGGAAATATCGGAGATCGAAAAGCAGCAGGAAAATACCCGGCAGGAGCTGGAGAAGCCGTTTGCACAGGAGCAGGAGCTGGCTGAAAAGGAAGCGCGGCTCTCGGCGGTGAACGCACTGCTGAACATCGACGGGAAGAACAGCATCCCGGATTTGATGGACGATACGCTGGATATTGAGCCGCCGCAGCGGGCGGCGAAGGACTATGAGAGATAACGGAGGGAGCTTTATGAACAATACGGAACGATTGATCGGAAAAATGAATGATGAGCTGGCGGCTTTTGTGGCCGGGCTGGAGCGTCTGCCCGTACAGGATGTGATCGAAAAGGCTGGCGAAATTGCGGTGAAAACAGATATGGCGCTGCTGGTGGAAGAAGCGTTCCTTGGCCCAAAGGAAACAAAGGCGCTTTTGGGCATGCGCATGCCGCTGGAATATCTGTATCAGGAGTATCTGAAAAAGGACACGGGCCTTTCCAATGTTCTGATCGACCATATGCAGGATGCGGCGGCAGATGAAGCCGGACGGCAGCGAAAAAGAAACCGGGAAAGAATTGCGGGCGAAGCCCGATAGAAAAAACGGAGGATACAGAACATGACAAAACAGCAGATGAAAGTGATTGCGCAGGCGGAGCATGAGATGTTTTGCCTGCGGGACCTTTTGGAGGGCAGCGTGCCCGCAAAGGTGATGAACAGGGCATATGAATATGTCATCAAGCAGGACCTGCTTTCCGTTTTACGGGAAACGCCGCTTACCCACCAGCAGCTTTCTGTTTTGACGCCGCAGCGCAGGCCGCTGGATTTCCTTTACCGCCTGTGGCTGAAAACAGAATATTCGCACATCGACGCGCTGCGCAGGGCTGTGCGTCGCGAGACGCGGCGCATCTATCTCAAGCGCCAGACGGAGGCGTTCCGAAAAGAACATCCGATGGGATGAATCTATTTGTACAGCCAGAGGTATCCACAATTATTATAAGATTGCAATTCATGCGTGGTCCTATACTTCGAGGGTATAAGATACTTATGATGAGAATGACCGGGAGGTACGATAAATTTGCGAGTGTGTGAGTCTAAATCGGTGCTATATAGAAATGTATAGTTGCCGCAGAAGGCAGTCAGCGAGGTAAAATAAAACTTAATACTATGAAACCCCCTTAGCCTATTATATCTATTTACTTGCGCACAAAAATGTTTACTTGGTATAACAAAATCGTCAGTGTTTTTTTTCGATGTTATGGTGTATAGTCAACTTGACAAATTTTTATAAAGAAAGGGCACGGATATGCAACGGATTTTTTCCTACAGGCAGTTGGCAAATCTGATTTTCCCCCTAATTGTAGAACAGATATTGATGGGAGCCATCGGCGCGTTGGATGTCATTATGGTCGCACAACTGGGGGAAAATGCCGTTTCGGGCGTATCTTTGGTAACCAGCATTGATCAATTGATTATCAGTACATTTTCTGCACTCGCTGCTGGCGGAGCTATTGTGTGCGCACAGTACTTGGGGAACCACCAAGTACAAGAAAGTCGACACACCGCTACACAGTTGCTTTTTATCAGTGCTTTGTTTGGTTCGATAGTGGGTGTCGTATGTTTTCTATTGGGGCGTCCTATGCTGAATTTTTTATATGGACAGGCTGCAGAACAGGTTCTAGGATCTGCGCGGACATATTTTTACTTTGCTGCCGCCGCTTATCCGTTGATTGCTCTATTTGATACTGCTGCAGCTCTTCTTCGTACAATTTCACGTACCAGAAGCTCGTTGTTTGTGTCTTTGGGAATGAATTTATTCAATTTGATGATGAATGCTATATTTATCTATTATCTACGATGGGGGGTGTCCGGCGCGGGTGCTGCTTCTTTGATTTCGAGAACCCTTGGAACTATGCTTCTTTTGTTTATTCTGTGGCATTTCCGAAGTGCTGTCAGCCCTGTATTTTCACGTGGTTGGCGGCTGGACGGTATCTTAATCCGAAAAATCCTTCACGTAGGTGTTCCGGCTGGCATTGAAGGGGCAATTTTCCATATTGGTAAACTTTTGGTACAGGGAGCAGTGACATCCTGTGGTACTACAGCAATCGCCGCTAACGCTGTCGCACTCACTATTACAGAGTTTTTACACATGCCGGGAGCTGGTATCGGGTTGGGACTTATTACTGTCGTTGGGCAGTGTGTAGGCGCTCGGGAATATAACCAAGCCAAGCGCTATACGCGCCAGTTGGTAGGTCTAGCGTATGCAACCATGGGTATACTGAACATTTTGGTTTTCATATTTGCACCGAACATTATGCAACTGTATGGTATAGCATCCTCTACAGCTGTCACCGCATCGACCATCCTCCGCTGGCATTCCGTTGTATGCTTTTTTTTATGGCCTATGGGTTTTACAATGGTACATGCCTTACGCGCTGCAGGCGATGTTCGCTTCCCAATGGTTTTGTCCATCGCATCTATGTGGGTTTTCCGTGTTGGGTGTAGTTATTTATTGTTGGCACTTTTTCCGCGATGGGGCGTTCTGAATGTATGGTTTGCTATGTTTTTGGATTGGCTCTGCCGTGCGACAATTTATTTCTGGCGTTATCGTTCTAACTTATGGATCAAAAAAAGAGTTATATGAAGCGGACGGAAAGAACGAAATCGTCTCCCTAAGAGTGCAAAATTATGGGTGTTACTTTACGAGAACATGAGTTATTCTAAATGCAGAATTAGACGGCGCTGCCGTTGAAAAATTAGGAGGTAAAAGCCATGGCATTTACTTATGTGCGAGATGAGGATATCAAACGTGAATATCAGAATGGAGTGTGTGAAGTTGAGGTGCTGCCCGGCAACTTTAAGGGGCATCATCATTACAAGGTTTATCTGAAGGCGGGCACCACGTATGTGCCCACACAGACCTATACCGATAAGACGGTACTTTACATTTTTGGTGCAGGAAAGGGATATGTAGCCACGGAAGAAAACAGCTACAACATCAACAATGAATTGTGTTTTTATGTAGCTGATTTGGACAATGGTAAGTATGCAATTCACGCCGTTACAGATATGGAGTTTATGCATTTGGTTGTAGATATGAACGAATACGACTTGAAAATCTACAGCGAGTTTCACTACAAGCTGCCATATTTCCGTGCGCTGAGCCAATGCCCGCAGTACATCCAGGATTGCAAGGGTCCTACTACAGAGAGCTGGTCGGTACTGCCTGGTAAGATCGTCGGACGTGTCAGCCTTGGGGTTTGCCGTGCTGTGGGACGCGAAGGGGTAGATGAAGGCACTATTGAAAAAGGCCATACTGGTGTACACCAATGGAATTACTGCCTTGGTGATTCTGATTTTAGGCTGAAGGTGCAGGGCAGTGATGAAATCATTTGCCATTCTGGCGATTGGAGTTTCATCCCCGCTGGCTTAGATCATTCGATGATTCCATCCGCGCCCGGTAAGGAACTGTTTTACGTTTGGTTTGAGCAGTACACTCGCAAAACGGATCCGACGCAGTTTATTGAGCCCACCGAAGAAGAACTTAACGATTATTAAGCTTTGTAGATGCAAAACGACCGAGACACACAATCTGAGGTCTCGGTCGTTTTGTTATTTTAGCAGCCTAGCACGGTATTCTCCTGGGGAGATGCCCTCGATACGTTTAAATTGACGAGCAAAATATTTTTCATCTTCAAATCCTACCTGATGTGCGATGGAACGGATTGTCGCTTTGGGATTGGACATCAGTAGTTTAGCCTGCTGGATACGGATGCCGTTCAGATAGCTAACCATACTGACGCCTAACTCCTTGGTAAAGCGACGACACAGATAATCACGGCTCATGAAAAAGCGTGCAGCACATTCTTCCTGGCTAAATGGTTTTTCGTAATTTTCCTCCAGATAGTGCGCTATCTGGAGGATTTTTGCATCACCTGCAGTGGCTTTCTGGAACTGATTGCACAATGCATAAAGACGATTACCCAACACATCAGTAAATCGCTGTGGAGACAACAATCCATTGGAATCGGAAAAATCCGGCCAGTGAGGCATGGGGGAAAGTTCCAATGAAAGTCCGTCATAACGCCGTGCGAGTTGCGCAATCCAACCGCGCTCCAACTCCCGGAACCGCTCAAGGATAGCGGCAACATAATAAAGAGGCTGACCTTCTAATCCAACGGCATGTACCCATTCCTTGGCGGCTGATAAGGCCGCACCAGAATTTCCCGACAGGATAGCGGAAAACATTGCCTGTTCTTTATGGGGGACTATAGGGGGAATACATACATCCAGCCCTTCGCGCCAAAAACGTATGGGTGGTGGAAAGTGTGCGGAGGAGGCCCCATAAAACGCGTTTTCTGCCTGTCGATAAGACTCGGAAAAACGTGTGGGAAATGCCAGTTGCAGGCTGACACCGAAGAATGTGTTGATTTTTTTCCCACAGTTGTATTCGAGAAGCTCGGTTTTCAACGCCACAAGTGCCTCTTCAAAATCATGATACAGAAAAATGATATACAACGTAGGCGCTGCTGGATGGCGCAACAGATAACCGTATTTGTGCTGTGTGAGCAGGCGTTTGAGAGATTGCTCGAGTAGCACTAATTCAGGGCTGTCGTGTAAGGGCTGCACATTGTACACATAGTCTGTGTCTAGAAAGCACACTACACAATGAGAGGCATCACGTAGGGAAGGCGCAAGTCTGACTATTTCATCATATGCAGCTACTACATCGTTTTGAAAGAGCATCCGTTCCAATAAATTTTCTGCAGCAAGATCCGAAATTAGTCGTAGCGTGTGTTTATCCCGACGCTTTGCATTGCGTGCTTCTTCATCTTTTTCCCACGCATCCACTGCACGCCGAATAGTACGTACTAACTGCTGCGGGTCCAGCGGCTTAAGAAGGTAGTCAATACCGCCACTCAACAGTGTGGAATGTACATATTCAAAGTCGCTGTATCCACTCATCACGATTACCTTGGTTTCGGGATGCCTTTGCTGCAGAATTTGCATCAGTTCAAGCCCGGTTAAATCCTGCATTACAACGTCTGTTATTACAATCTCCGGGCTTTCCTGTTGCAGTACAGTCAGCGCTGCGCGACCACTGTCGGCCTCTAACACTTGACTGATTCCTAGATCTTCCCAAGGAACCAACTGGCGGATTGCACGAATCACGTGCAGTTCGTCGTCCACAAGCAATATCTTCATGGCGTATCCTCCTTTCGTTCCTGCTGAATGGGAATGTACAGACTTACACGCAGTCCGTGCGGTTTTATAGGGTACAGTTCTATCCGACAACTGGGACCGAAATGTAACAATAGGCGTTGATAGACGTTCGCCAGACCGATATGAGTTTGTAGCGTTTGAGCATTTTTCTGAATATCTGTTATCTGTGCAGAGTGATCACTGCTGGGAGATTCTGGCTGCGATGTGTCGGTGGATATACCTCTATCTGGCCGTTCTAAGCCGCGGCGAACTCGTTCAAGTTTTTTTTGCAGAGCGGTCAACACTTGAAGCTCTGTTCCATTTCCATCATCCTGCACACAAATCACGAGGATATCTTGATCCACATCCGCACGAACGGTCAACGTACAATTCTCACGATGCAAAATTCCTCCATGGCGTACAGAATTTTCAATCAACGGTTGAAGGATCATCTTTGGGACGAAGATGTCTGCAGCCTCCGGCGCAATAATCCATTCTGCGTTTAGCTTAGCAGGAAAACGCAACTGTTGTAATCGTAAATAATGCTCTGCGTAATCTTTTTCCCGTTCCAAAGGTACCATTATGTGTGCGGTGTCCATAGCATATTGCATCATCTGCCCCAATGATGCGATGGAGGTGTATAATTCCGGCGCATTGGCACTCAAAGCTTCTCCAGCTAGGCATTGCAGTGTATTATATAAAAAATGTGGATTGATTTGCGCTTGTAGCATTTGTAGTTGGATGGTCTTATTGGCTGCATCCAGACGATACTGCCGGATGATATAATGATTGATTGTATGCATCATGTCATCGATTCCCGTAACCAGCGTGCCAATCTCATCCTGAGCGGGATATACGATATAATCTTCCATATTTGCATCCAGTTGCCCCAGATTGACTGCACGCGTATAGGCCGCAAGTTTTTTTAGAGGTTGAGTTACGCTCAGTGCGCTGACACTCAAAAATAACGCGGTCATCACTAAGGCACAGAAAAATAGCATCAATAAAACCTGCACAAAGGTGTCTGCCTGTGTACGCAGTAGCGTTGAAGGCACGGTTCGTATGACCTTCAGATCCACAACTTTTTGCTGAATACGTTCGTAAAATACAGTGCTGCCATCCGTTAGGAAAGTAGTGTAGCGTTCGTTTGGCAAAATAATCGTGTCGTCGAATAAATTAAGAACCCAATCCGGTATCTTGCTTTCCGATGAATAGAGCGGAAACCCTGAGTTGCTCAATACGTACAGCGTCTCGCCTCTCGATTCATCAAACAGTGTGCTGCAAAGCTGTTTGATGCGTGATTCCGGGATGACAATCATAATTTCACCCAACGGATCTGTAATAGAGGGTGGTGCGTAGAGTGGGAGGCAGACTGTAAAAGCGGAACGCTCCTTTAGCGTGATACGACCAGTGTAATCCGCTCCCGCCTGCAGATAGCTGCCGTAGGCGCGCACGGGGGCTTCTGCTGAGGCTTCACTTTCTTTCAAAGGTTCGACGATTCGATCATAATCGCGGCTTAAATAAAAATGTTGATCCAATTTATATGCGGTCATATGAATCAGGCTCGCGTCCGGTACGACGGAATAGATGCTCTGCATCATGTAAAAGATATAATCTTCCGCCGCTTGTCGGTCCGTGATGGTGTCATATCCTCCACGCCCTTCCAATAAATCCAGAACATGAAGGTTAAAGTAAAAACTGCGTGCGGCATAAGTGACGAGTTGGATCTGTTCCTGCAAGTTGCGCAATCCTGTATGGAAGGCGGTACCTTCTGCCTCAAGTACCTGGTTACTGATGGCTTTTTGGCTGTAATTGCGAAACTGTCCGACAAAAAGTATCATTGGAAGGCCAACGCTTAGCAGTAGTAGCGCCAACAGCTTCGTTTGGATTGTAGAGGAATGGGGAATGTGCCTCTTTTTTTTACCCATTGGCCAGCACTCCTTTTTAGCAGAATCGGTATAGGTCCGCTTTTATTCATTATAGGGTTATAAAAACTCAAAAATCAAGCGTGCTCGAGCAAAACGAATAGGAATCTGTACATCCGACAAAAAAGTCCCCCTTATTTGACAAAATTGTGTGTTCGGCTCTGCCGCTCAGCTCGATATAATAGACGCAAACAACTGGGGACGGCTTACGGTACCTAGATTTGAGAGGAGAGGCATCATGGGTTCAGCAGATGCAAAAACACGCAAGAAGCGTAGCCTGATATGGAATTATATTCTTTTTTTAGGGCCAACAATTCTGCTGTTTACAGCCATTGAAATCATTCCACTGCTAATGGGGATTGGATATTCATTTACCAATTGGGACGGCATTGCTAACGGTGCCGGTTTTATTGGTCTAAAAAATTACATCAAATTGTTTACCAATGATGAACGGTTTTGGACATCGCTTATTTTTACATTTAAAAATACATTTGTGGTCGTTATAGCAAGCAATCTTATCGGCTTTACACTTGCTTACGGCCTTTCCAAGAAAATCCCTTTCCGTAATTTTATACGCGCGGCTTTCTATTTACCCCGCTTAATCGGCGGTGTGATTTTAGGCTTTGTATGGCAGTTTATTTTTCTTAACATTTTTCCTTTTTTGGGTGACAAATTGGGCTGGAGTGTATTCCAGCTTGCTTGGTTGGGCACGCCGGGTACCGCGTTCTGGGCATTGGCCATTGTTCAGGCATGGGGGTTGGCTGGCTATATGATGATTATTTATGTAGCAGGCCTTACTGCCATCTCTAACGATTATCTTGAAGCTGCCATCATCGATGGCGCTACAGCACGTCAGCAGCTATGCCATATTATTTTGCCGTTGATGATGCCTTCTATTACAGAATGTTTGTTTTTGAGTATACTCAATACACTAAAAGTATATGATGTTAATTTGGCGCTGACAGGGGGAGGCCCATACCGCTCGTCTGAAGCTGTTACAATGAACGTATATACCACAGCATTTGCCGAAAATCAACTTGGCTATGGTTCTGCTAAAGCAATTATTATGGCAATTATTATCATTGGTGTAACTCTGATTCAAGTAGCAATCACTAGCAAAAAGGAGGTGCAAGTGTAATGTATACGCGCAATAAGGTCAATCTGACAATCACTACGATACTTCTTGTGAGTGCGTTGATTATTATGCTTGCTCCTTTCTATTTTATCGTTGTCAACTCTTTCAAACCATTGAGTGAAATTGCTGCCAATGGGTTTGCGCTTCCCAAGCATTTTTCCTTGGAAAACTATTTTGTCGCGTGGAATCGTATCGATTTTGGTAATGCATTGAAAAATACAACGATTATCACACTTCTCGCGAATGTCGGACCAATCCTTTTCGGTTCTATGGCAGGATATTGGTTCACGCGTCATCCTAACAAAATCACGCAACCTATTTATATGTTTATGATTGGTTCTATGGCAATTCCTTTTCAGGCGGTGATGATCCCCTTTGCTAAGGTTACGAAGACTTTGCATCTCGTTAATAGTCATTTGGGGTTGGCCGTTTGCTTTTGGGCATTTAGTCTACCGATCAGTATGTTTCTGGTTGCTGGTGCCACCAAAAATGTGCCGTTTGAAATCGAAGAAGCAGCAATCATCGACGGTTGCTCTTACTTCCACATGTTTTGGCGTGTAGTATTTCCTTTGGTAAAGCCCGCTGTTATGACATTCTCTATTATCAATACTTTTTGGTATTGGAATGACTATCTGATGACACAAATGCTGCTAACCAGAAAAGCGCTGCGGACCATTCAACTTTCTATGCAGGCACTATTCAATGAGGCGTTTTATGCCTGGGATACAGCGTTGAGCGCATTGACACTTTCGTTGATTCCGATGCTGATTGTGTTCACCCTTCTGCAGAAAAATGTATTAGAGGGTGTTGCCGCTGGGGCGGTGAAGGGCTGACATATTATTTGTTTGCAACGGCAAAGAGCCGTTTTTATAAAGATAAGGGAGGAAACAACAGATGAAAAAAGTAATCGCAATCGCTCTATCGTTGGTAATGGTGCTTTCCATGGCCGCCTGCGGCAGCACCTCCGGCAGCGTCTCTTCCGTCGGCGGGTCCATTTCTGCTTCTGAAAAAACGGCAGCAAGCGAGGATACGGGAGAGAAAATCACCCTCACCTGCTTTATGTCCCTTGGACAATGGGCCGACCATATCGATGAGTTGAGTGCCGCGTACACGGCGGAGCATCCCAACATCACACTGGAATGGGAACTTCCTAGTAGCTCTACCGCCAGCGATTTGTTGAAGGGAAAACTTGCCGCCGACGAAATGCCGGATGTGCTGGGTGTGAACTATGGCGAAAGCACAAAGCAATGGGCGCCTCATCTTCTGCCCTTGAATGACATCGTTGATACCCTGAAAGCAGAAGGTACGCCGGAAACCTCCATTGAAGCCGGCTATTATGAGGGTAATTTCTATCATGTTCCCTTAATCATGGAAGGATACGGCATCCTTTACAACATGAACTACCTGAAAGAGGCCGGTTGGGATACCACTCCCACAACTTTCGACGAATTGGTTCAGCTTTGTGAGGACTTGGAAGCAGCTGGCATCCAGCCTTTTGTAAACCACTATAAAGAAGACAAACTGACGCTGACGTATCACTACGGCATGGTACCGGGAATGATCAAAGATGAACCCTTCACCTACGTAGAAGATTTAAAAGCCGGCAAAGATATGGATGTTGTCAATGATGCCGATTGGAACGCCATGGTCGATTTTTATGATTTGACTATGAAATATGGCAATGCTGACGCACTGACGACCGATAAACAGACGGCGCGCAACGACTTCTTCACGGAAAAGGCCGCGATGATTACGGACGAAGGCTCTTGGGAGTTGGCAAATATTCGCAGCATTAATCCCGCGATGGAAGACTATGTTGTGCAGTCGTATGTCCCGTTGACCAACGATGCCTCCCGAAACAAACTGTCTGTAGACATGATTTCCATCAGTGTCAGTGCGACAAGCAAACATCCTGAGGAAGCGAAAGAATTGGTGGAATGGTTGGCAAACAGCGAAGCCGCGACAAGCTGGTATATGGATAAGATGGGTAGTCTCCCGGTCAGCACTGCAGCAGATAGCACAGTAGAGCGAGTGGGGTGCTTGAGCGCTCAAGTAGCTGAATTAATGGCGAACGGTGAAACCGCCGGAAGTTTGCAGGCATATGTTCCTGAAACCGTTCGTACAGGTATCGGCGAACTGTGGAGTTTGTATTTGGCAGGAGAGATTGACCGCACTGAATTGTTGACGCGCTTTGCAGGGCTCTGGACGGATTACGCCGCTGAGAATGCTGGTTGAGTATATTTTAATATTGTAGAATACGCCGCCTGCCGAAGGTTTTCTTCAGCAGGCGGCGTAATGCTTTACTTTTAGTGCTTTAAGAAAATTGCACATCATGGAATCACTTTGCTTTGCAGGAAGTTTTCTATAATATTGGGTAATATCCAGATACAATAGCTTGCCCGTATCAACAACACACTGAAAGGGATGGACGCCTATTTGAAAAAGCTGATGTAGAAGATGTCGGAGATCGGAAAGTAGCAGGAAAATATCCAGCAGGAATTGGCTGAAAAGGAAGTACGGCTTTCGGTGGTAACGCGCTGCTGAACATCGACGGAAAGAACAGCATCCCTGATTTGCCGGACGATACGCTGTACATTGAGCAGCGCAGCGGGCGGCGAATGGCTCTAACGGAGGGAACATGAGATGTTTTGCCTGCGGGACCTTTTGGAGGGCAGCGTGCCAGCAAAGGTGATGAACAGGGCGTATGAATATGTCATCAAGCAGGACCTGCTTTCTGTTTTACGGGAAACGCCGCTTACCCACCAGCAGCTTTCTGTTTTGACGCCGCAGCGCAGGCCGCTGGATTTCCTTTACCGCCTGTGGCTGAAAACAGAATATTCGCACATCGACGCGCTGCGCAGGGCTGTGCGTCGCGAGACGCGGCGCATCTATCTCAAGCGCCAGGCCGAGGCGTTCCGAAAAGAACATCCGATGGGATGAAAAAAGTGGAGGACAGGTAAGAGAGTGCATTTGTACATACACGTCAATGACGCCGACAGGCTTCGCATTGTGGTTTTTTCGCATTTGTGGTATATTTTTGTATATACAGTGAGGGGGCGAGAATATGGATTTATCCTACCGTGCACAGATCATGAGCAAGGATGTTGCAGTAGCGACCGTCGCGGGCAATGCTGTTACACCTGTGCGTGAAGATCTGCTCCCTTTGTTTTTTAAGCGCAGTTCATCCTTTGAAGATTGGCTGCGCACACGCGCCATTGATATTCACCGGACAAATTCGCGTTTGCTTAAAAAGGCTCTGCGGTTGGCAGAACGGGATGAAACGGAGCTTGTTTTATCCGTCTATGCCGCGACAATCACGGATACCTATTGGGTAAAGCCGGAGGGCAGCAGCCTCGCCTACTCTGATGTAAAGTTCACTGAAAACTATTTTGACGATGTTGCTTTGACAGGCGGCGGAGTTTCAGAGATCGCCCTGTTGTACCGTAATTCTGAGGACAAGGCGTCGATGGCACATACGCCGGAGCTGACGAATACCGGAAGCTTTGAAAAGTGCTGGCGTTTGATCGGCGGAGAATGGTGGATGTACAAACGCGCCGACCGCCTTGCGCTGTTTTCCGAGTTGTTCGTCTACGAGCTGGGCACGGCGCTGGGATTTCCAATGGCGTATTACGAGCGAGTAGACGGATCTACCATACGTTCGCGAGACTTTACCGGAGGCGCAGGTGTGAATTTTGAGCCTGCGGCTTCTATTGTCGGTGACGATGATGACTACGGTGTGAGCTATGCCGCGTTCCGCAAGCTTGGAACAGAGTTTTCCGACGCTTATCTGGAGATCATTTTTCTGGATGCGGTTTGTGAGAACGTGGACAGACATGCCAACAACTATGGCGTGCTGCGGGATGTGGTCAGCGGAAAAATATTGTCTCTCGCCCCGAACTACGACAACAACCTTGCGCTCGTGTCACGCGGATATCCGAACCGGGCGGATCGGGCTGGACTGTTGCAGGTGCTGCTGACAGAGTTTGAACAGGAGACGGGCGCGTTTGCGGACTATGCGTCAAGGCACAGGCTGCCTGTCATTACGCCGGAGTTGCTCCAGGCTTGCATTGAAAAGACGGGCGTTCCGGTCCAGACAAAGTTCGTAACGGATTTTGTGATGTACCGTTACAGGCAGTCCCCTGTATATGCACAGATACAAAAACAGAAAAACAGAAGAAAAGAAATGGACGCAAGATAGCCTTGCGCGAAGTGAAAGCAGTACCTGTCTGAAAAGACAGGTGCTGTTTTTTATGTAGGAGAGGACACAATGGGTTATCAGGAAAGCCTTATATACATCCAGCCGCAGGAGCAGGTTGGGCAGATCGTAAAAGAGTATCTTATGGCGCGGCAGCAGGACCCCAGCGGGCGCTTCTTGGCGGACATTCCCGCCGCGGTCAGGCTGCAGGCCCCGCTGAAAGGCTGCCCGGCGGGTTCCGTGCTGCTTTGGGCAGCGGGCGAGCGCAGCAATAACATGCTGCAGGCGGCGATGCCGGACGATTGGAGACTGCCCGGATTTTGCACGGTGCGCACGATCCCGGTGGAGGATATACAGCATTTGCTTGACCATGCGGTCCGGGACGGGATCGAAAATGAGCTCCTTGCATACAACAGAAGCTTTAAATATATGCCGCTGGACCTGTATTTTGTCGAATATGTGTCGATGCGGGAGCGGCGAAAAACGAACAGGGAAAAAGGAGGCGGCGGGCCGGAGCGGTAATTCGCTTCGGCCTTTTTCGATGGAACATCAAATGAGCTTTACAAAAAATGCGCCGGATGAAGAAGCCGTGCGCCTGCTCCGGTATTACGAGGGGCTGGCACTGCACTACGATGTGCGGGGCTATTGTGTTTGTACCAGTGAGGGAAAAGACAGCCGCGTGCTGGGGCATCTGATGCGCCGGGCCGGAGTGCGGCATTTTTATATGCATAGTGTTACAGGCATCGATCCGCCGGAGCTTGTCTATTTCCAGCGTGCAAATTTCCAGGCATACCGCGATTTGGGGTATCTGACCTATGATGTGATGTACCAGTATAGTATGTGGCAATTGATGCGCAGAAAGAAGATCCCGCCGCTGCGCAAGGTGCGATACTGCTGCGAGCATCTGAAAGAACGTCCGGTGCCGCAGCAGGGCCGGGCGATCCTGTCGCTGGGTGTGCGCAAGTATGAGAGCGTGGGACGGAGGAAAAAGCGCGACGAGCTGGAGATCGTATCGGACAAAAAGCGCGGTGACAGCATCATCATGCCGTTTGACAACAGTGAAAAGCGAAGGATATTCGAGACCTGCTATCAGGACAACCAGAGGAGGATCAACCCGCTGGCGTACTGGACGGATTCGGATATCTGGTCCTATTCCAAAGATGTGGGGTTAGAGCAGTGCAGCCTGTACGATGAGGGATTTACGCGGCTTGGTTGCATCGGCTGCCCCATGGCGCGGCGCGTGGGGCGTGAGCAGGAGTTCCGCCGCTGGCCAAAATTCAAGGCGCAGTATCTGCGCACGTTTGGCCACATGCTGGAGGACAGGCGCACGCTTGGCCTGCCGGTTCTGGAATTTGCCAGCACGCCGGAGCAGTGGTTTGAATGGTGGCTGAACGACAAGGCGGCGGACAAAGCAGACGGGAACCAGCTTACGCTTTGGGGATACGCAGAAGACCGCACGGCACAGCCTGCCCGGCTGCTTGACGATATTGCCTGGGAGCTTGGCGTGAATATTTCGGATTTGCGCCTTGTGCCGGAAACGAAGCGCCAGGCGCTGGACATTATGCGCCATATGCGGGAAAGTGAAAGATATCCGCTGCACATGTGGGAGGAAGCTGTCTGTTATCTCACAGGAGAGAAGGTACAGTTCGAGGATTATGAAAAAATCGGACTATATTTGAAAATATAGTCCGACGTGTAAAGTAAATATTGGATTAGTAATAGAATGGTTAGCAGGGCAGTACAGCGCCGCTTTCTCGGGACTTATGCCATGCGGCTAAATACAGCACCGGGCACAGAGGCACAAAGCTCTGTCTGCAAGACAAGCGTATTGTCATCCTGCACGGTAAACACGATCTCACGAATGTTATAGCATACGAAGCTTTCTGCAAAATCAACACTTTCCACAGTAAGGATGAGTGTGCCGTCAGTCTCAGCGTAGCGGCCTGTGAAAGTTCCCATTCCCTCCAAAAGATTTTCCCGAAACGTAGCCGTTCCGTCTGCTTCAAGGGTAAGCAGCGGACGGAAATCCTCATTTGTGTAATCGCCTGCTTCTGCAAAGACATAGGAAAGAGATGTGGAGGGTAGAGAAGAAGCCTCGGTGGACTGAGAAGTCTCAGAGGAATCAGCAGGTTCTTCCGGCAGCGATATCGCAGACGAGCCAGATGCAGACGCGGAATCTGACGCCGCAGACGTAGAGGCTGTCACACTGTTGCCGCTTGAAGCAGATGTGTCTGCGCACGCTGTCAACATCGCGGATGCAAGTGCAAGTGCTGCAGTGAGAGATGCTGCGCGAAGCCAATGATTGGTTTTCATAAGGAACTCCTTTGTTGTAGACGCTCTGCCGTATCTGGATTGTGAAGCATGGAAGCAGTCAAGATACGGTGCCGCTTTTTGCTTATATTTTAAAGTTGAAAAATATTGTTGTCAATGGAAATATGTGTCGGGATTTTTCAATCAGTTCGTCTGGTATGTTTCCTTTCGACAGGTAAAGGACAGCGCGTGCGCTGTCCTTGCAAGCACGGCATTTGTATCTACAAATGCCCGCTTGTTAGGGAGCAAGCTCCCTAAAACCCTCCGAACCATTGAATCAATGAGGTGATACACATTGCGCGTCCGAACATTTCATGTTAATTTTTTTCTCGATAAAAACGAGCTTTCACATCTCGAAAAAATATGTAAGGAGAGTGGGCTGGGAAAAAGCAAAGTCATCCGCAATCTCATCATGGGTGTGGAAATAAAGCCGCGGCCAACGGAAAAACAGCTCCGGCTCGTCCGTGAGATATCCGGGATCGCAAACAACATCAACCAGATCACGCGCCTTGCCAACACGGTCAAAAGCGTTTCCCCCGCACAGGTGGAGGAACTGCAGCGGCTGTGCAGCGAGGCGCTTTCGCTTGTAAGGGAGAGTCTGTGAATGGCATACACAAAAATATTTCCGATCCGCACCCGCCTTGACCGCCGTGTGCGCTATGCGCTCAACGGAAAAAAGACCGCGCTGGAAACAGCGGCAGGCTATGCACTGGATGCCGCCAAAACAGAAAGCGTCCTGTTCACGGACGCATTCAACTGCGGCCTTACCGCGCCCTGCACGGAAATGTACGCGACCAAACGGCGCTGGGGCAAGGACCAAAACAGGGTGCAGGGCTATCACATCATCCAGTCCTTCCGGCCCGGAGAGGTGACGCCGGAGCAGGCGCATGAAATCGGCTGTGAATTTGTCCGCCGATTTCTGGCCGGACGGTACGAAACCGTCATTGGCACGCATCTGGACAAAGCCCATCCGCATAACCACATCGTGTTCAACGCCTGCTCGTATGCGGACGGCAGGATGTTCCGCAACGATTTCAACAACTACTACAACGGAATCCGTACCGTTTCAGACGCGCTCTGCCGCGAATACGGCCTTTCCGTCATTGAGCCGCAAAACAAAGGGAAGCAGTACCGGGAATGGCTGGACGAAAAAGAGAAAAAGCCCACCATGCGCGGAATGGTAAAAGCGGATGTGGACGAAGTGCTTGCCGCCGCTGTCAGCTTCCAGACCTTTGTGTTTGGCCTTCAGCGGCGCGGATACATCGTCAAATACGGCCCGGAGATCAAATATATGGCGGTCCGCCATAAGACGGGCGGCAAGTTTTTGCGCTTTAAATCCCTGGGGCCGGAATACACGGAGGCGGCCATCCGCCAGCGGCTGGAGCAGCCGCCGCAGCTTCGGACGCCCACCACGCCCGAAGTCCCGCCGCGCCCGGCGCGGCAAAACATGCGGAAAAAAGAAAATCAAAAGTCCTCTTCACGCCCGCGCAGGGCCTACCGCCTGCGCGGGCGCTTTGCGTCCGGGCGGGCCGGATATTCCGGTTTTGCCGCCCTGACTTACCGATACCTGCACCTGCTGTGCAAGGTCCGGCGCAAACGCGCGCCCCGCCACGTCTCCTATGCGCTGCGCGGGGAGCTGCGCCGCTTCGACCGGTATCTGGCACAGCATCAGTTCCTGCTGGAACACAAAATCACGGACAGCGCCGCACTCTGTGCGTACAGGGCGCAGACGGAAACAGAGATCGAACGCATGACGCACCGGCGTGCGGTGCTGTACCGGAAAAGGGGGGATACATCCAATGGTATGAACCGTGCGGAGCTGTCCGCCCAAATCGACCGTCTGACCAGCGCGCTTCGGGCCATGCGCCGGGAACTGCGCCTGTGCGAGCAGATCGAGGCGGATATGGAGCATATCCGGGACCAGCTTGCATTGGCCCATATGGACGCGCAGCGGGAAGAAACGAAAAAGCGAAAGGAGGTGAAGCGCGATGAATATGGGAGGTGACGCGGCGGAGCGTCTGGTGCGGGACAGCCTGATGATCACGGAGGAGGCTGTGAAGCTGGCCGGGCTTGGCGCAAAAAATCTTGCGGCGCTCCTGGTGGCTCTGGCCAAAGAGGAGGAAAAGACCCATGGCCCTACGCGTCTGACACGTTTGCTGCGCAGCGGCGAGGAATTGAAGCTGCTGCCCATCAAAAGCGAGGACCTGCGGCAGTTCCGCAGGCTGGCAAAGGAATACGGCGTCCTGTTCTGCCCGATCAAAAACAAATCTCTGGACAACGGGCTGAACGATATCCTGTTTCCGGCCAGCGCGGCGGCAAGCGTCAACCGCGTGCTGGAGCATCTGGGCTACCCTGTGCCGCGGGAAAAGGCGGTGGAGGTAAAAAAAGAAGCCGCCCGCGGTCGGTCCGGCAGCGCCTCGCAGACACGCGGGCATGGCTCAGACAGCAATGCGAGGACGACTGCTACTGAACGTCCGTCCGTGCGCGCGGCCATCGACCGCCTGCAAAAGCAGGCGCGCACGCAGACGGACAACACCGTCCGCACAGCGGTGCGGGACGAGCCGTATTTTGATTTGTAGGAGTGAAAAGCTATGGCAAATATCGCAGACCTGATCGCAAACAGAAATCAGGAGCTTGAGGATTTCAAGCAGAAAAAACAGGAGGAACGCACAGAGGCCTATGAGCGGCGTGACGCGGCGGTGATGGAGGTCACATCGGACCCGGAAAAATACAGGGCGTTTCTGGACCTGCACGCGCAGACCATGTACAATGCGGCCAATACCGCCACAGTGTGGAAGCAGCGCCCCGGCGCAACGCAGCTTCTGCCGCGCAAAAAATGGGCAGAGCTTGGGCGGAAAATACGCGAGGATGAAACGCCCGTACAGGTGTTCATGCGGGATACGCGCAGCGGGTACATCAAGCTGGACTATGTGTACGACAAGGCGCAGACCGTAGGCGACCCGGTTCCCGTGCGTGGGATACTGCGGGACGGAACGCCGGATATGGAAAAGGCGCTGGGCGCGCTGCTGCAAAGCAGCCCCGTGGAGGTGGTCGCGACAGCAGATATCTTCGGGGAGGCGGAATACCAGCCGGAGGAAAACCGCATCGCCATCCAGCCGGACCTTTCGGGCGCGGCATCGTTCCGCGCGCTGGCGCGCGAGATCGTCTATGCGCAGATCGGAACAGGGATGGAGGCGGGCGATTTTGACCCGCGGCCCTATGAGCTGGATGCGCACAGCGTATGCTATGCGCTGTGCAGGCGGTACGGCGTCCCGGTGGAGCAGCCGGACTTTTCCGGCGTCGTACAGCAGTACGGGGAGCTGGAAGCGCCCGAACGCCTGAATATGCTGCGGGAGACCTGCGACCTTTCCAAGGTGCTGAACCGCGGCATTGAACGCGCGCTGGACCTGCGCCAGCGCAGCAGGGCAAAGAACGCCGTGCTGACCCGGTGAAGCCGCAGCAGGGCCGCACGGCCCGGTATATCCTATGGGCGCTGGGCTTCCCGCTGGCATTGTGGCTTGCCGCAGCGCTGGCCGATGCGTTTTCCGGCGGCGCATCCCTGTCCAGGGTGCTCGCCCGTTTCTCCGTCTGCATGAACGCCCCGTTTTCGGTCCGCTGGACAGAGGACACGGGGCGTTTTCTGCTTCTGGCGGGGCTGCTGTATCCGGCGGGGGCCGTGGCCGTGGAATCCGGGCGCGGCAACCGCCGTCCGGGCGAAGAATACGGCAGCGCCCGGTGGGGAGACCCGCGGACCATCGGAAAAAAGTACCGGGACAGGCGGCACAGGGAGAAAAACATCCTGCTGACACAGCATGTCGCGCTGGGCCTGGATGGGCGCATTACAAAGCGCAATACCCATCAGCTCGTTGTCGGCGGCTCCGGGGCGGGCAAGACGCGGTATTTTTGTCTGCCCAATGTGATGAACGCCTGCTGCTCATATATTATCACAGACTGCAAGGGCGAGATTTTGCGCGCCGTGGGCGGGCTGCTTGAAAAGCAGGGAATCCCGTTCACGGTGCTGGACCTTGTGAATATGCGCGGCCATTACAATCCTTTCGCCTATCTGCGCAGAGACAGCGACGCGCTGAGGCTTGTCACGAACCTTGTGGCGAACACGACGCCCAAGGACGCGAAAAACTCGGACCCGTTCTGGGACCGTGCGGAGACGGCGCTCCTGCAGGCGCTCATTTTGTATCTGAAGCACAGAGCGCCTGTGTGCGAGCAGAACTTCACGATGGTCATGGAGATGATCAACGCGGCGGAGGTGCGGGAGGGCGACCCGAATTTCAAAAGTGCGCTGGACCTGCTGTTTGACGAGCTGGAAAGCGAAGAGCCGCAGAGCATCGCGCTCAAGCAGTACAAGGTGTTCAAGCAGGCGCAGGACAAAACCGCGAAAAGCATCCTCATCGGCGCGGCGGTCCGGCTTGCGGCCTTCAATCTGCCGGAGCTGGCCCGCGTCACAGACAGCGACGAGATGTATATTGGGCGGCTGGGGGAGGAAAAGCGCGCGATTTTCTGCGTGATCCCGGACAACGACACCAGCCTGAATTTTCTGGTGAGCATGCTGTATACGTGCGCCCATAAGCCCGGGCGCGTTAAGCAATAAATCCGGGCGCGGTTTCTTTGGAATGCTGTTTTGAGAAAACAGTAGGTAAAAGTATCAACGCAATCAGTAAATCCAATGGGATAAGGAGGCCCAAAACAGACTGAAAGCAACCTATCATCCCCCGACTTATCTGGAATGGGAAACCTGACAGGGAGTGTAGCATGTCGGAGAGTGCGCTGCCGCAAACTCCATGCGGTGAGCAAGGCACAATAGGATGAAAAGCTGTATATGAGGATGAAAGCTAAACTGCTTAAAGGATAGTCACGAGCAAGATATAACATCGTCTCCGGCGTAAAGGAGTTTCAGCCGCCGGTGCTCCGGCAACAAACTTGCGTGTAGGGGCGTTGCGAGATACTCGGAGCAGGCAGCCGTGGGAGAAACGGCGCAAAGTGGCGAAAAATCCCATCCGACAATACGGCAGCTCATGTTCCATTGAAGCTAAATGGGGATTGCCTAAAGCGGAAAGCCAGCTATGGCTATGGGCGCTATGAGAAAAGCGGCCCTGAATATCCGCCAAGGTAACACAGTCTCAATAGTAGTCCGAGGGCGGGAAAGCCGTCCACATGGCGAAGTGAGACAGTCTACTGCTCAATATAATCTGCGGAAAGGTGTGAGAGACACTATGAGAAGTCCAGAAGTTATATTGAAAAACTTAGGTGACAAAGCAAAGGACAAAAGCTACCAATTCAAACGGCTATACCGCAATCTCTACAATCCCGAAATGTATCTGCTGGCCTATCAGAAAATCGCATCCTCAGAGGGAAGCATGACGGCGGGAACAGACGGGAACACACTGGACGGCATGAGTATGGCAAGGGTCAATCGAATCATCGCATCGCTGAAAGACCACAGCTATCAGCCGCAACCAGCCAAGCGGAAGTATATTGCAAAGAAAAACAGCGGCAAAAAACGGCCACTGGGTATTCCATCCACGGATGACAAACTGGTGCAGGAAGTAGTCAGGGTCATGCTGGAGTCTATCTATGAACCCGGATTTTCTGTTCATTCTCACGGGTTCCGGCCCAATCGGAGCTGCCATACGTGTCTGACCGAAGTAAAGCGGACGTTCACAGGCGTGAAATGGTTCGTAGAGGGTGACATCAAGGGCTGTTTCGACAACATTGACCACCATGTCCTCATCAGCATCGTCAGACGGCGTATTACCGACGAGAGCTTCATCGAACCGCTCTGGAAATTTCTCCGGGCAGGTTACCTGGAAAATTGGGAATACAACATCACCTACAGCGGCACTCCCCAAGGCTCCGGGGTCAGCCCAATCCTTGCAAATATCTATCTCAACGAACTGGACACATTCGTAGAAAAGCTCAAATTGGAATACGACAGACAGGACAGCTACCGCAAACCGCAGAAAGAATACTCGCAAACTCTGGCGTTGGCACACTATTGGGAGAAAAAGCGCAAAACAGCAGTGGAGCAAGGAGACGAGGCCGAAGTCCAGCGGGCAAAAGGCCGCGTAAATGAACTCTATGCAAAACTGCTCTCCATCCCGTGTTTCCCAGCCATCGACCCCATCTTCAAGAAAATCCAGTACGTAAGATACGCGGATGATTTCATCATCGGGGTTATAGGGCCAAAAGCTGACGCGGAGATCATCAAAGGAAAATTACGTGCATTCCTTCATGACGAGCTAAATCTGACACTATCGGAGGAAAAGACGAAAATCACCCACTCTGCGGAGCTGGTACGCTTCCTCGGCTACGACCTGACTGTATCAAGAAGCCAAGATTACTCCCGTGATAAAAATGGAAATCTCAAACGTCACTGGAACGGACAGGTCAAGCTGTATCTCCCCCATGAAAAGTGGCTCAATAAGCTGCTGGAATACAGAGCGATGTATATCAAAAAGTGCCCTGACGGAAAAGAGATATGGAAGCCGACCTACCGAGGAAAGCTCATCAATATGCCAGACGCACAAATTGTAAGCAAATTCAATTCGGAAATCCGCGGGCTTTACAACTATTACAGACTGGCGGCAAACGTGTCTGCTCTGAACAGCTTTTACAGAATCATGCGGGGAAGCCTGTTCAAAACCTTTGGCTGCAAATACCGTACCACCTACAAGCACATCAAGGCTAAATATGTACGTGACGGTATCTTTTCTGTGAAATACAGCACCAAGGGCGGCGACAAGGAACTCCAATTTTACCACGATGGATTTCAGCAGAATGTAAAAGCGGCCCCGGATTTTTCAGACATTATGCCAAACTTCCGAAAATACACCAAGGAGCGCAGTCTGCTCCGCCGAATGAAAAATGGCATTTGTGAGCTTTGTGGTGCGGAGACAAAAGAAATTGTGATGCACCACGTCCGAAAGTTGAAAGACCTAAAGGGTGAAACCGAGTGGGAGCGCGTCATGCTGCGCATCCGCCGAAAATCCCTTGCCCTATGCCCATGCTGTTATAACAGCATCCAAACCTAAGTTTTGTAGACGGAGAGCCGGATACGCCGAGAGGTGTCCGTCCGGTTCGGGAGGGGGAGCGCCGAAACCTATCGGAGAAATCCGGCAAGGCGCGGCGTCTCCTACCTCATGCAGGCGTTTCAGGAGCTTTACTACATTGCCGACCAGAAATACGGTGGGCCGCTGCCTGTGCATGTGCAGTGCATCCAGGACGAATGGGCGAATACGCCGCAGCCGGACAACTATCTGCAGATCCTGCGCACGGCGCGCAGCCGGAACATCGGGTGCAGCGTGGTGGTACAGGGGCTTTCCGCCATCAAGGCGATGTACAAGGAGAGCTGGGAGGAGGTCGTGGGCAACTGCGATTCGTTCCTGTTCCTGGGCGGCAACGATCAGGAAAGTTTGTCGTATATCAGCAAAATGACAGGCAAGGCGACCATTGATACCATAACACGCGGCGAGACAAAGGGGCGCGGCGGCTCATCCAGCCGGAACTTCCAGAACACGGGCCGGGAGCTTGTGACGCCGGAGGAGCTGCGCATGGTGGACCGGGACGCGCTGCTGCTCATCCGCGGCGAATACCCGGTGATGGATCGGAAGTACGACTTGAACCGGCATCCGAATATCCGGTACACGGAAATGGGCGGCGCGCCGCCATACAAAGTGCCGGAGGATTACTGCGCATTGTCCGCCAGTATTCCGGCAGAGGATGTACAGGAAGAATGGAAAAAGGGAACGCCGCTTGCGCCGGAGCTGCTTTCGGCGTTTGAGGTGCTTCACAGCAAAGAAGAACTGGAGGAAAAGAAAATTGAACGAAAAAAAGAACAAGCCTGACGCGGCGGCGCTGCGCGATGCAAAGCGCGGCCATAAGGCGCGCATCGGATATGCGCGTATTGTATTGGTGTGCCTGCTGGGCGCGCTGCTGGCGGTCCCGGCCTTTGCAGAGGGCGGCGCATCGGGGCCGCTGGACACCATCAACAACCTGTCCGACCTGGTGTTCCAATGCGTGCGCGCCGTGGGCGTTATCGTGGCGGGCTACGGCATTGTACAGATCGGCCTTGCAGTACAGAGCCATGATTCCAGCCAGCGGGCCAACGGCTTTCTGGCATTTTTCGGCGGCCTGCTCATTATGTTTGCAAAGGAAATTTTGGACTTTATTACGGTGTAGTTGACGCGGTAATATTTTGAGGGTAAGATATATATGTACTCAATTTGTAAGGGAGGGCGGAGTATGAACATCAAACCATCGGCGTCTATTCGCAACAACTACAACGAAATTTCAAAGCTGTGCAAAAGCACAGGAGAACCTGTGTACTTGACAAAAAGCGGCGAGGGTGATTTGGTCGTAATGGATATCGAAGCCTTTTCCCGCCGTGAGAAAATGCTAGCCCTGCGGGAAACCCTGCTGGACATTGAACGCGACCGAATCAACGGGGCAAAATACTATTCTGTTGATGAAGTGGATGCTGAACTGCGAAGGGCGATTGCGGAGGCGTCAGGGCATGGACGGGCAGAGGTATAGGGTACTGATTTCGGATAAGGCGCGGCAGATGATGAAGGCGCATGTATCTTTCCTGGCGGAAGTGAACCCGCAGGCAGCGGAAAAGCTGAGGGTATCCCTGATGGAAGGTATACGAAGCCTGGCACAAATGCCGGAGCGATGTCCTTATTTGGATGAAGAAGATCGGAGGAGTCCATGTCGAAAACTGCATATACCCAAGTGGTATCTGGTTATATACGTTGTAGTGGACGATACAGTCTATGTAGAGTACATTGTAGACGCCAGACAGGAATATGGGTGGCTGCTTCGATAAAAAAGTGAAGAATCGCATGAAAAAAGACGGCTTTTTCAGGCCGTCTTTTTTGTTTGTGGAGGTGTGAAATCATTTGGATGACAACTGGATCGTAGAGAATCTGGAAAATGCATTGGCGACATGGAATGAGAAGCTGGCGGAGATCTGGCAGCTGGTGAGCATGACGCCGCAGGAATTTAAGGGTGGTGGGATATGGAACATCGTTGTGCAGATCAACGGCGCGCTGCAGGCCATCGGGTATGGGCTGCTGGTTCTGTTTTTCGCCATGGGGCTGTTCAAAAACACGGTGAACTTTCAGGAGCTGCGCCGCCCGGAGGCGGCTTTGCGGTATTTCCTGCATTTTGTGGCGGCAAAAGCCGCCGTCACCTACTGTATGCCGCTGATGCTGGCCGTGTTCGATATATGCGGCGGCATTGTAAGCACGGTGGCCGGGCAGATGGGCGGTATGGCGGGCAACGTGGGCACATTGCCCGGCGAGATCAGCGCGGCCATCGGAAACGTGGGTTTTCTCGCGTCCATCCCGCTGTGGCTCGTGACGATTTTGGGCAGCCTGTTCATTACCGTACTTTCCTTTATCCTGATCATGACGGTGTATAGCCGTTTTTTCAAACTATACATTTACACAGCTTTGGCCCCGGTGCCCATCGCGGCATTTGGCAGCGGCGAGACGGCGGCCACGGGGAAGGCGTTCCTCAAAGGATATGTGGGCGTGTGCCTGGAAGGCGCGGTCATCGTGCTGTCCTGCCTGATCTTTTCCGCATATATGGGCAGCGGGTCGCCCGCGGCGCCGTCAGGCTCAGCGGTTTCGATGGTTTGGACCTATGTGGCGGAAATGATCTTCAACATGCTGGTCCTTGTGGGACTGGTAAAAGGCTCGGACCGCATCGTGCGGGAAATGATGAGCCTGTAACGAGGTGAAACAGAATTGGAGATAAAGGTGCCGAAGGAAGTACGGCAATACCATGAAAGCATTTTTTTCGGGCTGTCGCTGCGGCAGTTCGGATGCTCGCTTGCCGCTGTAGGAGCAGCGGTGGGGATGTATTTTGGATGTGTGGATACGCTTGGAACAGAAGCGACGGGCTGGGTATGTATTTTGGGGGCCGCGCCGCTGGCGCTGGCCGGATTTTTTACCTACAACGGGATGCCGCTGGAAAAATTTTTGTGGGCGGTATTCAAAAGCCAGGTGCTGCGCGCCCGGCCCCGCGTGTTCCGGGCGAAAAACTATTGGTATATATTCTTTTGTGAAAAAGGGCGGCTGGAAAAACCAGCCGCCCTTTTCAAATACAAGCGGAAAGAAGGAAAAAAGAAGGATGAAACAGAAATGGAAACGGTATAGCGCAAGCCTGCTTGCGCTGCTGCTGTGTGTGACGCTGCTTGCATCCACGGCGTTCGCCGCGGGCGGCGCGCTGGGCGCGGACCGAAACGGCACGCCATATACCT